>ENA-OPIO01000575-OPIO01000575.1-human-gut-metagenome-genome-assembly--contig:-NODE-575-length-11557-cov-4.850809_pt1 | contig 11557 bp, 10 predicted proteins | sample MGYA00241395_ERZ501636 | MGnify/ENA primary metagenome ERZ501636 (study PRJEB25962, sample SAMEA2042198) | human gut metagenome | biome: human gut; feature: human-associated habitat; material: faeces... | reverse complement strand
GCCCCCATCCGCGATTTCCTGCTGCCCCATAACGAAATGCACGCCGTTGCACAGGGGGCGTTTGTCGTGCCGCTTTCCATCGTGCTTTTATGCCACGGCGCGATTGCGCTGGGCACGCTTTCGGGCGGGTGGAGAATCGTTAAAACGATGGGGCAGAAGATTACCCGCCTGCGCCCGGTGGACGGCTTCTGCGCCGAATCCGGCTCCGCCATTTCGCTCTTCATCGCTTCGGTGCTGGGCGTGCCGGTAAGCACCACGCACACCATCACGGGCGCGATTGTGGGCATCGGTTCCCTGCGCCGCCTTTCGTGCGTGCGCTGGGGCGTGGCCAACCGCATCGTCTGGGCGTGGTTTATCACCATTCCGGCGGCGGCGGTCATTTCGGCGGTAAGCTACCTGCTTAAAACGTGGCTCTTTAATTAAGCCGCGCGCTTTCTCATTCCCCCGGCTTTGCGGAGCCGGGGGAATTTTTTAGTTCCCTTACGCCATGACCCCCCGGGCTGAAGCCCGGGGGGTTCTGTTAAGGTATTCATAAAAAACCTCCGTTTGCAAACGGAGGTTTTTTATGAAAAAGGTTTACTCTCAGCGCCGCGGCCGCCGGGATTTACTTCGGTAAAATTCTATAAGCTCCTGCCAATCCTGCGCCGAGGCCGAATCTTTGGCAAAGCGGGCGGCATACGATTCCAGATTCTCTACAAACAAGCCCCTCAGCACAACAAGCGATTCTATGCCGTTTGCGGCGGCTTCGTCGGCGGCCGAGCGGGCGGCTTCGCGCATCCAGTTCTTCATATCGCCGTATTGGTCTATGCGTTTCATGCGCGGGCCCATAAAATGCAGCCCGTCCTGCACTTCTCTGTTCAAGACGGCCAGGTTCAATTCCCGCGGGTTTACCGGAGAAGAAAACACGCCTTGCATCAATACTTTTAAAAAGCGTACGCGGTCGGCGGAGCTTAAAAGCGGAAGGAAATTATCGCTTAAACGCTGGGCGACGGATTCCCCCAACAGCGCGCGGAATTCGGGCAGCTGGTCAAACTGCTCTGCGCGCACCGCCGCGCCGAATTTGTGCCCGTATTGCAGTTTATAGGCCGCTTCGGCCTGCTCCTGCGCCATCAGCAGCTCTTTTTCCAACGCGTCTAAAAGGCGCACGCTGATCTTCATTCCCTCTTTAATTCGGTGGCCGAGCACCAACATCCATGCATTGAGTCCTACGATATTGCCGTCTTTCCAGCGGTTCATGGTGCGCGAAGCGTCTTTCCAGGCCGCGGTAAGAAGCGGGCGGTTCAGCTCCCCGGCTTTTAAAATGGACACCAACGGCGAATTTTCCCGCGCCGCCGCGCTAAGCGCGCGCTGAATGACCAAACTCTCTTTTCCCCGGCGCACCAAAGCTTCAATGCGCACATTGGACAGGCGTTCCAACCGACGTGCCGCAAGCGCCGATTGAACGGCGCCGCGCGGCGTGGCCAGCAAATGAAACGGCGGTTTCTGCGCCCATACGGACGCGGAACAAAATACAAAAAAGAGTGAAATGGAAATAATTTTTTTCATGTATCCTCTCGGTTTATATTATATTTTCTCAAAAACGCGCGACGCGCACCAGGGTCTTTAGACCTATTTTCCCCCTAGAACCAACGGCCCGGGAAGCCCCGGCAGAGCGGAATCTGTGCGCTTGAAAAAGAAGACAGCCCTCCCGCCCCTTGATTTTTTTCAGACGACAGCTATACTGTCAGTACACCGTTATTATTCTAATCAAGGAGTAGGGGGTATGAAAATCACCTTTGCAGGCAACAAAAAAGTAAAAGTACATGTAAAAGACTTTGACATTATGACGGACCAAACCAAAGAACACGGCGGGGACTACAGCGCTCCTACGCCGATTGATTTGTTTCTGGCGTCTTTGGGCAGCTGCAGCGGGGTATTTGTGCTGAACTTTTTAAAACAGCATAACCTGCCGGAAACCGTGTATCTGACGCTGGAGCCGGAGTGGAATATCAGCGAATACGTGATTGATAAAATCAAAGTGTTCATCCATCTTCCGCCGGGATTTCCGGAGAAATACGAAAACGCGCTGGTGGAAGTGGCTAAACGCTGCCTGGTGGCGCGGCACGTGAAAATCCGGCACGAGATATCCGTCGTGCGAGACCCGGAGTAAAAAATCCTTTGCTTCGTTATACAACGCCCGCCCGGCGGGCGTTTTTGTTGGGTACATAAAAAAGCCCGGGCTCACACCCGGGATTTTTAAAAGCGGAAGCAATTACAGATTGTCTTTAATCGTCTGCGCCAGACGTTTCAGCCCTTCCACAATCTGCTCTTTGGTGGAGTAGGAGAAATTCAGGCGCATATCGTTAAACACGTTTCCGTCCGGGTAAAAATCCACCCCGGCGACATAGGCCACTTTGTTCTCCAGCGCTTTGGGCAGCAGCTGGGTGGCGTCCATATGTTTGGGAAGCGTCAGCCACAGAAAGAGCCCGCCTTCGGGCCGCGTCCAGGATACGGTTTTCGGCATATATTCCGACAGCGTTCTAAGCATCAAATCGCGCTTTTCGCGGTAGGAAGCGATAATCTGACTGACGTGGTCCAACAGCAGGCCGCGGCGCAGGTATTCGCCGGTGGCCAGCTGCAAGATGGGCGAGGAGCATAAGTCCATCGCTTGTTTTAAAATGACATATTTGCGGATGACTTCTTCCGGCCCGATGATGTAGCCCAGGCGGAAACCCGGCACAAACACTTTAGAGAAGGTGAACATCGTTACCACATTGCCTTTGCCTTCGTCCAGCGCGTAGAAAGTACGCGGGGATTCGCCTTCAAAACGCACCTGGCGGTAGGGCGAATCTTCCAGAATAAACGTTCCGTATTTTTTAACGATTTCCAAAATCTCCAGCCGGCGCTTTTCCGGGATGGTGGTGCCGGTGGGATTCTGGAAGTCGGGCACCAGGTACACGAATTTGCACTGTTTGCCCTGACTCTTTAAACCTTCCAGTTTGGCTTCCAAATCTTCGGGCAGTACGCCGTAAGCGTCGCTTTCCGCGCCGGTAATGGCCGCGCCCGCCACCTGAAAAGCCTGCAAGGCGCCCAGGTAGGTGGGGCAGGCGGTGATGATATCGTCGCCGGGGTTTATAAACACGCGCGCCGTCATATCCAGCGCCTGCTGGGAAGCGGAAACCACCATCATTTGTTCGGATTTTACGTCAATGTTTTCCGTTTCTTTAAGCAGTTTGATTAATTCTTTTTTCAGGCAGTCCTGGCCTTCGGTCGTACCGTACTGCAGGGCTTCTTTAGGCGATTTGGTAACGACGTCGTGCATAATGTCGGCCACATCTTGGGTGGGAAACAAAGTCGGATCGGGCAGCCCCCCCGCAAAGGAAATAATTTCGGGACGGGAAATAACTTTTAAAAGTTCTCTGATGGCCGAAGCTTTGGAACGGCTGACCACCTGGGAAAACAGCTTATTATAATTCATCTACAACTCCGTATATACAATAATGTTTAACTAATATATTGTACTATTTTTAAACTTAAATCTTTGGCGGGCACCGAATGCGTCAGCGCGCCCATGGAGATAACGTCCGGCCGGACCCGGCAGTAGCTTTCCAAATTGTCTTTATTCACGCCGCCGGATACTTCCGCCACCGCCCGGCCCGCAATTTCCTTGAGGCACGCGGCCACCTGGTCCGGGGTCATATTGTCCAGCATAATAATATCCGCCCCCGCCCGGAGCGCTTCTTTTACTTCGTCCAAATTCGTCGTTTCCACTTCCACTTTCGGCGTATGGCCGATGACATCTTTAATTTTTTTGACGGCGGCGGTAATGGAGCCGGCGGCCGCGATGTGGTTGTCTTTAATCATCACGCTGTCGGCCAGGCTGATGCGGTGGTTGCGGGCTCCGCCGGTGCGCACGGCGTATTTGTCCAGCCGGCGCAGACCGGGCTGGGTTTTGCGCGTGTCCACAATCATCACGCCGTATTTTTTGCCGACGGCCGCGTACGCGCGCGACGCGCTTGCGATGCCGCTTAAACGCTGCATAAAATTAAGCGCGGTGCGTTCGGCCTTTAAAATGGAAAGCGTGCGTCCTTCCAGCTCCAGCACTTTTTCCCCTTTTTTTACGTCGTCTCCGTCTTTTTTAAGCGGCGTGAAAATAACTTCCGGGTCCACCGCGGCGAACACTTCTTTGGCGACGGCCATCCCGCACAGCACCAAATCTTCTTTGGCCGTAACGGCGGCTTTGGCCCGGTTTTCGGGCGTAAAAATCGTATCGGAGGTAATATCCCCCAGGCTCAAATCTTCCAAGAGCGCAAGTTCTATAATTTTATCCAGTATCATTTGGCCAGCTCAAACATTTTGTCAATGGATTTCTTGGCGGCTTGGGCCACGGCGGGGTCCACTTCCACCACTTGGTCCGGGCGCGGGTCAATCAGGGCTTCCAACGTATTAATCAGGCTGTTACGCTTCATATAACTGCATACGCCAAACGGCCAGACAAAGGTTTTGTCCGGGTGTTCGGCTTCCAAGCGGTTGACCAGGCCGAATTCCGTCAGCATCCCGAACGTCTTAGCGTCGGACGCCGCCACATACGAAGCCATGCCTTTCGTACTGCCGACGTAATCGCACAATTCGCACACTTCAATCGGGCATTCCGGGTGCGCCAGCACGCAAATGCCGGGATGGTCCGCGCGCAGTTTTTCTACGTGTTCCGGGCGGTACTTGTCGTGCACGCAGCACGAACCGCCGGAGGAAATGATTGTTTTAGGCGTACCGCGGCGTTTTAGTTCGGCTTCCAGGTTCTGCGCCATCAGCATATCCGGCACGAAAATAAGTTCGTTTCCGGGAATTTTCTGCGCGATATCAAACACATTGCCGGAGGTAACGCACGAATCGCACTGCGCTTTTACTTCGGCGGAGCTGTTAATGTAGCACAAAGCCGGCACGCCGGGGTGTTCGGCGCGGAGCTTTTTCATATCTTCCCCGGTCATGGAATCGGCCAGCGTACAGCCGGCGCGTCCGGCGGGAATAAGCACTTTTTTGCCGGGATTAATGATTTTGGCCGTTTCCGCCATAAACCATACCCCCGCAAACACGATTACGTCCGCCGACGAATTGCGCGCTTTTAGGGCCAGCTCGTACGAGTCCCCCCTAAAATCCGCCACGCCATACACCAAATCCGGCGTAGTGTAGGAGTGGGCGAGAATGACGGCGTTTTGTTCTTTTTTAAAACGGTTGATGGCCAGCGTGTAAGGAGCCGCGGCAAGGCAGTCTTCGTACGTCCATTTGGCCGCTTTGCTTTTGGAGACAGAGCGAAGAAGCCCATAGAGTCTATGGGCTTCTTCAGTAAGCCGTGCTTGCTGATCTAACGTTTTAAGCATAAAGCGTTACAGCGTATCCGGAATGTCGGCCGGCGGGAGAGCTTCTTCGCTGGTATAAGTGGTGGTCGTCGTGGAGGAAGAAGACGTGCTGGGGCCGGAACCGTCCAGATAGTAAATGTTGGTGTTGTTGATGACTTTTTTGTTCGTCGTTACGCTCTTGGCAGAAGAAGCCGCTGTCGTTTTTTGGGCGGCGGTCTTCTTGGCCGGTTTTTTGGCGGCGGGTTTTTGGGCGCCTTTTAAGGTTTCGGCGGGCGGCAGGTAAGAATCGCCGCAGGCCTGGAGTTCATAAGCGGACAGCGTGTCGTAATCGGCTTCCGGAGCGAGGAGGTTGTCAAACTCCTGGTCAATGATTTGGTACTTGGCGTCTTTGGCCGACGCGCTGCGTCCGTCCGCGGTTTTAGTGTTGGCATTGCCCGAGGAGCAAGCGGCCGTGCCCAGTGCGGCGACTAAGGCCGCGAGTAAAAGTTTATTCATAACCCGTCTCCTTGTATATTGCGGGCCAGGCCCGCGCGTTATTAAATTATATATCATATTGCGCAAAGTTGTGAAGTTTTTCCCCCGCGGGCCCGGCTGAAAAAAATGCGGAAATTTTCCTTTTTCCCTTATATTTTTAGTAAAATAAAAAGGTTGTACCGTTTGGGAGGAAACAAAAAAACACTCATGCAGATTATTCAACAATTATGGACTGCGCTGGCCTCGTTCCTGACGGGACCGTCCGTGCAGAGCGCGTATGACTTAATGAACGGGTTCAACTCGCTGGTTTGGGGCCCGCCTATGATTATCGTCTTGCTTTTTCTGGGTATTTACTTTACGGTACGCCTGCATTTCATTCAAAAATACACCTGGCCCGCGATGAAGCTTTCCGTGATGAAAGTGGAATCGGAAGGCATGGTGAGCAGCTTTGGTTCTCTGGCGGTGATGATCGGCGCCACGGTAGGAACCGGAAGCATCATCGGCGTAACCACCGCCGTGGCCGAAGGCGGCCCCGGGGCGCTGTTCTGGATGGTTGTGGCCGGATTTTTTAACTTCGCCATTAAATACTGCGAATGTATGATTGCGTTTAAGTACCGCGTCAAGCTGCCGGACGGCGAATACGTCGGCGGCCCGATGTATTATCTCTCCCACATCCTTAAATTTAAATGGCTGGGCATTATTTTTGCCGTCGGCACGCTTCTGATGGGCCTGACCGCCGGGAGCGCCCTGCAGTCCAACTCCATCGCGGACGCTTTGCGCGAAGGGTACAATTTGAACCCCTGGTACATCGGCCTGCTCGTGGCGATTGCGGCGGGCGTGGTGGTAATCGGCGGCGTAAAGCGCATTGCCGCGTACTCCGAATGGCTGGTGCCGATTATGGGCGGTTTGTATTTATTGCTGGCGGTTATCGTGCTTTTTATGAACTTTGGCGCGATTCCCTCCGCTATTATAACCATTATTAAAAGCGCGTTTACGGGCAAAGCCGCCGCGGGCGGCGCCATCGGCGTAGGGATTATGGGGATTATACAGGCCCTGGTGCCGGCCGTCAGCGCGGGCGTAACGCGCGCGGTGCTGGCCACCGAAGCGGGCCTGGGCAGCGCGTCCATCGCGGCCGCCGCGGCCAAAACCCGCAGTGCCACCCAAATGGCCATTATTTCGGCCACTTCGGTGTTCTGGGCCATTTTCATCTGCTCGCTGACCGGGATGGTTATCGTGCTGGCGGGCGACTGGCAGAACCCCAACGTCTACGCCGCCAACCTGTGCAACAGCGCGTTTAAAACGGTGCCGTTTATCGGCACGCCCATCCTGATTTTCTCGCTGGTGATTTTTTCGTTCACCACCATTATCGGCTGGGGTTATTATATGGAAAAAGCCCTCCAGTTTCTCTGCAAAGGGGCCAACACGCTGATTAAGCCGGCGCGCGTGCTGTTTATTATTTTGGTATTCGTGGGCGGCTGGATTGGCACGAGCTTCTCGTGGGATTGGACGATTACGGATTCACTCCTGCGTACCGCCGAGGCCAACAACTCCACCCGCTTTATGTGGGCCCTGGCTATTTTTACGATGACGATGATGACCGTGCCCAACATCTGGGCGTTGTGGTGCTTCCGCAAGGTGATTATCAAAACCACCCGCAAAAACATCAAGAACATTGTGGGCCGCAAACCCAAAACGGCCGCAAACTAGCCCTTCCGCTTCCGTAAAAAACCCCGGTGCCTAAAAACAGGCCCGGGGTTTTTAAACTTTCCCGGCGGCAAATCTTTCACCGCTGTCCGCCGCCCGCGCAGGGAGTATACCTCTTATTCTCCATCGCCGCCGCTGCCGTTGCAGTTCTGGAGCGCCAGCAAATACACTTCCTGGGCCGGGCTGTCGCTCGTTTTGCGTTTCTCCCACGCCAGCCGGCAGCCGGTTAAATTGACGCCCGTATTGGTATGTGCGGCCGTCGGTTCCGGGATGTCGTTCCCCGCCAGATGAAAACCCGCCGTATTGCCGCCGCCGTACAAACCGGCGGTGCTTCCGCCGTTACCCGTAATTTCCAGCGTACCGCCTTTGAGCGTACCCACTTTTTGTTTCAGGATATTCACCGCGTCCAAGGTGTGAATATACGAATCGTTATTAAACGCCAGCGCACCGCCTTTAACGGCCACGCTTGGAAGCAGGCCGGACGGCGCGGAAGAACTTTCCGACCGGTACGAAGCATACGCGTTGGCGGTATCGCCGTGAAAAGCCGTGTCGGGCATATTAACAGCCGCGCCCGGCGCACCCGTTACCGTGGGAACCTCGTAGACGCGGGCGGAGGAGTCCGCCGTCATCGTTACCGTGCCGCCGGAAGCGATATTGACCGTCGCCGCCTCCAAACCGCCCAAAAGGGTAACTTTGTCGGATACTTTTAAATACGTATATTCCCCCATCCGCGAAGGATTAAACGACACGCTGGAAACCGTTTCCGCCGCATATGCGGCCACGCCCAGCACCGCCCCGATTAATACTAAAATAATACGTTTCATAAAGCACCTCCCGCCTCAGAGGTCCGCATCGGAAACCAGGTAAGCCCAAGCACGCCGCGCCCGCACGAAACCGCTCTCTAACAGTATTGCTGAAAAACGCCGGTAAAACAAGAGGGAAAATACGCGTTTTACGCATATTTTCCCTCTAAAAAAGCAAACAGGCCGATTAAGCTTTTATCTCTTCCGGCCGGGCCAGCAGTTTGACGCCCTGGGCGATATTACGCCCGCTGGGCTGTTGGTAGGCATACAGGCCGAATTCGGGCAGAACGGAAAACAAATGGTCAAAAATATCGCTTTGCAGGGCTTCGTAATCCGTCCACACCGTGGTGTTTAAAAAGCAGTACACTTCCAGCGGCAGGCCCTGCGCCTCCTGCTTTAACTGGCGCACCATCAGCGTAAAACCCGGGTTGTCGGACACTACATACGGGCGGGACGCCAAATAAAGCTCCGCATAATGGCGGAAGGTGCCGATATTGGTTAAATGGCGGCCGTTTAAAAAGTTTTCTTTCAGGTTGCGCTCGGCGTTGAACTCTCTGATTTCGGCTTCCTTTTTTTCCAGATAATCTTTTAAAAGATGGATTTTTTTCAAGCGGTCCAGCATGGTGCGGTCCAAAAATTTCACGGTATCCACGTCAATTAAAATACTGCGCTGGATGCGGCGCGCTTTGGCGTCGTACATACCGCTCCAGTTTTTAAACGGTTTGGAAATCATATCGTATGTGGGCACGCTGACAATGGTCATATCAAAATTCTGCACGCGCACGCTGGTGAGCGAAATATCAATAATGTTTCCGTCGGCGCCGGCGGAGTCCACGGTAATCCAGTCGCCGATTTTAATGAGCTTGTTGGTCGTCAGCTGGATACTGGCCGCAAAGCCTAAAATGGGGTCTTTAAAAATAAGGGAGAAGACCGCCGCCAAGGCCGACAGACCCGTAATAATATACATCGGCTTGCGCCCCAGCACCAAAGACAGCACCAGCAGGGACGTCGCCAAAAACAAGACAATCTTAAACGCCTGCACCAGGCCTTTAATCGGCAGGCTGGGGTTGCGCCCGTACAGATGGGCCAAAGTGTCCAGCAGCGTATTTAACAGCCAGGAGAAACTCAGCACCACAAACAGCCCCGTCAGCTTGCCCATCAGCGTCGTCAGCCACGCCACGTCTTTGCTAATAAACACCGGGTGCAGATTAATGGCCGCCATAGCCGCCACCACCACGCCGGCCGCCGTAAAAAAGCGGTGTTCGGACATGACTTTAAACCATTTTTCCGAATGGAAACGGGCCACCAGCCGCGCGAGGTACCGGTTGCAAAACCAGGTGGAAAAACGCGCGACGAAATACAAAATAGTCACAAACAAAAACGCCGACACCAACTGCGCGATAAGCACATTATACTGGTCCGGGATATAGGGCAATTTTTCTACATACGGCAAAATAAAATTCATAGAGCTCCCCTTTGGCGAAAAAGTTACTATAATAAGTGTATGAAAAAAACACTTTGCGGCGCAATCCTTGCTTTACTGCTGGCGGCCTGCTATACGCCGCTTAACAACTCCGGCGTGGCGACCACCAAGCCGTGGCTGGAAGTGTCCGGCAAGAAAATGGATTTTGACGGCAAGCAATACGACTCCTGCTACCGCTTTAACGTGCGTTTCTGGCCGCAGGAAGCCATAGAACAAATTGACCCGCGCACCGCCTGCGTTTCCGCCTGCTGCTGGCGCAGCGACAAAGAAGAAGTAACCCTGGATTTCAATAAAAATTTTGACGCCGACCTGGCCTACTACGGCCGCGCGCGCAAATACTCGCCGGCTAAAATCACGTTTAAAGTAACCCACTCCAATCTCGTCAACACCACTAAAGTTACCGTAACGCCCAAGGGCGCGGTGTCTAACGACGGGCTGATAAAACTTTCTTATAAAGAATACGAAAATCCCGCCCGCCTGGCGCAGATTGAAGCCGCCGCGCGCCGGCTGCAAACCCGCCGCAACGCGTATTTAAACGAACTCCAGCAGCGTCAGGCCGAAGAAGAAGCGGGCCGCACGCGCGGCAAACAAAACGACGCGACGGAAACGCTGGCCAAAGCGCTCCTTTCGCGCAAAGCTGGCGCCAAGATTGACGCCTACTTCTACCAAATGGATAAAAGTTACAAAAAACAGGGCGCGATTTTTATGCTCAGCGACCGTATCCTGCAGGCCCGCGCCTTAAATACGCAGGGCGACTATTCCGTATCCTGCCACGCCAAGGCCAGAACGGGCGTAAACGCCAAGAGCTTAAAAGCGTCCACCTTCTCGTGCGGGGTGTGGCGCGTAAGCCTGGAGAATGAAACGGTAACGCCGTCCGACCGCAAGGCCCGCCAAATTCTGGGGGAGTGATTTGCATTAAATAGAAAACCGCTCCCGTTTGGATACGGGGGCGGTTTTATTTATCTATATAAGGGGCAGTACTTACGCTTCCCGGCACGTCCACGTAATCCGCTGCCAAAAGCAATCGCAAGACCCGTCAGACAGGAGCTCTCCCCAAGATTCGCAGCTTTTAGTTTCGCCTTCAGTAGTGCAGGACCGCCCCTCAAAATTTATATACCCCTTGCATTCGTCGCCGGGGCCAACAGCCTCATAACAATGCGTCTGACAGCCGCTCAAGTCTCCGTCATAATCGGAAGTGTACTTATTGTTTAAGTTGGGCTGTTTATTTAAACGTCCGGTTTCTACCCAAATGAGCTTTTTGGGTTTAGGCGTACAGGTGCCCTGCCAAGCGTTCCAGGCGCAGGTGGAATAGTTCCAGGTGCGCGTCTGCGTCCCCGTATAGCCGCTCGGGCAGGACTGGCTCGTCGCCTCACCGCTCGGAGGATTGCACACCGATTCCTGTGGACTCCCGCATACCAGATACACTTCTTCCGCTTTCTTGAGTTTTACCTTCTGCCAAGATACCTGCGGCGCGCCGCTGGCACCCGTTGCCGCGCACGACGGGAACTTTTCCCCTCCCGCACGCATATGCGACGCAAACAATTTCAGTTCGTCCACCGTCATATCCGTAGCTTCCAGACTGTAGCCGTTGTTTAACGTACCGATACGCAGGTTTGCAGCGAAATCTATATTCGCCTCTCCAGAACTGCTCCCCAAAGTTACGTTCGTGCTCTTTACGGCAGAAGCCGTGTTTAAATCCAGCTTTCCCCGGTTCAGGTTTACAGTAGTGGCCTGCAACGGGCGAATACCCAATGCGC
>ENA-OPIO01000567-OPIO01000567.1-human-gut-metagenome-genome-assembly--contig:-NODE-567-length-11675-cov-7.738468_pt1 | contig 11675 bp, 9 predicted proteins | sample MGYA00241395_ERZ501636 | MGnify/ENA primary metagenome ERZ501636 (study PRJEB25962, sample SAMEA2042198) | human gut metagenome | biome: human gut; feature: human-associated habitat; material: faeces... | reverse complement strand
TAGGGGGGAATGCCGACGGCTTCCCGTACATGACCGAGGGCGACGAGACCGTGCCCCTCATCTCGAAAGTAAAGGGAGCTAAGCGCGGCAGCGACGTAACCTTCGGCAACTTCTCTTACCGCGACGATTTCAAGGCCGACAAGCTGTCGATTGACTGGTTCTCACTGCGCGGCCCGGTAGACCATTTAAGTTCTCTCACGGCCAACCCGGGATACCTCACAATGCAGTGCGCCGACGTCAAGTCGTCAGAGAAGAAAGTGCCCGCGTTCCTCGCACGCCGCATAAGTCACCACAAGTTCGAGTGCGAGACGAGCCTTAAGTTCAACCCCGTGAAGGTCAACGAGAAGGCAGGCCTTGTGCTCTTCAAGGACGAGACACACCAGTACATGCTCTGTGTTTCCATGACCGCAGCAGGCAAGCAGGTGCAGGTGGTACGCGTTGGCAAGGACGGCAAGGAAGAGGCTCTTGCCTCCAAGCCGCTTGGAAAGGCTGACGGCGACATTCGCCTGAAGATAGTTTCGCGCGGCCTTTACTTCGATTTCTATTACGCAAAGGCCGGAGGCAAGTGGCTTCCGCTCATTGCCGACGTTGACGCCGGTTATCTTTCTACAAAGAACGCGGGCGGCTTCACCGGCACGGTAATCGCCCTCTACGCTTCGTCAAAGTAACGATAGCTTTTATTTACCCAGATATCAATGTAGCAGCCGCAGGCAGCCTTCATGGCAGTCTGCGGCGTTTTTTGTGCTGTTCTTTCGTGTGCCTGCGGCAAGCCTTGTGCAGGCCCCATTGCGAAAGACGGCAAATCGCGCCGCGAAAGGCCGTCTTTTACACGCCAAAAGGCCGCATATCGCAGTGCAAAAGACCGCCTTTTGCACGACGCCCTGCCGCAGGCTGTTTCACGGTTGCCGGCCGGCCGTCTTGTTTCAATCATGTTTCCTGCGTTTGGCAAACGTGTTTCCGCGTACCGTTAAAGGTAAAAAAAGCCGTTTTTGTTTTGCCGTTTACACCGCATGATGTATCTTTGCATTCATAAACACATCATCATGAAGAAGCTCACATTGTTTTTCATACTGTCATTCTCACTCGTGGCGGTATGCAGTCTGGCACAGAAAAAGTATGCGGTTTACGCCGTAGGCTTCTACAACCAGGAAAACCTTTTCGACACATGCCACGACGACGGCAAGAACGACTACGAGTTCCTGCCCGGTGGGTCGTACCGTTGGAACGGGCTGAAGTACAGCCACAAGTTGCGCAACATGGCGCGCGTGCTGGCCGACATGGGCACCGACGTGCTGCCGCAGGTGGGCTGCGCGCTCATCGGACTGTCGGAGGTTGAGAACTCGAAGGTGCTCGACGACCTTACAGCCCAAGAGCCCTTGCGTGCGCGCGGATATAAATATGTACACGTGGAAGGACCCGACAAGCGCGGCATCGACTGCGCCGTGCTCTACAATCCTGCGCTGTTCAAGGTCGGCACGGTGAAGCTCGTGCCCTACGTTCCTGACGCGTCCATGCGCCCTGATTACGCTACGCGCGGCTTCCTGACCGTTACCGGCGAGATGGGTGGCGACCAGGTGGCCGTCATCGTGTGCCACTGGCCCAGCCGTGCGGCCGGTTCTTCCTACCGCGAGCGTGCCGCCAGCCTTGTACGCGACGTGAAGGACTCGCTGCTTAGGGTAAACCCAGACATGAAGGTGATGGTGATGGGCGACATGAACGACGACCCTACGAACAAGAGCATGAAGGAAATACTGCGCGCATTGCCCGACAAGGACAAGGTGGGCGAGGGCGACATGTACAACCCTTGGTACAACCTTCTGGCAAAGCAAGGCCTGGGCACGCTGTCGTATCAAGGCTCGTGGAATCTCTTTGACCAAATCGTGATGACGCCGAACATGATAGACAAGGGCGGCAAGAAAGACTTTTCCACGCTCAAGTTCTTCAAGAACCAGATATTCCGCCGCGACTATATAATTAACAAGGAAGGCCGTTACAAGGGCATTCCCAAGCGTACACATGCCGGCGGAGCCTGGCTCGACGGTTACAGCGACCACCTGCCCGTTGTCGTCTACCTCGTAAAGGAGAGGCAATGAGCGACGTAGAGCAGCACCCTTTGCAACCGTTCCTGCCACAGGGCACGCGCCTGCTGATGCTCGGCAGCTTCCCTCCGTCGCGCCGCCGCTGGTGCATGGACTTCTTTTACCCTAATTTCATCAACGACATGTGGCGCATCTTCGGCCTCGTCTTTTTCGGTGACAAGGAGCGTTTTGTTGACAGGGAGCAGTCCGTTTTCCGCCGCGGGGACATCATACGGTTTCTCGAAGCCAAGGGCATAGGCCTGTATGACACGGCCTGCGCCGTGCGCCGGACGAAGAACACGGCGTCAGACAAAGACCTTGAAGTCGTCACGCCAACCGACCTCGACGCCCTCTTGCGCCGCATTCCGTCGTGCATGGCGGTGGTTACAACGGGGCAGAAGGCCACAGACGTGTTCACTTCCCACTTCGCCATGCGTCCTCCAAAGGTGGGAACGTCGGCAGAGTTCACGTTTGAAGGCCGCCTTATGCGGCTCTACCGTATGCCGAGCAGCTCGCGCGCATACCCGATGAAGGTGGAGCGGAAGGCCGAATACTATGAAAAGATGTTTGTTGAAACAGGGCTGAAAGACTGATTTTATGACAATAATAGGCATAGCCGGAGGCACTGGCTCCGGCAAGACAACCGTAGTAAGGAAGATAGCGGAGGCGTTGCCGCCGCACTATGTCGTTGTGGTACCGCTCGATTCTTACTACAACGACACGTCAAGCATGACCGAAGAGGAGCGCCGCGCCATCAACTTCGACCACCCCGACGCTTTCGACTGGAAGCTGCTTGTAAAGCACATGAACGAGCTGCGCAACGGCAACGCCGTAGAACAGCCCACTTACTCGTACCTGCTCTGCAACCGATTGAAGGAGACCGTGCACGTAGAACCGCGCCCGGTAATAATAATAGAGGGGATAATGACGCTGCTGAACAAGAAGCTTCGCGACATGATGGATCTTAAAATATTCGTCGATACCGACTCTGACGAACGCCTTATACGCAACATCCAGCGCGACGTTTTGGAGCGCGGCCGCACGGTGGAGATGGTCATCGACCGCTACCTGAAGGTGCTGAAGCCCATGCACGAGCAGTTTATCGAGCCTACGAAAAAGTACGCCGACCTGATAATACCGCAGGGAGGGGAGAACCATACGGGCATAGACATACTCTGCAAGTACATCGAAAGCATAGTAAAGTGAAAGGAGTTGAATTAAGAATTAAGAGTTAAGAATTAAGAAAATATGCTCTGTTGTCAATCGGCAAGAGTATTTTTCTTAATTCTTAACTCTTAATTCTTAATTCAATCCGCTCTTAACTCTTAATTCATTCTTCGTTTCCCGGTATATCTTCACCGCGTTGATGCACTCCGTTACGCCGTAGAACAGCAGGCACCAGCCTATTATTAGCAGCGGCAGGGAGGCCGTCTCCATGGGCTTTACCATTACGAACACGCCTGTGACGAGTATTAGCGATGGGCACACCCAGAACCATACGGGCACGCGGAACAGCCTCCTCGCTCCGGCAAGGGCTATGAACTGGTTGACGGCTCCAAGTATTATGAGCACTCCGAGCACGTACATCAGCGACTTTACGAACACGCCCGGGATGATGGCGAGGGTGAGTCCGAGCAGTATGCTGCCTATGCCTACGAGCGGAAACGGCGGCCGCGGCGAGGCTATTAGCCGCCCTTCGGCGTCGTACAGCTCCGCGCCTACGGCGTTCTTGCGTGCGTTAAGGTATGTGGCGCACGATATTACGCCCGACACTAAGAACATTACGCCAATGGCTATGGTTATCCAATGAACCGTGCTGTCGGGGTTGTTTATGAGCAGAATGCCTGTGATTATGGCGCAGGCGGCGCGGAAAACCGCGCTTCTCAATATCTTCATGGCTTGCGGGTTTATGTTAGTTAGCCCCAAAGTTAAGGAAAATATCATACAGAAACAAGACTTTTCATCACTTTTACGTAAAAATATGACAACACTTTACCTTGTCCGCCACGGCGAGACAGTAGACAATGTGAACCGCATAATGCAGGGACAGACGCAGGGAGAGCTGACCGAGCGGGGTAGGGAGCAGGCGCGTGAGGTGGCCTCGGGGATGGCCGCCGTGCACATAGACGCTTTCGTGTCGAGCGACCTTAGGCGGGCTGTTGACACGTGCCGCATCATCGCCGGGCCTCACGGCATGGACGTACTGACCACCCCCTTGCTGCGCGAGAGGGACTGGGGCGGCTTCACCGGCCGCTACATACCCGACCTGAAGGATGCCGAATGGCCTGCCGACATTGAGTCGGTTGAGGCTTTGCGCCGCCGCGCCGCCAAGTTTTTGGACTATGTGAGGACGCATTTCCCCTCGTCGGTGGTGCTCGCCGTAGGCCACGGCATCATCAACAAGGCCGTGCAGTCGGTGTTTTTCGACAAGCCGATGCAGGACATCAAGCCCATGGCTAACGCCGAGGTGCGCGTGCTTGAGCTGCGCTGACAAATTGGCTTGCGGACGAATGGTAAGGGGGAACGTGCCGTTGGCGGCGCGTCCCCCTTCTCGTTTATAGACAATCAATATATATAATGTTAGTGTGCCGGTGCTTATCTGTGTCCGCCGAAGTGGCCTCCGCCGCTTCTGCCTCCGCCTTTCGCCGAGCCGCCGCGCGCTCCGCCGGAGCGGCTCGGGCCGCCAGACGGCCGCGTGGGCCTGCTGCCCTGGCTTACCGACGGCCGTGATGCGCCGCGTTTCGGGGTGAATGTGGAGCTGGGCTTGCGCTGTGAGGCCGTGGCCGAAGGCCTGCGCGCGCCGTTTTGTCCGAAGTTGCGGCGGCGCACGTCGTTAGGGCGTGCCGTCCTGCGCGTGCTGCTTTCGCGGTTGTTGCGTATGTTGCCGCGCTGTCCGTTGAAGCCGGTGGAGGGCCGCCTCTTGTCGTTGTTGCCGCTTTGCGGCCTCTTGTTGCCCGCCTGCGGCCGCCTGTCGCCGCGGTGTCCGGCAAAGTTTCCGTGTCCGTTGCCCGGCCTGCCGGGGCGGTTGAAGCCGTTTTTATGGAAGTCGCCCCGGTTGAAGCGGTCCCTCAGTCCGTGCCCCTTCGACGCCGCGCCGTGGTGGAACGTGCGCCCCTTGTACCAGCTGCGCCCGCCGTTGTGGTGCCAGCTGTGGTCTCCGCGGTAGGTTACGTATATGCGCGGGCGGCCGAAGTAGTAGAAGTGGCGGCGCGGATAGCGCGAGTAAATGGCGAAATGCCACACCCCGGCCGTCCAGTACAGCGGCCGGTAGAAGTACGTTGCGGCGCAGAATGCGCGGTATTGCCAGTCCAGAAGGATGTAGCTCAAGTCGAGGTTGCGCTGCCGCCAGTACACGTCGTAGAGGTCGTCGGGCGTGTTGACGCTCATCAGGTAGTCCAGGTTCACCTCGTATGCGGCGTCATACTGCTCTTCGGTCAGGTTAAGCTCGTAGGCCATCTTGTCCGTGAGGAACAGCGCCTGGTCGCGCGCCTGTTCGTAGCTCATCGCGCCGGCGGTGGCCGCGAGGGCTACGAGTGCTGTGATTATGGTTGCCAGTCGTTTCATGATGAATATCTGTTTTGTCTTGTTCCCTGCTGCAAAGTAACGTGTTTTTTGCCACGTGCGGAAAGGTTTTTCCCTAACGCCGGCGGGGAATTTCCCTATTCCTTGCGCTTCGCCGCTTGTGTGAGGGCCGTCCGGACGATGCTTCCGGACGGCCCTCACTATGCTTCCGGACGGCTCTCACGCATCGTTTGGACGGCTCTTTCCAGCGGCAACCGTAACCTGTTGTGTGTCAATGTGTTACGGAAGGCGCTGCAAAAGGCCGTCTTTCGCATTGTAAAAGGTGGCCTTTCAGGGGCTGAAAGACGGCCTTTCGCACGGTGAAAGGCCGTCTTTTGTAAAACCGTAAGCCGCCGTCAGCCCTTTATGCAGGAAGGATATGTTACGCAGACGTTAAATTTTCGGTCGGTTGCAATACAAATTTCAACTTTCGCTTTGAAGTTTACCCGATTTCCGTTAACTTTGCAAAAGAGTATTAACAAAACGTATTATCTATGCAAAACAAGCTGAAAATTGCAGTGGTGGCACTGTGCTATTCGCCCTTGGCGTTCGCCCAAAGCGACTCCATCGGGCTGAAGGGGGCCGTCATGAGCGAGTCGGCATTCACATTCACGGAGGCACAGTTGGGCGAGGACGACGACATGTCGTCAAACGTCTCCATCATCAACTCCAACTCGAACATCTACGCGAGCGAGGTGGGCTACCTCTTCTCGCCGATGCGCTTCCGTTACCGTGCGTTCGACCAGAAGTACAACGACATCTACATCAACGGCACTCCAATCAACGACATGGAGTCGGGACAGTTCAGATACTCATGGGTGGGCGGACTCAACCAGCAGACGCGCAACATGGAATCCGCGCTGCCCTTCGAGACTAACAGCTTCTCAATGACGGGCATGGGCGGCTCGAACAACTACAACTTCCGCCCCGCGTCGATGCCCGTAGGCCACAGGTTCACCCTCAGCGGCGCCAATCGCAGCTACACTCTGCGCGGAATGTACACCTTCAACTCAGGCCTTAACAGCAAGGGATGGGCCTTCTCGGCCAACGTTACCTACCGATGGGCCAACGAAGGCTACGTAGAGGGCACGTTCTACAACTCGCTCTCTTACTTCCTCGGAGTGCAAAAGGTGTTCGGAGACGGCAGCCACTCGCTCTCGCTCGTAACTTGGGGCAACCCCACCGAGCGCGCCTCGCAGGGCGCCGGCACGGACGAGATGTACTGGCTGGCCAACGACCGCTACTACAACCCGTACTGGGGATACCAGAACGGAAAGAAGCGCAACTCGCGAGTGGTACACGACTATTCGCCGACTGCCCTCCTAACATGGGACTGGAAGATTGACGACGAGACGAAACTCACCACCTCGCTGCTCGGCAAGTACACCATGTACGAGAGCACAAAGCTCAACTACAACAACTCTGACAACCCCCACCCGAACTACTGGAAGAACATGCCCAGCAGCTACTACGACGTGTGGGACGAGACGAACATAGGCTACCGCACGCCACAGGCGCTTGCCGACTGGAACCGGGCGTATGACTTTTGGACCTCGTCGAAGGCAAACCGCCAAATCAACTGGGACCGCCTGTACTACGCCAACCAAGGTGCTGCCGCGCAAGGACAGGACGCCATGTACTACATACAGGCCAAGCACAACGACGCGCTGACCCTTACCTTCGCCTCCACGCTCAACAAGCAGCTCGGCAAGGACAAGCAGTGGAACCTCGGCATAGTGGCCGCCACCAACAAAGGAATGCACTACCAGACGATGGAAGACCTGCTCGGAGCCACCACATACCACAACATCAACACCTACGCGCTGGGCACATACGACCGCAACTCTGACGAGATACAGTACGACCTCAACCACCGCGACGCCGTAGTGGGCGTAGGCGACAAGTTCGGCTACGACTATAACCTGCTCGTAAACAACGCGAAAATATGGTCAAGCTACACCGAGAACTTCGGCATACTGCACTACACCTTCGCCGCAAAGCTGGGCTACACGTCCATGCAACGCGACGGCAAGATGCGCAACGGACTGGCCGCCAACAACTCTTACGGCAAGAGCAAGACGGCGGAATTTATCGACGGAGGCTTCAAGCTCAACTCAAGCCTTAATCTCGGAGGCGGCAACACGCTCACATTCGGCATAGGCTACGAGCACCGCGCGCCGCAGGCACGCACAGCGTTCGCCTCGCCCGAAATCAACAACGACTTCGTTACCGACCTCAAGAACGAGCGCATCTTCAGCACGGAGCTGGGCTACCAGTTCGAGAACGCATGGCTGCACGCCAACCTCAACGCCTATTACAGCCACATGAATCACGTGACCGACTGGCAGAACTACTATTTCGACGACATCAACTCGTTCTCATACGTCTCTCTGACAGGCATCAAGAAAGAGTATTACGGCCTCGAGGCGGGTCTCCGTTTCAAGGTTACCAGCGCGTTTGACATCAACCTCCTGGGAACAATCAGCGACGCCAAAATCCGCAACAACTCGCACGTGCGCTACATGAACTCCACCAGCGCCGAGTACACCGACGAAATCGTATATAATAAAGGTATGCGCGACTCCGGCACGCCGCTCACCGCAGCCAGCCTCGGCCTTAGCTACCACAGCGGCGGATGGTACATCGACCTCAACTGCAACTACTACGACCGCATCTACCTTTCATACTCTCCGAGCTACCGATATGCCTCCACCCTCGACGCAAGAGAGGATGCAAAGGAAGGCAGTGTGTATGACAACGACGGCAACATAAAGGCTTCTGCCTTGGAACAGGCACAAGGACATGGCGGCTTTATGCTCGACGGCTCCATCGGAAGAAGCATCTACCTGAAGCGCGGTATGCTCTCAATCAACCTCATGGTTACCAACATACTGAACAACCGGAACCTCTGCACCGGCGGCTACGAGCAGAGCCGAAGCAACTACACCAGCAGCGGAAACCTGCGCGGCTACAACTTCGCAAAGAACCCGATGAAGTTCTACGCTTACGGCACCAACGGTATGCTGAACATCACTTACAGATTTTAAACACTCCAGAAAATGAAAACATTAAAGTATATCAAGCTCGCTGCGGCGGCCCTCGTCATAAGCATGGCGGTCACGTCGTGCATGGACGACGACTGGGACAACCCTACGGGAGACATCCCTCCGTATGGAAACAACAACCTCGAGGAGACCAACGTCCTGACCATTGCCGAGCTTAAAGACCGCTACGCCGACGCTTTCAAGGCAACGAACGATACCACGCGCATGACGGACGACGTGCAGATAAAGGCTCGTGTGACTGGAAACGACATCAGCGGAAACATCTACAGCTACATATCTGTTGACGACGGAACAGGCGGACTGATAATAGCCATAGCGCAGGGCGGCCTCTGGGCTTACCTGCCTGTAGGCCAGGAAATACTTGTAAGCCTTAAAGACCTCTACATAGGCAACAACAACTACACCCCGTATCTCGGCACTCCGTACACCAGTTTCGGCGATGACGGCAATCCAAGGTACACTTTTCCCAGCCGCATGAACCGCACTTTGTGGCAGGAACACTTTAAACTCTTGGAGAAGCATGACGCAAGCACGGTTGTGCCAGTAGAGATTGACGCCGACAAACTGACCGACAACAGCTATCTGATGGAGAGCATCGCTAAGCTCGTAACGGTGAAGGGAGTAACCCTTACAGACGCTGACGGCGAGGCAACGTTCGCCCCGGAAGAAGAGTTGCTGGGCGGAGCGGTCAACCGCGAGATTAACGGCAACAGCAATTTCGTGCTCCGCACGAGCAACTATGCCGACTTCGCGGCTACGGTAATGCCGCAAGGCAAGGTTGACATCACAGGCGTGCTGACCCGTTTCGGCAGCACTTGGCAGCTGATAATGCGCACAAGCGAAGATATAAAGCAAGCAGAATAACAACTAACAGAAAACCATTTTATTATGAAAAAGATATTATATTCAGTGTTCGCCCTTGCCATTGCGGCGTTCACATTCACGAGTTGCGAAGACGTACCGGCTCCGTATGACGACCCGAACGACAATCCCATAGACAAGCCGGAAGTGTTTGAACCGTCAGGTTCAGGCACGCAGGCCGACCCCTTCAACGTTGCAGCGATAATAAAGGAGGCTGAGAAACTGGAAGAGGACGAAGTTTCGGAGGACAGCTATTACTTCGAGGGTTACGTTACAAGCATAAAGGAGAATTACGATTACGTAAACGATGAAGGCCAATCGTTTGGCAACGCGACGTTATACATCTCCGATGACGAGGAAGGCAGCAACAGTTTCTATGTTTACCGCGCCAAATATTTCGACAACAAGTCGTACACTTCGGGTGTGCTTCCGCAGGAAGGCGACAAGGTTGTGTTCTACGGTAAGCTTACAAATTTCAGAGGAACGCTTGAAACTCAGCAAAATGCTTGCTACCTTGTGTCCATCAATGGTGAGACCGGTGGAAGCGGAGAGGAGCCTGCACCGGGAACTCCCGAAGGCGACGGTACGCTGGAAAATCCGTACAATGTGGCTGGCGTGATAGCGTATGTATCTACCTTTGAGGCAAATGAAGAGTCTCCCACAGATGTTTATATCAAGGGAAAAGTGGCCTCAATCAAGGAGAATTATAATGAGTCTGACCCACAGTATGGTAACGCAACTTATTATATTTCAGATGATGGAACTGACAATAACACATTCTATATTTACCGTTCCATGTATTTGGGAGACACAAAGTACACCTCTGGAGACGTCTTGGAAGTTGGTGATGAGGTCATAGTATGTGGTAAAGTGACGAATTATGTCGGAGATTATGGAAGTACGCTTGAGACTGTAGCGAGCCAAAGCTACCTTTACTCATTAAACGGTGAAGGAGGAAGCGGCAGCGAAGAACCTGGTGGCGACGATGAGCCTATTATCGGAGGTGAAGTAAGCGGTAACAGCGTGATAGTCAAGGCTAACGGCTTTGGCTTGGGGAATGATACTGGATTGTCAACTCTTACATTAGTTGACGGTACGACTTTGACTTTTGCCAAGAACGATGGGTATAATGCTCCTAAGTTTTATACAGCAGGAAGTGGCTCATTTAGGATGTACCCAAGTAACACATTGACTATAAACTCTACGAAAACAATAGAAAGTGTTGATGTTACATGTGATGAATACAACGGTACGATTTACAATGCTTCGGGCGACATTTCTACTTCAGCAGGAACGATTAACGTTGATGGTGCAGCTGTAACGGTGACAGGGGTATCTGCAAACAATCTTACGTTGACCAATACAAGTACGACAACTGGTGCTCCGTCACAAATAAGGATAGTTGAGCTTATAATCAATTATGCCGAGTAATTGGATTTAATTTAAGACTAATTTATAACTCGCTGACAATCAGCGGCTTTCCAAAAGGCCACCTTTCGCACTGCGAAAGGTGGCCTTTTAGCGTGCAAAAGACGGCCTTTTGCATCGCGGTTTGCGGCATATTGGGGTTCATCCGCAGTTCTGGTGTATTATATTTTCTCATCCATCATGACAAGCCACATAAAAGAACACCACCCTTGTAGGGACATAATTCATTATGTCCGCACGCTCTGGAAGAGCGTATGAACGACGTTTGGCTGCTAAATACGTTTCTTACGAAACGTGTGGGCATAATGAATTATGCCCCTACAAGGGCGGTATTCTGTTAGTTTTTATTTTATTACTAATGGAATGCTCTTACACCTGAACTGCGGATGAACCGCATGTTGGGGGACATCCGCAGTTCTGGTGTATTGGCATTCGTGGTAATGCTGTATGGAATTTAACAATGAACAATGAAAAATTAAACCTCCGTGTCGGCTTTCATCGCAAACATGCCGCCCCCTTCGGGGACACGGGTATGAGGTAAAATAAACCCTCGTTTCTCTCGGTTTTATTTTGTATTGCGCTCAACTTGCATTATCTTTAAATAAGATAAGCTGCGTTTCGGCAATAAAAATAAACCCTCGTTTCTCTCGGTTTTATTTTGTATTGCGCTCAACTTGCATTA
>ENA-OPIO01000561-OPIO01000561.1-human-gut-metagenome-genome-assembly--contig:-NODE-561-length-11718-cov-7.363714_pt1 | contig 11718 bp, 14 predicted proteins | sample MGYA00241395_ERZ501636 | MGnify/ENA primary metagenome ERZ501636 (study PRJEB25962, sample SAMEA2042198) | human gut metagenome | biome: human gut; feature: human-associated habitat; material: faeces... | reverse complement strand
TTCACTTTATGTAAAGATCTGCGTTATGTAAAGCCATAAAACTAATGAAGTTAAAGCTCAAAAGGTTAAGAGTTTAGCTTTACTATTCGGCTTTACATAACACAGGACCGTTCAAATTACTTCTTCATATTTTCTAACCAGTCAAGAATGGAAGGATCATTTTCCCAAATCGCTTCTTTTTTACTGTCAGGTGTAAGATTTTTATATGCGTTTTCAAGGGCATGCCGCTTTTGTTTGCCATCTGCCCTTGCATAGATTTCCGTTGTTTGTATTGAAACGTGACCTAACAAATCTCGTATGTAAATAAGTGGGCATCCTTCCTGAAGCAGGTGCATGGCGCGGCTATGCCTAAGTGTGTGGCATCCTATTTTCTCAGGAAAGAGTTTTGGATTTATCATGCGTGCTTTAGCCACATATTCATGAAGGATATGAGATACGCCGGCTCTTGTAAGTTTGCGTCCCTGTGCATTGAAAAACAAAGGATGCATCGCATTCTCATTTTTATCCAAGTCGTTATTCCGCATATAAACGAGCAGGTGATCAAGTTGTTCATCGAGCATTGGGATAATTCGGCTTTTTGATCCTTTCCCTTTAATTCGGATTGTCTTATTTCCATTTTCCAATCTCAGGCTTGATGGTGTTAAGTCGATTAATTCTTGCACCCGACAACCGGTATTGTACATAAGAGTTAGTAGTGCCATATTCCGTTTCCCATGATTGTTGCAGGTGTCTATTTGTTTGAATATAAGGCTGATTGCTTCCATTTCCAAATAGTTGACCTCAGGTTTAGGAGACTTTACGGTTGGGATACCTATGATATGTTGCCACTGAGCCATCCGGTCAACTACCTCATATTGAAGATATTTGGCAAAAGAACATATTGCGGCCCGCCTATTATTTATGGTCGTTTCACGGCAAGAACGCTTATTTCTAAGCCATTCTATAAATTCTTCTATGGTTGCTTTGGTAAAATTATCCAAAGAGACTTTTTCTGCCTCTATTCCTTTACATTTCAACATAAATGACAAAAATAAGTAAAAGGACGTACTGTAGGAACTCACCGTTTTAGGACTGACGTTTCGTTGGTGAGGCAAGTAAAAACCAAGGAATTTGGTCAGATGCCTGGCAAAATCTGTTTCATTCTTCATAAATGCAATCTGTTTTGATTCTTTTTTCAATTGAAGACATTATTTCTCGCAAATCAGGATATAATTCAGAAGTAAGACGAAGATAACCTTCGCATGCTCTTATGGAACGATGTCCCAGCCATTCCTTAATGATTGGCATAATGATAATTGGGTCTTTCCCGGCTCGAATCATTTTTGCCAGTGCATGACAGGCTGCCGTATGACGGAGATCATGCAGCCTTGGTCCATGATGCTCACCTATGTGATTTGCAGAACAAGGGATTCCACTTGCCATAAGTATTTTCTTAAACCAACTGGTTACCGTATTATATGCTATCCTAGAACCATCCAATTTCACAAAAAGGGGGTTGTCCAAAACAGAGGACTTCTTGTCGTTGAAATCACGATATGCGATATAATTCAACAGAACTGATTTCAACGATTCGTTAATAGCGGCAAGTCTTTCATGCCCATTCTTTGTGCTCCTTAGAAGTATAAAGCCCTCATCCAGGTGCAAGTCCCGATTTTTTACCGATAAGGCTTCTGATATTCGAACTCCCGTGCTATACAAGAATCTGATTAAAGCCGGCATGACTATGACGCCGTTCCTCATGTTTTTGTTGAAAACTGTCATCTTATTTGATTCTTCAAATATGCGCAGAATCTGTTGTGTCGTGAAAATATAAGGACTGTTTGTTGTATGTGGCATCGGAACAGATTGTGGCACATAGCAACGACAACCGTTTCTGTTCATATACCGAGCAAGTTGTTGCCAGATATTATATTTTGCATGTAAGGTTCGCTTTGAGTCGGCAGTTCTTGTAGACCTCCATTTTTCAACTATTTCAGTCGTGATAGTTGCTTCCGTTAAGCCTTCCTCTAAAAAGAATCTATCTATTTCCAAACATATCCATCTGCCTCTTAAAAAAGCACATCCGGCTGAGTTCTTTCTAGAGATAAATCCGTTAATAAATGGAGCCAACGGACTCTTAAACTTAAATTGTTCACCCATTTTCTGACCCTCCTTTCATGTTATAGAAAGACGCGGAAACAGGTGGTACTTCGAGAGAGCAATCAATCAATGTGGGTATATCCACGGATAGATAGATTGTTGTGGTTTCAGTACTTGAATGCCCAAGACTTTCTGAAATTACAGGCAGTGGAACTGAATCATGTAACAAATTTGTCGCAAGCGAATGGCGCATGGCATGAGGTCCATGCCTACGGCCCTTGAGCTCGACAGAGCACCTTTCTATGACGCTTGTTATAGCAGAACTTACTGCCTGCCCATTCATTGGACCATATGGGGGCTTGAAACTATGGAATATATACGCCGAAGAAATAAAATCCGGACGGCCGTATTTTAGAAAGTCTATGATAGCATTACCAACGATTGATATTAACGGTAGTCTAACGGGATTTTTTGTTTTCTGTTGGATTATGCTTATTTCATTTTTCCGCCAATCAATATCTCTGATTTTAAGGTTGGCAATATCTGAAGCTCTTAATCCAAGACGAGTCGCAAGAAGCAATAGGGCATAGTTCCTCTTTCCCAATGGCTTGCTCCTGTCAATAGAGTTTTCTATAATTGCAATCTCATCCGGATTGTAAAATGAAGGAATCCTTTGATGGTGTCTAAATCTATAGGCTGAGAAAGTGTCGGAAAGGTCTTTGGTTACAATGTGGTTCTCAAACCAAAAACGGAATAACTTTCTCAAAACATAGTTTATTTCTACTTTCTTTGTTTCTTGATTTGAAATAAACGAATTTATTGTTGAATCTCCAATGGATTCTAGATTCTCAATGTCCTGATGACGTAGAAAGGTTAAAAAACGACTGATAATTACACGATAACGCACCAAGGTTCCCTCGCTGCGTTTAAGCGAACTTAACTCTTCCAAAAACATTCGAGCATACTCTGCAAAAGGTCCACAGAGGTCTTCTTTGACTCTGTGATTGATTCGGCGCGTAATTCTCCCGTGTTGGAGAACTTCTGTCAAAATACGAATGCTTCTTACCCAAGTTTCCATTGTAGTTCTACAGACTTGCCTTCTTGATAGAATCTGAAGATACTCATTTCCAATGGTAGAGTCATAGAACTCATATCCATTGTCCTCCATGTACTTGCAGATGCCACACCTCCAAGTTGCCTCATACCGGTTAATGCAAAAATCAGAATAATGCATTTCTCGAAGCAAATCAAGAGACCGGTTTACAAGTGATTTAATCGAATCTTTATTCATAATTATATTGATTATGTTAGTAATTCATACAATATAATTATGGAAAGCCATTATGACAAGATAATAGCTTAATTATTTCACTCTCAGTAGGTATTTAGAATATATAATGCAGACTTTTCATAACGCAGACCTTTACATAAATCGAGTTATGTAAAGTTTTACATAACTGGTTGACAACATTCAAGGTGGTACAGAGCAGAGGTGTATGCAATTCCAATACCGAATACCACGACCGCATCATCAGCCTTGTAGAGAGCAATGCCGAACTTATCCGCAAGCGGATGAGTGCTTGATTTATAGACTTCAAAATATACATGATATGGAAATAAAGATAGAAAACATACTGATATTATGGGACGAGAAAGTAACCGACATCTTTGTCAGTCTGATAAACACCTTGTCCTTGAGTTTCAGCGAAACGGAAATCCGCAATTCAATGGCGAAACTTTCAGAAAACGAGAACTTCGGAAGGCTGTTCGCCTACGGCTTCGGAGCGCATCACCTTTGGGTAGCCCAAAGGATGATAACCGACCCCGAAAAGGTAATGGAGAACCGACTACTGATTGTTGAATTTTAATAAATGACTACCATGACAACAAGAATGACCATCAACGGAGTGAGTACCTGCCAGACGGCAGGTACTGAGAAGTACGAAAAGTACCAAACGACTATCAGACGGAAAAGAACAACCCTTTTCCAGTATGACTACCGACACACGGACGGAGAACTTTTCTCTTGCGTTAGACCGACACTGGAGGAGTGCAGACACCTGCGTGACGAATGGATAAAAGGAAAGGAGGACAGATTATGACAGCATACTATGATACTTTGATTGTGACATTCAGTGACCCTATCAGAATTTTGGATATGATGTGTACCGATACTTGTGATGTGGCAACATTAAAGGAATGGATAGAGAGCTACGAAAGTACAAGAATGACCCCGATAAACGAACATACGGCAGTCATCACTTCCGAATACAACATGGTGCATGTGGTGGAATGGCTCAGAAAATATACCCCCATTGCCGAAATGAAAGAATACTAAAGGTGTGGCGGTACACAATACCGCCCACACCCGAAACAGATAACCCATAAAAAAGAAAGAACATGAAATACTATTTTATATTGACAGACAGCAGGGACGCATGGATGCAGTTCGTTTACCTCCCTACAGGAGATTATGTGTCCGGCTATATCCGTGACTTGCAGAGTGTGGGAATATCCGTACATGACTATGACCTTTGGACGGAGGAAACACGCCCCATTGCCGAGCGCACATTGGAACATATAAGGCAGAGCATGAACGTATAAAAAAAATCGGGTGGCAAAAGCCACCCATTGACAATAACTTAAATTCATATACAGATGATAGCGAATACAATCTTACAGCAGTTGGGCGGTCATGGATTTACCGTCATGACGGGAAGCCGTAACTATATCAATTTGGGCAACGGACTACAAATGAGCCTTGCAAGGAACAAAACGTCAGCCAACAGACTGAAAATCATATTGGATGAAGACACGGATACATACACCATGTATTTCTATCGTCAGACACTGACGAAGTATGCGGACATCAAGGTCAAGGAGATAGCCAAATACGAGGGAGTGTACTTTGATATGCTCCAGCAGATTTTCACGGATGTAACGGGACTTTACACCCGACTTTAGTCAGAGGCGGCGAAAGCCGCCCTACTTTCTTTCAGTGAGCAGAAAGCGGACAAAGAAAGTAGCAAAGAAACCCAAGTTCCAATCTACGATAGTAATCACAACCCTAAGTTTTAATTATGAACACATCAGACAAAACGAAAAACATATAGCAGTATGTTTACTCAGTAAACAAGAAGATTATTTTCAAAACCTAACGAGCATAAATTTCAAGGTCAAGAGATTGTGAATATATCCGACATATCTCAATCGGAGAGATAAGATTTTCGCCCGGTATCATAGAGTATTGTAGGGACGGCAAAATTGTCAACAAAGGGGACAATTCTGAAGGTATAGAACTGAAAACTCCGATGAAGTTGAGAACTTCATCGGAGTTATAAATTATATAATTTCAACACATTCTCTACAAAAGGCATCCTCGTTGATCAAAAGTTGTAAAACCCTCCGAAAATTATTCATTTCATTCTCTTCAGCAAGTTCTTGTTCTATCTTTTTCCCAATATGTCCTACACGAAAATACATATCAATAGCCTTGTCTATACCTGTCAGAATAGTCGGCATGTCATATATTTCCAAAGAATCTTCACCATCTTTTGTTGCAAAATGAATAGGGTAACTTCTTTGTCTTGTATCAATCTTAGTCTCTTTTAGTCCCAATTTCTTATAATACAACATTGCACTCTTTTTTATATCTGCATCAAGAGAATCTGGCATTACAATTTTTAGGATACCCTTGTCATATTTAGTGCCATCAATTTCCAATCCAGGTGTATTTTCTGTAAGCCATTCTGCCGCAAGTTTAACAAATCCCTCAAAATAGGAAATTGCCAGCACAGTTGAAGGTAAGAGTCCTAGATGCCCGAGGTTGATATTTTCGTCAATTTGTTTTTTTAATTTTGCCAAACCTTTTTCTAATGAATCTGTAGCAACTTTCTTTCCGTCTGCATCTTTTTCCACTTCATACCGGGTATTCGTTATACCTAACAAATCAGTAGGTATTTTTGCTTCTTGTTGAGCAATAACAAAAGCTCGGTCAAGACCTACACGACCAAGGAAAAGACCATATTCAAATAAGACATTGTCACGTGCTGATTCAAAATGCTTATCTCTGACAATAAGTTCGTCATCAGCAGAAAATACCATAAAACCGAAATCAAATAAACTGGCAGATTTGACCAGTGTTTCCAAAAATGATTCATTGTTCTTAAAGATATTGTCTGTCCAAAGATAACAATCGTAATCCTCCTTGAAAAACTCCTTGATTCGATTGGCTACATCAAGACCTTCACTTGATGAACCGATAAATATTCTTGGTTTCATATATTACCTAAATCTGTATTTATTTTATAAACTTCGTCTTCCAACACTTTTAATGCCGCCAATTTTTCTGGCTTATCTTTAAAGATATATTCGTCTCCAACCACTGACTTAAGTTCATCTTGTTTGCCATCATTCCATAAATGGAACATCGTAGACCATAAGATGTGAACTAATTCCTTATATTCTTTTTCTGCGTAATCTTGTACTGGTATTGAGTAACAGATAGCATTAATTTCAAAACTTGTAAGTGGAATATTTTTCTCAGAATCTGTACGAACATTTTTAAGGAATCTAATCATTCTTTTCAAACGCCCATTTGTATCTGAACTTCTTTGGTTTATTCTTGATATGCTTAGAAACGGATAATCGGGACCTTCAGAAAGTCCAGTGCTTTTATTATATATTTTTATGCCACGCTTGTTATCTGGCATTCCGTCCAACACATAATCCAACGATTGAAACCATGATGATGTTACAATATCTACATCCCGATGAAAATTTTGATTAGTAATTTTTACCGCTTTTGGCTTTGATATGTCACATATAGTATATGTATGTGACATTATCTTTTCAATTTGAGTCCGCAAAAATGCCATATCTAGTGAACTATTACCCTCATATTGAGAGAATGAGTTATCAAACCGACATAATCTACCAAGCTGATAACTGTTGTATTTCCATGTTTTTGCTAATTCTTCTCTTACCTTAAAGATATCTGTTCCAACAAATTTCTCACATAGTACCAGCAGGTCTATATCACTAGCTCCCCTTATGTGTGTATCTGTCATAACAGAACCTTGATATTCATACGATACATTCGTAAGTGATTCTTTTAGATGTTGTTTGACAGCTTCGCCTGCGGCTTTGGTCCGTTTGGTATATTCCTCATCAACAGCTTTCATTGCACGCATTACATACCTTGCTACATCTTTATCATATGCAGACTCTCCACTGAACATTCTTTGCTCTACAAGCATTGATGAGTCAGGATTATATCGATTATTTATTTGTCTCAGTTTTTGGGAATAATCCATATTTTTCACTTTTTTACAAAAAACAACAAAAAGCGTGCCAAATGACAAATTGGCACGCCTAACTATTATTATCAGTCCTTTTAAGGTTCGTACAACAATGCAAATTCCACTTTCCTCCTTTTGAGCAGTATGGTGTGTTGTTTCCCCTTGTAGTTGCAAAAAGCGATATATTCCCTATAAATGTTCCTGTCACCAGCTTCCAACTTTCGGATCAGCTTGCTTTTGGGTATCTTTCCGCTGCCCAAGAGCCGGAACGGTCCCACATTATAAGCTAATGTACCCAGGAGCAGCGAATCCTTTCCCAGATGCCGGAACATGGCGCAGAACTTCCGAAGGTCTTTCCGCAGCAGCTCGTCAGCCTGCTGTCTTGTCATGGTGCGTGCCGAGTATTTCTCGCCCGGCTGGAGGCAATGCCCCCAGCCGACATAAGGATGGTTCTTTTCCGAGTGCCAACCCTCAAAATAGCGCACACACAAAAATGCCCTCTCAAATTCCGGCAACCTGAAAATCCTTGCTTCCTTGGCTGTTTCCCTTTCAGGTTCCTGTGCCGACAAAGTGCAGCCCAACGAAAGGAAACAGAGCAGTAACAACATCCTGTACCTCATTCACGGATTTGTTTGGAAGTGGACGGACTGACGGCTGGCACACTGTCGCTTTCCGTTTCTGAAGTGTTGGAGTTGTTGAAATCAAACTCCATTTCATGGGAGTTGCCGAAGTTATCCTCCACGACCACGATGAAATTCTGTGTTTCATCGCATTGCGAGGTGTAGTACAGACGGAACTTCTCGTTCTCCAGCAGGTAACGGTCGTTCGGCAGGAATACCGTACCGTTGTCCATCTTCAGTGTCCCTTTACCTTCATACTGGAAGTAACGTATCGTATAGAGTGTATTGGCAAAATTGCCCTCCTTCTTCATCTCACAGCGGATTTCCACGGTCTGCCCCTTTGCCACATCGTGAGGGACCGGCATGGTTTCCACCGTAAACGGGTAGCTCTGCTGTATGTCCATATCGTCATCGCAGGACGCAAAAAGTCCCGCAGCCAGGACAGCCATGCAGACTGCCACTGCCTTGAAAATTGATTTGCCTCTGTTGCTGTTATTGTTCATAATCTTCATCATCTTATCTGATTTTAAGTTTGTTGTTATTCTGTTTGTTTATCCGTTGCTGCAAATACTCGTTCAGGTCCTTGCAGCCTTTGTATAATCCACGGCAGTCCGACACTTTCTCACCGTACCGCATCCGCAGTTTTTCCACCGTCCGGTGTCCGGCTTCATCGTTGTCGAGGTAGCACCGTATCCTTTCGTAACCGTCCAGATAACGGAAACTCCTGTCCACATTGGCGACCGAGTTCAGGACAAGGCTGTCGCCGTCCTCCGCCATGCCGAGCGTCACGGCGGACAGGAAGTCCATGAAGCCCTCATAAAGGCTGCAACTTTCAGCCTGCCCGTCCTTCCGCTTTATCAGGGATACGTCTTTGGGCGGTATGCACCCTTTGAAAAGCCGGTTCCGGAGTTCATAACCGCCGGACACATTGGAGAAGCCGACGGCGAAATATTTCTTCTTGTGGACGTAGTAGTTCAACTGGCAGCAGTAAAAGGACGCTGTATCGGGAGATATGCCACGTTCCACCAGATATTTCTTCAAAGCCTGATACCGCAGGGGCAAGACCTCCACGTCCTCAAAGGACGGTTCGGGAGTCTTTTTCCTGAAGGTGGAAGCATCCGGCTGCACCATAGGCACACCGGCACTTTCCGATATGAACCTTACCTGTGCGAGAAAATCACGGCTGTGGATAAACTCTCCGGCAAGATTGAAGATGTCACCGCCTATGCCCAGCCGTAGGCTCGGTACAGGACGCCTTACTGCCTTTCGGCAGTAGGTTTTCCCGTACCTGCCCCCAAACCGTACTTGCATGTCTCCACGCATACGGCTCTCCGTTGATAACATGACTTTATTTGGCATGGTTGTGTATTTTGGCATAGCACTTTTCACAGACAACCAATGTTTTCCTATGCTTTTCAAGCATCAGCCTGTCGCATTCAGTCTTTCCTTTAAGCTGGTTTAGCTTTCTGACATGACGCATGACTACAGGCCCGACTTTTCCACATAATTCACATGTTCTCGCCTCCAATCGCTCAGTCAGCGTCGGTTGTGGAATTGCGATTGTATAGGATAAGTCGTTTACTTCCGCATAGTACATTGGTGGTTTACGTTTGAATCCCTCATTATAGAATTTTCTGTGCCGTAAGTTACCTTTTGCATCATGATATGGCACTATAATGTCATTTCCAACCTTATATTTGTCAATGATTTTGCTTACAGTGCTGTTGGTCTTTGCTGCAATGGTATGGTACATACTGTACTCCATGATGTATCCAAACTTTGAGAGTGCATAAGCCACGTTATTGGCAATGCGGTAATAGTTATAGAACCCTCTGATTTCAGAGTTATATGCCGCCACTATGTCCTCGATTTTCTTCTTCATGAGATTGCCTCTGAACTTTGCAAACCAAACTTGTCGGCCATTTTCTACCTTGTATCTGATGGCACTGTATTCTTCCAGTTTGTTCCGCACCGTTTCTATGGCGACCTTTAAGACTATCTTACCGTTGTAATAGCGGGCTGGCACATTGTTCTTGTTTCGCTTGACTGCATCAGATTTACGGACAGAAACATCGAAGCCAAGAAATTTCGCTGGCTTTTGTGCGTTTGTTATCAATGTCTTTTCCTGCGACAGTTCCAACTTGAGGTTTTCTTCCATATACTTGGTAATGTCCGACTTGATTTTAACGCAGTCAGCCTTGCTTCCGATAACACCTATGAGGAAATCATCTGCGTATCTTACATATCTAAGCCTTCTGTATGTTTCATCCATACTGTCTCTGCTCTCAATCTTTTGCCTTTCACGTCTCAGTTTCTCATACTCATCCATAAGCTGTAGTCTGGCATCTGCATCCTGTATGTTCTTGATGCTTTTAAGGATGCCTTGCATTTTACCGCTGAACTGCTTGTATTTTTTGGTGATGTGTCTTTCTTTTCCCTTGTTGAAGCGTAGGGCGTATTCTTCCATATACTTGTCAAAATTGTCAAGATAAATGTTGGCCAGTATAGGACTGATGTTGCCGCCTTGTGGGGTTCCCTTGTTTGTATTATGAAACCTCCAGTCTTCAATATATCCCGCATTCAACAACTTGCGGATGAGCCTTAGAAATCTATCATCGGCAATCCGTTTCCGCAAAGTTGCAATCAATACATTGTGGTCTATGTTGTCAAAGAATCCTTTAATGTCTCCTTCCACAAACCATTTTGTACCTGTGAATGTCTTTTGGATATGGGTCAGTGCGGTATGGCAGCTTCTGTTTGGCCTGAATCCATGTGAGGTGTTTGCAAACACCTCTTCATAGATGGCTTCAAGAATCATGCGCACCACCTCCTGTACAAGTTTGTCCTCAAAGGAAGGAATCCCAAGCGGTCTTTTCTTACCGTTCTTCTTGGGTATGTATATCCTTTTTGCCGGATTAGGCTTGTAAGACTCATCCCTCAAAGATGCAATGACCTTGTTTATTCTTTGAAGGCTCATCTGGTTAATGGTTTTCCCATCCGTACCGGGTGTCATGTTGCCGGGTTTGGCGTAAATACGCTGGTAGGCAACATGAAACATCTCCTCATTGAATAAGATACGGTACAGCCTTTCGAACTTGTAATCCGAAACTTTACCATGCTTGTTTAAAGCTTTTAATACTTGCTCTGGACTTCTCATAATGTCTCGCACATTTTCCATTGTTTGTATTAAGTTATCTAACTGCTCCCCTTCGCCATGTACAAGGCTTTCCCTTGCTCGGACTACTACGGAAGCTCCGTTCCCATGTCAGATATTCAGAGCCTTATGCCCATAGCCTTACGGCATTCTGATTTAGGGAATCCCCATTTGCTTTCACAATAACTGTTTGGCTCGGCAGACTGTCGGATGCGACTTACGTTCCTATTCCGCTTATTGCGGTTGCTCTGAAGCCAGTTCTTGCCCCGCTGCAATTTCGGTTTGCATGGGGTGCTTCAGCCCGACGTGAATCAAATACCTTTCGTCGGGGCTGGCACGTGTGCCGCAGAACTATCGTTCAACCAATCAGGCTTCATCCTTGTGTCTGCCTTTTCCTCTTGCCATGCAGTCGCAGCTTGGTATTTAGCTGACTAATGGCTTTACCGACATGCTACTGTCACCTTTGGATTTCTCCTCCAGCTAAGTCGTTGAGGATAGGTCTGTTGAACTCTAACCTAATCTCTTGCCATAGAGATATTTATTGTGTAGCCTATATGGGCGCATC
>ENA-OPIO01000560-OPIO01000560.1-human-gut-metagenome-genome-assembly--contig:-NODE-560-length-11721-cov-6.711384_pt1 | contig 11721 bp, 8 predicted proteins | sample MGYA00241395_ERZ501636 | MGnify/ENA primary metagenome ERZ501636 (study PRJEB25962, sample SAMEA2042198) | human gut metagenome | biome: human gut; feature: human-associated habitat; material: faeces... | reverse complement strand
TGACCATCATCGACAAGTTCCGCGGCGGCCCGGTGGGCGTCACCACCATCGCCACCGCCATCGGCGAGGACGCCGGAACGGTGGAAGAGGTCTACGAGCCTTACCTCATCATGGAGGGCTTCATCAAGCGCACGCCGCGCGGACGCATGGCTACCGAGCTGGCCTACAGCCACTTCGGCCGCTCCATGTACGGCCAAAATCCGAGAGAGCAAGACCTCTTCGGGTAATGAACAATTAAAAATTAAAAATTAATAATCGGGCTGACGCCATGAATGCAGCCCGCATACGGCACACCGGTGCATACGCCTTATTTGCCATATCAGCATAAATGGGCAACAGCAAAATCATAATATACAACACGCCTGACGGCGAGACGACCGTCAGTGTCAACCTTGACGGCGACACGGTGTGGCTGTCGCAGCAGCAGATGGCCGAACTGTTTGGCAAAGACCAGTCTGTCATAGCGCGTCATATCCGCAATGTTTTCAAGGAAAAGGAACTTGACGAAAAGAGTAATATGCAAATTTTGCATAATACTTTTTCCAAGTATAAGCCTACCAAAGTGTGCAGCCTCGATGTCATAATATCAGTAGGCTACAGGGTGAAAAGCATCCGCGGCACGCAATTCCGCATCTGGGCAAACAACGTATTGAGGGAATACCTTATTAAAGGATACGCCATAAGCAAGAGGATGACAGAACAACGGTATGAGGAACTGAAGCAACTCGTCTCAATGCTAAGCCGCACCGTGGGACAGATGGGGATGCCGGCAGACGGCAATGTGGCCAGTCTTGTCAACATGGTGGCCGACTATGCCTATGCGCTTGACACGCTCGACCGTTACGACTACCAGCAACTTGAAATAAGCGGGACGACAAGCGGCGGACGTTTCCACGCTACCTATGACGCCGCTATGGACATGATAGGTACATTAAGACGTAAATTCGGAGGAGGAACGCTCTTCGGCAACGAGAAAGACGACTCTTTCAAAAGCTCCATAGGGCAGATATACCAGACGTTCGAAGGGGTAGAGCTGTATCCGTCGGTTGAGGAAAAGGCGGCTATGTTGCTGTATCTTGTCACTAAAACCATTCGTTCAGCGACGGCAACAAGCGCATAGCGGCAACCCTCTTCCTGTGGTTTCTCGACAAGAACGGCGCACTCTACCGCCAGGACGGCGGCAAGCGCATAGCCGACAATGCCCTCGTAGCGCTGACATTGATGATAGCCGAGAGCCGTACGGAGGAGAAGGACACGATGATAAAGGTAATAGTCAACCTGATAAACAAAAACAACCAATAACAATACAACAGCATGACAACAGCCGTTTTCCCGGGCAGCTTCGACCCGTTCACCGTAGGCCACGACGCCATAGTGCGCCGCGCACTGCCCCTGTTCGACCGTATCATAATCGGCGTGGGCGTAAACGTGCGCAAGCAGTACCTTTACAGCGCCGACAAGCGCGTGGAAGACATAGCCCGGCTCTACGCCGCCGAGCCGAAGGTGGAGGTCAAGGCGTACAGCGGCCTGCTGGTAGACTTCGCCCGGCAGGAGGGCGCGCGCTTCATCGTCAAGGGCGTGCGCAGCGTCAAGGACTTTGAGTATGAGCGCGAGCAGGCCGACATCAATCTCAAAATCGGCGGCCTTGACACCCTGCTGCTCTTCTCCGAGCCGCAATACCAGAGCGTGTCGTCGAGCATGGTGCGCGAACTGCTGCATTTCGGCAGGGACGTGTCGGAGTTCCTGCCGACGGGGAATTAATAGTTAATAGTTAAGAATTAAGAAAAATACCCTTGCTTGTTGAACCGCCGAGACATATTTTCTTAATTCTTAACTCTTAATTCTTAACTTTCTTGTTCTTAACTCTTAACTTGCTTAATTCTTAACTCTTAATTCTTAATTTATCAAGAAGTATGATAACATACAACACCGACGGCGTAAGTATGCCGAAGATAAAGAGGCGCGAGACTACGGCATGGATAAAGGCCGTGGCCGCCAAGTACGGCCGCAAGGCGGGCGAAATAGGCTACATGTTCGTGGACGACGGGAAGATACTCGAGGTAAACCGCGAGTACCTGGGGCACGACTATTACACCGACATCATCACCTTCGACTACGACGAGGGCGACACCATCAACGGCGACATTGTGATTTCGCTCGACACGGTGCGCTCCAACGCCGAGCAGCTGGGCAAGGACTACATGGACGAGCTGCACCGCGTAATCATACACGGCATACTCCACCTCTGCGGCATCAACGACAAGGGACCGGGCGAGCGCGAGCTGATGGAGCGCGCCGAGAACGAAGCCCTTGCCATGAGGACGGCCGGATAAGGGCGGCATACGCCACGTCCGTGCCTGCCACCCGTCACACCATTACCCGTCATCCACCCCTGCCCTCCCCAAGGGAGGGAGCCTGGCGTGCAGGTGCCGACGGCCGGCGGTTTTTCAATTGGCGGCCTTTCGCCGCGCGAAAGGCCGTGTTTTGCCGTGCAAAATGCCGCATTTCGCAAGGTGAAAGGCGGCATTTTGCACGGCGTTTTGTAACCTGTTGACCGTCAGCCGTTTATAAAATTACGGCGAAAAGCTTTGCACGTAATCCGATTTTCCGTATATTTGCAAAAAACAATAACCGCGTTCAGCATGGAGACAACGAATATCAGTCTTGACAAACGCATTGTGGACGACGCGCGCCTGTATGCCAAGCGGCAGGGTATAAGCCTTTCGGAGCTGATAGAAAGATACTTGTCGCGCATCGTAAGCAAGGACAAGTCGGCCACGGCCGGCATCCCCGACAAAGTGTTAAGCCTGTTGGGGGCGGGTGAGCCTGTCGATGAAGACGACATCAACGGGCGGAAGGAGTTTGTAAAATCACGGTGAGGCCACCGCTGTACAGCCGCATTTCGCAAGGTGAAATGCGGCATTTTGCACGGCGTTTTGTAACCTGTTGACAATAAGCAAATTATGTTCTCCGCCCACATACGTTGTTCCGCTCACCTCCCCTCGGGGAGGCCGGGAGGGGGCTTTTCCCCTTTTTCTTTTTCTTTATTTCCATATTTCACGTTTTTGCACTATCTTTGGATAAGATATGCTGCGCCTCTGAAATGAAAATAAATGCTCGTTTTATTCGCATTTATTTTGCATTTCCCTCGGCTTGCACTATCTTTGCACCCGTGAAAGCCAAACGGAGCTTGAACGTTTGGCGTGACTGCAGTTTTTTATACATAATTTTTTTAGATTGAAGACATTTGAAGAATTGGGCGTGAGCGAGGAAATACGCCGCGCCATCGAGGAATTGGGCTTCGAGCAGCCAATGCCTGTACAAGAGGAAGTAATACCGTATCTGTTGGGAAACAGGAACGACGTCATAGCCCTGGCGCAGACCGGCACGGGCAAGACGGCGGCTTTCGGCATACCGGTATTGCAGCGCACCGACTCTCGCGTGCGCCAGACGCAGGCCATAGTGCTCAGCCCTACGAGGGAGTTGTGCCTTCAGATTGCCGATGACCTGAAGGACTTTTCAAAGTACATGGACGGCATACACATCGTGCCCGTTTACGGCGGTACGTCCATAGAGAACCAAATACGCTCGCTGAAGAAGGGAGCGCAAATAATCGTAGCCACCCCAGGCCGCCTCATCGACCTGATGCACCGGGGCGTGGCGAAGCTCGAGGCGGTGAAGAACGTAGTGCTCGACGAGGCCGACGAGATGCTCAACATGGGCTTTTCGGAGAGCATCGACGAGATACTTGCAGGCGTGCCAAAGGACCGCAACACGCTGCTCTTCTCGGCTACGATGAGCAAGGAAATCGAGAAAATAGCCCGCAACTACCTTACCGACCCGAAGGAAATAGTAGTGGGAAGCCGCAACGAGGGTGCCGAGCACGTCAACCACATTTATTATATGGTGAACGCCAAGGACAAATACCTGGCACTGAAGCGCATAGTAGACTACTACCCGAAAATCTTTGCGATAATATTCTGCCGCACGAAGCGCGAGACTCAGGAAATAGCCGACAAGCTGATACACGACGGCTACAACGCCGAGTCGCTGCACGGCGACCTCTCGCAGCAGCAGAGAGACCTCACTATGCAGAAGTTCCGCCAGCACCTGACGCAGCTGCTCGTGGCTACCGACGTGGCGGCGCGCGGCCTCGACGTGGACGACTTGACGCACGTCATCAACTACGGACTGCCCGACGACATTGAGAGCTACACCCATCGCAGCGGACGTACCGGCCGCGCGGGCAAGAAGGGAACGTCAATCTCAATCGTACACACCCGTGAGAAGTCGAAAATACGCGCCATAGAGAAGACCATCGGCAAGGACTTCGTGCAGGGAGAGATACCTTCGGCCGAGGAAATATGCAAGAAGCAGCTGTACAAGGTGATGGACCAGATTGTCAAGACCGACGTGAACGACGAGGAAATAGCGCCCTTCATGGACGACATCAACCGCTACTTCGAGTTCATCGACAAGGAAGACGTCATCAAGAAAATAGTCAGTCTGGAGTTCGGCAAGTTCCTTGCATACTACGCCGACGCGCCCGAAATAGAGAAACCTACCGGCCGCGGCGAGCGCAAGAACAAGGAGCGCACCAGCGACGAGCGCAAGCGCACGCACAAGGCTGAAGCCGGCTACCGCCGCCTGTTCATCAACCTGGGCAAGGCCGACGGCTTCTACCCGGGCGAGCTGATGCAGTTCGTCAACCGCAACATGCGCGGCGGGCGGCAGGAAATAGGCGCAATCGACTTGATGTCGAAGATGTCGTACTTCGAAGTGCCCGAGAAGGACGCGGTGAAGGTGATGCGCGCGCTCGACGGCACTACGTACAAGGGCCGCCAGGTACGCTGCAACGACGCCGACCGCGACAGCAAGCCGCAGCGCGGCGGACGCCGTGGCGACCGCCAGGACGGCTTCGAGAAGAAGTCGAAGCGGCGCGACCAAGAGGGCGGGGAACGCTCTGAACGCCGCCGCAAGAAGGCCGAGGCCGACTTTAAGGAGAGCGGTCGCAAGGACGACTGGCGGCAGTTTTTCAACACGGGCGGCAAGGACGTGAAGCTCGTAGGCGAAGAGCCCGACTTCAGCGAGGAAGGATGGGCACGCCGCAAGCCGAAGAAATAGGAGCCCCACCCCCAACCCTCCCGAGGAAGGGAGCTTGGTATGCTGACGATGTTTGGCATCCTTTGCTCATCGGGCTTATATTGCTCATGGGGCTTATTCGGCTTATTGGTCCAATGAGCCTAATTGGCCGGATAAACCGCTTATAATCAGACAGCTTATAAAAGGCCGTGTTTTGTATTGTAAAACACGGCCTTTTGCGTTGCCGTTTGCGGCCTTTTGTCTTGCAAAAGGCCGCAAATCGCATTCGGCTCATTGGGCTCATGGGGCTTATCCGACTTATTAGTCCAATGAGCCTGATGAGCCGAATAAGCCCAATGAGCCGCCGATGAACGGCTAGGCATACCTACTTGCTCCCTCTCTCCTTACTCCCTTACTCCTAAAAATGCAACTTGGTTGCATTCAAAAATCCTTATTTTTGCGCCTAAAAACAAAAACACTGTGATTTTATGAAGCACAACACACTCATCATCTGCGCCTGCGGCGCGCTGCTGCTGACGGCCTGCGGACACGGCGGGGGCCACGCCGGAGAGGCCGACGGGCACGCCGCCGAAGGCAAGGAGCACTCCGGCGAAATAGTAATCGACACGGCCGAGGCGCGCGCTTCGGGCATAGTCGTTGAGACGGTAAGGCCGGGCGAGTTCAGCGGAGTAATACCCTGCGGCGGCAAAATACTGGCGGCGCAGGGCGACGAGGCCACCGTCACGGCCACCGTGGCGGGCATCGTGAGGCTCGTGCGCGGCGTGGCCGAAGGTTCGCCCGTAGGCAAGGGCGCAGCTGTGTTCACCATATCGTCGCGCAACTTGCAGGACGACCCGGCGCGCCAGGCCGCCATTGCCTACCAGAAAGCCAAGAACGAATACGAGCGCGCGGCAAAGCTCGTGGGCGACAGGATTGTCACCCAAAAGGAGTTCAACCAAATACGCGCCGACTACGAGGCCGCCAAGGCCGTCTATGATGCCTTCTCGCAGGACGGCGCGCGAGGCGGCGGCGTGGCCGTGAAGTCGCCCATCGGCGGCTATGTGAAGACGTGCCTTGTGAAGGAAGGTGACTACGTAAGCGTAGGCCAGCCGATGATGACCGTCACGCAGACGCGCAAGCTCTACCTGCGCGCCAACGTGCCCGAGCGTTACTACGCGCAGATGGGCGCGATAAGTTCGGCCAACTTCAAGACGGCTCACGGCATCCGCGTGTACAGTCTCGCGCAGATGGACGGCCGCCTCGTGGCCGCAGGCAAGCAGACGGGCGACGGCTCGCCCTACATACCCGTGACCTTCGAGTTCAGCAACCGCGCCGACGTGGCCCCCGGCTCGTTCGTCGAGACCTACCTGCTCACCGCTCCGAGGCAGGGCGTAGTGACGGTTCCCGTCTCCGCACTGACCGACGAACAGGGGCTCAACTTCGTCTACATACAGACCGACCCTACGTGTTACGAGCGGCGCGAAGTCGTCATCGGCCAGACCGACGGCGAGCGCGTGGAAATCAAGAGCGGCCTCAGGGGTGGCGAGAAGGTGGTTACCGAGGGCGCGGTACAGGTGCGCCTGGCCGGTGCAAGCACCGCAATACCGGGGCATACGCACAACCATTAGCCCCCTCCCAACCTCCCCGAGGGGAGGAGAGTGGCTGTAATTATTAGATTAATGTACAAATATTAACAAACAAGTTCCTATCCGACCCGATGGCGTAGCCTTTCTCCTCCCCTCGGGGAGGTTGGGTGGGGGCTGTTCAGTTCCTATCCGCCTCGATGGCATAGCCTTTCTCCTCCCCTCGGGGAGGTTGGGTGGGGGCTTCCCCTTAGCCGGGTGGGGCTGTTCCTTTCATTATGCTCAACAGAATCATACATTTCTCCCTGCACAACCGCCTGCTCGTACTCGTGGCGGCGGTGCTGCTCACCGTGGCCGGAATAGTGGCTACGCAACGCACGGAAGTTGACGTATTCCCCGACCTTAACGCGCCTACGGTGGTCGTAATGACCGAGGCCGGAGGCATGGCCGCTGAGGAGGTGGAGCAACTCGTGACGTTCCCCATAGAGACGGCGGTCAACGGAGCCACCCACGTGCGCCGCGTGCGCTCCTCCTCGGCGACGGGTTTCTCCGTCGTTTGGGTTGAGTTCGACTGGGACACCGACATCTACCTGGCGCGCCAAATCGTGTCAGAGAAGCTGGCGGCGGTCACCGAGACGCTGCCCGAGAACGTAGGCAAGCCCACGCTCGGCCCCCAGTCGTCAATCCTAGGCGAGGTGCTTATCGTGGGACTGACCGCCGACAGCACGTCGATGATGGACCTCCGCACCATAGCCGACTGGACCATACGCCCCCGCCTGATGTCAACGGGCGGCGTGTCGCAGGTAGCCGTGCTCGGCGGCGACATCAAGGAGTACCAAATCTTGTTGCATCCGGGGCGCATGGCGCACTACGGAGTGACGCTCCCGGAGGTGCTTTCGGCCACCGGCCAGATGAACCGCAACACCAACGGAGGCGTGATTTATGAGTACGGCAACGAGTACATAGTGCGCGGAGTGGTGTCAACCGACGACGTGAGGCAGATGGCCGACGTCGTGGTGAAGACCAATGGCGGCGACGCTGTTACCCTGGGCGACGTCGCCGACGTACAGGTTGGCGCGCAGTTGCCGCGCCTCGGCCTCGCGTCGGAGAAGGGGCGCCCCGCCGTGTTGCTCACCGTCACCAAGCAGCCGGGCACCGGCACCATCGAGCTTACTCACCGTCTGGAGGCCGCCTTGAAGGACTTGGAGAAGAATTTGCCCAAGGACGTGCACGTAAGCACCGACGCATTCCGCCAGTCGCGCTTCATAGAAAGCTCCATAAACAACGTTGAGCACTCGCTCTACGAGGGTGCACTGTTCGTCGTAATCATACTTTTCCTCTTCCTTGCGAACGTCCGCACCACCATAATTTCACTCATTACGCTGCCCGTTTCGCTGCTTATGTCGCTCCTGGTGCTGCACTATTTCGGCATGAGCGTCAACACAATGAGCCTCGGCGGACTGGCAATAGCCATCGGCTCGCTCGTCGATGACGCAATAGTCGACGTTGAGAACGTGTGGAAACACTTGCGCGAGAACCGCCAGCTGCCCAAGGAACGGCGGCTGCCCGTGCTCGACGTGGTGTTCAACGCGTCGCGGGAAGTACGTATGCCCATCCTCAACTCCACGGCAATCATCATCGTCAGCTTCATTCCCTTGTTCTATCTCAGCGGCATGGAGGGGCGTATGCTCATACCGCTCGGCGTGGCTTTCATCGTAGCCTTGGCCGCTTCCACGGTGGTTGCGCTCACACTTACGCCTGTGCTTTGCAGCTATCTGCTTGGCGGAGGGAAAGAAGACGGAGTGCCGAAGGAGGCTTTTGTGGCGCGGTGGATGAAGAGACATTATGAAAAAGGATTGCTCTGGGCGTTGGAACACAAGCGTCCCGTGGTGGTGTCTACCGTAGTCCTGTTCGCCGCAGCCGTCGGCTTGTTCTTTACCTTGGGGCACAGCTTCCTGCCGAAGTTCAACGAAGGCTCTTTCACTATCAACATAAGCTCGATGCCGGGAATATCGCTTGAAGAGTCGGACAAGATTGGCCGCCGCGCCGAGGAAATACTTTTGTCAATCCCCGAGATACAGACCGTGGCGCGCAAGACGGGACGCGCCGAGCTTGACGAGCACGCGCTGGGCGTGAACGTGTCGGAAATCGAGGCGCCGTTCGAGCTGAAAGACCGCTCGCACGACGAGCTTTTGGACGACATACGCCACCGTCTCGCCGCCATAAAGGGCGCGAACATTGAAATAGGTCAGCCCATAAGCCACCGCATTGACGCGATGCTTAGCGGCACGCAGGCCGGAATAGCCATCAAGCTTTTCGGCGACGACCTCAACCGAATGTACTCAATCGCCAACCAAATAAAGGCTTCCATCGCCGACGTTGACGGCCTGGCCGACCTCAACGTGGAGCAACAGGTGGAGCGGCCGGAACTTGAAATAAAGCCGAAACGCGAGATGCTGAAGATGTACGGTATACCGATGGCCGACTTTAACACGTTTGTCCGCGTGAACATGGCGGGCGAAACGGTGTCGCAGGTGTACGAGAAGGGCGGCAGCTTCAACCTCGTGGTGCGCGCCGCCGAGCACGACCGCTGCGACATGGAGCGCATACGCGACCTCATGCTCGACACGCCCGACGGGCGGAAAGTGCCCTTGGCGAGCGTGGCTGAGGTGAAATCGGCCATGGGGCCGAACACAATCAACCGCGAGAACGTGAAGCGCAAGCTCGTAATATCGGCCAACGCGAGCGGCAGGGACATGCGAAGCGTGGTGAACGACATACGCCGACGCATCGACACTGAAATAAAACTGCCCGAAGGCTACCACGTGGAATACGGCGGCCAGTTCGAGAGCGAGCAGGCGGCCAGCCGCACGCTGATGCTCGCTTCGGCGTTGAGCATCGTGGTAATCTTCCTCCTTCTGTACATGCAATTCAAGAATACGCTCGAGAGCGCGGTGATACTCATCAACCTGCCGCTGGCTCTCATCGGCGGCGTGTTCACCCTCGTGTTCACCACGGGGGAGGTAAGCATACCGGCGATTATCGGCTTCATATCGCTCTTCGGCATCGCCACGCGAAACGGAATGCTGCTCGTGAGCCATTACAACACGCTGCGCGCCGAGGGCGCGGGCACGTTGCGGCAGTGCGTGGTGCGCGGCTCGCTCGACCGTCTGAACCCCATCCTCATGACGGCTCTCTGCTCCGCGCTCGCCCTTATCCCCCTGGCAATGCGCGGCGGACTGCCCGGCAACGAAATACAAAGCCCCATGGCGAAGGTCATCTTGGGCGGACTGCTCACCTCGACGTTCCTCAACGGATTTATAATCCCAATCGTGTATGAATTTATAAGTAGTAAGGAGGGAAGGAGAGAAGTAGTAAGGAGGGGAGGAGAGAAGGAGTAAGGAGGGAAGAAGTAAAGGAGTAAGTAGATTTGCCTTTTTGGTTTCTGCCACGGCGTATCAGTCTAATTAGGCTCATTGGCCTTATTCTCCCATCCAGCCAATTCGGCCTATCATGCTCATTAGTCTTATCAAACAATAATAAATGATGAAATCAACAATCTTCACAATAGCGGCCTTCATGGCCGCGACAAGCCTTCAGGCGCAGAGCCTCGCTGACGTTCTTGGCAGCGTGGAGCGCAACAACACCGAGCTGAAAGCCATGCTCAAGGGCAACGAGGCGGCGCGCCTTGACCTCAAGCAGGCGAACAACCTCGAGGGCCTTTCGGTGGAATACAGCCCGTTCTTCAACTCCGCGGCGCGCGGCATAGCCTCGTCAGAGCTGGTGGTGACGCAGGGTTTCGACTTCCCCACGCTGTACGGCGCGCGGCGGAAGGCCGCCCGACTGCAAGGCGAAGCCATCGACATGCAGTACCGCACGGCGCGGCGTGACATCCTCCTCGGCGCGAAGCAGCTCTGCTTAGACTTAATCCACATGAACAAACGGCGCGCGCTGCTCGACGAACGGCGGCGTGCGGCTGACGAACTGCTTGCCATGTACACCGAGAAATACGACGGCGGCGAGGCTACGGCCATAGAGCTTAACAAGGTGAAGATGGAGCGCATGAACCTCGAAACCGAACTGGCGGCGGCCGAGAACGACCGAGCCGCGGCCTTGCAGCAGCTCCGCGCCATGAACGGCGGCGAACAGATAGAGTGTACCGACACGCTCTATCCGCCCCTGCCGGCCGACGGCGACGAGGCCATGTACGCCCAGGCGGTCAGCGCAGACCTGCCCGCCATGGCCGCCGCAGCCTCCGTCAAGGCCGCCGAGCAGGATGTGAAGGTGAGCCGACAGGGCTGGATGCCCAAGCTCGAAGTAGGCTACCGCCGCAACACCGACGGCACGGACGCCTCAAACGGCTTCCTCATCGGCGGCTCGATACCCCTCTTCGCCAACCGCCACAAGGTGAAGGCGGCCAAGGCGAGGCAGGAAGAGGCGCGCATGATGCAGGCCGACGCGCGCATAAAGGCCGAGGCGTCGGCACGCACGGCGGTGGCTGACATGGCGCGGCTGCGCCGCAGCATGGCGGCGTATGACGTGCCGCTGATGCGCCGCACGCTGTCGTTGCTGCGCACGGCGGTGGAGAACGGCGAGCTGTCGGTGACCGACTACTACGTTGAGGCCGCCGGCGTGTACCGCAACATGCAGGCCTACATCGACCTTGAAAGGCAGTACCACGGTGCCGTGGCCGAGCTGACGAAGAACAGTTTGTAAGGATATACCAGAACACCCGGCATCAATTCCACCTGACACCCGACACCAATAACACACACACCAACCCCAGCCCTCCCGAAGGGAGGGGGCTTGAAATGCAGCCGTTGGTGAGTGTTTGTATAACCGTTGGTGAGTGTTTGTATAACAGATTGATTTCCAATGTTTTATAAAAGGCCGTCTTTTGGTTTGCAAAAGACGGCCTTTTGCATTGCGATTGACGGCCTTTCAGCGTGCAATTGACGGCCTTTGGGAAGGCGAAAGGTCGTCAATTGGGTTCATCCGCAGTTCAGGTGTATGGAATATAAAGCCAATAAGCATATACATCCTACTGTAATTCAGG
>ENA-OPIO01000559-OPIO01000559.1-human-gut-metagenome-genome-assembly--contig:-NODE-559-length-11722-cov-4.591840_pt1 | contig 11722 bp, 10 predicted proteins | sample MGYA00241395_ERZ501636 | MGnify/ENA primary metagenome ERZ501636 (study PRJEB25962, sample SAMEA2042198) | human gut metagenome | biome: human gut; feature: human-associated habitat; material: faeces... | reverse complement strand
CGGGCTAAAGGCCGGAGAGACAACGGCAACAACACGGCTAAAACCTGTATGAAACAGCCAAACGACTCTTCCCTTCAATGGAACCACACCGTTTAAACAATGCCGCCAAGCAACGTAAAATCCGCATAGCCACGGCTTTGCCCGAAATTATTTGACAAAATAATATTTTTATACTACAATTTGTGAAATTTATAGTTACTTCATTCTGGACAGCCTATGTTTACCCGCGAAGAACTCAAAGCCGCTTTTAAATGGTTGCTCTGGCAATACCCCTCGCTGCTCAACACGGCACTCATGGCGGGAGTTTTCTATACCTATCTGACAGACATTATTGACCCTTTTTGGCCGTATTATTGGAACATCCCCACCTATATTGAAGTGACGCTGGACGGCGTGCGGAGCATTTACCTCTTGGGATTTGCCGTCCACACCGTGGGCAAACCACGTCCGTGGCGAGGTTTTTCAAGCGCCCTTCTCCAATTGATTCTGCTCGGCATTCCGCTGCGCCTGATGGATGAATACTACCACATTTCCGTATTGGGCCGGATGGGCCCCGGCGTGCGCACCCAGGCCATCAACTCCATCCTGCCGGCGGCGGCCTGTATCATAGCGCTGTATAAGATTCATACCGGCAAACGCTTTGCCGTGTGGGAAATCATCCTCTATATTCTGACACTTTGGATTGGGCTTATTTACCTTCCTTTTTAGATGATCCTATAACTACGTTGCAGTCCCTTATCTCATCTCCCCGCCGGCGCGCCCGCGCCGCGCTCTCCGCCGTCCCCCTTTGTTATTTCATAAACAAGGAGAATGCTTATGCCTTCCGCATACAACCCCCAAAAAGACGTATTCAACATTATTGACGGGAAGAAACAACCCGTCAACCCCTACGATATGAGCGGGAAAAAGAAACAAGAACCGCATCTGGAATCTCTCCGTTTTGACGGAGAAAGACTGACCGCGTTTGCCGTCAACAAAGAAGGGCGCCGCTTCAGTTTTTCCCTCCCCGCCGATTCGGGTTTCCCTCTGGACGAAAATCACAGCGTCTTTGATTATTCCCCGCAGAGACAACAACAGAAAGACGAAGGCCCCATCCCGGAAGGGACGTATACCGTTAACCCCAAGGAAATCCAACATCCTAACCTTATAGACGAAGCCATCGGCATGGCGGGAGCCTTTGCCAAGAAAAAATTAGGCAGATTCCCCGGAGGAAGCATACCGTGGGGCAACTGCCGCATTCCCATTACCCAAACGGAAGAACAAGCCCAAAAGACGAAACGGGACGGATTCAGCATCCACGGAGGAAAAAGAAGAGGCAGCGCGGGATGTATTGACCTGACGGATAAAGACGAAAAATTCTGTGAGTTTATTGAAAAATACCGGGGCAAAAACCAAACAAGCGTCCCGCTGACGGTGGAATATCCCAAAAACAGAAAAAAATAACTTCCCGGCATTCACAAAACCCCGCCCGAAAGCAACCGGGCGGGGCGTATTTTAAAACGGCACCTTTACTCCAGCCGTACGGGCAGACGGCCCTTGGCGGGCGCATCGCCCAGCAGAATTTGCGCGGCGGTCTGCGCCGTATACACGGTGGGACCGTAGAGCGCCAGCACCGTCCGCGCCTGCGGATAAAGCGGGATTTCGTACGGATTTAATAAGGATACCAACACCGCAGGAGTACCTTGTTTCCGCGCGCTTTCCAGCAGGGAATTGACCGTTTGCCGCTGCCGCGCGTCCATCGCGCTCGTGCGCGAAGTGCCCACCGCCAGCACATCCGCGCCGCTTAAACATTGCCGTGCCAGAAGCGCGTCTTTTTCGCCGGGCGTACGCGGCGCAAACACGGAGCGCACCGTCTTGCCGCGGGCGGAAAGTTCATCCGTAAACGCTTTGAGCTGGAGGCTGAAAATATCGTCCGCAAAAAACACCGCGCAAACGGTTTGTTTGTCCGCACCCAGCGGGATGAGGCGCTGTTCGTCGCGCACGAGGGTCACGCCCGCCTGAGCCGCGCGGCGGGAAGCGTCGTCAAAGCCCGTATCCTGCACGGCGGCGCGGTCTTCAAACAGCCCCAGGCGTTCTTTTAAATCCAGCACTTTTTGGGCGGACTCCAAAATAAATTCGCCGGACACTTCCGGCCGGGCCGACGCCAGCGTGCCTTCCACATAATCGGCGGCGCGCTTGGGATAGGTGCGCGCGGTTTTTACGTCGCGCACGTCCCCGCTTAAAAGCAGGATGTTATTGCCCGCGCCGTATGCGCGGCGTACGATTTCTTCCACCGTAACGCCCTTTACGGCCCCCATATCCAGCCCGTCGGTGGCGATCAGGCCTTTAAAGCCCATTTTCCGGCGCAGCAGCCGCTGCATAATCTCCGTGGAAAACATGGCGGAATTGTCTTTATCCAGCGCGGGATACACCACATGCGCGCTCATCACGCCCGTTACGCCGGCGTCCACCGCCGGCTGAAAAGCCGAAATATGCGCGCTCCACAATTTATCCGCCGGCAAGTCCGTTACCGGCTGGGTGTAGTGGGAATCCACGGACGTATCCCCGTGCCCCGGGAAATGTTTGACAAACGCCGGCACGCCGTTATTTTCCAGCGCGCGCACGGCCGCGGCGGAAAACCGCCCGACGCGGGCGGCGTCATCCCCAAACGAACGGGTTTGAATGATGGGATTAAGCGGGTTGGAATTGACGTCCGTTACCGGGCCCAGCGCGGTGTTGGCCCCGGCCAGCAGGATTTCGCGCGCCTGGGCGGCGTATGCGTCCGCCACGATTTTTTCGTCGCCGGAGGCGGCCAGCAGCATATTGGAGGGCATTTGCTTCAGCCCCAGATACATGGGCGAAGTTACCGTTCCCCCCTCGTAATCAATTGCCAGCAAAAGCGGGATTTGATGCGGGCTTTTGGCGGCCCATTTGTTTAAATCGCGTATGGTTTTTAACAGTTTTTTACGCTGTTTGGCCACAAAACGCGCCTGGTTTTTGGCCGTAATTTCAGGGTGCGTAACCAGGCCCTCGTTGGCTTTAATAAAAAAACCGGTTACTTCGCCCTTTAATACGGCTTGTTTAAACGCCTTTTGCTGCCCGATGACGACGCGCGGCATAATGGTCTGCCCGACCCGTTCGCGCAGCGAAAGAGAATCCGCCCCCGGGGCCGGAGCGGCCCGGAGCGCGGCGGCGGCCAACAGACACGCCGCCAGCACGGTAAGTTTATGAGTTGGCATACACTCATTGTATAGAAAAAACGCCCCGCCGTAAAGCGGAGCGTTTTTTCTAAAAGTCCGGCGGACTATTTTAACAGATTGGCCAGGCTGAAAGACGCGGCTTCTTCTTTCATTTTGGCAATCACTTCGTCCACGGGCAGGGCGGCCGTATTTTCGCCGTTTTTCAGGCGGACGGTCAGCTTGCCCTCGGCGGCTTCCTTCGCGCCGATGATGGCCGTGTACGGGATGCGCTGCATATGCGCCTCGCGGATTTTTAAGCCCAGTTTTTCCGGTCTTACGTCCAACTCGGGGCGCAGGCCCGCTTCGCGCATTTTTAAGAACACTTCTTTGGCGAAGGGAATCTGGTCGTCGGTCAGCGTCAGGAGTTTAATCTGCACCGGGGCCAGCCACAGCGGGAACCAGCCCGCAAAGTGCTCAATAATCACGCCCGTAAAGCGTTCAATGCTGCCGAACATCGCGCGGTGCACCATAATCGGGCGCTGGCGGCCTTCGGAAGACACGTATTCCAGGTCAAAGCGCTGGGGCAGGTTGAAGTCAAACTGGATGGTGGACAGCTGCCACAGGCGGCCGATGGCGTCCATCACCTTAATATCAATTTTCGGCCCGTAGAAAGCGGCTTCGCCGGCGTGCGTGGTATAGGGAATGTTGTTGGCTTCCAGCACGTGCTTTAAGGCGTTTTCGGCGCGGTCCCAGTCTTTTACGTCGCCGGTGAAATGTTCCGGGTGTTCCGGGTCGCGCGTGGAAAGCTCCACGGAGTATTTTTCAAAGCCGAACGTTTTGAAAATATGCATCGCAAATTCAAAACACTGTTTGACTTCGTCCTCCACCTGCTCGGGCGTGCAGAAAATGTGCGCGTCGTCCTGCGTAAAGCCGCGCACGCGCAAGAGGCCGTGCAGCGCGCCGGAGCGTTCGTAGCGGTACACCGTGCCGAGCTCGGAAAGGCGGAGGGGCAGGTCGCGGTAGCTTCTTAAATGGGTTTTATAAATTTCCACGTGGAAGGGGCAGTTCATCGGCTTAATCTGGTACTTTTCGCCGTCCACTTCCATGGGGTGGAACATACTGTCCGAATAAAAGCCCGCGTGGCCGCTGACTTCAAACAAATGCAGGCGCGCGATGTGGGGGCTGACCACCAGGTCGTAGCCGCGCTTTAAATTCTGGTCTTTAATCCAGTCCTCCAGAATTTTGCGCAACATGCCGCCTTTGGGGTGCATCAGAATCAGGCCGGGGCCGACATTGTCGTTAATGCTGAACAGGTCCAATTCCGGGCCCAGTTTGCGGTGGTCGCGCTTGGCGGCTTCTTCCTGCTGTTTGATATAGGCGTTGAGTTCGTCCTTCGTGTCAAAGCACAGGCCGTAAATGCGCTGGAGCATGGGGCGTTTTTCATCCCCGCGCCAGTACGCGCCGGCGATGGCGGTCAGTTTAAAACTGTTAATTTTGCCCGTATGTTCTACGTGCGGGCCGCGGCAGAGGTCGGCATAGTCGCCGTTGGTGTAGACGGTAATCGTACCGTCTTCCAGCTCGTCAATTAGTTCAAGCTTGTACGTTTCGCCGCGTTTTTCAAAAAATTCTTTGGCTTCGGCTTTGCTCATCTCCTTACGTTCAAAGGGCTGGCGGGCCTTGATGATTTCTTTCATCTTGGTCTCAATCAGCTTTAAATCTTCGGGAGTGAATTGTTTGGGGCAGTCAAAATCGTAATAGAAGCCGTTTTCAATAGCCGGGCCGATACCGAGTTTCGTACCGGGGAACAACTGCTGCACCGCCTGCGCCATCACGTGCGCGCACGAGTGGCGCTTTGTTTCTAAGTCCTTGTTTTCCATTTTGGTTTGCGCTATGATCCTGCCGGCCACAACGACCGGGCCAGGAGTCAAAGGTCCTTAATTAAGATATAATATTATATCAAATTGACAGGAAACGGAATTTAAATGACTTTCTTAAAAAAATACCTTTTATCCCCCTTTAAAAACGATTGGAAACTGCTCCTGGTTTTGTCCGTCCCCGCGCTTCTTTTGTGTGCGTTTGGCCTAAGCCAGCTCGGGCGGCTGACGCCCGTCAACTTTTTGGCCGCCGAAAGCGTAAAATTAGTATGTGAATTTCTGTTTTTGGGGGCGCTGCTGGCGCTGTTAAATTTGCTGGGCCTTAAAAACAAATGGCTGCTGGCGCTGGCGGCCTTTGTCTATTACCTGACAATGACCGCTGACCTGATTTTGCTGTGGTACTTTAAGGAACGCTTCGGCGCCAAATACTTAAGCACCATGGAAGGCGGCGATTACGACTTTCTGACCGACTGGCGCGTTTTATCCTACTTTGCCCTGCTGGCGCTTTTCTGCGTGTTTGCCGTGCGCCGCTATTTCCGCGCCGCCCCGCGCAAAACCGCGCTTCACCGCCTGCTGGTCTGCCTGCTGGGCCTGGGTCTTTTATATATTGCCAACCCGCTGCGCCTGCTGCCCCGGCCGGATAATTTTTACACTTCCTATTTAATCCCCCCGTCCGCGGTATATACGGCCAACGCCGTACTGGCCAAACGCCCCCAGCCCGCCTTTACCCAACAACCGGACGCGGAACTGGAACGGCTGGCTAAAAAATACAATGTGTTTTCCGCCGCCAACACGGGAGTCGGCAAAAAGTATACGCGCGTGATTTTGATTGCTTCCGAGTCCCTTTCCAATAAATACCTGCGCCGCTTTAATCCCCAAATTCCGGCCAAAGCCAGCGAAACGATGGACGCGCTGTTTGACAAATATCCGGCGGCCTCGCTGCGCCACGTAACGCTTTCCACGCTTTACGGCCTGTCCGTGATTTTTTCTTCCCATCCCTACGCCCAGCTGTCGTTTGAGAACGCTTACCCGCTGTCCTTTGTCAAAGAGCTTAAAAACAACGGCTTCAAAACGGCGTTTCTGCGCGGCGCGAATGAAACGTATATGGATGAAAACATCCTGTTCAAGCAGGCGGGGTTTGACGAAGTCATCGGCGCGACGTATTTTGAAACCCGCCCCGAATATAAGGAATATATTGACTGGTGGGGTATGACGGACCGCAAACTGTTTGAATACGCGGCCGAATACCTCCGGGAACACCAGGGTGAACCGCTGTTTATGACGCTTTTAACCGTGGACTCGCACGTGCCCCTGGGCCGCCTGGATTACCTGGGCCAGGAATACGAAGAAATTGATGCGGAATTTTACAATCTCCCCACTCTTCCGCGCGCGTTTGCGCGCTTCGGGCAGGATTTAAAGCGGTTTTTGCAGGAGCTGGACAAGCAGGGCCTGTTTGACGAAAACACCCTCGTGCTGGTAACGGCGGATCACCCGTCCTATTCCAACACGCCGACAAACAAACTCTTTAACCCCTACCGCGCGGAGTACGACAACCTGCCTTTTATCATCATCACCCGCACGCCCATTGAAAAACCGCTGGCGGACAATCCGCTTATTTCCCAGCTGGATATCGCCCCGACGGTGATGGACCTGTTAAACCTGCCCCAGCCGCGCGGGTTTTTCGGCCACAGCCTGTTTGACCGGGACGCGAAAAGAAGCGTGTTTGACATTAAGGAAGATTATGCCGTCGTTACCACGGACGAAGAAACGCGCGTACTGCCGCTTAACTCCCAGGACCCGCAGGACAAAGAACTCATCCGGCTGATGACGGTTTTCCCCGCCCGATAGCCTTTCCCGCTTCATCCGCCCCCGCGTTTTAAACGGACGCGGGGGTTTTATTTTCCGGCGCACGCCGGGGTCGCCGTCCGAAACGACGGGAAATATGCTAAAATAACAGATGTATATTTACACTCTTAATCGGAGGATTTAACCTATGGAAACGACAGCCCAAGGAGGAGGAATGTTCTTCTGGCTGCTTTTGCTTGCGTTCGGGTTTGTGGTGATTTTCCTGCCCGCCCGCTCCCAGAAAAAACGCGAACAGGAGCTGCTGACGAAAGTCAACGCCTTGCAGAAAGGCGACCAGGTGATTATTCCCGGCGGAATCATCGGCACCGTGGCCGGTTTCAAAGACAACGCGATTGAAGTCAAAATCGCCGAAAGCGTGAAACTGACCGTGCTCAAAACCGCCATCGTTGGATTTGTAAACGCCCAAGAGGCCGCTGCCCAACAAGGAGGCGCCAAGTAATGTCTAACAAGTTAGCCGTAAAATGGGGACTCATCATCGCCATTTTGCTGGGGTCCGTCTATTTAATCTACCCCAACTATAAGTGGTATTCCAAACCGCTGGCCGAGCGCGAAAAGCTTGATACCCTCGGCGAACGTCCCAAAAGAATGCTCAACCTGGGCCTTGACCTTAGAGGCGGTTCCAGCCTGCTTTTGGAGCTGGACGTTTCCAAACTCAGCGCCAAAGAGCCTTTGAACGAAGCCATGGCCCGCGCGGTGGAAATTATCCGCAACCGCATTGACCAGTACGGCCTCGCCGAAACCCAAATCACCCGCCAGGGCGACAAGTGGATTATGGTGCAGCTGCCCGGCGTGTCCAACCCGCAGCGCGCGGAAGAGCTGATCGGCAAAACCGCCATGCTGGAATTTCGCATCGTAAAAAACGATACGTCCGCCGCGCAAAAAGCCATTGAAAAACTGGAAATGACCGACAAGCCTTTTGACGACAACGGCAATTTAGTGCCCGAAATCGCCAAAATGGTGCCCGCCGGCTACCAGATTATGCGCAATAAAGACGGCGGCTACAGCGTCGTTACCGATACCGCCGCCGTTACCGGCGCGGACCTGGAAAACGCCCGCGTCGTGATGATGGGCGAAAACGGCTACCCCGAAGTCTCCTTCAGCTTTAACGCCGAAGGCAGCAAAAAATTCGGCCAGCTGACGGGCGCCAACATCGGCAAACAGCTCGCCATCGTGCTGGATAACACCATCCAGTCCGCCCCCGTCGTGCAGGCGCGCATCACCAAAGACGGCCGCATCTCCGGCACCTTTACGCCCGAAGAAGCCCGCTCGCTTTCCATTGTGCTCAAAGCCGGCGCGCTCCCCGCTCCCGTAAAAGTGATTGAAAAGAAAACCATCGGCCCGACCCTGGGCGAAGACTCCATCAAATCGGGTCTTTCGGCCTCGTTCTACGCCTTGGTGGTCATCCTGCTGTTTATGCTGGTGTATTACAAATCCGCCGGCTTTATCGCCGACTGCGCCCTGCTCTTAAACTTCCTCTTCACCGTAGCCATTATGAGCTATTTCTCGGCTACGCTTACGCTGCCCGGTATTGCGGGTATGATTCTGTCGCTCGCGATGGCCATTGACGCCAACGTGCTGATTATTGAGCGTATGCGCGAAGAGAAACTGCTGGGCAAACCCGTGTATGAAATCATCAGCCTGGGTTACGACAAAGCCTGGTCCGCCATTTTTGACTCCAACATCACCACCATTATCGTGGGTGCGTGCTTGCTGCAGTTTGGTACGGGCCCGGTTAAAGGCTTTGCCGTTACGCTTATTATCGGCTTAACGGTCAGCTTGTTCACCGCCGTATTCGTCACGCGCGCCATCTATGAGCTGGTCCTCACCTCTAACACCAAGGAGATCAGCTTATGATGCACTTACTTCCCAAAACAAACATTGATTTCCTTAAATACAGAAAAGCCTATTACACGCTGTTTGCTCTACTGCTTATCGGCGGCGTAATCTGCTTTTTTACTAAGGGATTTAATATGGGCATTGACTTTACCGGCGGTACGTCCGTACAGGTAAAATTCAACGCCCCCGTTGAAATGGCCGACGTACGCGCGGCGCTTTCCGCCACCGGAGCCAATTCGGACCTGCAGTCCTACGGCGACGGGTCCTTCTCCATCAGCGAAAAAAGCACCGCCGACGAAGTGGGCGTGGTGCAAAAACGCATTGAGCAGGCGCTTGATACGATGGGCACCCCCTACACCGTCCTGCAGACCAACTCCGTGGGGCCGGCCGTCGGCGAAAATATGACGGAAAGAGCCCTGTGGTCTATTCTGCTGTCGTTGGTGTTTATCATCATTTACGTGGCGTTTCGCTTCAGCAACATTTTGTGGGGCGTGTCGGGCGTAATCGCCCTGTTCCACGATTTGTTTGCGATGGCGGTGGCGTTTTCCATCACGCAGCGCGAAATTGACCTGGTGGTCGTAGCGGCTTTCCTGACGGTGGCCGGCTTCTCCATTAACGACACCATCGTCATCTTTGACCGCATGCGCGAAAACATCCGCCTGCATCCCAAAATGAGCTTCGGCGAGCTGATCAACCTTTCCGTCAACGAAACCCTCTCCCGCACGATTATCACCACACTAACGGTGCTTTTCGCGCTGGTGGTGCTGTATGTTTTCGGCGGAGAAGTCATCAACTCGTTTGCGTTTGCCATGCTCATCGGCTGTCTGTCCGGCGTGTACAGCACGATTGCGCTGACGACGCCGCTGGTCTACACGTGGAGCCGCGGCCAGCTGAGCGACGGAAGCAACCCCGCCAAGGGCGTTAAATCCGCCGCCAAACCGGCCGCCAAGCTGCCCGCGGAAGTCCGGCGCGAAGAAGCCGCGGCGGAAGGTTACGCGCCCCAGAAAAAGACCGTAACCAAAATCAAACGCACGCGCAGAAGCAAAAAATAAGTTTTACCACAAGCGGAGCCTCCCCCAAGGAGGCTCCGCCAGACGTTTTACACGGCCGCCCGCATCGGACGCCCCTGCAAACCGTTTGAAAGGAACAACACCCATGCGAAAAATCAAACGCTTTAAAATTCCTTCCCGCCAGCGCGAAATTCTGCGCAAACTCCTGCGCGAACTGCCGCTTTTGCGCCGCGCCGGGTTTGCGAGCGAGGCAGAAGTAACGGCGTTTATTTTAGCCATTTTTAAACTGCTGGACCCGGGCGGCGTGTACGAATTTAACCAAGACGCCCACTGGGAGCTGGACGCAGAGAGCATCATTCATAAAGAAATGTTCAGCGCCTGCGCCGTTACGCTGGGAGGACAGATTGAACCCTTTTTGCAAACCCTTACCAACGAGGACCGCAAAACGGCGGCCATGATTGTGCTGTTGGAATTTTTAAGAAGCGCCGTCACCTTTGTGGCGGACCTGGTAAAAGAGCAGGCCCAAAAAGAAGAATTTGACACGCTGGATTTGCAGTTTGTGTATCTTCCGCCCTTCGGCGCGGCCGTGGCCCCCAAACTGCTGCGCGAGGCCGTACGGCTGGAAAATACCCTGGCCCTTAAAGCGCTGCCGATAATTCTGGATAAACTCAGCGCGGATAAAATTGACCTTTCCCTGCCGGAAAGCGGCCTGTTATCCCCCCGCCTTACCGCGGTGTTTTTGGTTCCGTGGCAGAAAGCCCGGAAAAAAGGAAAAAAATAATGTTTAAACCTACGTCGCTTGAAAAGAAAAAAGTCTCCTGGAAGCACGTCCTCGGCTCCACCCTGGCCTATTGGTATACGGTATTTTTGGGCTGGACCACCCGCATCTACTGGTTTAAAACGCAGGAAGCGCTGGAATTTGAAAAAGAAGGAAAAAATTATATTTTCGCCGTCTGGCACAACCAACAGCTGTTTTTGCTCTATCCCTACCGCGGGCAGAAAATCTGCGCGCTTATCAGTTTAAGCGACGACGGGGAATACATCGCCCGCTGTCTGCCCAAATTCGGTATGAAAGCCGTGCGCGGCAGCACTACGCGCGGCGGCGTGCGCGCCTTAATCAAGCTTAAAAACATCGCCGAAGCCGGCTATCACCCCATGCTTACGCCCGACGGGCCGCGCGGACCGATTTACAAAGTGCAGCACGGGATTTTATTTCTGGCCCTTAAAACCGGCCTGCCGATTATTCCCGTAGGCACGGCGCTCAGCCACAAAATCAAGGTGGGGTCGTGGGATAAAATGCGCGTGCCGCTGCCGTTTGGCAAAACGGCGCTGACGTACGGCAAAGCCATTTACGTCCGCTCGGACGCCGAGATGGACGCCGCCGCCAAAGAGCTGGAAAAACAGCTCAACTGGGCCACCGACCAATCGGAACTCTTCATCAACAAACGGCATTTTGATTCCACGCGCGCCTAACCGCTTTTATATTGAAAAACCCCGGGAGATATTCCCGGGGTTTTTTTCTGCGGCACTAAAAAGACGGCCTGCCAACGGCCGAAACGGTACAATTAAAAAATACGGTATGCATTGCTGCAGTGCGAGGCGGAGACTTTTTCCCGCCCGATGACGGCGCACCATTTGGCGTCGCCGCAGCAATAAATCATATCCGGCGTATCGGTGGAGGCGAGGCCCGCGCGGTGTACGCCGCTGCCGGCCACGTAATAGCCTTTCTGGTTATTGTAATAGGCGTAGCGGCCCGAGGCCAGGGAACCGCCGTCCAGTGCAAAATCGCGCAGGACCGCGTCCACTTTTACGTCTAAATCCTCCAGAGAAGAGGCGTAAGAACCGTTGGCCATATAAAAAACTTCCTGCGCGTCTTTGATGGCTTTTACGGCGGCCACCGCTTCCATCGCGCGCGCTTTTTGTACGGCTTTTTCGTACTGCGGCAGCGCGACCGCCGATAAAATACCTATAATTAAAA
>ENA-OPIO01000557-OPIO01000557.1-human-gut-metagenome-genome-assembly--contig:-NODE-557-length-11736-cov-4.909083_pt1 | contig 11736 bp, 10 predicted proteins | sample MGYA00241395_ERZ501636 | MGnify/ENA primary metagenome ERZ501636 (study PRJEB25962, sample SAMEA2042198) | human gut metagenome | biome: human gut; feature: human-associated habitat; material: faeces... | reverse complement strand
TTGAGGCCAGAACCCCAAGGCCCGGAGGGCCTTGATTTGTTTTTTTTTTTTGATAAATTGGGTAAAGCACGGCCCGTCTTGCTTGGCGTTTTTATACGGCATCTGTGTCGGGCAAATCTATGCTTTTCCGGAGGTATTATGCAAAAAGGCTTTACTTTGATAGAACTGTTGGTTGTCGTGCTTATTATCGGCATATTGGCGGCGGTGGCACTGCCGCAGTATGAAAATGCCGTACAAAAAGCACGTATGACCGAAGCCCTAACCGTTATGAAAAAGGTATGTGATAATGTAACCTTATGCCTTCTTTCGGATGCAAGCGGTGACTCTTGCTGGGATATGATGGGCGAAGGCTTGGAACAGTACGGCACTTTATCCGATACGGAGGATACGCTGGAAACAAAAAATTTTACGTTTGCGGCTTTTTATAATAACACCATTGTGGCAGTCCCCAAATACGCCGGCGGAATGGATAATCCGGATTATATATTTTTAATGATACCGGACGGTATCATCGCCCAGCATCCGGATGATGGGACGCAAGGCAAGCGCGGATGCTTGCCCCGGACGGACAAAGGAACCGCATTTTGCAAGAAATTGGGCGGAACCTATCATGCCGATTGGTATGGTATCGGCGGGGCATATTCATTTTAGCCATAAAAAAGCCCGGCGTTCGGCGCCGGGCTTTTTGGCGGATAGTTTATTTGATTTTGTAGAACTTGGCCAGTACGTCCCACGCTTCTTCGGCGGTTTCCACCACCGTGCAGGCTTCGGCTTCTTCGGGCGAAATCACGCCGTAGGAGGATAGGCCTTTGATGTTCACCACGTCGCCCCAGAATTGTTTGCCTACGAGCACTATCGGAATCTCCTGTTTTTTGCCCGTTTTAACAAGCGTTAAAATTTCAAACAGTTCATCAAATGTGCCGAATCCGCCGGGGAACACCACAAACGCTTTGGCGCGCATCACCAAATGCAGTTTGCGGATGGCGAAATAATGGAACAGGAACGCCAGATTTTTCGTGATGTACGGGTTCGGGCGCTGTTCGTGCGGCAGGGTGATGTTCATGCCGATGCTGCGTCCGCCGTTTTCAAACGCGCCGCGGTTGGCGGCTTCCATCAGGCCCGGTCCGCCGCCGGTAACGACGGCAAAACGGTCGCCCGCGCGCTGTACCGCGATTTTGGCAAACCGGCGGGCTTCTTCGTAGTATTTCGTCAGCTTGGCGAGGCCTTCGGCTTCGTACAGGCGGTTTTGCAAGTTTACGTCCGAGGGGTTTTTGGCCAGCGCTTCTTTGGCGGCTTTGATTTTGCCCTGCGCTTCTTTCTCTTCCCGCACGCGCGCGCTGCCGAAGCAGACGATGGTTTCTTTGATGTTAAACTTCTGCAGGTAAAGCTCCGGCTTCATCACTTCCAGCTCCATGCGCACGGGGCGCATAACGTCCTGTTTTAAGAGGTGGATGTCTTCGTAAGCTTTAATATAGGAATCTTCGTGTTCAATGGCGTCTTGTTCTTTGCTCATAATCCCTCACTTGGTTTTCCATTTCAGAATATGGTCCGTCATCTGTCCGGCGCTCATTCCCAGCTGGTCGTAGAGCTGGGATACCTTGCCGTGTTCCACAAATTCGTCCCCGATGCCCAGGCGCAGAAGTTTGAAATCGGCCTGCTTGTCGGTTAAGTATTCCGCCACGGCGGAACCGAAGCCGCCCGCGAGCATATTGTCTTCCGTCGTTACCAGGCGGGGGGACAGGGCTAAAGCTTCGTCAATAAGCCCGGTGTCCAACGGGCGGACAAAACGCATATTGGCTACGCCGCAGTCCACCCCTTTTTCGGCCAGCGCCTGGGCGGCTTTTAGGGCCGGGTGCACGCGGTTGCCGATGGCCAGAATGTTGACGTCCTTCCCTTTTTTAAGCCACACCCCTTTGCCGATTTCCAGGGCTTGGGGGGCGTCGTCCATTTTCACGCCGAAGCCCGCGCCGCGCGGATAGCGCAGTACGAACGGGGCGTTGGCGTCAAAAGCCGTTTTGAGCATATGCTGCATTTCGTTTTCATCCGCCGGTGCGGCGAGAATTAAGTTCGGAATGTCGCGCAGGAAGCTTAAATCAAACACGCCGTGGTGCGTGGGGCCGTCTTCGCCCACTAGGCCCGCGCGGTCCAGCGCGAATACGACGGGCAGGTTTTGCAGGCAGATGTCGTGCACAATCTGGTCGTAGCAGCGTTGGGCGAACGTGGAATAAAGCGCCACGACGGGTTTGGAGCCGCCCGCCGCCAGGCCCGCCGCAAAAGTGGCGGCGTGCTCTTCGGCGATGCCGACGTCAAAGTAGCGGGCGGGAAATTTGTCGCGAAACGCGTCCAGCCCCGTGCCTTCCGGCATGGCCGCGGTGATGGCGGTGATGGATTTATCCTTTTCCGCCAGTTTTAACAGCGCGTCCGAAAACGCCTGCGTAAACGTAACGGAGTTGGACTTGCCGATGGTGTCGCCGGTGTCCACGTCAAAGATGCCGATGCCGTGGAATTTGGTCGGTTTTTCTTCGGCGGGTTTATAGCCCTTGCCTTTTTTGGTTACCACATGCAGCATAACCGGGCCTTTAACGTCTTTTAAATTTTCCAGCACTTCAATCATTTCGTTGATGTCGTTGCCGTTGACGGGGCCGAAATAGCGGAAACCCATTTCTTCAAACAGCGTGCCGGGGAACAGAATGGAGCGCGCGCGCTTGGCCAGCTTGGCGGCGTTGTTGCCCAGTTCGTCAAAACGCTTTAAGAAGTTGGTGGCTTTTTCTTCGGCCAGCTGGACGTATTTCGTGGTAAGCAGCTTGGTAAGCGCTTTGCCCAGCGCCCCGACGCGCTTGGAAATAAACATCTGGTTGTCGTTTAGGATAACCAGCAAATCCGAACGCAAAAGGCCCGCGTTTTGGAGCGCCTCGTAGGCCATGCCGCCCGTTAAACAGCCGTCGCCCACGACGGCGATGACTTTGGATTTTTCTTTTTTCTGGTCGCGCGCGATAGCCATCCCGAGCGCGGCGGAAATGGCCGTGGAAGCATGGCCGACGCCAAAGGTGTCGTACTCGCTTTCACAGCGTTTGGGAAATCCGCTCAGGCCGTTTTGGGTGCGGATGGTGCCAAAGTCTTTCTGGCGGCCCGTAAGCAGTTTGTGCGCGTAGGCTTGGTGCCCGGTGTCAAAAACGATTTTATCTTCCGGCGTGTTGAACACGTAATGCAGCGCCGTGATGATTTCCACCGCGCCCAGGCTGGAACCCAGGTGGCCGCCGTTTTTGCTGGCGGTTTCTATAATGGTGCGGCGCAGTTCTTCGCACAGGGTGGGGAGATGTTCCTTTTTTATCAGGCGCAGGTCCCGCGGGCTCTGAATGCTGGGAAGTACTTTCATAGGCAATCCTTAATTAGTAAGTTCTGGTTTTGAAAAACTCGGCCATCTCGTAAAGGGGCCAGAGGTTTTTCTTCTTCACGTTTTTAAGCGAATCAAGCGCTTTTTGCGCGTTGGCGATGAGGAGCTGGGCGTGCTTGCGGCTGCCTTCCAGCCCATAGAGGCTGACGAAGGTGAGCTTGCCGTTTTCCTTGTCGCTGTTGGATTTGCCCAGCTGCTTGGCCGAGGCGGTGACGTCTAAAATATCATCCACGATTTGGAACACCAGGCCGATGCAGTTGGCGTATTTTTTCATATGCGCCAGGTCCGCCCCTTTGGCTCCCGCCAGGAGCGCGCCGGCTTCCACGCTGCCGCGGATGAGTGCGCCGGTTTTGTTGGCGTGAATGTAATTTAAAATGGTTTCGGGCGTCGTTTCTTTGACGGAGGACGGAAGCATAAAATAATGCAGGGTTTTGTCCGCCAGCGGTTTAGACTGCTTGCGCAGTTTGTCGGCGCGCAGGCTGTGCGCGTCCGCCGCGCCCATACCCTCGGCGTATACGTCGGCCGTTTGGCCGCCGACCATGCCGGAAGCCCCGGCGCAGGAAGCAAAGTGCGCGAGCGCATTTAACGTGTTTTCCGCGCCGACGGCTTTTACTTTGCCGTTCTGCGCAAATACTTCAAATACATAGGTCAGCAGCGCGTCTCCCGCCAGAAGGGACAAATCTTCGCCGAACACTTTGTGGTTGGTGGGTTTGCCGCGGCGCAGGGAGTCGTTATCCATGGAGGGCAGATCGTCGTGAATCAAGGAATAGGTGTGCAGCATTTCCACGGCGCAGGCGGCGGGCATTACGTCGGCCGCTTTTTTGCCGAACGCTTCGGCCGCGGCCATCAGCAGGATGGGGCGCACGCGTTTGCCGCCCGCCTGGAGGGAGTAGTCCATAGAGTCGGTCAAAATTTTGGGCGAATTTTTGATTTTGGAAATATATTTGGAAAGGTTCTTTTCCACCAGCTTGGCACGGTCTTTCAGGTACACGTCAAATTTGTTCATACAGGATTTTCCTCGTTTATACGGACTTTCCTTTATTATACCTTATTGGAACCCAGCGAGGACGTGCCTTGCCGGCCGGCGGCCGGGGAGTACCGCCGCCTGCGGTGCCCTACAGCCCGTGCGGGGAGATTTTTTATATAATTTAATTATGGTAAAAGTGAATCGGCCGCATATCGGCATTTTTGGCAAAATGAACGTGGGCAAAAGCTCCCTGATAAACGCGCTGACGGGACAGGATGTTTCTGTGGTGGCGGCGCATCCGGGCACGACGACGGACCCCGTTAAAAAAATTATTGAAATTCTGGGCGTGGGCCCGGTAACGATTTTGGATACGCCCGGCATTGACGACACTTCCGCCCTGGGCGCACAGCGCGTGGAACGCACCAACGACGCGCTGGACCAGGTGGATCTGGCCATTTTGGTATTTGCGGACCAGTTTGACGCGTATGACCAGACGCTGATGGAAACGTGCGTGGCGCGCAAAGTGCCGTTTTTCTTTGTGCACAACAAAAGCGATTTACAGAAATTAAACGTAGAGATTAAAGGTGCGGACATATTGGATTTCAGCTGCAAGACGCCCCAGCTGCTGCCCCGCCTGCTGGAAATGATTAAAAAGCATCTGCCCAAAAGCTCCTATTCGCAGGACGTAATTCTGGACGATTTTGTATGCGGCGGGGACGAAGTGGTGCTGGTGATTCCCGTGGACGCGTCCGCCCCGGAGGGGCGGCTGATTCTGCCCCAGGTGCAGACCATCCGCAATTTGCTGGATATCGGCGCGGTGGCCGTGTGTCTAAAAGATACCGAACTGCGCGAATACCTCCAAAACCATACGCCTAAGCTGGTGGTAACCGATTCCCAGGCGTTTGCGTACGTCAGCTCCGTGGTGCCGCCCACCGTGCCTCTGACGAGCTTTAGTATTTTATTCTCGCGCCTGAAAGGCGATTTTGACGCATTCCTGCGCGGTACGCGCGCCATTGACCGCTTAAAAGACGGCGACCGGGTGCTTATTTTGGAGTCCTGCTCGCACAGCGTCAACAAGTGCGACGATATCGGGCGGACCAAAATCCCGAATTGGCTGCAAAAGTATACGGGCAAAAAACTGGAGTTTGACGTCTTGGCCAATTTGGACCCTATCCCCGCGGACGCCGAAAAATATAAACTGGCCGTACAGTGCGGCGGATGTATGGTAACGCGTACGCAAATTATGCGGCGACTGGATATATTAAAGGAAAAGAATGTGCCGCTTTCCAATTACGGGCTGACGATTGCCTATTGCAACGGTATTTTTGACCGGGTAACGGAAATCTTCCGTAAAAAAGGCATTTAGCCGGGCCTCGCGCCGGAGATTTATAAAAGAGCAAAAGAAGCTTTTTGCTCTTTTTTTGTTGGAGCCGTCCGTCTAAAAAATGTATAATAATCAGGTAGGAATTATTCTTAATAACCCCGTACAGGGGCCATGAGGAGAAATATGTTTAGCAAAAAAATGGAAGACGCGTTTAACGCGCAAATCAATGCGGAATTTTATTCTGAATACTTATATCTGGCGATGAAAGCCCACTTTGAAGAACTGCATTTGACCGGTATCGCCAACTGGTTCGGCGTACAGGTGCAGGAAGAGCACGCCCACGGCCTGGGTATGTACGATTATGTGCATGAACGCGGCGGAAAAGTAACGCTGGGGGAAATCGCCAAGCCGGAAATTAAGGGCAAAGACACGGTGGCCATTTTTGAACAGGTGCTGGAACACGAGCAGCTGGTTACTTCCAAAATCAACGCGCTGGTGGATGTGGCGGAAGCCGAACACGACCGCGCGGCCCTGTCCTTTTTGGACTGGTATATTAAAGAACAGGTGGAAGAGGAATCCAATGTCCGCCAGTTAATCGCCACGCTCAAGCTGATTGGCGAAGACAAAAAGGCCTTGTTGATGCTGGACCGCGAACTGGCCGCCCGCACGTATACCGCGCCTGTCATCGGTTAGTTTTTACTGATACCGAAACATAACACCCGGATGAACTTCGGGTGTTTTATTTTGTTTGCATGGGGGCCCTGTTTGCGGCCGGACAAACAAAAATCCCCGGGCGGGAGCCCGGGGATTTTTTGCTGGCGTAAAACTTATTTCACGCGGCCGGCGGAACCAAAGACGTTTTCGTTCTTTTCGGCGTACATTTTAATCAGTTCTTCGCGGGCCGGGCCCAGGTATTTGCGCGGGTCAAATTCGCTGGGTTTGGTGGCGAAGATTTTGCGGATGGTGGCGGTCATCACCAGGCGGCCGTCGCTGTCCACGTTGATTTTGCACACGGACATTTTGGCGGCTTTTCTAAGCTGTTCTTCGGGCACGCCGGCGGCGTCTTCAATTTTTCCGCCGTATTCGTTGATTTGTTTGACGGCCCACTGCGGTACGCTGGAAGAACCGTGCAATACAATCGGGAAGCCGGGCAGACGTTTGGAAACTTCTTCCAAAATGTCAAAGCGCAAATCCGGGATTTTTTCGCCGGGTTTTACTTTGAATTTGTAAGCGCCGTGAGAGGTGCCGATGGAAATGGCCAAGGAATCCACGCCGGTGCGTTTGACGAAATCTTCCACTTGGGCGGGGTCGGTATAGGTGTGGTGTTCGGCGGAAACTTCGTCTTCAATACCCGCCAGAACGCCCAGTTCGCCTTCTACGGTTACATCGTGCTGGTGGGCATAGTCCACCACTTTTTTGGTCAGCGCGACGTTTTCTTCGTACGGCAGGTGGGAGCCGTCAATCATCACGGAAGAGAAACCGTTGTCAATGCAGTCTTTGCAGAGCTCAAAGGTGTCGCCGTGGTCCAGGTGCAGGCACAGGGGCACCGGTTTGCCGAGTTCTTTCATCATTTCCACCGCGCCGCGCGCCATCCAGCGCAAAAGCGTGGCGTTGGCGTATTTGCGGGCGCCGCTGGAAACCTGCAAAATAACCGGAGATCCGGTCTGCACGCAGGCGGTAACGATAGCCTGCAGTTGTTCCATATTGTTAAAGTTGTAAGCCGGAATGGCGTAACCGCCGGCCATCGCGTCTTTGAACATCTCTCTGGTGTTAACCAAACCCAGTTCTTTGTAAGAAACGGTCATTGAACAGCCTCCTGAAAATAAATTCTGTCCCGTATATTTTACAATTTTTTCCGGCGCCCCGGCACGCGGGTTCGCGCCTGGCGGGCGTTTTAGCCCGTTAACCGCCGCCGCCCGTACAGGCGGCGCGGGCGCGCGCGTTCGGCGTACCGTCGGAAAAAGCTTGCAAAAAAGGAGGTTTGTGAGTATAATGTAGGTACCTTTACTGTCAAGAAGTGAACAAAATGGACTTAAAACTTGATTTTTCTATTCTTAAAACCTTAACCGAATTGCCGGGCATCGCAGGCCGTGAAAATGCGGTGCGCCAGTATTTAAAAAATCTGCTTTCCGCTTATGCGGACGATATGCGTACCGACGTGACGGGCAACCTGATTGTCTATAAAAAAGGCTCGTCGGACCAAAACCTGCTTTTCTGCGCCCATATGGACGAAGTGGGGCTGATGGTGCACCATGTGGACGAGCGCGGATTTTTGCGTTTTGTAACGGTGGGGGGAATTGACCCCCGCACCCTGCTGGCCCAGCGGGTGCGCGTGCAGACGCGCGGAGGCGAACTGCCGGGCGTAATCGGCACCAAGCCGGCGCACATCACCACGGAAGCCGACCGCGGCAAGGCCGTGGGCGTAAAAGAATTGTTTATTGATATAGGCCTGAGCGGCGAGGAAGCCAAAAAACGCGTGGAAGCGGGCGACTGGGCGGTGCTGGACCGGAGCTGTGAAGAATTGGGCGACGGGCTTATCTGCGCCAAAGCGCTGGACAACCGCGCGGGCGTATTTGTGCTGGCGGAAATCGTGCGCGCTTTAAAAAATCCTTTTTATAATGTGTATGCGGTGTTTACGGTGCAGGAAGAAGTCGGCCTGCGCGGCGCCGCCACGGCGGCTTTTGGCGTGGAGGCGGACGTGTCCCTGTGTTTGGATACGACGGGCGCGGCGGACATCCCCGGCTGCGCGCCGCAGGATTATATTACCGTACTGGGCGGCGGCGCGGGCATTACGGCGCTGGACGCGCGCACCATTACCAACCCGGTGCTGTTTGAAAAATTAAAACAGATTTGCGACAAAAACGGCATTCGCCGCCAGGTGCGCGTAGCGCCGCGCGGCGGGAACGACGCGGGGGCGGTGCACCTGTCCAAAACGGGCATACCGACCTGCGGGCTTTCCATCCCCACGCGCAACATCCACTCCAACGTGGAAATCGTGAGCAAGGCCGACGTGGCGGACGTATTCCGTCTGGCCTATGCGGCGGCGCAGGAAGGGCTGGGAGACATTACTTTATAGACGTATAGGATAAACTTATGAGCCGAACTTTTGAATTGGGTAAGAAAAGAGGCGTTTTTGCAGACGTAACGGATTATCTGGATAATCCGGCGTACCAATTATCCGCCGAAGACGCGGCGGGCCTGGAACGCCTGGACGCGGCGTACCGCGCGCTGGTATCCCTTTTATACAATTATGTGCCCACCTCCGGCCATCCGGGCGGGAGCATTTCAAGCGGACGGTTTGTTGAACACCTTTTATATAAAGATATGGCCTACGATTTAAAACATCCCCACCGGGAAGAGGCCGATATCATTTCCTACGCCGCCGGACACAAAGCCCTGGGGCTTTACGCGATGTGGGCCCTGCGCAACGAATGTGCGCGCATCGCCGCGCCGGAACTGCTGCCGGAAGACCCGGCTTTGCAGCTGCGCCTGGAAGATTTATTGGGCTTCCGCCACAATAAAATGCAGGGAACGCCGCTTTTTAAACAATTTAACGTCAAACCGCTGGGCGGACACCCCGAACCGCTGATTCCGTTCGTGCGCACCAGCACGGGCGCGAGCGGCGTGGGGGACGGTTCCGCCGTCGGCCTGGCGCTGGCCGCCGCCGACGCATACGGGGAAAACTGCCCGGCCGTGCATATTGTGGAAGGCGAGGGCGGGCTGACCGCCGGCCGCGCGAGTGAAGCCGCCGCCATGGCCGCCACCGCGCAGCTGAAAAACGCCGTATTCCACCTGGACTGGAACGAAGCTTCCATTGAAAGCGAACGCGTAACGGCGGACGGGGAACACCCCGGCGATTATGTGCAGTGGAACCCGATGGAGTTTTTCTATATCCACGATTTCAACGTCATCCGCGTGCCGGACGGACACGATTTTAAACAAATCCATATTGCGCACCGGCTGGCGGCGGAGCTGGACAACCATCAGCCGACCGCCATTGTGTACCGCACCGTCAAGGGCTGGCACTACGGCATTGAAGGCAAGGCGTCTCACGGGGCCGGCCACAAGTTTGCGTCCGACGGGTTTTACCGGTCTTTGGCCGAATTTGAAAAAACTTTCGGCGTAACCTTCCCGCGTTTTGAAGGGGAGAAGAATGCCGAAAACATTGAAAAATTTTACTGGGAAAGTTTGCTGACCGTGCGCCGCGCGCTGGAGGCCGACAGAACCGCGGCCGCCTACGCCGCCAACTGCTTAAAAGCTTCCGCCGGGAAGCTGGAAGAAAAGAAGCGCGCCGTCCGCGCGGATTTGGGCGACTGCAAGGCGCTGTACACCAAATTTTTTGAAGGGGAAGTGCCCGCCGAATTTGTGTTTGAAAAAGGCAAATCCTACACCACCCGCAGTGTGCTGGGCGCCGTGCTGGCATACTTAAATAAAGAAACGAAAGGCACGGTGCTGGCCGCGTCGGCCGATTTGTACGGTTCCACGGGCGCGGGGGGAATCGCCAAAGATTTTCCGTCCGGCAATTTTAACGCCGTATCCAATCCGCTTTCGCGCCGCTTGAGCGCGGGCGGCATTTGCGAAGACGGCATGGCCGCCGTCTGCACCGGGATTTCGGCCTTCGGGCGGCATATCGGCGTATCGGCTTCGTACGGCGCGTTTTTGGCGTTTGAACACGTGGCCGCCCGCCTGCACGCCATCGGCGTGCAATGCGCGCGGGAAGCCGGGCTGGACCCGAATACCTTTATTATGTTTAACGGGCACGCCAGTCTGCCCACGGGCGAAGACGGACCCACGCATGCGGACCCGCAGAGCCTGCAGCTCTTGCAGGATAATTTCCCCAAAGGAGCCTGCATTACGGCTACGCCTTTGGAGGTGGACGAAATTTGGCCGCTTACGGTGCGCGCGCTTTCGCTCAAACCGGCGGTGTTTGCGCCTTTTGTGGTGCGTCCGTCGTACGCGTTTATGGACCGCGAAGCGCTGGGCGCCGATCCCGCGATTAAAGCCGTCAACGGCGTATACTATTTGCGCCGCGCCAAAGGCCGCGCCGAAGGAACCGTTATCGTGCAGGGCGCGGGAGTGGGGCGCATTGTGGTGGAAGAGCTGCTTCCCGCTTTAAACGAAAAAGGACCGGACGTGAACGTGGTATATGTGGCGAGCCGGGAACTGTTTGAACTGATGACCCAGGCCGAGCAGGACGCAATCCTGCCGCCGGAACTGCTGCGCACGGCCATGGGCATTACCGATTTTACCCTGCCCACGCTGGACTGTTGGATTCACAGCCGCGCGGGGCGCAGGCATACGCTGTTTCCGCATAAGAACGGCGAATTTCTCGGAAGCGCGTCGGCGCAGAAAGTATACGCCGAAGCGGGGCTGGACGGGGATTCCCTCTACGCCGCCGTGTGCGCTTACGTGCAAGATTTAAAACGGGCCGCCAACTGGCTGTAGGGCCCCAGAGGAGAATAAAATGGCAGAAGAAAAACCTTACTTGACCGGCAGGACGTATATTTTCAGACTTCCTAAGGGCAAGGATTTGTTGGAGTCGCTCGCTGATTTTTGCCACGACAATCAAGTCAAGTGCGGCGTGGTGAACGTGGTCGGGTCCGTTTCCAACGCCACCGTCGGCTTTTACGACCAAACCAAAAAGAAATACGACAAAAAAGTCATTAACGAAGAGATGGAACTTTTAAGTCTTAACGGCAACATCAGCATTCAGGACAACCGCCCCATCGTGCACGCGCACGTAATGCTGTCCGGCAAAGATTATAACACGGTGGGCGGACATTTGTTCCCCGGCACCAAAATATACGTGTGCGAAGCGTATATCCAGGAACTGGTGGGCGAGCCCAAAGTAAGAAGAAGCGACAAAGTAACCAAACTTGCTTTGTGGGCGTAGCAAATACGTTATAGAAAAAATCCCGCGCGTGCAGCGCGGGATTTTTTATGGATACCTTGCAAAACACCCCGCGCGCGCCGGGGGTGTTTTATAAATTCCGCTCACAATAAACCCCGGGCGTAAGCCCGAGGGATGGAGTGTGTATCCCGCCGCAAGAA
>ENA-OPIO01000548-OPIO01000548.1-human-gut-metagenome-genome-assembly--contig:-NODE-548-length-11858-cov-4.270270_pt1 | contig 11858 bp, 11 predicted proteins | sample MGYA00241395_ERZ501636 | MGnify/ENA primary metagenome ERZ501636 (study PRJEB25962, sample SAMEA2042198) | human gut metagenome | biome: human gut; feature: human-associated habitat; material: faeces... | reverse complement strand
CGCCGGCATACAGGGCAAACACCTGCGGGCAGAACGCTGTCCTGGGCCGCCACCGCAAGGAAAGCAGGCCCACCACTTGAAAAAAAGGCGGAACACGCGGACCAAATCGCTCAGCAATTCCGCCGCGGAAGGCAAAAATGAACCTCCCCCCGTTCCCTTCCTGTCTGTTTCCCCCCAAAAAACCTTCTTTTTAGGCGATTTTGAGCAAAAACGGCCCTATTTTAAACGTTTTTGAATACCCCGCAACAAGACCATCCCCTTATACGTTTTAACAAGCCGCGTTTTGATTTAGAAAGCCCGGTCCGGCTCGTTTTACAGCCATCCGCAGGCTAAAACAAAAACAAATATTTTAAAAAGATGCGCGGCTAAGGTACGCGAATTTTGACCAACCCCGGTTTGGGCCGCATCCGCAAAACAAAGCACATTTAAAGAAACAAAATGGAAAAAATCACCAACAGGCAAGCCACAAAAAACGCTGCACAAACAAACGGGAGCAGAGCCGTACGGCGCGGGGTATAAGGAACCGGAAAAAAGCACAAACGCACACTTGTCAGCCGCTGCGTCCAGGCACGTCCCCCCGCGGCAGACCGGGCAGCGGACTGAAACCCAAAAAGAAAAAACACCGCTTCCTCTTCCCGGGCCGGGGCGGCCTGAAGCGCAGCAGGTGATGGCTTACCGCCAGACCGCCCCTTTCCATCCGCCGGGCGTTTTCGGCTCCGCCCGGCGGATAGTTTGGCAGGGAACAGAAACTACTTCATATCCACCGCATCGGTTACGAAGCAGGACAGTTTGCCCGCCGTAGCGGAACCGGTAACGGTGTAATACGCGCGCAGGTAGCGTTTCGCGCCTGTGGGCATGGCCAGGGCAAATAAGTTTTTCACTTCGCCCAAGTCGGCCAGCGCGAACGTGGCAGACAACAACTCTTCCGCGTCCGTAAACTCGGCGGAATCGTCGGTCTGCAGGGATACTTTCAGCTGCGTAAGCCCCGCAAAAGCTTCCTCTGCGCGGCAGACCACAAACAATGCGCCCGGCACGGCGTTGCCGGCGGCGCCCAAGTCAACGGTATGGGCGGAAGCGGCGGAAGAGGCGACGGTCTGTCCGTCGGACATCATAGCGTTTTGATCAAGTAACATAGTTTCTCCTATTTCACCACGGCTTCGGTGTCAACGATCGCGTCGCAGACGTGCACCGGGATTTCGTTAAACGTCATCAGCGGGCGGGAAGTAATCTGGTCCGGCGTGTACTGTACGTTGGTGCGGTTGCTGGTCAGTTTTCTAAGCGCGGCCTTGACGGTGCGGTTCATATACCACACGGGTTTGCCCATGGACAGGCTCTGGATGCGTTCTTCCAGCTCGCACATCTGGTCAATCAAGTCCGACGGTACGTTTTCCACGTCAATGTTGCAGATGCGGCCGGCGTATCTCCAATCCTGTACCGCCAGGCCGAGTTTCCACTCAAAGTATTCTTTATAAGCGGGGTATTCGTTGCCGTCCGCGTCTATGTGGTTGACGAGGCCGTGGTCCACACGCTGGATGCCGGCTTTGGAGCCTTTGGGGAAGAACGTGAACACTTTGTCGGTGTCCCACACCACGAGGTAGATGGACGAATTCTGCCCGTCCGTCTGCCCGCCGGCGTCAATCACGTTGCGGGAGCTTTCCGCGCCGTCCAGCTCGCAGTAGCGCGCGGCCAGGCCGGTAAAGCGTTCCGGGTTTTTGCCCACATTGCCGTAGATGAGGTTGGACGCCATGGTGTTGGACATTCCGGCGATAATCGCGCGGGACTGCCCGGTGCGCACCGCTTCCACGTGGCCGCCCTTTTCGGCCACCAATTTATCCACCACGGAATAGGCGGACAGGGTGCCGTACGATTCCACCACCACTTTCGTCGTGGCCTTGGCGGGTTCAATGCCTTGGTAGGCGCGCCGCCAGGTGCCTTCCGGAATGCCGGTTCTGACGGCGTATTCGTGGCCGCTGTCCAAAGAGCTTTCCGCCACCAGCGCGTCGGCGATGATGTCGTTGGACTGGCTTAATACTTCGGCGATAGCCAGTTCCTGGCCGGACGGGTCAAACTGCTTTGCGTAGTCAATGAGACTATAGTATTTGTCAGCAATAATTGCCATGTAATTCTCCTTTAATTGTTTTTGCCGTACAACGCCTCGGCGAAGGTTTTATCCCGCGGGGCGGCGGGTTTGCCGCCGGGGCAGACGTCTTCGCTGATACTTTTGCCAATCTCGTTAAAGGTACGGACGATGACGGGATGGTTTCCAAGCCCGGTGGCTTCCAAGAGGACTCTGAGTTCCGGGCCGCCGAAGGCCTCGGCCGCGCGGACGGCGAGGGAGATTTCCTCCTCACAGCGCGCGCCGTATAAGGCCTTGGTTTCCCGGGCCCAGCGTTCCACAATCTGCCGTTTTTCTTCTGCTCCGTTCTGCGCGCCGGAGCGGGCGTAACGGGTTTCAAAATCCAGCAGTTTTTGCACTTGCCCGCACGAAAGGCCCAGCTCGCGCGCAAGGTCTTTCAATTCCTCCAGCGCGCCGCCGGGCAGAGTTAAATCTTCCGGCAATTGCAAGCCCTCGTAATCGGCCTGGTCTTGGACGGGGTCCGTCCTTAAAGTGTCCCGGTCCGGGGTGTTTGTTTCTTCCCGGCCCGGAGCGGGCGCGGCGGACAGCCGCGCGGACGGGGCGTTCAAATTGGTTTCCTGCGGCTCGGTCTGCGCGCCGGCCGCGTGTTCGGTTTCGTTCATCAGTTCATCTCCTCGCTAAGGCGGTTGATTTCGTTTTGTTCGGACTGCACTTCAGACATATACTCCCCTCTCATCTGCGCATACGCGCCGGGGGCGGCGTCCTCTATTTCGGCTAATAAAAACAGCCCGATGCTGTGCTGCCCGCAGTGAAAAGCCGTGGCCTGCGGGTCGCCCGGCACAAAGCCGTGCTGTCTTATCTGCGCGGCCTGTAACAGCCGCCACAGCAGGCGGCGGCCCTGCACGGTTTTTAACACGGCCTGCAAATCGCAGGCGTTTCGTTTTTTAAGTTGTTTTTCGTTCATAAAAGAATTGGGGAGAGAGAACAGTGCCGGCCTTTTCTCTCCCCCCGGCCCGCACAGCGCTCGGTAATTTTAGGCGCCTGCGCCGGGCCTTTTGGGGTTGTTTTTTGGGGTAGGCGGAAACAGCCTGCCGGAGAACCGCTTCCGCTCTGCGCCGGGCCGTAACGCTTATAAGGACGCGCCCGCCGCGCAGCTTTTGTTTTTACTTTTCCGAGAGGGCTCCCGGCGTTTTAACGCCGGAAGCGGGGGCTCCGCCCGGCCGGGCGTCCGCGCGGGCGTTGTTACTGGACGGCCGGACACCGGCGGCCAGCGCCGCCTCCAGCCGCGAACGGCGAAGCGCCTGCGCGTCTTCCGCGCTTCTTAACAGCGCGGGCGCGACGCCCAGGGTGTTTAATCCCTCTTCCAGCGCGCGGTCGTAATCCACGCGGTCCAGCACTTCGGGCCGGGCGGCGGCCAGAGACGCCGCATAGTTCAGCCCCTGCACCAGGGACGCGAGCCCCGCGGCTTTCTGCGCTTGTGCAATCATGGACACATATTCCACCTTCATTTCCAGCCCCTGAATGCTTTGCGGCGCGGCGGGCAGAAGCCCCTGGCGCGAAAGCAGATTAAAAGCGCGGTCAATCAGCGGGTCCAGCAGTTCGTTTTTCAAGCGTTCCAGCACGGGGCCCAGCACCAGCATTTTTTCCTGGTGGCGTTCGGCCACTTCGGCGGCGGTCATATTGGAATAATTTTGCGCGGTGAGCATTAAAAATACGTCGGCAAAGAATTGGGAGCGGATGGTGGCGCGCACGGACTGGATGGACGCTTCCAGCGATTTTAAGTCCGGCTGCACCTGGTAGGCGGGCTTGACGGCGGCGTCCGTCGTGCCGTTATAGCGGGTGATTCCGCCGGGCAGCAGGTTTACTTCTCCCTGCACGTTGGACGAAACCATCATCGGCGGGTTGGTGCTTTTGTCCAGCGCGACGAGTTTGGTTTTCTGCATTTTCTGAAGCATTTTTACGTCGCCCAAACACTTCCACCCCGGTCCGCGGCCGTAACTGTCGGAAGCGTTTTTCACTTCCCAGCGCGCGGCGATGACGGGAAATTCCCGGTATCCGCTTTCGCGCAGGATTTTGCCGTCTTCCGTCAGATATACGGAGCGGTAGGGCATATGTTTGTTGTCCGCTTTGTCCGGGTCGGCGGAGCGGTTGGGCAGAATCAGGTGAATAATTTTATGCCAGCGGGCCTGGCGGTTTTCGTCGCACTCGCGTTTGACGGCGGGCGGCAGGGCGGCGGCGCCGAAGGTTTCCTGCATTTGGGCGGCGGTCATAAAGAACTCGCGCCCGAAGCGGTTTACGCGGCCGGAAGCGTCGGTGCCCAGGACGTATTCGCCAATGGTAAACGGACGGCAGCGCAGGCCTTTTTCCGGGTCTTCTTCCAGCAAAAACGCGGCGGTGCCGAATACGGCAATCTCCTGATAAAAGCCGTGCAGTACGCTGTAGACATTACTTTTGGCAAATACGTCTTCCAGGTGTTTTTTTACTTCCAACACCCACTCGCGCGCGCCGGGCAGTTCCATCAGCTCTTCGGGCGCGAGGGCCAGGTCAAACCAGCTGCGCGACGGACTCGTCAGCCCGCTCATCATCCCGGCGCAGAGCACTTCCACGGCCAGGCACGGGTCGGAATCCAGCAGGGTTTTATGGTCAATGCGGCGGCCTTGGTTGGGCGTTTGCCCGTCAAAAAAGCCGCGGGTGGGCGCCAGGTAGGCGCAAAGGTCCTTCCAGACGGGCAGCCAGGAGGCTCGCTCGCTTTTCAGCTCGCCGTAAAGGCGGAGATAATCGGTTGTCGGTTGGTTATTATTTTTCATAGGCGGGCGGGTTTATAACCCAAAATCGCAGCGGCGGAGGCGTGCGCGGGAGAGAGAAATTTACTAATATAGAAGAAAGAAGGAGGGTAAAATTATGATGAGCATCATCACCATTTTGGTGTTTGTGGTATTGCTGGCCGTACCGGGATTTTATATTATTACGCGCAAACTGTTTCCCAAAGGAAGCAAAAAATCGGCCATGTGGCTGTCCGTACTGCTGACGGCGCTTTTAGTGGGTATTCTGACGTTTGTAACGGCTTCCACCCCGGTGTAGAAAAAAATATTTCGGATAAGACCCGCCCCTGACAGGGCGGGTTTTTTATGCGTCTTCAAAGCGGTTTACCGACGGATAAGCACTCCCGGCAAGCCGTCAAAAAGGCAAAACGGAGCTGCGGCGGGGCATAAAAATACCCTTAAACAAGACAGTAAAAAATGATTTGGGAGAAATACGGTAAGGACTTACCGCTATTTTTTGATTATAGCATAAAAATTATCTTTTTGTCAAGCAATATTTTGCAAAAAGGCCGGGCCGAACACCATTCTAAGAAGAGAACAATCGGATTAATTTTTGCCAAAAGACAGGGAACGCCTAAAAAAATAAAGGCTTCTGTTTCAGGGGGCGCATCCACGCCAAACGCGCGGCCTCTTCCGCGGGGCGCAGACGCAGGCGAAAAACGCTCAGCGGGCGTGCAGAATCACCGTCATATCCGTGCCCATAATTTTTTTAAGGCCGGTATCTTTTTTCCACTTTTCCACCAGCTTGGCGTCGGGGGACGAGCGGAACTGGCCGCGAATATCGGGCGTTTCGCGCAAATAACGGAAAAGCGGATTGTTAAGCGGCAGAAACTCCGGCGTGGTAAACAACACCACAAATGAGCGTCCGCCCAACAGGGACGAGAGATTAAAATCTTCCGAATATCCCACATGGCCAAATCCCGCATACACCACAATCAGCGCGTCCGGCTCGGCGGCGCGCAAAGCGCGCAGGTATTTGCTCCACTCCCGGTTGCGAAAACGCATGCCTTCAAAAGAGGTGGCAAACTCTTCATACATTTCCGGCGTGGGGTAGGAGGAGGTCTCGCGGACGATTTCCTGCAAAATGGCCGTTTCCGGCTCCAGGCCGATGACGGGAATCCCCGCTTCCAGCGCGGCGTTAAGCACGCGGGTGGAAGCCCGCGGCGTACCTTCCAGCAGCTGTGCGATTTCGCGCGGGTCCGTCACCGCGTTTTCCACGGAAAAGGGGATATTTTCAAAAGCGGGCAGGAACTCGGTCGCCAGATAAATTTTTCGGCCGGGATACGCTTCGGGCAGCGCGCGGACCAGGTTCTCTATTTCCGCCGCCAGCCCGGGCACGTTGTGCACTTCGCCCAAATACAGATTTTGCGCGTTCTGCGGCAGATAGGCGTGGTAGGGCACGCGGCCTTTAATCACGCGGCTGGCGATATTGGCGGCAATCTCGGGCGCTTTAATATGAAAAGTGCCGTAATCGTCAATAAAACGCTGGATGGAGCGCAAAATCCGCGCGTCATTTTTAGGGCCGTAAGAGGGATAGACATTGGGGTCTAACTGCAGGCTTAAATGGGAAAGCATCAAATCCGCGCCGTGGGCTTTCATCACGGCGGGCGGCAGTTTTAAACGCATATTTCCCAGTTCAAAATATCCGGCCTTATTGGCGCCTCCGCGCAGTAAAATGCGGGCCTGGTTGGACAAAAACGGCTTTGCCGGCACCTGCGCATATGCGGCGGCGGAAAAAAGCAAAACAAGGGAAGTCATCACACACGTCGTTTTATTCATAAGAAGCTCCAGCGCGTTTTTAATACGGCGGGCCGCTTAGCGGCCGGGCACGACAAAAGCATAATCAAACCCCGTCCGGCGGCCCAGCAGGCGCGCGTCTTTTCCGCGCCAGTGATACAGCAGGCTGGTTCCGCCGCAAGGCTCAAAAATCATATGGTTTTTCCCCCATACGGGATATAAGGCGTTAAAAACCGAAGGCGTATTTTCCGTTATCTCCACCACCGCGGGATTTTCTTTGGCAAAAAATTTCGGCACCGAAAGCGGCGTCAGCCACGAGGTATGCCCCATCCCCGCATAGACGATAAACAGCGCGTCCGGGTCGGTCCGGCGCACTTCGGCCATTTTGGTTTCTATCACGCGCGCCCAAATTTTGTTGCGCTCCGTCAGGTAGAATAAAGAATTGTCTTCTTCAATCATTAGTTCGCCTTCAAACACCACTTTTTGCGTGGGGTCTTCCAGCGGATAGATTTCCGTCCCGCGGCCCAGCAGTTCAACGAATGTTTCCGTAGCGTACGGCAAATGGACGGAGGCGTCTTCCCACGGCACGAGCCTGACCGGAAAAATTTCTTCCTCCGCCGGGCGGCGGTAATACGTGGCGACGGTATTGCGCGCGCCGGGGTTGACGGGCGGCAAATCAATAAATTCGGTAAACAGTACGATGCGGCGGCCGGGGTTCCGCCCCTGCAATTTAACTATCAGCCGCTCCACCGCGCGCTGTACATACGGGGAATGATGTATTTCCCCCAGCATAACCAGCTTTTCCTGCGTCAGGGCCGCGGCCAGATAGTCTATAGCGTCGGAAGACATAAGGGTAAACAAATCGTTTTCTCCGCGGGCGGGGCGGGCGCGGAGCCAGTCCAGCGTGTCGGCCAGGCGGGCGCTGAAAAACAGGCTCATTTCGTTGTTGCGAAGCGACGTAGGCGTAGGCGAAAGCGTAGGCGCGTATAAATTTTCCAAAAGCGGCACGGAAGCCGGATCCTGAAAACGGGTTTCCCACAAAGCTTCCACTTGAAAATAGGATTTTTTCACCATGTCCTCCAAAAGAGGGGGCCGCTGACGGAGTTTCATCCGTTCGTGGATTTTTTTAACGCGCGCCGCTTCTATCGCGTCTTTCATTTGAGGAGTGATATGCGTAATTCCGCCGGCGGAAAGCTCCGGCGTTCCGGCCCGCGCGGCCCAGGCCGCGCGCGTTACGGCGGCGCGCACCGCGGAAGCGGACGAAGCGGCCGGCGCGCTTTGCGCCGCGCCTTTTTCCAGCGCGCGCACAGCGGGCAGTACCTGTTTCTGCGCCCACAGCGGAGCAGAGAAAATTAAAGAAAAAATAAAAACCAAACAACGCATATATATTTCCTTCACGGACGTAAAATTTCCATTCCGCCGGGCTGTTATTTGGCGGCGGGGGCGGAGATATCCGCCTCTTCAAACGGCACCAGCACCTGCACGTCAAAGCCGAGCGCTTTGGAATAATTTTTGCCGTTCCCCCACCGCGCGAGATAAGGCCGGGGCACTTCGGCCAGGCGTCCGGGGTCTTTGCCCAACAAAAAGCCTAAAAATCCGTTTTGAAAACCGTTTCTAAACTCCACCGATACCGGGTTTTCGTCTTTTAACATAACCGGCAGGGATTCCATCACGCTTTTGTTAATATGCATATTCCCCGCGTATACGAAAAATACCGCGTCCGGGTCCGTGCGGCGCGTTTTCTCCATCGCAAAACGGATGATGCCTTCCCAGTATTTATTGCGCACCGGCATCGCCCGAAAAGACGTATTGGCCACGGCAAATTCCAGCCCGCTCATTTCGCCGAATTTCTGGTAAGTATACTGCAAATCTTCCAGGCCGTAAATTTCCATATCCAGCAAGCGGCCCAGCTCATACACTTCGTTGGAAAAAGCGGGATTGGTTTCAAAAAAATCCGCCGGAACGGCCTGCCCGGGCTGCCAGTAGCGGGGATGCTTATCCGGCAAAAATTCAGAAAACAACACCATTTTGCGGCCCGGATACTGCGCGCGGTACGCTTTTAAGAGTGCCACTATCTGCCGCCGCTGGCTGGCGCGGCCGTGCACTTCGCCCAGCATGACCAGCCGGGCTTCGGGCCCGATGGCGCTCACCAGCTGGCCGGGCGCGTCCAGCTCGCTGATTTTTAACGCGGAAGTAATTTCCTCCCGGTGCGACTTCACATACGCCGCCTGTTTTTTAAACGCGGGCGCGGCATTTAAAATCCATTGGTTGTTTTCCAGCGAAAAACGGGTAGGAGTGGTTAAGAAAGGATAAAAATCCAAAAACAGCCGCGCTTCCTCTGGCGTAAATTCCAGCCGGGCCAGAGCGGCCGCCTGCGCGCGCAGCCGGGCGGGCGCGGAGGCTGTTACAAACTCTTTCAGCGCGTCCAGGCTCCGCAGGGTTCCGGCGCCGGGGCGGCTTAAACGCACCAGACGGTCTATTTCGCCGGAAAGCCGTTCCAGCGTTTGCAGGCTTACCGTCGCCGGGGCCGCGTAACGAAGCGGCAGGGAAAGCCGCGCGGCGTTTTTTATCCAGCCCGTATTTTTTAGCGCCGCATATCCGGCCGACTGCGCCGCGCTTTTCTCCAGCGCGCGCAAAGCGGGCAGTACCTGTTTCTGCGCCCACAGCGGGGCGGAAACCAGCAAGAAAGAAAGTAAGAAAATGTTACGCATAAATGCTCCGTTATTTTACTATACGTCTTTAACGGCAAAACCGACAGAGCCTTTAGGCCCATTTCCCCCGGCCAAAAAGGCCTACGCGTACGTGGGACCTAGAGTACGTCGTATTCGCTCCGGGCGAACTCGCTGGCGCACGCGCGCGGACGCACCGGGGCGGCAAACGTCAGGGCCAGCGCGTCGGCGATATCCGGGCTTTTGCCGCAGCGTTCTTTGATTTTTTCCTTAGGTTCCAGGCGCATCCGGCCGGCCGCGTCAAAATCGTAGCAGACCTGGCATAAATCGGCTTTTAATTCCGGGCACTCCGGCAAAGCGCCGCCGGATTTAATCCACGCGGCCATTTCTCCCCACATTTCCGCCCTTTTGTTGGCATACTGCCCCGGACGCGAAGGCGCGCCGCCAAACGGCACTTCCGTCACGCAAAAGCCCAGCTGGCGCACGCGGTCAATCACCCCGCCGCCGCAACCCGCGTCCACAAACACCGCGTCCGGGCGGAAGGATTCAATCTGGCGCGCCACCCGGTCGGCCAGCGCCATATTGTCCAGCCGCCTAAACACCAGCGGCTCAAAGGCTTTTAATCCCTGGCGGCAGCAAATAACGCTGCGGTCGTCGCCGAAGCGGGCCGGATCCACGCCGATGGTCTTGGGCGCAAAACGCAGTTCGGCCGGGCCGTACGTGCGCGCGCAGGACGCGGACACCGCGTCAATGGGAATTAAGATATTCTCCGCGCTGGCGGTAAAATCGCACAGGTATTCCTGCCGGAAAATATGTTCCGGCGTTTCGCGCCGCAGGCGTTCCAGCTCGCCCGGGGCAATCACGCCGGACTCGTCGGCGCGGAACACCCCCACCCACCACACGCCGGGTTCTTTTTGCGCGGCTTTTTGGGCGCGGTTAAAAAGTTCAAAAAACGCGTTCTGCCCTTTGGGCGTACCCATAAACACGGCCCAGCCTTCGCGCGAGAGGAGCATAGGCCGGATGATTTCAGTAAACACGTCCGGCTTGATTTGCGCGTACTCATCCAGCACCACGCCGTCGGCGTAGGTGCCTCTTAGCGCGTCGGGGTTATCCGCGCCGCACACCCAAATCCGCGCGCCGCTGGGCAGTTTTACGCACAGTTCCGCTTCATTTACCGCGGCGCCGGGGAGCGGAGCCGAATAGCGTTTTAAATAATCCCAGGCAATCATTTTAGCCTGCTTTAAAAAGGGGGCAATATAAAAATAGCGCGGATGCGGACGGGTGTTTTGCAGCGCTTTCTTTAGCAGATGGTTGACGGCGCACACCGTTTTGCCCAGCTGGCGGTGGGTTACCAGTACGGAAAAACGGTGGGATTCCAGCTGCGGGTGGATTTGCGCCTGCGCGGGACGCGGATGATACGGGATGACGACAATCAGGTCGGACGGACGCTTCCTCATTTTCCCTCCTCCCAGCGCACGACAAGCGGCGCGGCGGAAGCGGGTTCTTCCTTGCCGTCTTTCCAGCCCAAAATATTTTTGGCGGTAAACACGGCAAACGAGGAGGAATAATTCCCCCGCAGGCTGTTTTGGATGAGGATGTTGCCCTGTAAATCGCGCGCTTTTTGGGCGGCCTGCCGGAACGCGGGATATTTCTTCTCCCACGCGTCCAGCACGCTGCAGGTGGTGCCCAGCAATTTGGCAAACGCGGCGAAGGTGGGCAGTTCGGCGGCGGTTTCCACGAGGGAAACGGAACCGTCGCGCTTCATGACTTCGGTAACGGTAAAGGGGGCAACGTCAAAGAATTTTAACAGCCGCTCGCAAAATTCAGGATGATATTTAAGCGGCGGGGTTTTAGCGGCGGACAGACGGATTTTGGCGGGCATATACACTCCGTGGAAAGTAGGACAAACGGCACAGGCCGGGCCCGTGGGAACGGACGCGGAAAACTCGGAAAGTAAAAGGAAAGTGCGGGCGGACGCCCGGGAGATAAAAAAATTACAAACCGCCTGATTGCGTTTTGTAATTATAAATGTATTATAGCATAATAAAATTTTTTTGTCAAATTAATTTGTTTCACAAGATTCGTTTGGTAACAAAAAATATCTCTTTCCGTACACGTTCCTAAGTAATGTGCCGGAGAATTTCTCGCAGAAATCACCGGTTTTAAAGGTGGTTTCCTCGCAAATTACGCAATTTTTTTTGCCTAATGCCCGGCTGAGATGACTAAAAACAAAACCGCTCCCAGCATACGGCCCGGAAGTATAGGCTATACGCGAAAAAATGACGGAATATTGATCATTACTAATAGAAGCCCGGATATTGCCTTCCAACGAGAAGTCCACATCCAGTTCCTCCACCGATTCTGCGTAACCGCCGTTGGCAAGTTTATAACGTTCCTGCGCATCCACCAGGTTTTTAAGCGGCACGTGTAGCTGAACGGCGCGAGCCTTCCACACCGCTTTTTCATACTGCGGCACCGCAACAGCGGCTAAAATGCCGATAATTAAAACGACCACCAACAGCTCTATAAGCGTAAATCCGAGGCTTTTCTGCA
>ENA-OPIO01000545-OPIO01000545.1-human-gut-metagenome-genome-assembly--contig:-NODE-545-length-11926-cov-3.638025_pt1 | contig 11926 bp, 14 predicted proteins | sample MGYA00241395_ERZ501636 | MGnify/ENA primary metagenome ERZ501636 (study PRJEB25962, sample SAMEA2042198) | human gut metagenome | biome: human gut; feature: human-associated habitat; material: faeces... | reverse complement strand
CCCCACTCTCTTAAAAATAGAGTTGCAAAAATTTAGCAATAGATATCCAAACACAAAAATAATTTAACTTTTCTACTTGTATTATTATATAATTGTTATATAATTTATAATAGATAGGACAGAAAGAAGATGTTTAAACTTACGGGTCTTATCAATTAGAGGTTTACAAAATGAAAGATTTAGAAAAGGTACTAGAAAACGTAGAAAGGCTTGGTGACATTGGGCGTCAACTTATATTAATCAGAAGCCGTCAAGAATTTAATTCAAGAGATTACAACGCTTTAACGAAAGTAATAGACGAAGTAATTGAATTGATGAAAGTATTATAAAAAAGTATTTAGTGGGGTAATTTATGCGTAAGGTAAAATTAAGCGATATATTGTTAGCGGTTGGGTATATCTTAACCGCTTTATTAGGTCTATTTATTATCGTTTTAGGTGCGTTGTTAACATTTAATATAATTTAAAGGAGTTTACAAAATGAAAAATAATTTTAAAGTTGGCGAAATAGTTATTTATCAAAATGGAGATAGATTTGAACTTGGCGAAATTAAGCGTGTATGTGAAGATGGAAGTTATTTCGTTTACTACTATATGGGAGATACTGCGGCTGGAACGCCAGCTTATTGCTTGCATAAAATAACTAATTTATATGCGTTTAAAATTGAAAGGAAAAAATATAATTTTTGTAGTTTCGATAATAAGGAAAAATAAAAAAGGCAAATTTTGTGATTTATATTGTTATCATTTATATTTTGATCATGAGGGACCAATTAAGCATTTTTTAAAAAATTAATTTAGTCAAGCCCGTTTTTTTGCGGGCTCGCAAAATTTAGAAAGGATCTAAAAAAATGTATAAACCAGAAAACAAAAAATTTATATCATTGTATATCAATAAAGAAGTTTATAAAAAAATTGAACATTACGCAAAAGTACAAGAACGCTCAAAAGCTTATATTATTAATCAGCTTTTAATTGGTGCGATTGATAAAATAGAGGGGGGCACATCATGGCACGATTAAAAACTAAAACATTTCAAAGAAGATTAAGAGCTTTAAAAAGTGAGCGTATAAGTAAGGGCGAGGCTTTAAGGGTTTTGAGATACGCCAGGCAGTCGCTAGAGATTGAAAAGCAAATTCGCAACTTATACGGGCGAGGTTTAAAAACTGGGTTTTCAATAGGGTATCTCGGCGAGGCGGATTTATTCGAGCTTGAATTAAGCTTTAGAAGTGGGACATTTTCAAAAAGTGATTTAGACTTAATAAAACTTCTTTCCCCCGTCGTCCTCAACCGCTCCCAAGCCACCACCCGCATTGTTAACATTTACACCGAAGATTATTTAGAAAATGTTTATGGCGAACACTGGCGACGCTATAAAAGAGCTAGACAATTTATGATTGAATTTAGCACTCTATCAGATAGTGAGAAGATAGCTTTTTTTAATTCAAAATGGGGGTCTAAAAGATATTCAACCCCAATCCCTACTTCCCCTAATCGTTATTATGACTACATGTACAAAAACGACGAGCGAGAAGACTGGATAGTCGAAGGACTGAGAGATTTTAAACGAGATAACGGGCTTATTTAATATGCAAATAATGAAGTTTATGTTAAAAACCCCTAGCGATTTTATTTTTTGTTTGAATGAAAAAGAAGAGCGGACTTTTTATCCCCTACCCACTTTCGCTATTAATTCAAAAGGGGTTTATATTTCAAAAAATCTAAATTTATACAAATTCTTAATTTTGGATATGCTTTTTAAAAATGGATTTAAAAATATATCCAGCGAAGACAAGCTAGAAAATAACACTTTTCAAATTGTCGATAACGATAAACAAGTTATTTTTATTCGCTGGCAATACAAAAGCAAAAAAACAATTTTGCAATCGTTTACTGCCATGTATCCATTTTTAAAGCTCATAACACCTATGCAAGAGTTTAATTGCTCTGAAGAAAGAGCTATTTTAAAAACAATTAAAATCGGCGAAAGTCTAGGGATTAATTCTATTACAATGGCAACTTCTATCAGAAAAATTTATATGTTTAAATTTCATGGTGCGAAAGAGATCTTCGGCAAACGCTGGAACACAAAAGAGTTGAGCAATGAGGACTACGAGAAAATTTATAAGACGCAAAAAGCTGGTTTATTTTACATGAATGAAAATTATCAAAATAAAATAGTCAAAAATTTAGATTATTTTGACAAAAATTCAGCTTACCCCTTTATTGTTTTAAATTATCCGCTCCCATGCGAAAACCCGATTCATTTAAAATACGAAGAATTAAATCAAAATGGTATGTATGGCATATCGACAGTTTTTTTAACGGCAAAAGTTAAGAAAAATCGCATTTCTATATTGTGGGACATACAAAAAAAGAAATTTGTGAACGAAGTGAAAAAACAAATATTTCAATTATGGGATTTTGAAATTGAATATATCAAAAAAAATTACGACATCGAAGACTTTTCAATTTTAGACACATTAGGATTTAAAAAACGATATGGGTTATTAAATGAAGTTATTGAAGAGTTTGAAAAAATCAAAGAAAATACAAAAAGCCCAACAACCAGGAACATTGTAAAATTTGCGTCCAACACTTTTTTAGGAAGTTTCGCAACTAAAAAATTTAGAACACAAAGAATTTACAATAATGATATGACCTTTGAAATTAAAACGACTACAAGCGACCAATTTTACCCAGCGATTTTTTCTTATATAGTTTCTCAAAATAATATTAATCTAGCTAACATTTTAAACGTTATAGGACTAGAAAAAATAATCTATGTTGACACTGACGGGTTTTTTTCTTTGCACAATTCTCTTTTTCGTTCAATTCTTCCAATGTCTCAAAATAAATATGGTTATTTTAAGTATGAGAAAATAAGTGAGTTTGCTTGTCGCAATCCTCGTGTTTATGGCTATATCACAAGCGAGGGCGAAATTATTAACAAAATTGCAGGTTATAAACCTAATGAGCCTTTTTTACCTGCCGACTTTACTAAAGAAATGAAAGTTAAAACTCAAGTTTATTCTTTCGAGGGACTTTATCCAATAAAGATAGAAAAAACATTGACATATTAATATAATAAAGTCATGAGAACTTTATTAAAAACTTTTAAATGTGGCGACTTACTCCCTAGTGATTTTAATAATTTTGAGACCGATATTTTAGTAAACTATAATCAAGTCTATGAAAAATTATATCCTTTAGACACTAACACAGCTGAATTAATTTACACGATTGTTAGAGATGCTTTTTGTGAAGCTCAAGTAAAATATACAATGAGCGAAGCATTTTATAAAACTTTCACAAGAAGACTTTATAATATCACTCCTAAATATAAATTCTTATGGGACAAACTAAACGAGCTTTACAAGTTAGATAGCGAAGCTTTAACAAGTGATAATGAAAATGCAACCAGCGAAGAAACTGGAACGGAAAATAAAACCGATAATATAACAGAAAGCGGAACTATCAAAGACGAGGGGGCAAGCTCAAAAGAGAGTTCAAAAGAGGGAACAAAAGACACCGCAAACACGGGTACAATTAAAGATCAGGGAACAAAAAATAATACAACGACCATTGACGGAACTAAAACAACAAAAGACACGGGAACAATCGAAGACAGCGAAAACTCAACTGAAAAATCTGAACTTGCCAATATTCCTGCTCAAGTTGGGTTAGCAATGGTTGACGACTATAAAAACGCTCAAAGCGATTTAACGAAAACAAGAGAAAACACTCGCACGCTTAACACAATAAAAGCAGAAGACAACAACGAAACTCAAACTGAAAACGGAAGCGACGACAACACAAGAACGCTTGATACTAAAGAAGCTGAAACTAATAACGAAACAGCAAGCGAAAGCGGAACAAAAAATAATACCCGTACACTTGATACTTCAAAAGAAAGAACTATCAAAGGCGATAATAATTTAAACAAGACAAACTCAAAAACAACTAAAGCTAATTTATTTGATAGATACCAAAAATTACTAGCTATTAATGATATGCACTTTAAAGCAATAAAAGATTATTTCGCCGATATGTTTATGAGTTTAGACGATAGTTATTTTATTTACGAAGATTATCTCGCATAATGAGGAGCGTATAAAATGGATAATAAATTTGTAGAATTTGAACAATGCGACAGTCAATCAGAAAGAGTAATGAAACTGACACAAAATGTTCAAATATTAATAAAAATGATACAGCAGTTTCAAATTACAAATGTTAAGTCTATAACTCAAGGCGAAGACGGAGACATTTTAATTGAAACTTATGACAATGAAGTTATAAATTTAACGGAGGTAAAACACAATGGCTGAAATTATCGCAAAAACTAAAGCGTGGATTGATCAACAACACGCCGGCATTGAAAAAACAATCCCAACTGAATTAATTGTTCAAGAAGAAAAGCTTTATCTTGGACACGACGGAACAGTTTTAAGCGGTCAAGAGGGACAACCTTTACTCCAAGGACCTAAAGGGGATAAGGGCGACCCAGGAGCACAAGGACCACAAGGTCCACAGGGCGACCCAGGACCACAAGGTCCACAAGGCGACCCAGGACCAGCAGGAAGCGACGGGGCTCAAGGTCCTCAAGGCGACCAAGGTCCACAAGGACCAGTAGGACCAACGCCAGTTATCACAGCCACCGCTAGCGTAAATAATGCAGTTGGTACACCTAGTGTAAATGTTGTAAAAGGTGGAACAAATACAAACCCTACTTTTGCGTTTAATTTTACTAATTTAAAAGGTGATAAAGGGGACAAGGGCGACCAAGGACCACAAGGCGACCAAGGACCTCAAGGCGAACAAGGGCCTCAAGGACCACAAGGTCCACAAGGACCAGCGGGTGCTGGAGGCGGTGTTGAATTGTATGAATATAATTTTTTCGGGTATATTCACGGTGATAGACCTAGCACAAATGTAGTAAGTTTTAAAGTATTAACTAGTGTTAATTTGAATTTCGAAAATTCTAACTTCTCAACGACAGGTGAATTGTCTAGAATGATAGAAAAACTACTTAATGGAGTAAATAAAACTATTAATTGTAGTGGAAAATTTACAACAGCCACCCCATCAAATATAACTGGTACAATAGTTAATATTAGTATTGGCGCAAGTAGAAATATAGATATCTTATATTATGCCGACGGAAGTTATGAAACACCAGTACTTGACACTTCAAGTGAGGGAGCAAGTATTAATATTACGGTTATTAAAAATAAAATCCTCGGCACAACCGCCACACTTGCAACTATAACCCAAGACGACGAAACGGGCGATATAACAATCACAACTCCTGAAAACTAATGAGCAGAAATTTTTTCTTAAATTTAAAAAAAGCAAAATCTAAAAATTGCTCGGTTATTTCGATAATTGGAGCAAGAGGAAAAGGAAAAACTTTTGCCGTTAAAGAAGAGTGCTTATTACAATTCTTACGCTTTAAAAATGAGTTTGCACGGATAAGGTATCTCAAAAGCGAAATAGAAGTGTTTAAAAGCACTTTTTTAGACGACTTGAAAGCTAAATCAACAAGAATAAAAAAAGAGGAATTAGAAAAATTTTTTATAAAAGGTTTCAAGCTTTTCTATAAAGACGGAAATAAAAATATCAGAGTTGGCACTTTCGCTTATCTTTCAATTATTTCTAACTCTCGTGGTGTTTCGTTGCCTCTTGCAAACACTTTAGTTTTTGACGAATTTTTAAACGAAGAGGGAAGCGAAGATAATATCAGCCCTCTTACTTTTAAGCGATTTTCTTCTTATGTTAATACTTTATTTAGATTAAAAGGAGTAAACGAAGCAAGAATATATTTATTAGCAAACGCTATAACAACTGATAATATTTTCTTTAAATTGTTTAAATTTGAACTTCCAAAGGGCAATGAGGAATTTTCAATAAACAAAGCTTTAACCTTATATGACGAAGAAACAAAAGCCAATGTTTCTTTACGTACTTGTTTATGGGTTGTGCAAGACGACAGCAAATTTGTGCAAAAATCAAAAATCAGTCTAGCTGGCATGATTGCTCAATTATCTGATTATGGCGAGTTTGCGATTTCTAATAAATTTTATTTAGACGATAAAGAATGTATTATCGCTCAAAATGAAATAAAAGCGTCCTTAAACTTTAAAATCAATTTGCGGATAAACGACACTGAAATTGGCTATTATGAATGTTTACAAAATAATTTCGTTTATTTTGGAAAACCACAAAGCACAGGAAAAACCTATGTATTTAATAATTTAAAAGAAGCTACAAAAGAAAATCACTTTGCTTTAAGCAAAAAATCAACTATCGTAAAAGGCATTTTAAAACTTTATACGCAAAAATTACTCGCTTTCGATAGCATAGAAACAAAAAACAGGATTCTTTATCTTTTAAATAAATCATTAAATAGCTAAAATATAATTGAAATCGTTAAGAGCGGTTTTAGTAAACTTCTATGGATACTTCTAAATTTAACACTACCCCTAAATTTAGATAGTATCTTTAAGGGTTAACAGGTTAATTAAATGCGTATATTTTTAAACATCTTAAAAAGTTTTTAAAGATACGCTATCGGTGGACGATACTTTAAAACTTTATTGACGGCGGTCGATATAAGATAAAAAAAGTAGAGCTATAACATTAAACTTTTAACCTTTAAAGATACTAAATATCAAAAGGAGTTTATTTAAAATGGCTGAAGAGAAAAAAACAAAAACTATTGAAGACGTTAAACAAGGGGAAATCGAAGAATTAAAAGCTGAAAATGAAAAGCTAAAAGAAGAATCAAGCAAAATTCAAAAGCAAAATCTCGAGCTCTATAACGCTTTAATAGAAAAAATTAAAAAGACACCAGCAAATGAAGAAACCGACGACGAAGAAGAAAAAAAGAGGGTACTCGACGAAAAAACAATCAAAAAGTTTTTCGACGAAGCAAGCAAAGAAATAGCTGAAAGGATAAAAGAAAAATGGTAAGTAATGTTCAAATTTTAACTGGTGCTATTGACAACATACCAGTATCAATTAAAAGTGTTGTCGAGCAAGCAATTAGCGACGGAAACACAAACGCAATTGCAAATTTAACTATCGGCGAGCAAGTTTCTATTTTAACTGGCTTATATTCTAAATATTCAAAACAAGTTGTTTTTGATTTATTAGGTGGCTGGGACGACGATTTAACAAGCATATTTTTAAGAGATAGCATGAACGTTGGCGAGTTCACTGAATTAATCGCAGTGGATAGCGACCCAAGTAAAAACCAAGTTGACGACACTATTACAGAAACAGGAATGACCGAGCCAAACAATGTAGGTGCTCTTTTTGGATTGCATAAGCCTAAAGTCAACACTTCAACAATTAAAATTGAAGATATTAAGGCATGGGGTGTCAGCGTACAAAATGACGATATAAGAAAAGCTTTTATTAGTGAGGGTGGATTAAGTAATTTAATTTCACAAATTATCGGCTCAATTATGAAAAAAGCAAAAATTTATATGTATGGCTATACACAAGGGCAATTAGCAAAAATGAAATTAAAATATTTCATTGAGACACCTTTTAATATAGAAGACGGCGAAACAACAGCAAAATCAACTTTAATGGAGTTATACACACTTGCTAAAAGAATGGGAAGACCAACCACAAAATTTAATGAAGCTGGTTTTTTTGGCTCAACAAGTTATGGATCACGTATTTTAATTTTAGACGACGACAACGAAGTTGGACTTGATATTTACGCTTTTGCTACATTATTTAATAGTGATAAAATCGCTAAAACAAAATACTTTAAAGATATTTACAATGTAGCAGTCGGCAATTTAGGTCAAGGCGTTATCGGTTTAATTTGTGATAGAGATAAATTAAGAGAAGAATTTTATGTTCACGAAGTTAGCGAACAATATAACGGCTTAAAACGTATGGTTAACTACTTCCAACACAACTGGGTTAAGAGTGGCTATAATTCTGCTTTAAATGGTTTCTTGCTTGTTAGTGGAGCAGAAAATATCGAAGCCCCAACAGTCGTAAACAAAGAGAATAAATTTTATGCAGAAACTAATTTTATAAATGGTAAGATTGTTTATACTGATGACGGCTCAAACCCACAAGCTACAAGCACAGCTTACACCGAGGGAATGACAAGAAACCCAGCAAAAGATTATAAATTCGCCGTAGTAATCGGCGATAATGTTGGCAAAATAACAACAATCAACAAAGATTAATCAAAAAAATATGGGGTTAACAAAACCCCATTTTTAATAATTGAAAGGTTTAAAATTTATGACTGCTTTTATCTCTATTTCTCAAATAATCTCATGTGTAGGAACATTAATTTCAATTAATCTGGAAAACGCTGAATGGTGGCAAACTTTATTAATTTTTATTATACTTGAAGTGATAAACGTCGGCGGGACAATCCTTATAAAATGGCTTATGAAAAAAGGACTAATCAATAAAAAAGAAGCTAATAAAATTAAAGACAATTTAGAAGATTTAACGGACGACGGAAAAATTAACAATTCAAATAAGGACGATAAAAAAGAATGATCACAACAACTTCTATCTCAATAGCTTTAGCCAAAAATAACGTTGAATGGTCGGACAATTACGACAATGTTATTCTTTTTAATCATGACATTGAAATTTTAGACTATTTAGGATTAAGCGATAGCGATTTTATACAATATAACTTCCCTTTATTCTCTTCCACTAAACCTAGAGACGTTGTTATTGATTTAAAAAATGAAAATAAAAATGTTTATGATATAGTCAACTCAAATTATTTAGTTGCAAGATTAATAACAAGCGACGGCAAAACTAAATACTATTATTACTTTGTAAACAGTGCGACACAAAGCACTCAAACAACCTTTATTTTTACATTAACGCTTGATATATTTACAACTTATAAATTAAATGTTGATTTTACTATTAAAAACGTTTTAACAGCTAGAAAACATTGCGATAGATTTAATAGGATTGGCACAGGTGGTTTTTTAGGTTTTAAAAATACCAGTGATAGCGAAGTAATGTTTGAAGACGATTTAGAAAGTGTCAATCAACCTAAAGAATTAACAAATATTATTACTCCAGTTTCTAACGCTACAAAACAAATTGGCGAGAGATTATGGCTTTATTTATATATTTCTTTGCCAACTGGAATTAAACCAGCAACGAGAGATTTAGACGGATTTTATATCACTGGCGACGTTGGAAGCGAGACAAATTTATATGGTCTTTCAAACTTTATTCAAAGACTACCAGTAAAAGACATAAGAAACAATTATGCGGTTTTGGTTGCTCCTTTATATCCTATTTCAGTTTATAACGTCCCAACTAAAGCTAGTGGCTCAGGGGACTGGGTAGGCTCGGACATAACATGGTCAGCTTCATATTTAATGAAATATTTTAGTCAAGGAATATCAGAGGGCGGAAGTTATTTAGGAAACTTCCAAGTTTACGGAGCTAATATTTCGGAACTTCCTCCAGTAAAATTAACTTTTGATAGTTCAGGCAAAATAAATTACAAAACAAATTTTGGGACTACAAACGACACAAGAAATAAACAAATTGTTTTTGTAGGTTATCGAACTGGCGAGGATTTATCAGAGGGCTATATTACTGCTCCTTTCTTACTTTTTCAAAATATTAATTCTGGTAGCGAAGATGTGATTCATAAATACGCGATCCAAATTAGAGATAGAAACAATCATGTTTTAAATGGTGTTTTTGACATTACACCAACACAAGTAAAGACTAACAAAAATATTTTATATGAGCCTAAACTCTATAAAAGTGCTTTTAGAAATATAAAAATAAGAACAAACGTAAGTGAAACTTTTTATGAGTTTCCAGTTTTAAGTTGTTTAGATTGCTCTAAAGTAAACAGCACGGCTTTTCAAATGTATTATTTAGAAATGCCAACGCCAGAAGGCGTTATCGAATTTTCTACTATAATTAATGACACTTATTATAAATACAATTTTGATAATTTTATCGGAATAGCCTCAAAAAACGCATTTACTATCCCTATAACTAGCGACGCATACACAAACTTTTTACAAAATAATAAAAATGCTATGTTAACTGGTCTTGTTATGCCTTTAGTTAACGACACATGGGGAATGGTGAGTAGCACTGCGGGAAGTATTGAAAGCATATTAACAAAAAAAAGTTCTAAAGAGGGCGGTTCTGGTGGTGGATCATCTACACCATTTATGAATTTTATCGGCGGTGTGCTTGATATGGTTAACACTGGGCTTTCTTATTATGCAAAAATGGATAATTTAAGAAATAAACCAGACAATTTAAAATATATGGCTACAAACGGCCTTGAAGCTTTAATGATTGCTAATATTGAGTTTTCGCCTTACATAGAAGTTTGGGAAGCTTATGAAAATAATATGCAAAAAGCTTATGACTTATATTATGTTTTAGGTTATAAAGTTAATAAGATTACAAGTAGCGACGAACGGAATAACAGATATTATTTTAATTTTGTTCAAACAGGCGAAAATTGTGAAAGTAAAATCATATCTAAAATACCTTTATCGTTAGAAATAAAAAGATTAATTTCAAACGCACTTTTAAAAGGAATAACATTTTGGAATTATACTGAACAATTTGCTTATTTAGATTATTCAATGGAAAACTGGGAGAATAGCTTATTTTTATGAAAATTAAAAAATTAAATCCATTAAACAACGAAACTCATATTTATAGCGAACTTTATTTTTATTTTCTAAACATGATAAATAAAATGTTTTCATGGGAGGGACTACCTAAAGAAATCCCACAATATGTTTTAGAAGCACTTTTGCATAACTATGGCGAATGTATTGTCTGGAAAGTTGGCGGGCATTATTTTTGTGGAGTTGTAGCGAAAAACGGTAAGTTAAATGTCTATGCCAGAATGGAAGAGGGGCGACCAATATGTGTTGACGGCAACGATTGGGGAAATTATAGAATTGAAGACGAATATATTTTCAATAAGGAAACAGGACAATTAAAAGTAAATAAAAGAAACGCAGTACTTTTAAGAAATAACTTAACGCAAACCCCAACGCTTCCACTTTTAAGAAAATACATTTCAAGACTTGACTATATCTGGGGAAGTATCGGAATAGCTGAAGCACAAGTTAGGACAAAAAGACTTTGGAGTGTAGAAGACGCAGGACAAAAACAAGCGTTCGAAAAAGAAGTTGACGAATTAACAAACGGAGTTAGAAGCGATTTAGTAGTGATCAATAAATCGTTTAATGCAGAAAACACAACTCAAGTTGAAAGAGCCTCAAGCGGTCAAGACATTAAAGACTTATGGTATGATTTTTTAGAAGTCTTTGCTTTACTCAAAAACTTTTTAGGAATTAAAGCAAATTTAAATACTACTAAAGCCGAAAGAATGATAACAAGTGAAGTTGAGGCAAACGAAGAATTTACTTTATTAGCTCGAGCTTCTATGTTAGAACAAAGACAATTCGGTTGTGAAGATTTAAAAGAAGTTTTTGGGCTAGATACAAAAGTAATTTCATACTTTGACCATAGAAAAATGGAAATGGGAAAAATGTTTGAAGACGTTGGATTAGATATGTTGGGAAATCCATTAAAACAAAACAAGCCGACAAACAGCGAAAATAAGCCCGTAGGCGAACAAAAATAATTAGGACGATAAAATTATCGAGAAAATAAAAATCGAGTGCGTAAGGCACTCTTTTTTGTTGCGTGTGAAAATGCGTGTGTTTGCGTGTGTAAGTGTAATTGACAATTTTATGACAATTTTATGACAACTTTATGACAACCGCTGATAAGAACAAAATGTTGACAAATTGTCAATGGTCGAGAATTGATCGAACTTGGGTTAATTTTTGGGTATGAGAACGAAGACAATGGGAAGAGGCAAATAACTAACGGCGCTCGCTTCTCTTTCTTCC
>ENA-OPIO01000543-OPIO01000543.1-human-gut-metagenome-genome-assembly--contig:-NODE-543-length-11958-cov-2.460472_pt1 | contig 11958 bp, 7 predicted proteins | sample MGYA00241395_ERZ501636 | MGnify/ENA primary metagenome ERZ501636 (study PRJEB25962, sample SAMEA2042198) | human gut metagenome | biome: human gut; feature: human-associated habitat; material: faeces... | reverse complement strand
GAAGATTTAGGTTACGACTATAATGTCGAACCATATATTGTCGATCCTCAAACTGTAAATAGCGATGAAGATTTATCTCAATATGAAGGCAATTTAATTAAAATGGTTTTAAAAGTTAATGACACAGATAATTATTTAAGAGTCACGCAAACTGCATCAGGCGATACAGTTTATACAATATTTGTGACATGTAATAATCATCCATTAGAAATTAGACTACAAAACCATTCATTCTTTTCTAGTGAAAGTTCAGTTAGATCAGCTTTTCAACGAGGAAAAACATATGATGTAACCTGCTTACTAGACTTTTTCCAATATGAAGGGGAAGAGGGAGGTTATCAATTATCAATTCCAGGTTTTAAAGCAAGTCAATTTACAAATTATATAAGTGAACATATTGAAAATAATTAAGGAGAAAAAACCAATATGAAAAATAAGAAATTTATAGCTCTCGTTTTATCTGCAGGTGTTGTTTTTTCAATTGCTTCTTGTGGTAATCAAGAAATTGAAGAACCACCAGTCACAGAAACTTGGAGTGACAAACAAATCGCTGATGCAGCAATGGCAAGTTCTGCTATTTTAGTTGATAATAAAACAACTCCAATTAGAGATTCAGCAAATTATGGGGATACTTACGTTAACAAACTAACATCATTAACTGGTGGTTATTTAGTTGCTGCAAATCATTTTAATGTTATTAGTGAGGTTGGTTTAACATATACAGTTGATTTTACTTGGGATTTTGATGAAACATATTTTTCAAGTACTGAAGATGGTTCTGATTTAAGAATTGCACCATTATGGGATACTTTTGAAAAAGATGCTGAAATCAAAACAACTATAACTGGAACAGCTAGCTATAATGGAACTAAATCTTCATCTTTAACTTATAACATAACTTTGGTTAATGATGGAGTTATCACTTTGATCGAAAATATACCTGATAACGGCACTGTTATGGTTAGAGGGTATGTAACTGGTAAAATCCCTTCTACAGTTGCTACAGAAGAAGGTAAGAAGGACTCAGGTTATGTAATGTATGTTCAATCTGGTGATTATGGCTTTGCTGTTTATCAACCAAACCAAGATGTCTATAATAGTTTTGAAATCGGAGATGCTGTTCAAGTAAACGGTCCAAGTTCACCATATAATGGTCAAAGACAAATTACTGGTGGTTCTGCTTCGATAACAAAAGTTACAGATAGCCAAATTCTTGCTACTATGCCAAAACCAAATACGCTAACTGTAGATGATGCAAATTTAATTAATCCTAATACATTTGCAAGTATGACTACTTTAGAAGGCGTTAAGATTACGGAAGTAGTGGATTGCCCAAATGTTTATAAAGATACTACTACACCACACGCTTATATTCATGCTAAAGGCTTATATAAAGGTAAGGAAGTTGTTTTATATACCGATAGATATAACGGAGATAATAAGTCAAAAGAAGCATTCCTTAGCAAATTAAATGAGGCACTTGAGAGTAATGGCACAAAAACAATTACAATGACAGGGGCTCAAGCTATTGGAAAATTATTCTCATACAACGAAGAAACAAAAGAAACAAAAGATGAAAAAGTATATACACCATCATTATATCTTACTGACGTTGAAGAAGTTAAAGTTGTAGATAAAGCATACGAAGAAGTCACTCCAGTAATTAACTTTGATGTTGAAAAAATGTATGGAAACAGTAAGTGGAAAATTGATATTGGCGAAACAACTGATATCTTAGCTAGTTTATCAACAGATAAAGAAGCTCCAATTACTTATACTTCCAGTAATACTGGTGTTGCTACGGTCAACGATAAAGGTGTTGTTACTGGCGTCGAAAGCGGAATGACTACAATAACTGCTTCTGCAGAGGTTGATGGTAAAACAATTACTGGTAAAGTTAATATTCAAGTTAAGGTTCCTGCTGAAAATGTTGGCGAGCAAGATTATACTAAATTAACAGTTGCTGAAGCTCTTACCACTAAAGATGATTTGAAGACAAGAGCATACGTCATTAGAGGAAAAATCAGTAAATTAGGTCAATACGATGATCAAACTGACGCTGGACAATATGGCAATCTTTACTTGCAAGATTTAGAAGATGAGTCTAAGAGAATTTTAGTCTACGGTATGACTGCTGATTATAAAGCACTTACTTATAATGAAAAAGGTGGTGTTTACGACTTCGAAAATCCTAAAGATTACTCTACAAATCCTGATACAAAAGATTTAAAAGTTGGCGATATCGTTACAGTCGTTGCAATTATTGATGAATTCAAAGGCACAAAACAATTGAACGCTGTATTATCTGGCGGTGCAAATGACAGCCGTGTCACAGCACACGAAGCAACTTTAGAAGAAATTAATAATTACGAGCCTGTAAGTTCTGATGGGATGACTGGCCAATTTGTTTATAAAGTCACTGCAAAAATTAAGAGCTTCAAAAATGGCGAAACAAAAGATGAATATGGCAATATGGTTGTAACAGATCTTGAAGGAAAAAACGAAACAACTGTTTACGGTTCGACAATAAAAACAGATGCTATTTCATTTAACTATAACGGTAGTTGGAAATATTCAATTGGAAATCCAAAGAATTTCTTAGAAGAAGAAGTTACTAAAAATTTAAAGATTGGTGATGTCATTACATTTGAATGTGTTAGATCCGACTTTAAGGGTGAAGTTCAAATAAGTGCAGACAATTTGAAACTAGCTGAATAAAAATTTGACTTATTTTAGATGTTAAAGGGAGGAAAACCTCCCTTTAACATTATTAGGAGCAAATATGAAAAAAAATCCTTTGTTATTATCACTGCCTTTAGTTATTGGTACAATATCTCTCTTTGCATGTGGAAATAAAACATATAGTTATAATATTGAATTAGATGGACCTAATGATGGAGCCATTCGTATTGAAGGCACTGAAGAAGGTCAATATGAAGAAGGTTATGAAATTAATATTAAAGCTTTGATTACTCCTGGAAGTGGATTAATTTTTGATGGTTTTTATATTGATGAAAAATTAGTTAGCGGAGCATCCTCATATATTTTTGAACTAACTGCAGATACAACTATTGTTGTTAAATATAGTGATGATAAAACTGAGGAACCTGATAAACCAGATATTCCTGATAATCCAGACGAACCTGATACACCTATTATTAATCCTGATGATATAGTTACAAATGCTAATTATCAACATACATGGATTAAAGATGATTTTAATCAAAATGGTGGAACAACCGAAAATATCAATGGTTTATCTTGGACTTACGATGCTTTTACTTTTTTAGGTTATGATGCTCAAAATGGTAGAGGTGTACAAGTAGGATCAAGTGGTAAACCACAAAATACACCATGGAAACTTGTAACTTCATTACCTGATGGAGTTTATGTAACAGGTTATTCATTAGAACTTGCTAATGGTAGTGGCGGCGATGCAACATATGAAATATCTTTTGGCAACTATTCTAAAAAAGAAGATTTTTATTTTAAAGAAGCAACTAAAGTTAGTGATAATAACTTAAAAGAAACTGGGAATGAGTTTAGTGTAACTCTAACTGCAAAAGAGAAAGCTATGTATATTAATAGCTTTGAAATTTATTTTTATGTTCCTGATGGAGTAGACTTTAAAGTCGCAAAAGATGAAGGTGCAGAAGAACCAACAGATCCAGAAGATCCAGATAATCCATCAACTGGAAGTGAAGATATACCAGCTACTAAATATAAACCTATTACAGTAGATGAATATTACAAAAATATTGATTTTAATCAAACTTCTGCAGAACTTTTTGATGATTTAAATACAAAAGTAAGTACAAATATAACTGCCTATACTTATGGCGAAGCAAGATATATGCTTTTATATACTGATCAAGTTGTAGGCGATCCTAAACATTTATATAGTTTATTTGATGGAGATAAATTGACTTCCGAATGGGATTTTGGTGCTACATGGAACAGGGAACACGTCTGGCCAAAATCAAAACTTGGTGTAAGTGATGTTAATAATAACGACACAAATATAGCAACAGACTTAATGAATTTAAGAGCATCTTGCTTTAATGCTAATTCATCTCATGGAAATAGATACTATGGCAAAACTTCTAGTGAGGATAGTTTCTTCCCTAATATTTCTGGTGGATTAGGTGGTGATGGACATGCTTATACTGGTGATCATAGAGGTGATGTTGCTAGAATTTGCTTCTTCATGGCTTTAAGATATGAAGATAAGATTTCATTAAGTGATACACCAAGCGGAAACTATCAAATGGGATATTTATCAACCTTACTTGAATGGAACAAAGAAGACCCTGTTGATGATTTTGAAATTCAAAGAAACAATCGTATCTATGAATATCAAGGAAATAGAAACCCATTTGTAGATTACTCGGATTTAGCTGATAAACTCTTTTAGACGTAGGAATTTATTAATATGAAAAAATACAAAAAGTTAGGTTTATTATCTTTAATTATTGTTCCTTTTGTTAGCTCTTGTGGCGGACCTGAAATGCCTGATTTAGGCGAAAAAGTTGAGTCAAGAACTTTAGAAATTTATGCTTTAAATGATTTTCATGGAGCATTTATGTATGATGAAGAAGCAAAGCAAGCTGGCTTTTCAAAAACTGGTAATTTCTTAATTAATGAAAAGAAAAATAATCCTGAAAACACTGTAATTATTTCAAGTGGAGATATGTTTCAAGGCGGAGCTGAATCAAATATTACTCGTGGTTCAATAATGATTGACGCAATGAATGAAATTGGATTTGATTCAATGACTGTTGGTAATCATGAATTTGATTGGGGTGAAGAAACATTAAAAGAAATGGAAAGCAAAATGGATTTCCCACTTCTTTGTATCAATGCTTATTATGCCAATACTGAAACTAGACCAGATTATTTTTTACCTTCAACTTATATTGAAAGAGAAGGAATCAGAATAGGTATTATTGGAGCAATTTATAGTAATATCGCTTCTTCAATTTTACCAACTATCGCTAGTAAGTATAGTTTTGTAAATCCAATTGATTTAATAAAAGAAGAAGCTCAAAAACTTAGATATACTGACTTTTGTGATGTTGTAATTTTATCAACTCATGATGGACAAAGTAGTGGCTACGCTTCCTTAGTGAATGAAAAAGATTCCTCTGGCAAAAATTATATTGATGCTTTGCTTTTAGGTCATGATCATGAAACACAATCTGGATTTTTAGATGAAGAGAAAAAAGTGCCTTATGTAGAAGGAGCGTGTAATGGCGAACTTTTATCACATGTTTCTTTAAATTTAAAATTAGGTAGTGACAATAGATATTATGTTGAAACTAGCGAAGTTGAAAATATTGATACATTTACCACTTTTAAAGAAAACAGCGCAGAAATCGATGCAATTTATAAAAATTATTCAAATCAAATCGAACCAATTCGAGATGAAGTGTTATTTTACTTTGATGAAAAAATAGCAGCAATGGAATTTGGTAAATTCATTGCCAAATCTTTACTTGATTATGTAAACGGATTAAATAAAGGTTATACTGTTTCACTTGGAGCAATCAATGCTGGAGAAGGTGTAAGAAGTGATGTTCCATCTGGTGAATTTACCTATGGAGATCTAATCAAAGTTTATCCTTTTGAAAATACGCTTTGTATTTTAAAAATCAAACCTGAAGATTATATGTTCAGATATTACAGCAATAACTCATTAATTAAAGCAACATACAATAATGAGATGACTTCTGTAGTTAATGAAGATGGATTTGTTTATATCGCAACAATTGATTATATTGCATATCAAATTGGTTATCCAAAAGAAGAATTATTCTCTTATCCTGAGTTAACTTGTAGAGATATTGTTGCTGAAAACTTAAGAACACTAAGCAAAAATCAAGAAAGTAGTAACTAATATGAAAAGAAGATTTATTTTACCTTTTGCACTTTTAGGTGCATTACTTATTTCAAGTTGTAGCGAAACGCCTGTAAAAGATGATCCACAAGATGAAAACAAAAATCCTACGGAAAGAATGAAAGCTCTTTTTAATGACGGATTTAAAGCAAATTACTTAGTTGGTGAGGCTTTAACTTACAAAAATTTACGTATCATTGATGCAAGAAATAGTAAAACTTTAACTGATTATAAAATTTCGCCTGAAGAAGGAACTGTTGTTACAGAACTTGGAGATTTAACAATTACAGTAACAAAAGAAAATTACATTCCTTTAACATTTGAAGTTCACGTTCTTGAAGAGTTGCCTCCTGAAATTGAAGAACCTGAATATATCAATATCGACTTATATTCCATTAACGACTTCCATGGTTCATTTATTGAAAATGGAAGTAATGGTGAAATTGGAATGAGTAAACTTGCTACTTATTTAAAAGACAGAAAAGAACAAGATAGTGTAATTATTTCTGCTGGAGATATGTGGCAAGGTGGAGTTGAATCAAATTTAACTCATGGTGAAATTATAGTTGATGCTATGAATTATATTGGATTTGATTCAATGACAATTGGTAATCATGAATTCGATTGGGGATTTGATGTTTTAGAAGAAAATATCAATAAAATGGATTTTCCAATGTTAGCCGCTAATGCGATTGATTTAAGAACAAATGAAGAATTTCCATATTTTAAACCTTATACAATTGTTGAGAAAAAAGATGTTAAGATTGGAATTATTGGAACAGGTGCTGAAAGCTTACCATCTGATATTACATATAGCGTTTCACAATACTTAAAATTTGAAGATCAAGTTAGTGTTACAAAAGAATATAGTGACTATTTAAAAACAGAAGAAGATTGTGACGTCGTTGTTCTTGTAGCTCATGATGGAGCAAGTTATGGATATGGAGAGGAACCAATCTTTTTCGAAGAATTAACTCAAACAAGTGAAGTCAGTGAAGAAAGGTATGTCGATGCTATTTTCTTAGGACACGACCATGATACAAAGAATGGAACAATGAATGGAGTACCTTATGCTGAAGGTGGGTCAAATGGAAAAGGGGTATCTCATATTAGTCTTTCATTAACTAAAGAAAACGATGAATATAATATCGTTAATTCTTTTTCTAATGTTATTAATCCATATATGAGTGGATACTTTAATAAAGAAGATACGTATATCAATTCACTTCTTGAAAAATACAAAGATGAACTAGCTGAAGCTGATAGAGTTATTTGTACTTTCTATACTGACCAAAATAAATACGATATTCTTGAATTAGTTTGTGAAGCAATGATAAGTTATGCAAATGATCCAAAGCATGAAGAGATTTTAATTGATGATGAAAAAGTAACAGCTGCTTTCCATAATGATGGTGGAGTCAGAGGTAGTGTTGACGCTGGTGAATTTACTTATAGAGATTTAATTAAAGTATTACCATTTGATAACACATATTGCATTGTTAAATTAACTGATGATCAATTTGATACATGGAACAATGGATCAAATCACTTCGTAGGTAATAAAGGCAATACCGAATATAACTATGTTGCAACAATTAATTATTTAGCTGACAATCCTGATTATTCACCAAGTGAAAAAGTGTTTGATACTAAAATTGTTATTCAAGATATCTTTATTGAATATCTTGAAAACAACTATTAACTTTTTGATTAATTATTAAACTTTTTATATTTTTTAACAAAATCCCTTAGATTTGTGCGATAATAGAATTATCAAAAATAAGGAGAAAAAATAATGGCCAAAAAATTCTTTCAATTACCAAGATTAGCTCAAATAATCTTGCTCATCCTTCCAGTTGTTGGTTGGATTGTTGAACTCGTTATTAGATGGAGTGCAGTATTAGAAAAATTTACTTTATTAAATCTTGTTGCAGCTTTAATCTATACTTTCTTGGGTTGGGGTATTGTTCTTCAAATCGTTGATATCATTTGGATTATACTCTTCAAACATTTATTCCTTACAAAAGCATAATTGTTTATCAAAAAAAGAATTTATTAAAAATACTTAGGGGTGACCTAAGTATTTTTAATTAGAAGAACTATATTTTAAATGAATCAAATAAAGCTTTATCTTTTTTACTACTAAGCAAAGGAAGAAGATAAGTGATGAAAGAATCATTAATGTTATCTTGGGTTTCGTTTAAATACGATAATGGAAGATATCTAACTTTGTTAGCTACTTTAGAAATAGAAGTTAATGAATATTTTGCTTTATAGTTATTACCTTTAACTATTCGATTTATGGTAACGACTTTTTGACTTTTACCAACTAAAGCACTTTTTAAGGCAAAACTTGAAACTTTTATAGCTTCTTTAAGATCAACAGAAGAAGGAATGATTGAGTTAGCTCTTTGAAGAAGTGAAAGTTCAATATAACGAGTTTTATAACCTAACTCTTTTGTAACTAAAGAAGAAAGGTAAACGCTAACTCCCCCTAGTTGAGTATGACCAAAAGTATCTTTCATTTCTTGCATTACACCTATTAATTTACTGTTTTTATCGCGAATGCCTTCTGAAACGCAAACAAGACAATGTCCTTTTTCTTCATATATTTTTTTAACTTTTTCTAAAAAAGAATTAGTATCAAAACTTACTTCAGGAACGTATATTAAATCAACTTTTGCTCCGTTTAATTCAGCAAGCTTACTAGAAGCGGTTAACCAACCTGTATCTCGGCCCATTATTTCAACAATATTGACTCGTCCTTTTAAATAACTGGCATCATCAAAATAAATTGAGCTAACAGCATTAGCAATAAATTTAGCGGCGCTAGGATAGCCAGGAGTGTGATCAAATTCCATTAAATCATTATCTATGGTTTTAGGAATACCAATTGCATATAATTCATAATTTACTTTTTTTGCATAGCGAGAAATCTTTAATATGGTTTCCATAGAATCATTTCCGCCATTATAGAAAAAATAACGTATGTTATATTTTTTAAAGATTTCAATGATTTGGTCAAATTTATCTTTATCGCTTACCTCATCATTTAATTTAAAACGGTTACTACCAAAGGCAGCACCTGGAGTAGTAAGCAAAGCTTTTAAGTTTTTATCTTTGAGAGAAGTAACATCAATTATGTCTTCCTTTAAAAGACCTTCTATACCATAATGCATGGCAAATATTTTTCCAATTTTATCTGGATGTTTTTTAGCTTCTTTGATTAGACCATAAGCGGAAGCATTAATGACGCTAGTTGGTCCGCCACTTTGACCATAAAGGATGTTAAATATCTTTTTTTCTTCCATATTCAACATTTTATCAAGTAGCGAATCTATATTCAAAAATATCTACTAAATATCTACTAAAATTAACCATTTTTCAAAAAATTAAGATTCGTTAATTACAAAGAAAACGATAGTTGATATTATTCAAGGAGCATGAGGAAAAAACAATGATTAAAGCAATTAAAAAAAGAGATGGTAGAGTCGAAGATTTTAAAAAGGAAAAGATTAGTAAAGCTATTAGTAAAGCTTTTAAATCAGTCGACAATAAAGTTAATGAAGAGGAATTAGATAAAATTACTAGTAAAGTAGTTAACTCAATTGAAGAAGAAATGCCAACTGTTGAAGAAGTTCAAGATTTAGTTGAAAAGGCTTTAATGGAACTTGGTTATTTTGATTGCGCTAAAAGCTATATTCTTTATCGAAATAGTCGTAAAGAAAAAAGAGCAAATCGTGATGAAATAGCTTCTTTAATTACAACTTTAGACTTAAGAGCAACTTTAAAAGGAATTGAAAAAGATTTTAGTGAAGATGAATATGATTTATCATATTTGCTTTCAAAATTTAAAAGTTTTCTTTCTAAAGAAACAAGTGAAGAAAGCAAGGTTAAAGCATTAATTAAAGCAGCGGTTGAATTAACTAGTTTTGAAGCTCCTAAATGGGAATATATTGCTTCTAGATTATATATTTATTCGTTCAACAATAAACTCAAACAAATTCAAAAGGAGTTAGGAATAACTTCTTTATATTCAAAAATTCAATATTTAGTTGATAACGATATTTATGGAACATTTTTGCTAGAAAAATATACGAAAGAAGAAATTGATGAATGTGAAAAGATGATTGTTAAATCTAGAGATAGATTGATTAACTATTCTTCTTTTGAATTAATTTTGAAAAGATATTTAGCTAAAAATCATAATGGAATAGTCTTAGAAAGTATACAAGAAATGTGGCTGACCATTTCTATGCATTTAGCAATGAATGAAAAAGATAGGCTTTATTGGGTTGAAAGATTTTATGACTCCTTATCAAAACTTGAATTTACATTAGCTACTCCAACAATGGGGAATGCACGTAAACCATTTCATCAATTATCTAGTTGCTTTATTGATACAGTAGAAGATTCATTAGATGGTATTTTTAAATCGATAACAAATTTTGCTACTGTTTCTAAGCATGGTGGTGGAATGGGTTTATATTTTGGTAAAGTTAGAGCTAATGGTTCTACAATCCGTGGCTATAAAGGAGCGGCTGGAGGAATTATTAGATGGGTTAGAATTGTTAATGATGTTGCAGTAGCTGTTGATCAACTTGGGGTTAGAGCAGGAGCTGTAGCTTGTTATTTAGATGTTTGGCATAAGGATTTACCAGAGTTTTTACAAATAAGAACTAACAATGGTGATGATAGAATGAAAGCCCATGATGTTTTCCCTGCAATTTGCTATCCAGATTATTTCTGGAAATTAGCTAGAGATAATATTAATGCTTTATGGTATTTGATGGATCCAAAAGAAGTTTATGATGTGAAAGGCTATCATATCGAAGATTATTTTGGTAAAGATTGGGAAAATAAATATTTTGATTGCGTAAACGATGAAAGAATACACAAAAGAGAAATTCCAATTAAAGAAATTATTCGTTTGATTATTAAATCGGCGGTTGAAACCGGTACACCATTTGCTTTTAATAGAGATTTAGTAAATGAAACGAATCCAAATAAACATAAAGGAATTATCTATTGTTCTAACCTTTGTACTGAAATTGCTCAAAATACAAGTGCAATAGGCGAAATTGAAAAAACTTCTATTAAATCAAAAGAAGGAGACGATATTATTGTTGAAAAGACAAAGTGTGGTGATTTTGTTGTTTGTAACCTCGCTTCGCTTTGCTTAGGTAATTTTGATGTAGATAACCAAGATACATTAAAAACGGTTGTAGAAACAGCAATAAGGGCTTTAGATAACGTTATAGACATTAATTTATATCCTCTTGAATACGCTAAACTTACAACGCAAAAATATCGTTCAATAGGACTTGGAGTAAGCGGATATAATCATTTACTTGCTAAAAAGAAAATCTATTGGGAAAGCGAAGAGCATTTAAACTATGTTGATTCTCTTTTTGAAAATATAAATTACTATGCAATTGAAGCTAGCAATAAATTAGCCATTGAAAAGGGAAAATACAGCTTGTTTGATGGAAGTGAATGGGATAACGGTAATTATTTCGTTAGCAGAAACTATGTTAGCGAAAGATGGGTAAATCTAGCTAAGAGTGTTCATGATTATGGAATGAGAAATGGTTATTTACTTGCAGTTGCACCAACTTCATCAACATCAATTATTGCTGGAACAACAGCTGGAGTTGATCCAATTATGAAGACCTTCTTCTACGAAGAGAAAAAAGGTGAAATGATTCCTAGAGTTGCACCTGAACTTACTCATCAAAATAGTATGTTCTATAAACCAGCTCACGAAGTTGATCAAATTTGGAGTGTAAGAGCAGCAGGAGTTAGACAAAGACATGTAGATCAAGCTCAAAGCGTTAACCTTTATATAACTCATGACTATTCAATGCGTCAAATTTTGGAACTTTATATTAAGGCTTGGGAAAACGGAGTTAAGACAATTTATTACGTTAGAAGTAAGTCATTAGAAGTTGAAGAGTGCGAAGGTTGTGCTAATTAACTACTAGATTTATATCTAAAAATCTACTAATTATCTACTAATATATTTGAAAGGACAATTATGACAATTAAATTAGATGAATTAA
>ENA-OPIO01000542-OPIO01000542.1-human-gut-metagenome-genome-assembly--contig:-NODE-542-length-11959-cov-3.187584_pt1 | contig 11959 bp, 7 predicted proteins | sample MGYA00241395_ERZ501636 | MGnify/ENA primary metagenome ERZ501636 (study PRJEB25962, sample SAMEA2042198) | human gut metagenome | biome: human gut; feature: human-associated habitat; material: faeces... | reverse complement strand
GGTTCAGCCATGCAATCTGAGCCGTCAGCTCTTTGATTCGTTCCTGCAGATTCTTAATCTGTTCCGCCTGATCCTTATTAGTGGCAGACAATGAAGCAATGGAGGCATTCAGCCCTTCTATCGTCTTGAGCAGTATATCCTTTTCTTCCATTGTCCGCATCTGTTTTGTTTATGTAAATGTACTAAATATAAGCGGATTACACAATAATATCCGCACTTTTGTTCACTCCGGAAGCATATTATACATGATATTCCTTGCGCTCTGCCCTCAGGCGCCGGAGCCTCTGCTGCGGATTTTCCTGAATGCCCTCGACCATCATCACCAGGTCGCGCCATTCCATGGGATAGCTGTTTGATTGGGGATCGTACTCCGGCAGTTTGAAGCGGCCCGCCTCCAGGCGTTTTACATACATCACCATACCTCCGTCTTCCGCATGAAGCAACTTCATGAGCCTGCGGCTGGAACCGATGAAGATGAAGACATCCCCGTTCTTCACTTCGCTGTTCATCTTCTCATGCACCACTCCGCACAGCGAACTGATACCCTTGCGCATATCTGTCCTGCCAGGACACAGGAAGTAGCGCATCGTGTCGTTCAGGTTAAACATGGCCGCCTAGAAGACTTTGAGTGAACAGCTCCATCAGTATCTCTTCTGAACCGTTTCCGAAGTGGGCACGAAGACCGTTGGGAAACAGAACGGACACACCATGCGGCACTTGTTCTTCAGGGGACGATTCCATGACTGACTGTTTAAAACTGATGGGAGCCAGCTCCTGTTTAACACTGTTCCTGTCAACCGAACATTTTCTACGCCAGTAATGATAGGTTGAATAACTTACACCTATCTGTTGCAGGTACGACTTCAACGGCAGGCCGCTTTGTTGTACCGTAAGCATTCGGTAAACCACGTATTTTCGTTTCCAACTTCCATCATTAACTTTACGTCCAAAAAGCAAAGTTATGATGACACGAGAAGAAGTAGTAGAGATAATGAACTACTGCAAAGAGCACAAAGTGACTTATAAGTCAAGATTAGAGGAGCTCAATATCCCTGTATGGCGGTTTTATGACAGCAAATCCCGTTATGCCGCCGAGCAATCATCTGGTAAATCGGCTCAAGGGGAGTTTATCGAGCTTCCGCATAGCGGATCTTTTATTCCTGTTCCTTCATTTGCCGGAACAACCGGACGGAAACAGAAAAGTACACCGGCCGCGCCAAGCGGATTGAAAGAGATAGAAATACGTACCCCGACCGGTAGTGCCATACGCATTTGCGGTGAGCTAAATGAAAAGGAACTGTTTTCAATCATCCAGGCCTGCAGCCATGTTCAGCCTTAACGACAGCATGCGCTATCTGTTGTATAACCGCCCGACTGATATGCGCAAAAGTTTCCATACTCTCAGCGGTATCATCACCGACGCCATGGGTCAGGACCCCTGCAACGGCAACGTATATATCTTCATAAACCGTGCCCGTGACCGTATAAAGCTCCTGCATTGGGAGCCGGGCGGCATGGTGCTGTATTCCAAACTTCTGGAAGCAGGAACCTTAGGAAAACCTGATTCTGCCAATGACAATGAGGTCTGTACAAATATAGAATGGCGGGAACTTGTCATGATTGTGGAGGGTATCATGGAAAACCGCGACTCCCGTCGTACGAGACTTGAAAACCTGCAGAAACTTCGAAAATAGTACCGGATTTTTACTCTGTTTGCTTTTATATATCATTGGTTTTTAGTATATTTACATTGTAAAACAATGAGATGCTGATGCTTACAGAAGAACAGGAAAAAGCCTTATTGGAAGAAATTGAGAAGCTCCGTCAGGATAAAGCGGCGCTTATCAGCAGGGTTTCCTCGCTGGAACAATCGCTGTACTGGCTCCGAAAAAAGGTCTTCGGACGGATGAGCGAAAAAAAACTTCCGCTTGATCCCAACCAGCTTCTTCTGTTCTCAAAAGAAGAAATGTCCTCCATGGAAATATCCCGGATGGAGGAGGAGGTCCGCAAGAGCGATGAAGAAATCACCAGAACCATAAAAGTCAAGGAGAAGCCGGCCCGCAAGCCCTTGGATACATCTTCTCTCGCGGTAGAGGTTGTTGATCTTTACCCCGAAGGGACAACGGACGAGGAAGGCAGGCTTAAGGATGATTTCATTGAAATCGGAAAGGAAGAGAGTTCACGCCTGGAACGTGTTCCGGCAAAAGTATATATCCTGAAGACCGTCCGTCACAAAGTGATAAGTAAATCCGATATGGAGAAATACCCCGAGGAAAGGCAGATTCTGATTCACCCGCTACCTCTTGTTCCGGTCAGCAAATGTATGGCAGGCGCCTCGGTCCTGACGGACATTATCATCGGCAAGTTCATGTATCATCTCCCGTTCTACCGTCTGATACAGCAGTATCGCGAATCAGGAATCAGCATAAGCGAATCTACCATGTGCGGATGGTATGAAATGGCGGTGGAGAAACTCAAGCTGCTGTACAACCTGCTCAAACAGAAGATACTCTCCAGTGAGTATATACAAGTGGACGAGAGTGTCATTCCTGTGCTGGATAATGAAAAACATAAAGCGAAAAAGGGGTATGAGTGGTGCGTACGCGACGGCATCACGGGGGACGTCATGTTCCATTATGACCGTGGCAGCCGTTCGGGTATGGTAGCCCGTGAACTGCTGGGATGCTACCGTGGCATTGTGCAATGTGACGGCTATGCGGCTTACGAACAGTTTGAGCAGATGAAAGGAATCACTCTGGCCGGCTGCTGGGCACATGTCAGAAGGAAATACGTGGATGCCCTGGAAGAGAACAGGACCCTGGCCACACAGGCAATACACTACATCGGCAAGTTGTACAAAATAGAATCTGACGCCAATGATGCAGGGCTCACTAATGAAGAGCGTAAGGAAAAACGTATCAGTGAGGCCTATCCGCTGATACTTGAATTTGAAAAGTGGCTGCAGGATGCTTATCTTAGAGTGCTTCCTAAAAGCCGTATGGGTAAAGCCATCGAATATACGTACACGCTCCTTCCAAGACTTTCCAGGTACGTAAACGACGGAAGAATAGAAATTGATGACAACCGCATAGAAAATGCCATAAGACCTTTGGCTTTGGGAAGAAAGAATTATCTGTTCTGCGGCAACGACGCATCCGCATACAGGGCTGCCATCGTGTACTCACTGATTGCCACCTGCAAGTCTGCAGAAGTAGATCCCAGAATCTGGATGGAAGATGTCCTGAGTAAAATCCCATATTATGAAAGGGATGAGAAGAATATGGAAGAACTTCTACCACGTAATTGGGCAAAATCCAATCAAACTTGTTCCGAATAGATACTATTAGTTCCGAATCAGCTACGAATAGTACCGATTCGGAACTAATTCACAAATTCGCAACGTGGTTTACCGAATGCTTACGTTGTACCTGCAATTCCAATTCTTCAAATTCCAGTCTATTCATAATAATTGAGGTTTGATTGTATTCGCTGCCGCAAAGCTACAATCAAACCTCAAAGTGTAAAAGATGTATTTGTCCGAATGCTTACCTGCAAGTAATATCTGGCATATATTATTAATTGCATGTCTTATCGAACAGAACCATTTGCCAACTCTTAGGAATATACGGCGGAAGAACAGCGTGAACTGCGTGTCCGTCAGTCAGTCCGTCCCCCTGCTGGACTCCTTTGAGAAGTGGATGGAAAGCACATATATCAAGGCACAGGAAGTCAATCCAAGAGAATGGCTGAATGATGTAATTGCCAGGCTTCCATATTATCAGGAAAAAGACTCCGGCAAAGATATCCGGGAACTGCTTCCGGATGTCTGGAAGTTGAAGAAGTCCAACGAAAATCCAATTGAAGTCTAATAGAGATACAATATAGAATAGCAAACTCTTCCTGTCAACTTTATATTCGTTGATAAGAAGAGTTTGTTGTTTTATGAATCTACAATGTGTATTTTATCGGCTTACGTTTGATGAGTTAGTTGGCAGATTTTATGATATTTTCTGAATGTCCCTAAATAATTTATAAGATAGATTATGATCCAAATCCTCCAGAAATTCTTTTTTCTAAATCAAAACTTGTATGGGATTTGTTAGAACGACTTTTTCCTACATTGAAACGATATATAAATTGAAACAATATGGCATTTTTATATGATTTTAAACTCTGACTTACTTTTTCTTGATAATCAGTGCTATTTATCAACGTGCCTTTGCTTTTATTTACTCCATATTTTAATGGCATGAGCCATGTTAACATTGTAGAGAATTTACCAGCAAGCCATTGTTTATTAAAAGTTAATGCCCAACTATCAAATCCAGACTCAGAAAATCCCTGAATAATATTTTGCTTGGACAAGGTACGATTATAACCTAATTCTACTAAATATCCCTTGTTGAAATACGATAAATTCACATTGTATAACCAACTATGAATTTTATTATGATCAGTATTATACTTACCAAAAGAATAAGAGTATGATACATCGGCTTTTAAACTAAAATGTTTTCCTAGTGATTGGTCTATACTAAGGGGAAATGAAAATTGTTTAATATCTGCATTAAAATATGAAAATTCAAACAAGGGATTCACATACTGTATAAGTCGAACAATGGCATTATGAGAATATAAAAAAGATGGAGAAAATGTAAATTTGTCAAATAAAGTAAATTCCGCTGTAAACTTGTGGTTTATAGATGATTTTAAATCTGGATTTCCTTTTTGTGAAGCGATTGGATTCACTACAGTTTTTATTGTATTAATATTTGATAAGGAAGGATATACGCCATCAGATATATAAGAAAAATTTACATTAAAATTAGTAATAGGTGTATAATTTATTTGCAAAGAAGGTAACAGGCGAAAATAAGTATTATGTTTCCCATTATAAAAAATATTTTCGATTTCTTCACCTGCTCCAAATTCAAGAGATAAATAATCTAAAGGATGATAAGAAAAATAATTCCAAATTCTATAACGAGAACTAGTATAATCAAAATCACTACCCTTTGTTCCAAACCTTTTCCAATTTAAAAAATATCCCAACTTTAATGTAAACTTTTCACTAAAGGTATAATCCATATCTGTTGTGTGCTTTAATGCATATCTATTCTCTATAAAATCTACAGAACCATTCCCCACATATCCATCATAATTATTATTCACTTTATTACATAAACTATTATAGGAAATATCACTGTAAATATTTATTTTATCATTAATATGCCCTAAATAAAAGAATGTACCAGTATATGACGGTGTACATGTGAAATTAGATATATTATTTAAGAATAGTTTATTGTTTTTCTCATCACTATTACCGAAGTTGTGAATCTTATACGACTCATCTTCAGTTAAATAAATATTTTCATGTCTATAATCAAATTCTACAGAAATTTCATGTTTAGGGTTCAATCTATAATTGATGCCTGCATTAGCAGAGTTTCCATAGTACTTATAAGCTTCCATTCCATTGTTTGAAGATAGGCATAAATAATTATTGGTTTTATCCCTATATTTCAATGACTTTTTTATAGGGGTATTCCACTTAGAGATGCCATAAACATAAGAAGCAAAAAAAGTAATTTTATTTTTGGTATAAGTAAAACTTGCCATTGGTTGTTCCATCATTACGTGATTATCTCCATTGTTTTTAGTTGGATTAATAATTAAAAAATTGGAACCAGTCAGCTCCGTGCCATCATAGTATCTTACAGATAAATCAATAACTGCGTCATATCCTTCAGATAAATATCGTCCTTTGGGATTCTTAATAACCTTAATTCTTGTTATATTTTCAGGATTAATTGTTTTAATATAATCATAAGCGTATTCTTTCCCATTTACAATTAATAAGACATTGCTTTTATTGTTAATTACAATTTTATTTGTTATTCTATCTAGTCGAAGTCCATGAACTTTATCTAGTAGCTCAAGTGCGGTAATACCTTTTTTTCTCATCTCGTTAGTAACTATGTATTCATCCATGTCTGGCGAATGCTTAATCCATGCGGCTCTAACTACAATTTCATCTAGTTTTATTGATAAGGAATCTGAGTTTTTGTATTCTTGCGAATAGAGTATTTGATTAATAGAAAAAAATAAAATAATAAAATAAAATCTAGCCATATATTCTTATTTGAAAAATTGAGAAATTTGCATTTGATTAATTTTCTTATCGTAAAATTTATTTACCATATTAATATGGAAATTTACATTACGATCAGTTATACAATATTTACGAACTGCACAGTTGTTACAATCTGGACACTTTGGTAAGTCAATATTTGAAAATATATCTTTTCGCTCTAAATCTTGCATGATTAGGGGATCAACTTCCAATTTTTTTTTGTTAATTTTACTTTCAATACACATCCTTAATTGTTGAAAATACTTATTCCCATCAATGTTAAGTTCTTCTTGAAATATATCATAAAATTTCAAAGATTCTACATAATTCTTGTTATAATAAGCATTTAATGAGAAAAGATATGCTAAAGGTAAATAGTTAAGATAGTAATCTCTTTCAAATTTAAGCCGAAATACCTCTCCTATAGAAAGCCTAGACAACTCATATATATCCAATGAAAATAATGAAGAGAGATTTTTCATAAAATCAGACGATAAATAATTTTTTCTGTTTCCTAAAAAAACATCAATATTATTAAAATTAAAGTCTGATGAACAATCATATTCGCTTAATGAGATATTCTTACGAGACACGCAGGATAAATTATTAGAAGCATAAATATATACAGTTGGAAACCCTAAAAAAGATACATCTCGAATATATAATCTGCTTCCTATATTCTTAAATAAGTTTGAGAGCCTTTTGATTTCTTGATGATAACTATTTTGAGGTTGATAAATGGCTTCATTAAATTGATAAGAATAAGATGATCCAAAAAGAGAAAAAGGAAATATTCCTGAAGAATTTACCGTAAATTTCTCAAATTGAAAAATTCTATTATTAATAGAATTTTCATCTTCATTCAAAAAATACTTGTGTTCAGATTGCGGTATCGGCAAGAAAAAGCTTTCCCAATCATCCAAAGAATTACATCCTTGTTGAATTTCTGTTAAAGCTCGTGATAATGCCACTTGGAAGGAGGTGTCGCATCCAACGTTTAGTCTGTATTTATCCCCTTTCCTATTAAAAGCTATGACCCCTACTGCGGGAATTTGCTTGCCACAAGAGAAATCCTTAATGTCAATCTTTACCCCCATTTTTTCAATGTCCTGAATGATTCTATATTCATCAGGATATTGTTCTATAAAGATTTTAGGAATTGATGGAGGGGTAAGGCGATTAAAATAAACATATGACGATGCATACCTTTCTAAGATTTCACACATGGATTGATATATTGCTTCTTCAAGTGTATTGCCTGCAGCCATTCCTGTAGAGCCAGTCAAACTAATTAATAATCGTATAGGAAGATAGATAATTTTATTGCCATTAACATCATAAAATGGAACAGCTGAAACCTCATTCTCATTTATTTTCTTTTGTTGAAAATATTTTTTTATATCATCCTTGTTTATACCATTTGTAAAATGCATCAATTCCTTGATTATATCTAATGGTAGCTGTATGAAATCTTCATATTTCATGTCTATTTCATCTGTAAAAAAATTATATCCTGATATTTGCTTAATTCTTTGTAGATGAAATTTTCTTAAAGGAGATTCTAATATCAAAATGCCATTTTGCAATCTCTCCATATATTCTGCATATGCACTTGCTAAAGTATACAATTTAGTCCGCCCTTTTCCATTCGTTCCAAAAGCAGGATTGGTAGATACAATTCTAACAGAATAAATATTTTCAGTAAATTCAGACCATATTTCTTTTGAAATATTTATTCCTAAACGATTTAAAATATGAGCTATTTTATTTATTGTTTCTTTAGGAGGAATTTCCTTATAACAACGATTTAATTGTGAAAATAGATTCATAATTCTTCATTTTTTTCTACTCTTAAACAATAGTTCTTGACTCTTTCCATAGTGCTAATATTGCAACCTTTCTCAGCGCATTCAAAAGTTTTATTTTTTGCTGTATCTCTAAAACATGGTCCTAAACAAACTGGGAATAATTTACATTCCTTACAATTATCGTTTATTGATAATATATCAAAGTTTTCATTATTTAAACTTATGATATCCCCTGAATCTAATAATTTATATGCGGCCTCACTAGGAGGAATATTGTTACACTTATCGACCTTACCATTATGAAAAATTACAAAGGAATGAAGCTTGTCAGCATTACATCTTATATAATCATTTGATAAGTCAACATCGGCAATAGTATATCCTTCCTTTATAAAAGAAGAATAGATATTGTCAAAACAATCTTTATCTATTTGTTTCCTATCTTCTTGCCAGACTTTAATTACCGATATAAAGATTTTATTTCTACACTTAGGCTCAAATACTGCATTTAATTCCTCTATCATTCTATTTAAAGAGATATAATTTTCTTTAGTTAAATTATATCGCAAAAACATCCTAACATTAGGTATTAAATCTATAACCGAATGAACATTATTAATGATTCTATCGTAAGAGGGAATTCCTTGTTCATTTCTTGTCTTATCATGAAATTCCCTTGAACCATCTATTGTAATTTGAAATTGTTTAAACTTTAAATCCTTCATAAGAAGTATCATGTCTTTATTCAATAAATATCCATTTGTTGTAATACTATTATGAAAGATTATGTCATGTGCCTGACAAAAAGAAATTGCATAATTTGATATCTCACTTATATGTGAGTTAAAACAAAGTAATGGCTCTCCGCCAAACCAGTGTATATCAAAATATTTTATATTATTTTTAAGTAAGTAGGTTGTTATATGTTTTTTAATTGACTCAACGATATCATGACTCATATATTCATGTTTATGTGATTGGATGCAATACCAACAAGAAAAATTACAGTCATATGTAGGTAAAATCATTAAAGAATAAGATCTATCGCTTCTATTTTTAACTATTTCACTACATAAGATATCAAACTCTTTAACGTTATCATCAATCAAGAAACCTGCATTATACAATTGTGATTTTATTGAAGACATTTCTCCCCAATCTTCATTTGGCATACACAAAAACTTTTCTATATATGGTTTTAACGCAATGTCGAATTTCGCGAATTTATATGTAATACCATTGAATATATAGAATTTGTTTTTATGACAAAACGTATAATTATATCGACTTTTCTTCATTTTAGCTACATAAATAAAAAGAGGAGAGAGAATATGTCAACAATTATCTCTCTCCTATAAAAAGTAAACAAATTATCTTTGAGTATGTGAATGGCAAATTTCCTTGCAATTACCCAAACTTAATTTTTGAGCATCCAAAGATTTTCCTCCCAAAATCTTTAATTGGCTTAACTCATCCATCATCCTAGAATTTTGCTTTACTTGAGCATTTTTTTCACTGTTTTTTTGCTGTTTTGTTTTCATGACATTATTATTTAGTAATTACGCCTACTCTATAAGCTTTTCGGCATACGCTCCTTGTTATAACAAGTCTCTATTTATATTGGTCAGCAAGTCATTTATCATAAATTTTTTTCTTTCATACACAAATATACGAAAATAGATGTTATACCAATAAAATAAACATATTTTTTTTAAGAACGGTAATAACTTTGATATTCTCTATCTCTACTGTCCTGTTAAAGTGAATGAATAATTCTTTTAAATTATTGAAATCTATCAAATTATATGGCTTTTGAAATAAAAAGGACTTGATTTTACAATTTTGTAGTCGAATACAAACTTCTGCTATGCTCCAAAATAAATATGTTTTCTCTCAACCGACCGTCTTTTTGAACAGAACTCGGTTCAACAACTATGTTTGCAAGTATGGTGGTAATTGCAATGTGAAGCAATTCACTTGCTGAATTAGATGCCAGCGATAATGTTTGACAACTGAGTAATTGTAAGATCTTGCGAGATTTGACCGTTACCTTGGGGGCGTATAGGGTAATTATCTTGAATTAGGGTGTGAACCAGTTGCCTGGACAACTCTTGCTATAGCCGAGCAAAAACGTGATTACAGAATTTTCGAAGACTTTGCATTTTATATGATGAGAGAAGCTTGTGAGAAGTATACAACAAACATACTTGCATTTAGGAAAGGAAATATTCGTTTGATTCAACAAAGATTTCGTTATGTGTCGCAATATTCCCACAGGCAAAGTTCCGATGTAAGAAAGGAGGAGTGAAAACTTATGTTTTATATGACATTAAGGACAAGTTCTTGCCTTCTATACTATAACTACCGTATCGAAGCACAATCCAACAGAAATATTTTCAATCCATTATGAACCAAGTGCTTATTATATATTCGATATGGCTTATGACCCTTTTAAAGAAATTTATAGAATACACCTTACAGAATCTTTCTTTGTTATAAGATCCAAGATGAACTTATAGTATAAGGCGGTCAAATGAAAGCGGAATGTATTGATAAATGAAGAAATGAAATCCCAGCAACTTGCTATTCCCGGAAGTTTGAACTTGTGTTGTGTCGTTTCTGTTTCGTTACTCATAATCATTTTTTGTATTTGTTCATGTCATTCTCAATAAAGTACTTTTTCCAGGCATTTTTTCGTGGTTTGATGGTGTAGGCACATAGAAAATTACTATCTCATCGGCAGATGTGCTCATGCTGTTGCGTTTGAATATGGCTTCGAACTTGCTGTAGGGGTAGATTTCGTACTCCATGTACTAGTGGCAAGTAAAGTCTAAGATGGACAGATTATACTTTCGTTTAAGACTGACTATGGAGTTGCATAGCCTGAAGTACACCTCTTCAAACTATGTGGTACGTTTAAGGTTAAATATGCTTTTTACATATTCATGTCAGTCTGGCGATATGTCTTTTGCCTTTTCCCTATAAATAGGTTGTAGAACGTTTCATGGCTATTTTTGTCTTGAATGCAAGAGGTTCCCTGAAAGTAATATAGCAATATGTATGGCTGCGGAAATGCGAGACAAGCTGTTACTATTCTACATAGATCTTGGCATATGAACAGGTAAAAACAACCACTACTTGTTTGCCTACATGAGAGCACAGAGTAAAAATGGGTTACCATGTTTTGTCTCAGCTTCACATGGCATTTGCTTGTACTTTTAGCTCTGCATATAGTCGTATCTCATAAGGTTCCGGTTTCAATGGTTTCGGCATTTCTTTCTCCATGGCATGAAAACGTTCCTCACGGCTGTAAGGACGCCTGCATACGGGCTCGTTTGTTCTTTTCAGTCAGTTCCCATACAATCTTGTTCAGTTCTATGAGTGAATGGAAGGTTTTGTTACACAGTCTAGTATAAATATGGTTGTATGTATTTCTTAAGGGGACTTTAGTTTAAACCTTCAGTGTTGACGATGCCGAGTCACATGATAACACTACACAATGGTGATAGTTGCCCAAATTCTAAGGAGCCTTTTGTTCAGTTTAAGTTCATGCTTGTCATTGCTGATTACTGTAGATTTGAGGTTGTTCGGAATCTGTATGGGAGGTACACATGTTATGTCCATATAGCATCTCACTTTTCTTTTTTCGTCGATTGCCGGATTTTCCCTTACCCGCAGAGCGGCTTTCTTTTGTACCGTCACATGTTCCGATTCATTTCCTGTTACGCCTCACATACGATACTTCTGACCGACATTGATTTTCTTCGCAAAGCTACTAGCCGGTCCGAACTGCAGGTACCGCTCTGCTAACCGGGTACGGATTTGACGGCAGCCTTCCGCAAATCAAAGATTTTGGTTTTCCGTGAAATCCGCAGCCGCTTTCCCTGCTTTTGTCGTCCGCTGTTCCAGTCTTCATTGCTCAAAAATTCCAATCCAGGCATGAGAGTCCGAAATGGCTCGAACTAAGGGAAATTAACAATTAAAAAAATACAGGTATGGACACAACAACAGCCAC
>ENA-OPIO01000532-OPIO01000532.1-human-gut-metagenome-genome-assembly--contig:-NODE-532-length-12186-cov-4.223147_pt1 | contig 12186 bp, 9 predicted proteins | sample MGYA00241395_ERZ501636 | MGnify/ENA primary metagenome ERZ501636 (study PRJEB25962, sample SAMEA2042198) | human gut metagenome | biome: human gut; feature: human-associated habitat; material: faeces... | reverse complement strand
GCCATCGTGAGCGATATCGCCGGCACTACGCGTGACCGCCAATACGGCAAGTGCGACTGGAACGGGCGCGAGTTTTCCGTTGTTGACACCGGTGGATGGGTGGTGAAGTCTGATGATATATTCGAGGAGGAAATACGTAAGCAGGTTATTGTCGCGACAGAAGAGGCCGACCTGGTGCTCTTCGTGGTAGACGTTACGACCGGCGTTACCGACTGGGACGAAGACGTTGCGGCAATCCTGCGCCGTACAAAACTGCCCGTTGTTCTCGTGGTCAATAAAGTTGACAACAACGACCAGCAGTATGCTGCTGCCGAGTTTTACAAGCTCGGACTGGGCGACCCCATGTGCATAAGTAGCATGAGCGGTAGCGGAACGGGTGATCTGCTCGACCTGGTGTTGTCTAAATTGAAGGGCGACAGCGGCGAACTGCTTGAAGACGGTATTCCCCGCTTTGCCGTAGTGGGCCGTCCTAACGTGGGAAAAAGCAGTATCATCAACGCCTTTATCGGTGAAGACCGCAACATCGTGACCGAGATAGCAGGCACAACACGCGACAGTATCTATACACGTTACGACAAGTTCGGTTTTGATTTCTACCTTGTCGACACCGCCGGTATACGCCGTAAGAACAAGGTATCTGAGGACTTGGAGTTCTACAGCGTAATGCGCTCAATCCGCGCAATCGAAAACTCCGACGTATGTATCCTCATGCTCGACGCCACGCGCGGCATAGAAGGGCAGGACATGAACATCTTTCAGATTATCCAGAAGAACAACAAGTCGCTCGTTGTGGTTGTGAACAAGTGGGATTTGGTGGAAAACAAGGACCAGAAGGTTATCGACACGTTCGTTACGGCGATACATAACCGCATGGCTCCGTTTACCGATTTCCCCATCATCTTCGCCTCGGCGCTTACCAAGCAGCGTATATTCAAGGTGCTCGAGATGGCAAAGGAGGTTTACCAAAGCCGCAAGATAAAGATCGGAACTACCAGGCTCAACGAGGTTATGCTGCCGCTTATCGAGGCATATCCGCCACCATCGATAAAGGGTAAGTACATCAAGATAAAGTATTGCTCGCAGCTGCCGAACACGCAGATACCCTCGTTCGTGTTCTACGCTAACCTGCCGCAGTACGTCAAAGAGCCTTACAAGCGTTTCCTTGAGAATAAAATCCGTGAGAACTGGAAGCTGACAGGCTCGCCGATAAACATATTCATAAGGCAGAAATAGTTGTTAGGAGGGAAGGAACTGTGTAGTTAGAGGAGTTAAAGTCAAATGCCTTTGCCAAGTGAAGTGTGAATAATGATGAATTAATAATCCAGACTTATGGGTATAATAACATAAGCATGGGTTATTTACTCTTCACTTGGCAAGGCATTTGACTTTAACTCCTATAATTGCATTTAACTACTTTGACTACTTATAAAAAAACAAGATGCGCAGACTTTTTATCATAATCCTTTCGCTTTTTGCTCTCTCGTTCTTCTCGTGTTCGGACGAGAAGACGGTAGACAATGCTGCCGCCATCGCCGCCAAAGAGTATTACGACTCGCTTTTGGCTGGAAATCATGCCTACTTCGTGCGTGGCATGTACCTGCCGGACACTATTCCCGACAATTATCGCGAGCAGCTTGAGGCCAACGCCTCTATGTTCGTTGAGCGTATGGGCAAGGAACATCACGGAATAAACGAGATACGGGTGATGCGTTGCGTCAACGACACTATCCCCTCAGCCGACAGCCGTTCGCATGTCCGTACGGCGGAAGCATTCCTTGTGTTCAGCCTCGGCGACAGCCTTAACGAAGAAGTGGTCGTGCCGATGATACAGCACGGCGGGCGCTGGATGATGAGGTAGTCAGTAATATTTTTTTGAAATTCTCTGTCAGCCGTCAGCCTGCATCGTAACGCTTTGATTATCAGATGTATGCATTCTGACGGTTTTTGCGCTGTGTGTCAGTTATATGTGTAAGTCCTTTGTCTGCTCATTCATAACGATGACGAAGCCTGACGGTAACTGACAGATGCTTATGTCCTCTGTCAGCCATATAACCTGTTGATACTTAATGCTTTATATCCTGTGGCTGACAGATGTGAACAAATACTCGTTTAATTCTTCTTATAGTTTATGATTTACGGTCTTTCGTCTTTTGAAAGGCCGTAAATCGTAATGCGAAATGCCGTCTTTTGAATTGTGATTTGCCGTCTTTTGCAATGCAGTAAACGGCAATATAGCAGCCTTTTTCTGGTTAAATATATTTCTGAAACATTATCAGAACAGAATGTCTTTCAGTAATCCTCCGAGCCAGTCGTCTTGTTTTATCTTATAGCTAAAGGCGTTGTGGTTCGGCTTTGTTACGGCATGGCTGTCGATATTGTAGCTCTTCGGCTTATATTGCGCCGAGTCCGATGTTGCCGGTCGGTAATGGCTCATGTACACATTGCCCTTTTCCACGCTTGTCGAGGTCAGCGTGTCGCATTTTTCTACTGTGTTATGATTGTCTTTATCGTCTTGCGCAAATGCAGTAAGGGCGCCTGCCAAAACAACAGTTATCGTCAAAAATATCTTCCGCATGGTTAGCTCCTCCTTTTGCAAAGATAGTGAAAGACGAGCACAATGGCAAGGAATAGACGAAGTTTTTTGACATGTCATTGCCGAACCGCATTCTATATTGGTGAAACAAGGATAGAGAGAATCGTCGAAAGGAATTTTGTTTTAATCTTATTTTTATTTTGTGCAAAATATTATATGAGGCATTTCCATTCCACGATAATGTTTTATAACCCTATCAATAGGTTGCATACCGATACGTATTGCTACTTTCCGCGATGCGATGTTTGTATCTCTGATTATGGAATATAATTTATTAAAATACAGCGTATTAAGTCCGTATTCTCTACAGGCTGTTGCAGCTTCTGTTGCATATCCTTTGTGCCAGTGTCTGTGTGCAAAGAGGTATCCTATTTCCGGTATCTGAGTCGTTTTGTATTCTTGCATGGTAATGCCGCATTGACCGATCATTTCATTTGTGTCTTTAAGGAACACACCCCATAATCCGAATCCAAATTCCTTATAACGTTGAAGCTGCTTTCTCATCCATGCCGTCGTTTCTTTTTCTGTGAAAGCCCCGTTGTAAGCATACATTACCTTTTCGTCTTGCAATATAGAGGACAGTGGCGCCATATCCGTAAGCTCCATTTCATACAACTGCAGTCTTGGTGTTTCTACAATTAAGCGTTTCATAAGACGGGATGATTGGTGGTTAGAGTTGATTCCATTTTACTTGAATATTCTATTCAGTCTGCCTGATTGCTTTTGCCAGCAGTTCCGGCAAATGGTATGTTGTATTCTTAATCCGCGTGATTAGTTCCCGACCTGCGGCAGTCAATATAAAATTCATCTGCCGTTTGTCCTCCTTGCCTACTTGTCTTGTAATCAGGTCTTTATCCTCGACGGAGCGGATTACTTTAGATGCGTTGGAGTGTGAAAGTCCGAGTGCATTGGCAATCTCGCTTGAGGTCTGTTGTCCCTTGTCAAGCAAGGTGCAAAGCAACATCCCTTCGTTAAGCGAGATTCCGTATGTTTTTGAAAACGAGCTTTCAAACTCGGCAATGGCACGGTACAGGTCTCGAATCCGGCATAGCGTGTTGTCCATCTTTTTTCTTTGTTTTATGGTAATAACGGAAAATTATCCGCAAATTATATGAATAGGTTTACGTTTGCCTGGTCGGCGCGTTCCATATATGTTGCCACGCCTCCTATCGTTACGCCGTCAAGCAGTTCCTCGCGGCTTATGCCCATCACGTCCATCGACATCTGGCAGGCGATGAACTCCACGCCCTGCTGCTGTGCCTGGGCGCGCAATGTTTCCAGCGAGTCTACTCCTTTGCGCTTCATCAGGTAACGCATCATGCGGCTGCCCATGCCTCCCATATTCATTTTCGACAGTTTCAGTTTTAATGAACTTGAAGGAAGCATCCATCCGAACATCTTTCCGAATATGTCTTTTTGTACTTGCGGCTTTTGTACTTTCTTCAGCACGTTCAGGCCCCAGAACGTGAAGAATATGGACACTTTCTGTCCCGTTGCCGCCGCTCCGTTGGCGAGGACGAATGTTGCCAAGGCTTTGTCAAGGTCGTCACTGAACAGTATAAGGGTCTTTCCGCGTCTGCCGGTTGAGGCTGTAGCAGGGGCGGGACCGGCGCTGCCTTTTTCAATAACTACTGTGTAACGGCCGTCGCTTTCGGTCTTTTCAATCAGTTTGTTTCCCGTGGTGTTGCACCATGCCGAGGCATCGCGGGCAAAAACTGCGTCGGTTGCGGTGACTTCAATCCGTTGTCCTGGCTCAGCGTTGTCGATGGCTTGCTTCACTTTCATTATCGGACCGGGGCATTGCAGACCGCAAGCATTGATCTTCAGTATGTTTCCGTCATTGTTGTTGTCTGTAGCCGGTGCAGTTTTAGGACTTTGTGGTGTAGGTGGCGGAACAGGCGCCACTGCCGCGGAATATGTCTTGTAACCACCTGTCAGGTTGCGTACATTTTTGTATCCGTGCCCTGCGAGAATGCGTGTTGCTAAATAACCACGCAGACCTACGGCGCAGAACAGCACCACGGGCTTGTCTTTAGGGATATCGTTCAGGCGGTTGCGCATTTCGTCCACCGGAATGTTGACGGCTCCGGGTATAGTGCCGAACGAGAATTCTTCATGGGTGCGGGTGTCGATAAGTAATATATGCTCTTTCTCTGCCTGCAACTCACGCCACGTAATGACGGGCATTGCGCCGCTGATAATGTTCGACGCAACGTAGCCGGCGATTGCTATCGGGTCTTTGGCGGAAGAGAAGGGTGGGGCGTAGGTATGTTCTGTCTCAATAAGGTCATACACCGTTCCGCCGTGTTTAATGAGTTGGGCAATCTGGTCTATGCGCTTGTCCACGCCCTCATGGCCAACGCATTGTGCGCCGTAAAGCCTTCCTGTTGTAGGATGGAAAGTCAGTTTTAGCGTCAGCGGCAATGCGTCGGGGTAGTATCCGGCGTGTGAGGACGAATGGGTTATCGAGCTGCGGTATTCCATACCCATTTGTTTCAGGCGCTTGGCGGCCAGTCCTGTTGAGGCTACGGTCAGGTCGAATACCTTTGCTATGGAGGTGCCGATGGCGCCTTCGTAAGTCACGGAGTTGCCCAACGCCATGTTGTCTGCCACGATACGCCCTTGTCGGTTGGCAGGATTGGCAAGATAGTTAAGCCACGGTTTACCCGTAAGCGGGTGGGGAAACTCAATAGCATCGCCAACGGCGTAAATATCTTTTTCGGATGTTTGCAGGTAAGAGTCCACCCAGATTCCGCCTGTTTCGCCCAGCTTTATTCCCGCAGCCTTTGCCAATGCCGTGGCCGGGCGCACTCCGATGGATAGCAACACCATATCCGTGGCGATTGACTTTCCGCTTTTCAGATGGACAAGCAGTCCGTTTTTTTCATGGCTGAATCCCGTTACGCCTTCTTCCAAGTAAAGCGCGACGCCTTTATCCGCCAGGTGCTGGTGAATGGGAGCTGCCATTGAATAGTCGATAGGCGCCATTACCTGATTTCCCATTTCTACGATGGATACTGACACTCCGGCATGATGCAGGTTTTCGGCCATTTCCAGTCCGATAAAGCCTGCTCCTACAACAACGGTACGCCTTACTTGTTTTTCCGTAAGGTAATGCTTTATCCGGTCGGTGTCTTCCACATTGCGCAATGTGAAGATACCGTCAAGGTCAATGCCTTCCAACGGCAGACGTACTGGCGTTGACCCTGGCGACAACAATAGTTTGTCGTATGTTTCTTCGTACTCCGAGCCGTCAGCCCTTCGCACAGTGATTGTTTTCTTGTCTGGATGTAATACCGTTACTTCGTTTTCAACGCGCACGTCAATGCGGAATCTCTTTCCGAAAGATTCGGGAGTCTGTAACAGCAGTTTGCTGCGTTCTTCAATCACGCCTCCTATATAATAAGGAAGTCCGCAATTAGCGTACGAAATGTATTTGCCTTTCTCCAGCAAGATTATTTCCGAAGTCTCGTCAACTCTCCTCAATCGTGCGGCTGCGGTTGCTCCACCTGCCACGCCGCCAATAATCACGTGCTTCATAGTCTTTTTCCGTATTAGTTCCACATTCATGACGCAAAGAAAGTAATAATTTTTCAAATCACATAATTTCCATTGGAAAATATTGTTAAGAGGCTAATTTTATGACGAATAAGCTGCTATGAAGCATAGGAATATCATTGTTATGCAGCCTTACGCTATTATGTAAGCGACAAAAAAACAAGGGCGCACCTCACGGAGAGGCACGCCCATACAGTTATGAAAAGAGTGTAATTACAGGTTCGGGTTGATTTCGTTCCACTTAGAGATTTCGGGAACGATGTTCAGAGTTACCAGCTCGTCGCGCATCTTGCAAAGGTGCTCGTAGCTTGCGTCAAGCTTAGCGTTCTCCTCTGCTGTGCCCTCGGGTACTGTGTAGTGAGCGCCGGTAGTGTCGAGCGTGGTGTTCATAGCCATCATGATGTGGTTGTACTTGTCTGTTGAAACGTAAGTTCCTACAGGATACTTGAACGCCTCACCGCCCATAACCGAACGGATCATTTCAACTGACAGATAAGCGGGGCTTTGGAATGAAGAACGTCCGCGCAGTTCGATAATCTTAGCACCGCCCTGTGTAACGTCTTTCTTCATCTGCTCCCATTCAGCCTCGGGGAACTCGTCTGTGCCGATGATGTCGGTCAGCTTGCGTCCGTCGATAGTTACGTGTGAGCCGAATACAGCCATCTGCTCGCCGTGTCCGCCGTATGTAGCGCAGCCCTTAACCTCGCTCTGCATTACGTTGAACTTCTTTGCCAGCGCGCTCTGCAGACGTGTAGAGTCGAGAGCGGCGAGGGTTGTAACCTGTGAAGGTTTCAATCCTGAGTAAAGCAGGGTTACGAGACCGGTCAGGTCAGCAGGGTTGAAGATAATTACAACGTGCTTTACGTCGGGGCAATATTCCTTGATGTTCTTGCCAAGGCCTTCAGCGATCTCGCAGTTGCCCTTGAGCAGGTCTTCACGGGTCATGCCTGCCTTACGGGGAGCACCACCTGAAGAGATGATGTATTTAGCGTTTGTGAAAGCCTCTTTGGCGTCTGTTGTCGCGGTAATCTTCACATCGCCGAAGCCGCTCTGGCGCATTTCCTCTGCTACGCCTTCGGGTGAGAACACGTCATAGAGACAAATGTCGTTGGTGAGGCGCATTGTGAGCGCTGTCTGAACCATGTTTGAACCAATCATTCCGGCTGCGCCGACGATTGTAAGTTTTTCGTTAGTCAAAAATTCCATAATAAACCTATGTTTTATTTGTTAAGACATTCATTTGCATCAAATAACGGCAAGTGGCAATGTGGCTGCCATTGTCCCGTTTTCCTGTGGTGCAAAGTTAATAAAAAAGCCGGACATTCGGCATTTATTATCCTTTTAGTTTGTTATTAAATATAAAAAGTTATACCTTTGTAATGTCTGTTTTGCAATAATAAAGTTGTTATTGTGGCTTGCGGGCGGTGGTCTGCTTTGTAGGCGATGACTAAATCCCGGCAGACTCTTTATACCTTAAAAAACGATTTGTATGAGCACAATGATTTCTTCCCGATTATCAGCCTTGCGCGACGTAATGCGCCGCGAGAGTATCGACGCGTTCATTTTCCCCAGTACCGACCCGCATAACGGCGAGTACGTGCCGGCAAGATGGGAGGGGCGCAAGTGGATTAGCGGCTTCAACGGCTCTGCCGGTACGGCTGTGGTGACGATGAACGACGCTGCCCTTTGGACCGACTCGCGCTATTTTCTTGCCGCCGAGGAGCAGCTGCGTGGTACCGGATTCAAACTTATGAAGGAGCGTATCGAGGGCACGCCGTCAATCACCAAGTGGCTCGGCATGAAGCTGTCGACCGTTGAAAGTCCTACGGTGGGCGTTGACGGGACGGTTAATTCGGCAGCGTCAGTTAACCGCCTGATTGCCGAACTGCGTGCCGAAGGCGGCATAACCGTGCGCACCAATTACGACCCTCTTGATCTGATATGGACCGACAGACCGTCAGTGCCGCAAGACAAGGTATCAATCCATCCCCTTGAATACGCCGGCGAGCGGTGCGGCGACAAGATAACGCGCATACGGGCGGCGCTTAAGGAGCGGCACACGTGCGGCATGCTGGTGGCTGCTCTCGACGACATTGCGTGGACACTGAACCTTCGTGGTGCTGACGTTCACTGCAATCCCGTGTTCGTGGCCTATCTGCTGATTGACTCAAAGAGCGTTACTCTGTTCGTTGACCGTGACAAGCTGACGCCCGAGGTTGAGGCTTACCTTGCCGCCGAGGGTGTAGGCACGGCCGGATACGGTGACGTGGGCAAGGCTCTTGAGCGTTACGGTGAGTACAATATATTGATGGACGAGGACGAAATCAACTATACCTTATATAATATACCCGCGTGCGTGAAGGTTGCGGGGCCGTCGCCCATTCCGGCGTTGAAAGCCGTGAAGAACGCCACGGAGATAGAATGCTTCCGCCGTGCAATGCTGCGCGACGGTGTGGCTATGGTCAAGTTCTTGCGCTGGTTGCGCCCCGCAGTTGAGGCCGGAGGGCAGACGGAGATGAGCATAGACGCCAAACTGACGTCGCTCAGGGCCGAGCAGCCTTTGTACAAGGGACTGTCGTTCGACACGATAGCGGCTTATCAGGAGCATGGGGCCATCGTGCATTACGAGGCTACGCCCGAAACCGACGTAGAGTTGCGCCCCGAAGGTCTGCTGCTGATAGACTCCGGCGCGCAGTATCTTGACGGAACGACCGACATTACACGCACCGTTGCCCTCGGTCCGGTTACCGAAGAGCAGCGGCGGATATACACTCTCGTGCTCAAGGCGCACATACGGCTGGAGATGTGCAAGTTTCCGCGCGGAGCTTCGGGCACCCAGCTCGACGCCGTAGCCCGCGAACCGCTGTGGCGCGAGGGGCTTAACTACCTGCACGGCACGGGCCATGGCGTAGGCTCTTATCTCAACGTGCACGAAGGACCGCACCAGATTCGCATGGAGCATGTGCCCGCTCCGCTCGTCGAAGGCATGACCGTGACCGACGAACCGGGGCTTTATCTGGCCTCACGGTTCGGCGTACGCACGGAGAACACGTTGCTAACGGTGCCTTATATGGAGACTGAGTTCGGCCGTTTCCTCGGCTTCGAGCCTTTGACGCTGTGCCCGATAGATACCGAACCGGTAATAACCGACATGCTTACGTCCGAGGAACGCAGCTGGCTTAACGGTTATCACCGCATGGTGTACGACCGTTTGGCGCCCCATCTTGACGCCGGCGAGCGTGAATGGCTTGCCCGGGCGTGCGCCGAGGTGTGACGTAATGGTGTTTATTGATTAATCAATGGCAATACAAAAGGCGGTCTTCGAGGTTATGAAAGGCCGCCTTCAGCATTGCAAAAGGCCGTCTTTTACAAGCTAAAAGACGGCCTTTTAGTTTGTAAGTAAACACCGTCTTGATAGTGATGAAAGGGTTGTTTTATAAACGTTTATCTTGTTATGTGTAATCAACGGGCGGTGTTTTGCTTACGGTTTTTCGGGGCTTTACTTTTTGCTTGTGGCGGACAAGGTGGATATACATTATTTTTTATTGATTGGATTAAATGGCGTTATTGGGCTTGCCAAGTTGAATAGACAGGCTGTTTGTTGATTTTTTATAGGCTGTGGAGGCGGGGTTGCTTGGTTTTACAGGCCAATCAGGGTGATATTTTCTTGTTTTTCATCGACTAAATCGGGTTGTTTAGTAAATATTATGATTGTCGTTCCGGCGTTAGGTTTATAATCATTACCTTTGCAAAAATTATGGAAAAGCCGATGAATGACATGTGCAGTGCCCGTTCCGGAAGGCTTGGCATGGTCTTGACCGACATTATCAAAAGTTATTGGAGCCTTGCGCTCTTCCTTGTGTGGATGGCCGTGGGCGTGTTTCCGCTCTCGTGTTACGAGAACGACAGCATGCACCTGCTGGCGGGATGCTCCGTCATGGCCAACCAAGGCGTGACCGTACCTCCGCCGTATTCTTATTTTTATGACATGCAACCGCTGGTGAGCTATGTCGTTGTGGGGTTAAATGCTGTTTTTGCGTGGCTTACCTGCGAACAGCTGTACTGCCTGGTTACGTGGTTTGCGGCGTGCTTTGCCGTAGTGGGTACGGTCAGGTTTTGCCGCCGTCTCACTTTGCTGCCGGTTCATGTGCTGGTATTTGCCCTGCTGTTCCTGCCCGAGTCGTACGCCTGCGCGATGTATCCCAATTCGGCGGTGCCCGCCTATGCCTGTTTCGTATGGGCCATGTGCATGGTGTTGGATGGGCGTTTCGTCTTGGCTGTGGCGCTTATGGGGCTTGCGCCTCTGTTCAGGATTGACGTCGTGATAGTGTATCCCGTGCTCCTGCCGTTGCTCCTGTTCGTCTACGGCAGGAAGAAGGTATGGCGTTGCGTGGCGCTGTCGGCCGTTGCGGCGGTGGCCGTCGTGGCTATAGTGACGGTGGGGTGTGCCGCGATGGGAGCCGACCCTGTGAGCCATACGCTCGGCATGTACTCGTCGTTCGACGCCGGCGGGCAGTATTCAGGTCAGGTAAAGTACGCCCTGTTCACGTTCTACACGATTGTCAGCGTCGTCGTTCTGCCGCTTGGCGTTGTCGTGCTCTGGCGCAGACGGTCGCTGCTGCTCCTCGTGACATGCCTCTTGCCCATGCTGTTGCTCCATTATATGTTCCGCCGTACGGGATGTGCGGGTAAGCACTGGCTGTACATTCTGCCATTTGTTCTCATGCTGTGCTCAACCGGATGGGCTGCCATCGCCCGCTGGTGTAATGGCCGGCGTGGCGCACGTTACGCCGTGGCGGCGCTCGTCGTGCTGTACGCCTTCTGCTCGGTACGCATCAACATACCGCCGGCTGTAGCCAAGGTGTCGAAGGCGTGGGTGGGCAACGAACGCCAGGAAGGCCCTTTCCTTACGCTGTTCAGTGAGGACTTAACGCCCATGAAGTGCCGTTTCGGCATTGGGGCGGGACAGTTTATCCCCACGGCGGACGAGATGATGATAGCCTCGGGCAATGTGTTTTACCCGTTTTACATACATGCCTACAAGAGCAACAAGGACGCCATGCGCCGCGAGGCGAAGGCTTACGCCGACACGCTGCCCTGTTATGACATTGCCGCCCTTGCCTGGGGCGACCGTATATGGTACCAAAACCTGTTGCTTGACGATGGTTATGCCATGACCGGCAAGAATGATGACGGCTATGTATTGCGCAAGGGCGGCAGCACTGTGGACTGCTATTACGTGCACGACGACATCCCCAAGGGCGACGCCGCGGCCGCCTATCGTACGCTAAAGCCGTTGAAGCGGCCGGGCAGACCGCTGCTCGTGGTGCCCGAGACCGACGCCCGAGCCTACGTCATGGACAAGCTCGTGGCGCTCGGCAAGGCCGTCAGGCATGCCCGCCGGTGCTATGAGGTGAGATGAGGTGACGGGCGTTAGCTTATTTTTACATTATGCAAGAGCATATCGTCTGCCAAAAGATTAAAAAATGCCCGATATATTTGGAAATCAGGAAAATAAAGTTTAACTTTGCAGCCGCTAATAAAAGCACCGATAATAAAAATAAGTTTAACATATAAAAATTTAAAGACAAAACATGATTATTGTACCAGTTAAAGATGGCGAGAACATCGAAAGAGCATTGAAGAAGTTTAAGAGAAAATTCGAGAAGACGGGTGTTGTTAAGGAGCTTCGCGCACGCCAGCAGTATAACAAGCCGTCTGTCATCAAGCGCCTCAAGATGCAGCACGCCATTTACGTACAGAAGCTGAGAACTGCCGAGGAGTAAAAAATATTCCCGAAAATTTGGTGGTTCGGTTTTATTTTCGTAAATTCGTTGCCGAATACTTTGGATGGCAGCGCTTTTATGTTGATAAACGAATTTTTGGACTACCTGCGGTTCGAGCGTAATTTTTCCGCGAGAACAGTCGGGGAATACGGCGACGACTTGCGAAAGTTTGAGTCGTTCTTCAAGAATTTGGACGCCACGCTCACATGGGAGACTGTCGACTCCGATGTCATCCGTGACTGGATGGAG
>ENA-OPIO01000528-OPIO01000528.1-human-gut-metagenome-genome-assembly--contig:-NODE-528-length-12343-cov-8.045003_pt1 | contig 12343 bp, 11 predicted proteins | sample MGYA00241395_ERZ501636 | MGnify/ENA primary metagenome ERZ501636 (study PRJEB25962, sample SAMEA2042198) | human gut metagenome | biome: human gut; feature: human-associated habitat; material: faeces... | reverse complement strand
CGAAGGCTGCGCGTTTTTGCGGCGTAGGCGTAACGCGCTGGCGGCTCTGTCACGGCTCGCCGATATATCCGAATATGGCTCTATCTCCGCAGGGGGTGAACATACGGCGGCGGCGTTGTAGCACCAACAGCAGGGGCGGCATCGTTGCCGCCCCTGCTTTTGTTTGATACCGCCGAAAATCTTGTTTCTTGTTTCTTACTTCTTGCTTCCTTTACCTCCCGTATACCGCCGCTGACGGCCCTCCGCCCATACCTCGTTGTACGTGGCGGGCTTTATGAAGCCGTGGCGGTAGGCATAGAGCAGCTTCTCGAGGTCGGCTATCTGTCGCTTCAGCTCGCGGCCGGTGTCGGTGTCGGCCACGAGCATACGGTGGGCCGACATCTCCACTATCTGCGTGGTGCTCTTGATGTCGGAGCCGCGCAGTATGGCGTCTTCTGTGCTGGTGAAGGGCTCGTGCTGCACAAGCTGGAATCCGCGGCTGTGGTACACGAGGGTGTAGCCGGCTATGCCGGTCTCCTTGTGGTAGGCCTGCGAGAAGCCTCCGTCTATCACCATGAGGCGGCCCTGGGCCTTGATGGGGTTCTCGCCGCTGGCGGCGTGCACGGGCACGTGGCCGTTGATGATGTGGCGGTTGGGGCCGGTAACGCCGAAGGCGTCGAGTATGCGGTCGCATACGCGCGGGTCGTCGCGCAGGGTGAAGTAGCAGCCCTTGTCCTCGCGGTATGTGTCCTTGTCGGCGAGGAAGTATCGCTCGAATGTTGCCATCTTCGACTTGTCGAAGAGCACGGAGTCGGGTCCGCACCAGAGGTAGAGGAAGTAGTCGGTGGCGTAGGCGCGCTCGCGGGGGTCGGTGTCGGCCTGGAAGGCGCTGCGGATGATGCGGTCGACGCGGTCCATTAGCTGCCGGCCGCTGTAGCGGCGTCCGTCGCCGAGCTCCACGTCCTTGAGCGAGCCGTCGGCGCCCAGTGGTACAGAGGCATGGTAGAGCAGGTTGCCGTTGACTATGGTGTAGAGCGAGCCGTGGGCGAGCATGAGGCGGACGTGGCGGTGCAGCTTCTCGCCGGTGGTGAAGGAGTGGCGCAGGCGGTCCATGAGGGTGCGCTCCTCGGCGGTGAGGGCGTAGGGGTTGGCGGGGTCTACGGTGGGGAAGGCGCAGCTCTTCATGGCATACTGGCGGCCGCCTATGGCGCACAGGCCGCGGCCGTAGTCTACGCTGCCCAGGAGCAGGCGGCCGTCCATGCGCCACTCGGGGTGGCGGCTGATGACGGCGGCCTCTACCTTGAACTGGAGTATGGTTATGGCCTTGTGCATCTGCGCGGTAAGGCGGCGCGTCTTGTCGTCGATGTCGGCCGCCCCGCCGCCGGTGCTTGGGGCAAAGCCGGTGCAGGGGTCGTCGGCGTAGTGCTCCGTGGCGAAGGTGGCCAGTGGCACGAGGTTGACGCCGTAGCCCTCTTCGAGGGTGGCGAGGTTGGCGTAGCGCAGGGAGAGGCGGATGACGTTGCAGATACAGGCCTCGTTGCCGGCGCAGGCTCCCATCCAGAGCACGTCGTGGTTGCCCCACTGCATGTCCCAATTATGGTAGGCGGCGAGGGTGTCCATGATGAGGTGGGCGCCGGGGCCGCGGTCGTATACGTCGCCGAGCACGTGGAGCATGTCGATGGCGAGGCGCTGGATGACGTGCGCTATGGCTATGATGAAGTCGTCGGCGCGGCCGGTGGTTATGATGGTGTCTATTATCACGCTTACGTAGGCGGCCTTGTCGGCGTCGTCGGCGCGCTCGTGCAGCAGTTCCTCGATGATGTACGAGAAGTCGTCGGGCAGCGACTTGCGCACCTTGGAGCGCGTGTACTTGCTCGACACGTCGCGGCATACGCGCACCAGCTGGTGTATGGTTACGTGGTACCAGTCGGCCAGGTCGGCCTCGCCCGCCTTGACGAGCTCGAGCTTCTCCCCGGGGTAGTAGATGAGGGTGCAGAGCTCTTTCTTCTCGGCCTCGCGCAGCTCGCTGCCAAATATTTCGTTGACCTTGCGCTTGATGTTGCCCGAGGCGTTTTTCAGCACGTGCTGAAACGACTTGTACTCGCCGTGCAGGTCGGCCAGAAAGTGCTCGGTGCCCTTGGGCAGGTTGAGTATGGCCTGCAGGTTGATGATTTCGGTGCTGGCGTCGGCTATGGTGGGGAACGACTGCGAGAGCAGCCGCAAGTATCTCATGTCGTCCTCGATGTCTTTGGGTGCTGTTTTCATAATATATGTTTTTTTAATGAATAATGAATAATGAATAATGAAAAATGAAAAATGAATAATTGCCTCGCGGACTGCGTACTGCGGCGTCCGCCCGATTGTTCATTTTTCATTTTTCATTGTTCATTTTTCATTGTTCATTTTTCATTCTTCATTTTTCATTGTTCATTCTTCATTTTTCATTCTTCATTTTTCATTTTTCATTGTTCATTTTTCATTGTTCATTTTTCATTCTTCATTTTTCATTGTTCATTTTTCATTCTTCATTTTTCATTGTTCATTTTTCATTCTTCATTTTTCATTGTTCATTCTTCATTTTTCATTGTTCATTTTTCATTGTTCATTTATTAAAAAGTTTCTTTCGTAAGGCCGCGGTCTTGCGGTCGTCCACTGGGTCGGCGAACATGTAGCCCTCGCCGAGGCCGTAGTGCTGCTTCATTATCTGCAGCAGGCGCGCCGCGCCGCCGAGCAGGCCCAGCTCTGACAGCTTGCGGCTTACGGTGTCCTCGTCGTAGTCGGCCCGCCGCAGCGTAAGACACATGCTTACGAAATCGGCGCGCCGCGCCGTGCCGCGCGCCGCCTTGCGCAGCAGCGTGGCCATGCAGGCACACAGGGCGCGCTCCGCCGGCGGCAAGACCGCCCCGCCCTTCAGCCGGGCCAGCCGACGACTATCGGCACCAAGGCCGCCGGCATCGCAGGCGGCAGTGCGACGGGGCGCAAACCGGTCTACCACGCTGGCGTCGGCAAATGGCATACTCATGCCTGCGGCCTTCAGCCCGTAGGCTACATGGTCGAGCACGCCCTCGTCATAAGCATGTAGGCATATCCGCCGCAGCTGCTCCGCAGAGAGAGCCCTTACCTGCATGACGGCGGCTGGCGGCACTGCGCCTTCGCCAGGGAAGCCGCGCCACATGCCTGGCAGCAGGAGGGCGTCCTCGGCCGCCAGCAAGGCCGCGTCCATGCGGCTGTAAGGGTCGCTGTCAACCACCTTGCGGTAAAGCCGCAGCAGGCTATGGCTCATGCCGCCGGGCGTAGTGCCGGGCGAAAGGCTGTAAGGCTCTATTACGGCCGTCCTGTCGTTAAGGCTGCGCCGCGCCCTCAACGACGGGTGCCAGGAGAAGGCGGCAAAACGGGCCTCCTCCTGCGCGCTGACGAAGTGCAACGCGCCGGCACGCCTCAACATGCGGCGCTGGTACAGCAGCAACCGGGGCAGACCGGCAAGCCAGTAATGCCGCCTTACATGCCACTCTTCAAGCCTGCGGCCGGGGCTTATCACCACGGGTATGCCGCGCCGCGCACACTCTCTGGACAGTACATACGCGGCAAGGCTCCAACATGCGTGGACATGGACCACGTCAGGGGCGAACGCCGCCAGCTCGTTGCTGAAAAAACGGCGCAGGCGCCACGGCAAGGCTGCGGCGGGGCTTACGTGCACATCGACACCGGCCATGGGCGCTCCGCCCCCGCAAAGGGCAAGGACACGCACGTAGGCACGCCGCGCCATGGCCTCGAGCAGGGCCGGCATGTAGCCCTGCGCCGCCGAGCCGCCGACGGCCTCAAGGCTCGGAATGAAATGCAAGACCCTCATGCCGCTCATGACTTGTGGCTTATGAAGTCGTACTTGTCAGAGCGCCGGTAGGCCAGTGCGTACTTGGCGTTGTGCCAAACGATGCGCAGCTCATACGGCACGACCTTCCACAGGGGCGACGACACCCCGAACCGCGACATGGCGCGCCCGGCGCTGCGCGTCCTCGACAGCCAAGGCAGCACCAAGGCCGCAAGCGAAAACGGCAGTACGAGCCAACAGTGCGCCACGACGGCATATGCGGATGACAGGACGGCCGCCAGCATACAGGCGTAAAGCGAAAACATGTCGAGGCCTGCGCCAAGCTTGTAGGGCGCACCGCCAGACAAGCGGCGGCGCGTCTCGCGGTAGAACACATTGCGGTCATGCCACTCCTTGCGCGTAGGGGCTTCCTCCACGACATGAGCCTGCGGGCTTGCCTCTACCGCGATGCCGCCTGCGGCAGCGTATTTATTCACAAGGAAGTCGTATTCGCCACGAAGGTATTTCAGATTGCCCCGGAAGCCGTTGCCTGCCATGAACATGCTCTTGCGGAACATCAGGTTGCTGCCGCCTGCGGCATAGGCCTTACCCAAAGAAGCCATGCGCAGCATGGCATACTCATGGCGAAAACGGCTGAACACCCTGAAGCCTCCGGCTTCTGCCGGATAATTGCCGTAGCCGAGCACCATGTCAACGCCGTCGCCGCACCTTGAGGCCATGCAGCTTATCCAGCGAGGCGATGCCGGACGGCACTCGGCATCGGTAAGCAATATCCATTCGTTACGGGCGGCCTTCACACCGAGCGTTACGGCCAGCTTGCGGCGGCTCATGTAGCGCGACGACGCTGGGACAAACGTCGTGTACAGGTTGCCACTGCCGGCAAAGGCCTTCAACACGTCGGCCGTGCCGTCTTCGTCTTTCTCTATGACAACGATTACCTCAAAGCCCGGCGGATAGTCTTGGGCGAGGAACGCGGAAAGGTTTTCACGCAACTCACGGGCATTGTTGTCTGCCACGACAATCACCGACACTGGCGGATGCTCCCCTTCTGAAGGCACCTCACCCACGTCTTCGTGCAGTTTCCTGAAAAACATGTCAGCCAACGATGACCAAACGGCCAACACAGCCAGCACCGCACATGTCAAAATCGTTACAGTATCAAAAAGCATACCTTCGCCACACTTTTTATAACCAACAGTTGCAACGGGCACATTGCTGCGCCGCGTCACCTCATCTCTTCGGATATATAGCCCTTGGGCAGCGGACGGCAATTGTAGCCTGAAGCCATAACCTCTCCGTATGCCCCGGCGGACCGGATTGCGACGATGTCGCCGCGGCGGCACTCGTTAAGGTCTACCGCCTTCGCAAAAACGTCGCTCGACTCGCAGATTGGACCAACCACATCATAGGTTCTGAGGCTGCCGTCGCCCGATATGTTCTCTATCTTATGATAAGCCTGGTAAAGAGCCGGACGTATAAGGTCGGTCATGCCCGCGTCGATAATCGCAAACTGCTTCGCCGTTCCCTGCTTCACATAAAGCACCCTCGATATGAGCGAGCCGCACTGACCTACGACTGAACGGCCAAGCTCGAAATGCAGCGTCTGCCCCTTGCGCAGCTTCAGGTGGCGGGCGTACGTGTAAAAATATGCCTTGAAGTCGGGCACCGGCACCTTGTTGGGATGGGTGTAGTCTATACCCAAGCCGCCTCCCACATTGATGCTCTCTACCGAAATGTGATGGGCCTCAAGCTGATTTTGCAAGTCGTTTATGCGGTTGCACAACGCCACAAAGTCGCCCATGTCGAGTATCTGCGAGCCGATATGGAAGTGCAGGCCGACAAACTTGACATTGCTCATCGACAGCGCTTTCTCAATGACGCCCTCCATGTCTTCCATGGCGATGCCGAACTTATTTTCCGACAAGCCTGTGGTTATGTTGGCATGGGTATGGGCCCCGACGTCCGGGTTTATACGGAACGCCACACGGGCCACCTTGCCCATCCGGCCTGCCAACCCGTTTATGACGTCAAGTTCAGGCACGCTCTCCACGTTAAAGCAGGCTATGCCCTTGTCCAAGCCAAGGCATATCTCCCTGTCGCTCTTGCCTACTCCGGCAAAGACAATCTTGTCATGGGGAAAGCCAGCATCGACTGCGGCCTGCACCTCGCCGCCGCTGACACAGTCGGCGCCAAGCCCGGCCTGGCAGATTATGTTCAGCAGCTTTGGATTGGCGTTGGCCTTCACGGCATAATGCACGCAAAAGCCTTCATGGCGGCCGGCCTCGCGGTTGATTTCACGCAGCGTGGCACGCAGCAGGTCTGTGTCGTAATAATAAAACGGGGTGTCTGTTTCTTTAAACCTTTCTAAGGGAAATACACCTTTCATCTCCGCACCTTATTATTTATTGTTGAACAACGTGTCACTAAGGCATTGTAAAGCGCGCTTCTTGTCACTCTCACGGACAAGGAACGATATGTTGTAGTTGCTACCACCGTAAGATATCATCCTTACAGGGATGTTCTTCATGGCGTCCGTTGCCAACGTCTCAAAGCCAACATTGCTCCAGTCCAAGTCTCCGACGACGCAGATGATGCACATGTCACGGTCAACGGTCACCGTGCCATACTTCTTCAGTTCCGCAACGATGTCGCCAAGGTGGGCGTCGTTGTCGATGCTCATTGAAACACCTACTTCGCTCGTCGCAATCATGTCGATGGGAGTCTGGTAACTCTCGAATATCTCGAATACCTTACGCAAAAAGCCCGTAGCCAGAAGCATACGGCTGCTCTTTATCTTGATGGCCGTGATGTTGTCCTTTGCCGCCACAGCTTTTATCTTGCCAGGCACAATCTCGTTGTTGATAATCGTTCCAGGAGCCGTCGGGTCCATGGTGTTGAGCAGACGCACAGGAATACCGGCGAACTTGGCAGGCTGCACGCAAGTGGGATGCAATATCTTGGCGCCGAAATAAGCAAGCTCGGCAGCCTCCTCAAAATTCAGCTGGCGGACAGCCTCCGTCTTGTCAACCACACGTGGGTCATTGTTGTGCATACCGTCAATGTCCGTCCATATCTGTATCTCCGCGGCATTTACGGCCGCGCCGACAAGCGACGCCGTATAGTCGCTGCCACCACGCTGCAAATTGTCTATCTCGCCATAGGCGTTACGGCAGATGAAGCCCTGCGTAATGTAAACCTGCTTCCCTGGTACATGTTCAAGAATACCTGCCAGTTTTTCCTTGATGTATGCGGAGTCCGGCTCGGCGTTCTTGTCTGTACGCATATAGTCAAGAGCCGACAGCAACGCCGCCTCCACACCACATTCCAGAAGATAGTTCGTCATCATGTTTGTGCTCATAATCTCTCCCTGAGCCACAATGCTTTTCTCCTCAAAACTGGTGAAGAGGTCTTTCGTAAAAGAGCGCAGGTAGTCGAATTCGCCACGAAGGAAGTCACGCGTCTTGTTCTTCCACTCCTCCGTAGAATATAATTCATCGACATGACGCATGTATGTCTTTTCCAAGCGGTTGATTACATCGTTAGCCCCCTCGGGATTTTTCTTATACAGATAATCGGATATCTCAATCAACGAATTTGTCGTACCAGACATGGCAGAAAGCACAACCAATACCGGCTCTCCGCCATTTGTTATCAATGAGGCAACGCTCTTCATGCGTTCAGGAGAACCTACTGAAGTGCCTCCAAATTTCATTACCTTCATAACTGTTATAATATTGTTTATATCTACTTTTCTGAAAAATCAGTCTTCACTCTGCAAGCTTATCTTATTATATGCACTCGTTACATCGCTTATCGCCCCGTCTTTACACTGGTACACAATGCCCGGATATTTATCAAGCATAGGCAGATTGTGTGTTGACATCACCACGGCCGTACCTGTGAGGCTTATCTGCTTCAACAAGCTTACTATATTGTCGGCTGTCTCAGGGTCAAGGTTGCCTGTCGGCTCGTCAGCGATTATGATTTTAGGTTTGTTCAATATTGCCCGCGCTATGGCGATACGCTGCTGCTCGCCTCCTGACAACTCATAAGGCATCTTCAGCTTCTTCTCCGCCATGCCTACGGCCTCAAGCACCTCGTCTATACGGTCATTTATATCTTTCTTATCCCTCCATCCGGTTGCACGCAACACGAACTGCAAGTTTTTATAAACATTACGGTCATGCAGCAGCTGGAAATCCTGGAAGATTATGCCAAGTTCCTTACGCAAAGCAGGTACTTCCTTGCGCTTTATTTTCAGCATGTTGCGCCCCAACACAACGGCTTCATCACCATCGTGTATGTCAAGCTCGCAATATATGGTCTTCAACAAGCTGCTCTTGCCGGAGCCGACATGGCCTATTATATAGATAAACTCCCCTTCGTCTACATGGAAATTCACCCCTTCCAGCACACAAACGTCGTCCTGGTAAATGCCTACATTCTTATATTCTATAAACATAACACCTGATGTAATTCCAGTTTTTAATGTTTATGCCAGCCCGGTTCATGACGGCAACGCAACTCATCTGCTACACGTTCGATACGTATGCCCTTCTCGGTAAGCAGTACAATGAGGTGGTAAAACATGTCTGAAGCCTCATATATCAAGCGTTCGTCGCTGCCGTTTACAGCCTCTATCACCGCTTCAAGCGCTTCCTCTCCAACTTTTTGGGCCATCCTGTTTATACCATCCTTGAACAGGCTCGTGGTGTATGAACCTTCAGGCATTTCTTCATGGCGTTTCTCGATAAAATCCTGTAGCCTCGAAAGAAAAGCCAAAGGATTGCCAACATTATCTTCTCCCCAGCAGGTGTCTGTCCCGGTATGGCAAACAGGACCGTCGGGCACGACCTCAATCAGCAACGTATCATTGTCACAATCCGACTTTACGCTGACAACATTAAGATAATTCCCCGAAGTCTCCCCCTTCGTCCAAAGACGTTTCTTGCTTCTGCTGTAGAACGTTACCTTACTGGTTGCAAGGGTCTTATTATAAGCCTCTTCATTCATAAAACCAAGCATCAAGACCTTCTGAGTCCTGACATCCTGTATTATGGCAGGCACAAGCCCGTTCATTTTTCCAAAATCTATTTCCATCTTATATTAATTCGTTCACAACCTTACATTTATACCCTCATCATGCAGATAGTTTTTCAACCCGGATATGCTTATCTCTCCAAAGTGGAAAACACTCGCAGCCAAAGCGGCGTCAGCCTTTCCTGTCGTAAAAGCATCACGGAAATGCTCCATCTTACCTGCTCCACCACTGGCTATGACCGGTATGCCTAATTCGTCAGCCAAGCGAGCAAGAGCTTCATTGGCATAACCAGTTTTAACGCCGTCATGATTCATACTTGTAAACAGTATCTCACCGGCTCCACGCGTCTCGGCTTCCTTAGCCCAGCCAAACAGGTCGCGGTCCGTCGGCACACGGCCTCCATTAAGATAGCACGTCCATTTACCTTTATCATACTTAGCATCAATGGCACAAACACATACCTGTGAACCAAACCTACAAGCTATTTCATCTATCAGTTCCGGATTGCGTAAAGCAGCACTGTTTACGCTTATCTTGTCGGCACCGGCACTAAGCAGACGTTCAACGTCATCAATATCATTAATGCCACCACCTACGGTAAATGGTATGTTTATCTCACATGCCACACTCGTAACGACATCAGTAAATGTCTTCCGTCCGTCGCTGCTTGCCGTAATGTCGAGATACACAAGTTCATCGGCACCTGCATCACTATAAGCCTTGCCTAAATCCACGGGATTGCCCACACTCCGCAAGTTTACGAAGTTCGTCCCCTTTACTGTCTGTCCGTCCTTAACGTCAAGACAAGGTATTATCCTCTTAGCCAATCCCTTCATAATAGGAATTTTACAAAAACATAAAAACCATACACTATCTTCGGCTTCACAATTTGCGACGTTGCAGCCCGGCCAATTCCTCAACCAGAGCTTCCAAGTCTATCTTGCCTTCATAAAAGGCCTTGCCGAATATTACCGAAGGTACACCCGTTTGTTCAAGACGCCTAATGTCATCAACGCACGACACACCTCCGCTTGCAATCAAATTTATTTCGGGGAATGCGGCCAATATCCGCTCGTAAAGGGCAAAAGCCGGTCCTTCAAGCATCCCGTCCTTGGATATGTCTGTACAAAGAACATTCCTTACACCTTTTGATACATAATAGTCAAGAAAGCTGATAACGTCTTCTGCCGTGTCGTCACGCCATCCGTTTATACTTATCTTACCGTCACGCACATCTGCACCGAGGATTATCCGCTCCGCACCGAATTTGTCAAGCCACTTCACAAACAGCTCTTTTTGCGTAACAGCTATGGAGCCAACCGTAACCATGGACGCGCCACTGGCAAAAACTTTTTCAATATCATCATCGCTCTTCACTCCACCGCCGAAATCCACAACAAGGCGCGTGCGGTTTGTTATGCTCTTAAGGGCATCAAGATTGACAACATGTTTCGACTTGGCTCCATCAAGGTCTACAACATGCAAACGACTGACACCTGCCTGCTCAAACCTTTCGGCCATATCTGCAGGCGAATTGCCATAAACCGTCTTTGTGCCATAATCGCCCTTCGTCAATCTTACGCACTTTCCGTCTATTATATCTATCGCCGGTATCAGCTCTATCATAGTCTTATGTTTTTTAACAACAATCCTCAAGCGTCAGTCAAGCCGTTCGTTGCCTTGACATCATATCATCGGCTGATTGTAAACTTGCCGTCATATTTCAAGGAAATTACGCATTATAACCTCACCTACTCTACCGCTTTTTTCAGGATGAAATTGGGTGGCATAGAAATTGTCTTTGTGCATTGCTGCGCTATATGGCTGTATGTAATCAGAATTCGCCACGGTAAAATCACAAACAGGAACATAATAACTATGGATGAAATATACATATTCCCCGTCAGAAACACCTTTAAACAATGGAGACTCCAATCCATATAACGAGTTCCACCCCATTGCCGGAACCTTGTCCTCATGGCATGAAGGCTGAAACCGCCGTACATCCACATCAAAAACGCCGAGACAGTCTGTATTGCCTTCTTCAGAATGCCTGCAAAGCAGCTGTTGTCCTATACAAATGCCTAAAACGGGCTGGCGGAGTCCTTTAATGACAACATCAAGCCCGTACCGGCGCAAATAGTCCATTGCGCTTGCCGCTTCACCCTGACCGGGGAACACAACCTTGTCGGCAGACTTGATATCTTCAACATTGTCTGTCAACAGAGGCTCCACTCCCAACCTACGCAAAGCGTTGACAACGCTGTACACATTGCCCGCATTATATTTGACAACTGCTACATTCATAATTACAAATACAGCCGTTAACTGAATATTATCGTCTTGTTGTTATATGTCAGTATCTTACGTTCGATATGCTTTGTCACCGCACGGCTCAACACTATTTTCTCCAAGTCGCGCCCTTTCAGCACAAGGCTTTCCGGGGTGTCCTTGTGTGTAATGCGCACTACGTCTTGTTCTATTATCGGTCCGGCGTCCAGCTCCATTGTCACGTAATGGCTCGTCGCACCAATTATCTTAACACCCCTCTCCCATGCCTGATGATAAGGCTTCGCGCCGATAAAAGCCGGAAGGAACGAGTGGTGTATGTTTATTATATGGTGGGGATATTCACTTATCAGCTTCTCGCTTACAATCTGCATATAGCGTGCAAGCACGATAAACGTCACCTTCTCTTTCTTAAGCAGCTCCATTTCCGCCTGTTCCACCTCAGCCTTGTTGGAATGGTCCTTATTTATAGACCATACATGATAAGGAATGCCAAACTGCTCGGCTACGTAGCGCAAATCCTCATGGTTACTAATGATACAAGGTATTTCGACATTCCATTCACCGGCCTTGTAACGCGCCAACAAGTCGTACAGGCAATGGCTCATCTTGCTCACAAATATGGCCATGCGCGGCTTGACATCGCTGAAATGCAGACTGAACGTCATGTCATATCTTTGGGCATACAACGTTTGGATATAGTCCTTTAGCTTTTCCCTTGGTATTGTGAAATTGCCGAGTTCCCACTCCAACCTCATGAAAAACATGCCGTCCAGGCTGTCTACATATTGGTCAAGATATACAATGTTACCGTTATTGTCGGTTATAAACTTTGTTATCTCTGTTATAATGCCCTGCTTGTCCGGGCAATGAAGCAACAATATTGCAGTTGGTCTCATTTACCTTGGATGATAGTTACACCTTATTAATATTTCCATTTGCAAAATTACGAAATAAGTTCGGATTAACAACAATCTTTTACCAATTATTTTATTTAGGCATACAAAGTGAAACAAAAACAAGGTTTATTTTTACCTTTAAGGCAGTTGCCGTCCGTCAATCCATACAAATAGTTAGATTTTATCATTCAAAACGGACGCATAGACAAAAACAAAACAGCCGCAAAAGTATGAACTTTGCGGCTGTTCAAGTAGTGGATAGGGGAATCGAACCCCTATGCCAAGATTGAGAATCTTGTATCCTAA
>ENA-OPIO01000518-OPIO01000518.1-human-gut-metagenome-genome-assembly--contig:-NODE-518-length-12467-cov-2.675073_pt1 | contig 12467 bp, 9 predicted proteins | sample MGYA00241395_ERZ501636 | MGnify/ENA primary metagenome ERZ501636 (study PRJEB25962, sample SAMEA2042198) | human gut metagenome | biome: human gut; feature: human-associated habitat; material: faeces... | reverse complement strand
TTAGAAAATCAACATTTTCTAAATTTTTTAGTAAGTTTGCCTTCTATAGACAATGAATTTTAGAGTTTTATGCGTAAGTCAAAAACTCTTTTTTGTTGTTTAGAAAATTTGCTGTGATTAATTTTCAGAGGGTGATAATATGAAAAAATCAATTAAGAAGAGCTCACGTAGAAAATGGGTTGTTGGAGGCGTTGCTTTCTTCGGATCAATCGCATTATTAACAACAGGTTTTGCGACTTGGGTCGTAGGCGTTCAACAAAAACAAGCTGAAGGAGATATTAATGTCACAGTTAATACTACTACAAATGAGTCAATTAAACTTGAAGCTGAATTAAGTGGTGGTGATGCAGCAATTACGTTGGCTGAAACTGTAGCAAAAACGGACGGAAAAATAATTAATGAAAAGGAACCAGTAAATAATGCTTTAGATATTACATTTAAAACTTTAAAGATTACAATGGGTAAAAATGCTACAAAACCTAACGGTTTAAAAATGACTATTGATACTTCCGCTAATAAGAATCAACAAATTATTGCAACAAAATATGAATTCTCAGATCATAGTGGAGAAAGTGGCTTAACTTATATTGCTGCTCCAGAAAGTATTGTATTAGATACAACAGCAGAGACTGGCACAGTTACAGAAACTACTGAAGGGCAGAATATTGTTTGGGAAATAACAAATAAAACTTTCACTTTTAAATGGGGAACTTATTTCGATAACGTATCTCCATGCAATTACTATAATAGTTTCTTTAGTAATAGCGAGCCAACTCAAGCTGATGTAGGTGCAGTTACAAACGAAATGAGTGCTATGCATGCTGCTTTCAATGCACCAAATAGTAACACAATAACCTTAACACTTGAATTAACTTTTAGTAATAATGAAGGAGAGGAGTCTGAGTAATGAAGTTAGGAAAAAGAAAATTTACAGGGATTATTGCTATTTCTTTAGCAGCTGTAGCCTTAACTAGTGTTGGCTTTGCAGCTTGGACAATTGATGCTAGTGATATTAAAGACGAAGGCAATGATGTTACTGTTACAACTGGCAAATTGACTGATAATAGGTTTACATTCACTGCCGCAATTGATTCTAAAGATAACAGTGTTGCTTTTGACTCTGTTGGAGGAGAAGGGACGATTCATGGCGATGCTGAAAAAGAAGATTTAACTTTTAAAGTTAAAGCTAATATTAAAGGCTCAAATTTAACAACGTCTGTTGATGGAATTTATATTTATTTTGTAGATACTGATAGTAAATACGAAGATATGACTACTGATGGGCTAATTCAATCTCCTATTCCATTTGGGTCTGATGAAGAAGTAGAGATTATTGATGGTGCTGCTTTAGTAGTTGGTGAGCTAGTATATGGAGGAAAATACACTAAACCAGACTCGGTTTATAAATATACATATCAAATTACCAAAGGAACAGATAGTACAGAAAGTTCTTTATCTTTAGATATTGATTTTACCTTTACTTTTGCATGGGGTTCAGCTTTTGATTACAAAAACCCAACCACAGCAATCAATAGCCCTAGCCCTGGATATGACGCAGATACAATGATCGGAAAGTTAAAAACTTTAACTACAGATTATGCTAACCCAAATTTAGAAGTAGTTGTTACTGCTAAAGCTAAAACTGCTAGTGCATAATTTTTTGATATTTTTATTTCTTTAAGAGGCTTTGATTAGCCTCTTAAATTTTATTTTATGACAAACTTAGAGATTATTTCATTAATTGTAACTATTCTTTGCTTAATTACATTCTCAGTTGTTTTTACAATATTGTTTAAACATTATTATGATTCAAACATAATACAAATTAACAAAGGGAATGAAGATCTAGAAATTATTAAAAATGGTTACGAGGTCGCTAAAAGCGAGAAAACGAAGATTCACAAGGTTTTAAAAATAATTTCTAAAAGTTTATCTTTAGTTGTTCTATTAATCGTTGTTTTTTTCTTTGGCTTATCCCTTTATTCACGATTTAGTGGAAATGCTATGCCACTAGGAAACGAAACATTTGTAGTAATAGCAAGTGGTTCAATGTCGGAGAAAAATGAAGCTAATGACTATTTAAGTAACTACGATAATCAATTTAATGCATACGACATTATAGGAATTTCTAGGTACTCATCTGAAGATGAAATAAACTTGTACGATGTTGTTGCTTTCAAAAATAATGATGGCACAATAATTGTTCACCGTATTATCTCAATTGAAGAAACTGATGATGGCATTGGCTATATAACAAGGGGAGACTCCAATAATCTAAGTGATGATAATGCTCAGTATGATGAATATTTAACTTATGAAAATATTATTGGTTATTACAACGGCACTAGACTGCAATCGGTTGGAATATTTGTTATTTTTCTTCAATCTAACGCTGGAATTATTACTATTATTGCAATTTTTTATTGTTTGATTATGTTTGATTATTTCAGTAGTAAGTTTGATAAGGCTTTAATAAATAGAACAGAGTATTTAAAGAGCAAATTAAATATAAATTTTGAAGACTATGATAATCAAATTTCACCGGAAATAATATATCAGGAAAAAATAGTTTTAAATGGAACAGAGCATCAAATTGATGTGAATTCAGATGAAAAAAAAGAAGAAAATTCTGAAACAAACTCTGCAAAAATCAATTATTTTCAAAAAATTTCAAATTATTTTAAGAGATTATTTGAAAAGAAAGATAAATAATTATGGAGGGATCTTATGAGCAAGAAAATACTTAAAACCCATTTTACTAGAAAGAATTTAATCTTTATCGGACTTTTATTCTTTTACTTAGTAATTTCATTATTTTGTGCATTGTGCATAGATAATAATGGAATAATGAAAAACGGTAATCCAATTCAGCTTTTAGGAAGTGGTTTTGGTTTTCCATTAATTAATGGGTCATGGCAAGCATATGTATTAATTGTTGTAACACTAATCTATATTTTATTCTTTGCTGCCGCTTTTATTTATGAAATGAGACTTGCCAAATATTACGAAAATAAAATTTGGACCAAGAAGTGGGCTATTGTTTATACACTAACATTTTTCATTTCTTTAGTATTATGTTTTGGCATTGGTTTAATTGCTCAATATCCTTACAACTTAGAAAATATTTCTAATTCATTTTTATTCTTACTTGAATCCTTATTGACTGGTTTTTTAATTTACTTATTAATAGCCTCGTTGATCGGTGGGACAGTAATGCTATATGTTAACTTTAAGAACATCGATAAGCCATTTAGATTCTTTTCATCTAGAGCTGATGAGGTGATGGAAGAAGAAAGAGAAGAAGCCGATGAACTAAGAGATGAAGAACAAAGTAGTCTCGCACAAAGTTTTGGAGATAATCCAAATCAAATTAACGGTGCAGCTAATGCTAGTGGAGTAGGCTATGCAACACAAGGCATCGGTGGCAAAGCAGAAGAAGAGAAAGAAGAACTCTCTGACAAAGAAAAAGTCTTCCCTGGACTTTGTACTGTTGATTTCTTAATGGAAAATTCTCAACCAGACGAATTTGATGATGAAAATGTAACTTTAAAAGAAATTTGTGATAACTTTAGAGAATATCTTGCTAAAAATGAAGGATTATATTTTGATATTGAAACAATTAGAGCTTTTGTTTCAGGCTTAAGTGCTTCCCATCTTATTATTCTTGAAGGTTTAAGTGGTACTGGTAAATCTTCGCTTGCTCGTTATTTTAGTGAATATATTGGCGAAAAATCTTTCTTTGAACCTGTTCAAGCTACATGGCGTGATCGTACTTCGATTTTAGGTTATTTCAATGATTTCTCTAAAACATATAATGAAACAGAATTTTTAAAGAGATTATATGAAGCAACATTTAAACCAAATTATATAAATATTATGGTTCTTGATGAACTTAATATTTCTCGTATTGAATATTATTTTGCTGATTTCTTGTCTATTCTTGAATATCCTAGCGATGAATGGAAACTCAAAATTATGCAACTTCCTTATGATTTTGAAGCTCCAATGCATCTTGAAAATGGTATTTTAGAGATTGCACCAACAACTTGGTTTATCGGAACTGCAAATAAGGATGATTCAACATACACTATTACCGATAAGGTTTACGATAGAGCTATAACAATTTCTTTTGATGATAGAAATGAACCATTTGAAGTTAATCGTGAAGTCGAACCAATCAAACTTTCATTTAATAAACTTATGTCGTTATTTAATGAAGCACAAACTAGTAAAGAAAATAAAATGTCAAAAGAAGATTTTGCTAAGTTTAGAGTTTTAACTGATTTTACTTATAATACCTTTGATTTAACATTTGGTAACCGTATTATGCACCAAATTGAACTTTTAGTTCCTGTTTATGTAATGTGCGGTGGCAAAAAAGAAGAAGCTCTTGATTTTATGTTTGCAAGAAAAGTTGTTGCTAAACTTGAAGGCCGTTTTGAAGATTATATTAAACAAGGTCTTATGGATTTAGTTAATTTAGTCAATCAAACATATGGAAATACTTCATTTGGATTAACAAGACATGTTATTAATAGACTTTTAAGAAAATTATAAAGATTTGCAAGGTTTTTAAATGAATAAGGTTAGTTCTTATTTCATAGAGTTGAATCAAACACTCGCTAAAGTTTTAAATAAAGAGTCAACATTACTCTCTATTTTTGATGCTTTCAAAACAAAAGAATTTAACCTTATTGAAAAATATGATTACTTAGAAACTGAACGTAAATTAGAAGAATTTAAGGGTGTCTTAGATAAGATTACCTCAATTATTTATTCTCCTCACATCAAAGTTAGTGAAAGTGAAATTATTTTAAGAAGTGAACTTTCTGGTCATCTGTCTCGCGAGTCTTTCTTTGATACGACAAAAGATAGTAAATTATGGAAAAAGAAGAATAACGAGTTAACTCCAGAATATGTTCATACAAAAGAAAACATTGATTCGATTAATTGCTATGAGAATCAATTCATTTGTTTACTCATCAATGAAATAAATGAAGAGTTTAATGTAATTAGAGATTCTTTATCTTTCGTTAACGATTCACTTGAAGAACACTTTGAAGAAAAAGGGATTACTTTTAATGAATATGGAATATTTAATTCTTTAAAAGAATATGCCTATCCATATAAAGGTATTTTTATTGAAACAAATGCTTCAATTGATAAAATTTTTCATTTGATAAATCGTTTATCAAGAAAACTTAAAAACATCATGAGTACTGAGTTTTATAAGGTCTGCTCTAAAACAAATATTAGCTATAATGTTTTACCAACTAACGTTTTACTTCATGATGGTTTATACAACTATTGTTATCGCTACTTTAAAACTAATTACTTATTTAAAAAAGATGATAACTTTACTCTTGAAACATTATTTTTTAACTATTTCCTTTTAAATATGCTTAATTACACGTATGAAAAAGGAATCGGTAAAGGTAGTAAAAAAGTTAGTGATTATTACCATTTAGATGAAAACGGAAAATTAAGAATACCTTATATTTCTTTTAAAAAAGACTTATTTGCTTTTAAAATTAGTGATGGTAATTATAAAAACGGAATAGAAATTGAAGTTAAATTTGTCGATAAAAGTGGAAACTTACATACAAAAGTTGAAGAGAAACAAATTGCTAAATACTATTTATTAACAATTTATTCCTTAAACGAAGACAACTATAAAAAACTCAACCCAATTCTTTTAGACTTATCGAAAAAATATGATAACGTCATTATTATTACAATGAATAATGAAATTCATTTATATAACAATGTTTTAACTTTATCTCTATTTAAAGATAATCATATAACATTATTTAAGAATTTATTTGCATCTTTAACGATGTTATTTGTATCGAGTAAGGACCAATATAAATATAAATGTCCAGTTTGTGGAGCGAAAAGCGTTTATGAAGTTATGAATCATTATGAGTGTGAAGAATGCAACTCAAAATATTCTTTTATAAATGCTAGTGGTAGTGATTTACTTTGGATTAAATCTTTAAGGAGGAAATATTAATGGCTAATAGAAATGATGAATTTCTCGCGATGAGTAAACCAACTCCTCTAGAAGAGATACCTGAAAGCAATGAGGTTTTAGCAATTAAAGACTTATATAAATCTTATGGTAGAGGTAAGAATAAAAAAGAAGTTCTTAAAGGCTTAAATTTAAGCGTTAGAAAGGGCGAAGTTTTTGGCTTTATTGGAAAAAATGGTATTGGTAAATCAACAACCATAGATTGCATAGTTGGCTTAAAAGAACAAGACTCTGGTTCAATTTTAATTAATGGACGCGACACTTTAGAAGAACCTCTTTTAGTTAAATATGATTTTGGTTATGTTCCAAGTGAACCAACTACTTATGAAGTTATGAGTGGAAATGAATATCTTCAATTCATTGCTTCGGCTTATGAAATGTCTCAAGCTAGTTTTGAAAATAACTATAATTATTTGGTAATGAAAATGGGAATGAGTGAAGCAGATATGAATCGAAAAATTAGAGAATATTCTCATGGTATGAAGCAAAAAATATGTTTGATGGCTTCCTTGATTCATAATCCTAAAATTTGGATACTTGATGAACCAACTGTTGGTCTTGATATTATGGTTTATGAAACTTTAGTCAGAATGATTAAAGAATTTGCTTTTAATGGACGTACTGTTTTTGTAACTTCTCATAACATCGACATGGTTTCAAAACTTTGTGATCGAGTTGCAATTATAAATGATGGAGTTGTTCAAAAAGAATATGATCTCAATGCTGATCCTATTAAACGTAGAGATCTTGGTAAGATATTCTTTAGAATATATGGAGAGAAGAATTAGTGATTATTGATTTAGTAAGAAAGGAATATATTGAAAGTTCATCGCTTCGAGAAGTTTCATCACTTTCTCGAAAGATTTTAATGTGCCTTTTAAAAATAATTGCTATAGGCTTACTTGTTGCTTTACAAGTTTTTATTTATATCAATATTGACAATAAAGTAACAGCTAATTCCGATTATGGTTCTTTTGATTTTTTGATTTTAATTTCTTCTCTGACTTTAATTATTTCTGTTATTTTTACCGCTTTAAAAGCTAGAAAAACTTTATTCAACTTTTATGATAAAAATGTTTTATTACCTCTTCCTGTTACTAAAGGAGAAGTAGTTTTTTCAAAAGTTTTATATCTATATGTATATCAAACAATTTTAAATATTTTAATTTCTTCTCCAATATTAATTACTTACTTTGTTTTACATAATTACTTACCTCCATATTACGTTTTTGGATTAGTTTATGGAGCTTTAATTTCTTTATTTGGAATTGGACTTAGTTTAATTCTAGCTTTACTATTTGAATTTGCTTATCGAGTTTTGAAATTAAGTGATATAGCCCAGTTTATTTTTGGCTCGGTCCTTGTTATTTTACTTTGTTTTGCCTATCAAATTGTTTTAAATCTATTTTTAGATGCTTTAAATAACAATGAAGGAACAGGTATGCTTTCAACTGATTTAATCGAACTTGTTCATAATGTTTCAATGTCTCTTTTCCCTGTTTATACATTCTTAGATCCAGCAGTAAATGGCATTGGTCTTAACTTATGGAGTAGCATTTGTATAGATTTAGGAATGATTATTATGTCTTTATTTTTAGGAGCAATTGTTGCTTCGATTTCTTATAATCTTTCTTTATCTAACTTACAAGATAAGATTAAAAAGAAAAAGAATAAGAATAATCTAGTATTATCTCCTTTTAAAGCTTTAATTAAAAAAGAGTTTAGTTTGCTCTTTAAAGATTCTTCTTATACTTTCTCTTATACAGCCCTTTTAATTATGGCTCCTTTCTTATCTTTTGTTGTAATTTCTTCGCTAAACTCAATTATTTATCAAAATTTAAGATATTTTAGTATTTATTATCCTGATTTAGTTAATGGCTTAAATATTTGTTTAATATTGCTTTTTGCTAGTGTTATAAATAGTGGGGCTTCTCAATCAATAACTAGAGAAGGGAATGCCTTACAAATTATTAAATATATACCAATTGACCCACTTAAACAAGTTGCTGCAAAAGTGGTTACTCCGATCTTTTTATCGAGTCTTTCTTTATTAATTACTCTTATTGTTTTAATTTCCACGGGTAATATCGATTATAAAGTATTTTTGATAACTCTGTTTTTAGGTTTATGCCTTTTAACAATTACTACGATAAATGGCTTGTATTTTGATATGTATGATCGAACAAATGTTGAAATGAAACTTTCTTTTGTCAACACTTTAGTTTCTATTTTATTCCCATTTGTAATTCTTTTAATCCATTTTGGAGTTTCTTTATTTAGAATTGAAACTTTTTATATTTACATCTTTGAAGCTATTACTGGTATGATTGTTTTACTACCAACTTTTATTAACCCTAAAAAAAGATGGCAAAAAGTTTTTAGAAAAATGGAGGTAGCATAGTATGAAAAAGAAAACATTAGTCATATTACTTATCATACCTTTTGTTATTGCTCTTTTAACTTTTGTAAGCGTTGTTGCTTTAACAAATAATGTTGGGGTTGATTCAAATATTGTTTGGTATTATCGTCAGGAAGAAGGCTTCAAAATTAACGGAGAATACAAATTAGAGGCTGGTTTAGAATATGATGAGACCCAGCTCTTGAAGCCGGGTGGCGATAAATTGATTTGGGAATTTGAAGGCGATGTTGACCCAGATATTGCTTCTATAATTCAAAAAGGCGAAGATTATTATTTAAAAACAGGAAGCAAAACAGGTAGAGTTAAGATACTTTGCTTGACTGAAAATAGAAGAGACAAGGAAGAACTATTTGCCAATATATACGATAAAGGGTTGGTTTTAATAAATCCTATTAATCAGTTTAGTGGAACTCAAATTGATTCAACTAGGTATTATGGCGAATATGATATTACATATGATGGCTCACTTACACCTTCTAGTTTAACGAAAAACTCTGCAAAAATCCCTTTAGATATTGAAGCTTTTGGTGATTCTGGTGATGCTGGTTACTATGTCTCAAATAAAACTGATAATATTATTTTCGATCAAACAAATAGCACAATTATCATTAATAATAGTGGAGAAGCCTCAATCACTTTTGCATTAAATTCACAAAAATATATTACGTCAACCTATTCATTTAGCATAGTTGATGAAGGCGTTAATGTCTATTCATTTAACGATTTAATGATGTGCACTAATCGCTCAGCTAATGGTGAAGTTGCAGTTATGCAAGTAAGCCTCGAATCGAGAGAGAACGCCTTAAACAAAGATAAAAATGGAAACTATATAGAAGAATATAAGAGGAATAACATTAAATTATTTGGGAATTATGATTTTAAAAATCAAACATTTGATTTTAATGATTTTATTTATTTCCAAGACCCTAAGATTGAAACAAAATTTATTAATCAATTTTTAAAAAATGGCCAGCTTGTCCAAAACTTTGAGTATACAACGCAAATGAAAGTTGGCGTTAGGGTTCAAAAAGATTTTTATGGCAACGGGTTTACAATTAATATGCATGAACTTGCCTATCCAAATCATGGGAAAATTGACTCTGTCACTGGGAAATTAACCCCTGATAGAGAGTTAGATTATTTCTTTGGGCCTTTAACTTTTGTTTCTATTGGCGATATTGAAAATATTCCTGTTGTTAGAGCTTATCTTTGTGATAATGCGGGAATTTTACTAGATGGCGACAATTTAACAATTAATGATGCTAAATTTTCAAATTCCAACAGTATTGATAACATGTATAATTTAGGGTTTACAGGGACTGTCGTCGAAGTCCAAGGAGAAAACAATACTATTAAAAACAGCGTTATTCAAAATGGCAGAACTTGCTTAAGAGCTTTTTCAACAGATGGTTTATTAGTTGATAATTGCTTATTACAAAATGCAGGTGAATTTATTGTAAAACTAGGTAGCAATAAAATTAATTCAACTGATCATAGTAAACGTATACAATTCAGCAATTCTTTAGCAACAGTTGATTCGACTTTTTCTGAATTTTTTGATTCAAGTGCAGATGTTAATGGAAGTGCTGATAATTTGTTCTCTAGTCTGTTTGAAGCAGAAAGTCTAACTAATGAAGAAGCCAACAATGCGGAAATTATATTAGATGAAATTCAAAAAGGATTAGACAATTATTCTGGGATTATTAATGATGATGGAAGCGTTAATTTTGACGCTCATGTTACAATAAATGATACTTATTTTTATAATAGCGGAATTTATTCTATTGCATTTGAATCGGCTTTTAATGGAGCGTATTTATATAATGGTATGCCTAGTCTAGTTAAGACACTTGCAAGTATTTTTGGCATTACGCCTAATGATATTGGTGGAACATCGTATCCTGTTGAGCTTACATTATCTGGAGATACACGCTTTTACGATTGGAAAGATGTTGATTCGATAGACTCTAGTTCTTTAATTGAATCAAATTTCGCTGCTTATATCGGACAACTTGGCGGAAGTTCAAGTGAATTGGGCGATTTATCTATTGATACTTTCTTCCCAATGAAAGCTATTTTAAAACAATACTGCATTAATAACGGTTTAGCGTATAGAGAATCAAATAGTGATGGTTCAACAAGCTATTATATTAATCGCCCAGTTGCTTGGTATGGTGGCGGATATAACGGATCTGTTCTGATTAATAATATCGATGAAAATGAATATTTTAGCTTTAGTGATAATATAGAAGTTGATATCGCTAATGATATTCTTCATGGTATAAACGTTGGATGGAGTAATGGGCTTTTATCGGCTTCTACATTGGCAAAATGTGTTTTAGCAGCCATCGGTAGCCACTCGTTCCAATTTATTACAAATGGCGCAATCTCAAATAATGAAAAACCTATTTTATTTGATGAAGTGCCATCATATTTAGATTTATCTTCAAGAATTGCGAGGTAATTGTTATGAAAAAAGGATTTTTGTTTAGAAAAAGTTTACTAGCATTTAGCATGATGTTCTCGTTAGGAACAATATCGTCCTGTAGCGCTTTTTTTGGCGGAGATGATTTTGCAATTACCGATACAACGATTGAGCAAAACGAAAATGGCGATACTATTGTAACAATAACTTTTTCAGGCGATAATATTGAACCATTAACTTTTACCATACCAAAAGTACAAAATGGTATAGATGGTAATGGCATTGCTAGCATAACCCCTGTCTTAACCGAGGAAGGTTCTATTGAATTAACAATTAAATATACTGATACAACAATGGAAGATACTGTAATTACAATTCCTGTTATAAAGGGCGACACAGGTGTTGGTATAAATGATGTTTTGATAGGTTCTGATGAAGATGGTAATACAACAATTCAATTCACATATACAAATGGTACAACATCAGATTTAATAACTATTCCTAAAGGAATTGATGGCGAAAATGGAGTTGGTATCGCAAATATAGATGTCCAAAAAACAAGCACAGGTTTAAATATTGTTACGATAACATTTACAGATGAAACTATGGCTCCTGTTAGTTTTCCTGTCAATGATGGTGTTTCTATTGCTTCAATAGTTTATGATGAGGAAAATTCGACAGATGAAATATATTCTTTATTTATTACATTTAGCGATGGTACTTTTACAAGTGTTGGGCTTCCTAGACCTCAATCAACTTTATGGTTAAGTGGAACCACAAATCCAGAATCGTCTTCTGGCAAAATCGGCGATTTTTATTTAAATATTGTAACTGGTGACGTATATAGAAAAATTAGCGATACATCATGGGAATTTTTATTCTCAATGAAGGGCAGTGGCTCCAGTGAGCAAATTGTTAGACATCAAGTCCGCTTTAATCTTAGAGATGATGAGCATACAAGCACATTGCCAGGTGGAAGTGTTTCCGCTTTTAATGTTGAAGATGGAAAAACAATTCCATTAGATTCAATACCAACCCCAATGAAAGATGGATATGATTTTGTTGGATGGTTTGCTGGTGAAGATGAAACAAATCCAAATGTTGGGCAATTTACGAATTTAACGGTAGTCTCTGAAGATCTTGATTTATATGCAAGATGGTTAGAGAAATAAATTAATTATTTATATAATTTAGGTTAATTAAATACTGCTAATTATATTTTTTGAAATACAATCTTATCCTCAAACATTACTGATTGGTAGGAGGTATTTGCTTGCAAAATATAATTATCGGTAATTGTATTAGTGCTAGAGTCTAATAAATCCACATTGGCTGATTTTTGAATTGGAGAGCCTGGATAATCGCTAAAACTAAAATGGATTGTGGTGCCAGAGATTGAATAACCTCCAGATCCCTCGTGTGAATCAGTCGATAATGTTGCACTTTGTGAAACATTAATGATAGAGTCTGCGCTATTCGATGATATTTTACCGCCAAAAGAACCCTTATCGTTTATATTTAATACGCCGTCGATTACAAGTGAAGCTGGGCCTTTTTCAACAGGGTATATTATGCCACCATAGGCAGTATAG
>ENA-OPIO01000513-OPIO01000513.1-human-gut-metagenome-genome-assembly--contig:-NODE-513-length-12552-cov-9.272465_pt1 | contig 12552 bp, 10 predicted proteins | sample MGYA00241395_ERZ501636 | MGnify/ENA primary metagenome ERZ501636 (study PRJEB25962, sample SAMEA2042198) | human gut metagenome | biome: human gut; feature: human-associated habitat; material: faeces... | reverse complement strand
TGTATACGCTGGATTCCGCGTCGGAGCACGGAATGACAGATACCGACTGCCTGGATTAAAGTAGGAATAGTCTTTTTATGATAGAGACAAAATAACGTATAGATATTTTTACGCTATCCAAACAAACTGCGGATGAACCGGAAAATACCCCTTCCGGTACAGCCGGAAGGGAGGGGCAGGATGTGCCTTTACCGGTTTTTAAGGCTCATTTGCCCATATGTACAACGCGGCTTGCACCCAGAATGAGTCATGCAAGACCGTTCGCTGCTAACTGCCTGATAATCAGCGGATATGCAAAAGGCCGTCTTTCGGCGTGCGAAAGACGGCCTTTTGCCGTGTCGTTTGCGGCCTTTCGCAACATGAAAGGCCGCCTTTTACAAATCAGCAGGCCGCAGGCCGTCATGCGTGCGGCTGTCCGTCGACCGTCTTCATGCGCATGTTCAGCTGGTATATTGACGGCAGGAGAATGAGCAGCGAGAAGCCTACGGCCATGAGCACGCGCACGGTGTCGCCGCCGAAGAGCGTTGACAGGCTCGCGTCGGCCCAGTAGGGGAAGAGCAGGTAGAAGGCGTAAGCCACGGTGTTGTTCACCCAGTGAACGGCCACTGCGGGCAGTATGCTGCCCGTGCGGTAGTACATCCAGCCGAGAAGCAGGCCCATGAGGAAGGCGTGGGGCATCTGCGCGGGGTTCAGGTGGACTACGGCGAAGAGCAGGGCCGACACCGTTATGGCCGCCCAATGGCTGCCGAAGGCGCGCAGCAGGGTGCGCAGTATGGCTCCGCGGAACACCACTTCCTCGACCAGCGGTGCCAGCAGGCAGAGCGTAAGGTAGCCAAAGTTGTGCCCCATGATGGCCTTGAACGTGCCGCTTAGATAGTCGGGCAGTGCCGGCATTAGCTCTTGCAGTGCGGCCGAGGGTATGATTGTGCCTACGGCGGCCAGCGCGCACCAGAAGAATACGCCCCACTGGCGGCTGCGCAGGTATGCCGGAGACACGTCGGCGTACCGCTTCCAGATGAACAGCGCGCCTATTGCAATGCTCGTTACGGCCGACGCCAGGATGAGCATCGGCGCGGTTATGGCCTCGGCGTTGCCGCCGCAGAATGTGCGCCAGACGTAGTCCGCGCTCTCGCCCGAGGCCAGCAGCCATGCCGCATAGACCACCCACGAGAGGAAAAACTGTATCAGCGCGAAGTAAAACAAGTATAATAAGGCTCTTTTCATATTGTTGATTTTGAAGTTAAAGGGGGTTCTTGGGAAGTTTGAATGACATTGCCTTGCCGTCTCGGCGCATTTGGCTTATTGGGCTTATTTGGTTAATTAGGCCCAATAAGCCTGATTGGCCTAATTAGACTGATGCGCCATTGCTGCATAAAGCTTATCAGTCTCCCTCCTTCGGAAGGGTCGGGTAGGGGCTGCCCAGCACTCGTTCAGCCTCTTGCCTGTCTTCCTCCAGCTGTTCCATGAGCCGCTTTACTGAGGGGAACTTGTGCTCGTCGCGCAGCTTTTCGACGAACTCCACGGTTAGCGTATGGCCGTAAAGGTCGCCGCTGAAGCCGAAGAGGTTGACCTCGAGCGTGGTGTCAGTGCCGTCAAACGTTGGCCGCGTGCCTATGTTCATCATGCCTCCAAAGGGACTCTCGCCGCCGTCCACCGCCGCCCTTACGGCGTAGACGCCGGAGCGGGGGACGAGCTTCAGGCTGTCTTCAGGCACAATGTTGGCCGTGGGGAAACCCATGCGGCGGCCTTCGTGGTAGCCGCCTACCACGCGGCCTGCAAGCCGGTAGCAGTAGCCTAAGCACATTGCGGCCATCCTAACCTCGCCTTCGGAGAGGAAAGAGCGGATGACCGACGAGCTTACCTGCACCCCGTTGAGCGTGAAGGCGTCGGCCTGCACCACGTCGATGCCCATCTCGCGGCCGTAACTCACGTAGTCTTCGAAGCCCTCCGAGCGGTTGCGGCCGAAGCGGTTGTCATATCCCGTCACCAGTGTGCGCACGTTCAGCCGCCTTAGCAGCACTTCCTGCATGAACTCGCGGGCGGGAAGCGAGGCCATGGCTTTGTCGAAATGCAGCACCACACAGTTGTCAACGCCCGTCTGCGCCAGCCGTTCCACCTTCTCGTCAAGCGTTGTGAGCAGACTCGGGCAGTAGTCCTTGTGCAGCACAAGGCGCGGATGGGCGTCGAAGGTGATTACCGTAGATTGCCCCGTGCCGTCACTCTTGGCGCGCGCCTTAACGCTGTCTATGAGGTAACGGTGGCCGCGGTGCACGCCGTCGAAGAAGCCGATGGTGGCCGTGCAAGGCCCTATGGCAGGTATGGCGGCGTCGTTCAGGTCGAGATGAAACAGCTTCATGGTCAGTATTTTACGTATATTCGAGACATGCCACGGCCTCAAGCTCGGCCACGGCTGCCATGCCGAGGCTCATGGCCGTGGCGCGGTTGGCCGCCGAGTCGTCGATGAAGAGCGTGTCTTCAGGCGCGAAACCCGTCTCGCGCAGCACCTGGCGGAAGATTGCCTCGCCGGGTTTCAGCAGGTGCATACGGTACGACAGGAACACGTTTTCAAAATAGTCGTCCACGGTCAGTCCGCCTGCGGTGAAGAAGGAGGCCTCCGCCTTGCGCCAGTGTATCGGGTTGGTGTTGCTCAAAAGCACGAGCCTATGGTCGCGTTTCAGTTCGAGCAGCAGGTCGAGGCGGCTCTGCGGAATGCCTGTAAGCAGGGCGTTCCACGCCTGACAGACGGCCTCGTCTGTGGCGGTACACCCCGGACAAGCGCGCCGCACGGCGTCGCAGAACTCGCCGACGCCGGTCGCTCCCACCTCAAGGTCGTGGAACAAGTCCTCTTGCCGGCACTCGTCAACATAGCAGGCGATGGCCTCCGCCCCTATCGCCGCAAAGGCATCGATGCAGCGGCGGCGGTCAAGCCCGGTGAGGACACCGCCCAAATCGACTATAAGGTTTCGCTTCCCAACAGCCATGCCGCCACTTATTTCGCCTTCATTCGCTTCACCATGCGCCACAGCTCGCCAATCCACAGCACAAGGGACGTGCTTGCTATGATTGTAATCCACTCCTGCCAACTGAGCGGGTCGGTGCGGAACATCTTGCCGCCGAAGGTCACTATGAGCCACTGTCCGCCCAATATGATGAGCAGTACGAGCAGAAGGCCGTTGTCATGGGTGAAGGCGTGGAAGGCGGAATGGTTTGAACCGAACGCCTTGGCGTTAAACAAATTCCAGAACTGGAGCATCACGAACGTGGTGAAGAACAGCGACAGCTCGTGCAGATGTACGTCTCCGCCGCTCTGGTTGCAGTGTATGAGGAAGGCGAACAGCACCGCGAAGAACGCCACGCCGATGCCGACGATGCCCTTTGCCATGCCCCGCGTTATGATGAAGTCGGTCTGCCGGCGCGGCTTGTCCTTCATAACTTCGCGCGAAGGGGGCAGCGACGCCAGTGCAAGGGCGGCGAAGGTGTCCATTATAAGGTTGACCCAAAGGATTTGGGTGACCGTAAGCGGCAGCTCCGTTCCTATGACCGAACCGCCCAAGACGAGCAGCAGCGCGGTGACGTTGACTACCAACTGGAAGAAGAGGAAGCGCTGGATGTTCTTGTAAAGCGAGCGTCCCCACATCACGGCGTTCACTATGCTGCCGAACGAGTCGTCGATAAGCGTCATGTCGCTGGCCTCCTTTGCCACCGATGTTCCAGAGCCGAGCGATAGGCCTACGTGGGCGTGGTGCAGGGCGGGAGCGTCGTTGGTGCCGTCGCCCGTGACTGCAACCACCGCGCCGTGCTTCTGCAACAGGTTGACAAGACGCTGCTTGTCAGTGGGCCTTGCGCGGCTCATTACGCGCAGACGGGGCACGAGTTCATAAGCCTCTTCGTCTGAAAGGGCGGCGAAGTCGGGGCCGGTGATTTGCGCATCGGCGGTAGTCTGGTCGTCCCAGATGCCTATTTGGCGTGCTATCTCGATAGCTGTTGCCGACGTGTCGCCGGTCACTATCTTCACCTGTATTCCCGCGCTGACGCACTGGCCTACTGCTCCGGGCACGTCGGGGCGTATCGGGTCGCTGATGGCGGTTACCGCCTGGAAGGTCAGCTTCTTGCCCGTGGCCAGCGCGCTCATGTCGGGCTGCTCGCCGTCGGCCAGCGTGCGGAAGGCGAAGGCCAGCGTGCGCATGGCCTGGTTCTGGTAACCGTGCAGGCGGTTGGTGATTTCCGTGCGCTCGGTATCGTCGAGTTCGCAGAGCGACATTATTATTTCGGGCGCGCCCTTCACCATCAGCACTCGCTTGCCGTTTATCTTTCCGATGGTCGCCATGTACTTGCGCTCCGTAGAGAACGGCAGCTGCGCCTCTATGTATTCGTCTTTCCTAAGTTCCTTATAGTCGATGCCGGCCTTTTCGAGCCACAAGAGCAGGGCTATTTCCGTAGGGTTGCCGATGCCCTTTCCGCCCTCGGCGTCGAGGTGGGCGGTGGTGTTCAGGGCTATTGCGGAGCGGCAGAGCGCGTCGTCGGTGTCATACTGCTGCATCTCGGCCACCTGCATCTTGTTCTGCGTCAGCGTGCCGGTCTTGTCGGTGCAGATTACCGTTACGGCGCCCATCGTCTCGCAGGCGTGCAGCTTGCGCACGAGGTTGTTGTTCTTCAACATGCGGCGCATGTTGAGCGCAAGGCTGAGGGTTACGGCCATGGGCATACCCTCGGGCACGGCCATCACTATCAAGGTGACGGCCATCATGAAGTATTGCAGCACGGTCTCGGCCATGCGCAGGTAGTCGGTTGACGACCATACGCCTTCGGCATCGACGATTATGTCGCGGCCGAGGAATATTACAAAGGCGGCGATTGATATGCCTATGCCGAACTTGCTGATGAGCTTGGCCAACTTGTCGAGCTGCAGGTTGAGCGGCGTCTTGACCGAAGTGATTTCCGTACTGGCGCGCGACACCTTGCCGATTTCTGTCGCGTCGCCTACCTCGGTCACCTGGTATGAGCCGCGTCCGTTCATCACCATCGTGCTGCGCAGCACCTTCCCGGAGGGGTAAGTGGCCTCCTTGTCGTTGTTGGCAGGGTCGGCGTGCTTCGTGATAATCGGCTCGCCAGTGAGCGACGACTCGTCAATCTGAAGGTCGGTCGATTCGATTAGCGTACCGTCGGCGGGGATTTCGTCGCCCACCTCGATTATTACGACATCGCCCACAACCACGTCCTTCCTTGCAATCTCTACCACCTTGCCGCCGCGCCTCACCTTCACGGACGACTCCTCGCCCAAGGCCGTGAGCACGTTGAACTTCTTGGCGGCGTCCATCTCAAACCAGAAGCCGATTGTCGTAGCCAGCACTATGGCCAGTATTATGCCGATAGTCTCGACGTATTCGCCGTGGATGGCGGCCAGGCCGAGCGAAATCACCGCGGCCACAAGCAAAATCTTGATGATAGGGTCCTTGTATTTGTCAAGGTAAAGCTTCCAAAGCGGAGTGCGCTTCGGAGGCGTAAGCGTGTTCTCTCCGTGTTTCAGGCGGCTCTCCGCCACCTCATTGTCCGTCAGTCCGCGCGGATTGCTGAACAATGGATTAATCTCGTTGCTCATCTAAAATTCAAAAAACAATTAAGTTAATATCGGCTGCAAATTTAGCACAAATAGCCGACATTAGCCCTCGCCCGTACCTATTATCACGCAATTTTAACGTATCTTTCCATATTTTACGCCGCCTTCCAGGCTTTATCCACGCTGCCTTCCCGCATGAAACCGGTCGAGGCGCCAGCCGCTCCGCAGGCTAACGGCGGCGCGCTGCCGGGCAATCATGCGGCCGCCCATAGCCTGCTGTAATGTGAAAGGCCGCCTTTTACATTATAAAAGGCCGTGAATTGCGATGTAAAAGGCCGTCTTTTAGCGTACAAAAGACGGCCTTTTATAACGCGTTGGATGTCAGCGCGTTATGCCGCCGGTGAAAAACACGCCGCTCGGCGGCGCGCATCCTCGATGCCGGCGGCACACTCCCGGCAATCACTTTTTTCACAGTTTTACGACACATTTCCACGAAAAAATTTGGCGGTTTGCCCAAACTTCCGTACCTTTGCACCCACAATGACCGACAGACGGTCAACGTAGGGCTTTTAGCTCAGTTGGTTAGAGCAACAGACTCATAATCTGGAGGTCCCAGGTTCAAGCCCTGGATGGCCCACACTGAAAATCAAGCAGTTACGGATTTTGTAACTGCTTTTTTCATGCCCTTTGCGAACACCGTGCGAACACGGAACACTCGTGAAACGCAATGCAATCAAGGGCAAACGGCGTTCAATCGCTTCTCGTTTTATATGATTGAACAATGTTTTTTCAACCTATCATGGGTCAGTAGATTTTCAGAGGGGATAAATTGGCTCAGTAGAAATTTAGTGGGGATATGCATATAGTTTTGCAATACGGAATAAGAAGAACTTCTTATCAGCAACTCCTCTGAGGTTAGCCCTGAAGAGGGCTCAGTAGAAATTTAGTGGGGATAAATTTCTACTGAGCCCCTATCATCCCAACGTCTGCGATATTCGGAAACTCAAACAACAGGGAATCCTAGTTTCTTGAATTGCAGTTATCAAAAACAACGGTTTTGATAATACGTGACTACAGCAACCGCCAACTACCGTAACCCACGATTACAGATTAGGAAATCACAGCATTCAATGATTTTCGTAACTTCGTCACCCAAGATGCAAAACATCTTGCTTCCAAATACATCCACGCACCAAAATCGTTTCGCCAAAAAATGCCTTGTGGATATATCCTACGAGGTTCTGAATTTTCCAAGCAAGTTGTACTTTTGTGGCCACAAAACTTCGTTCCGTTCCCTCAAAAGTTACTTGCCGATCGCTTCGCATCGGGGCGGTTTCACCGCCGTTTCGCCCTGCGAAAGAATGTCTGGAAATCTTACATTTGATTTTCTTGGTTTCCAATTGCGCAGAAATCTTGGATATTTGGAATCTTGAATTTAAGTTTCTCGGAATATGGAACATTGTATTCGAAAACACAAGTCGTCCAAAAATATTTTATACTGTTGCCTAAGAACGTATCAACTGCTAAAAAAATTCCAAATTGAATAAGTTATAATTACACAAATTACCATTAATCGCATTAATACTCTATAATCCATAATTATTGGGAATTTACTTGTGAGTCTAAAATATTTTCGTAAATCTGTATAAGGAATAAACCTCCTTGAAATCAAGAGAGTTAGAAGAATTACTTCGTTGGGGTAATGAGTTGGCAACCGTCCTGATTGCCGTGGTCTGCATCGCTTTGCTTGTTTTGGTAACTCTTACGGATGCAAAGGTATAAAAAATATTCAGGCTGGAAGAAGTATTCCAAATATTATTTCAGCCTGAATGGTCATCCACTCTCTTGGCATCCACTCTCTTATGCCGTTTTTGGCTTGAGGCAATTTACGAGCAGGGAAGCCACGGTAAAGGTAACTCCTACACCTACCACACCTGTCCATCCATAATGTTGCCAAGACAGACCTGAAACGAATGTACCGGCAGAACCGCCCAAGAAATAAATGGTCATATAAACGGTATTGACACGATTGATGGCAGATGCATCGAGGGCAACCACGCTTGTCTGATTAGACAAATGAATGCATTGCATTCCTGCATCAATCAAAAGGATGGCGATTACCATCCACAAGTAGCTGTCATTCAAAAAAAATGCCAGCAGCCATGCAGCCAACACCACACATCCTCCGACAATAGAGAAGAACCTTGCACCGTACTTTTGGATATAACCGCTAATGAATACAACCGTAGATGCACCTGCCAATCCACACAAACCGAGTGCCCCGATAATATCGTCACTCGCAAAGAAAGGCTCTTGTTTCATTCGGAAAGCAAGGCAACTCCATAGGGCGAAGAACGAACCATAAGCCAATGCCGCCCTTAACGAAGCGATACGCAAATACGGGTATTTGCAGAACAGGCGCAACAGGGATTTCATCAGCTCCATATAATTTCCTTGTGAACGGGCAGACAGCACGGGCAGCATCTTGTGAATCATAAAAAAGCATCCGAGCATAAACACGCAAGCTACCAAATAGACGGAACGCCATCCCCATACATTAGCGAGAAAGCCACTGAACACCCGTGAACCAAGAATTCCTATGAGCAGGCAGGACTGTATGATTCCCACATTGCGCACCTTGTGTGCGGGTGCTGAATGATAAGATACCAACGGGATGAAAAACTGCGGCATAACCGAAGATGCACCGGCAAGCAAGGATGCGCCCCACACCCAATAGATGTTCGGGGCAAGGGCGATGGCAAGCAATGCACACATGGAAACGATATAATTGGTCAATATCAGCTTCTTCCGTGAAACCAAGTCGCCAAGCGGAATTACAAACACAAGTCCGGCCACATAGCCTATCTGGGTTAATGTCGCTACCATGCTGGCAGAAAAGTCGTTTACCGCAAAATCTTTTGCCATGCTGCTCAACAAAGGTTGGTTGTAGTAGCAGTTGGCAACGGAAAGTCCGGTAGCGGCTGCCATCAGAGCCAGCAGAGATGCCGGAATACCTTGGTTCTCCCTCAATTCATACTTCATCGGTCGCCTCCTTTTAGTATGAAACAACTTTCAATCCTATCAAAGACGCTATAAGCGTGAACAGAAAGAAAAGCCGGATGGGAGTGGCAGGCTCCTTGAAAACGAATATTCCTATCAAGACCGTGCCGACCGCCCCGATGCCTGTCCAAATAGCGTATGCCGTTCCTAAAGGCAAAGTCTGTACAGCTTTGGCAAGCAAAGCCATGCTCAGTACGGTGGAAGCAAGGAAACCGCTTCCCCACAGATAAAACTCAACTCCTGACGCCGTTCTCGTCTTCCCCAAACAGAATGTAAGGCTCACCTCAAATAATCCTGCGAACAATAAGACTATCCAATTCATATCTATGATTTATTAAAATTCGGGCACAAAGGTAAACAAGTAATCCCTCATAACTTTTTGCATTTGACAAAAACGCATTTTGCATTTGACAAAAAAACAACCGTTCATTCCCGTTTCTGTGTGTTATTTCATAATTTTGCACACCGATAACAATGAATTATGGATATTAAGCAAATCATCAACCTGAGATATGCCATGCCGGACACGTCTTTGGACAGGTTACGGCAATGCCTGACGGAAGTTTCATACCCCAAAGGATACCGAGTGTTGGAAAGCGGGAAGGTGGAGAAAGACATCTTTTTCATCAAACAAGGTATTGTTCGCGCCTACACTTCGGTAGAAGGGAAAGAAATTACTTTTTGGGTCGGCAAAGAAGGGGCGACTCTCGTTTCCATGAAAGGATACGTGAACGATGAACCGGGATATGAAACGATGGAGCTGATGGAGGATTCGGTCCTGTATGTATTGGAAAGGAAGAAACTGAAAGAATTGTTTTCAGAAGACTTGCACATCGCCAATTGGGGGCGGCGTTATGCTGAAATGGAGTTGCTTGCCACCGAAGAACGGCTGATTTCCATGTTGTCCGCCATCGCTTCGGAACGGTATAAGGAGTTATTAGAGAAAGAACCTGACTTGTTGCAACGGTTACCATTGGGAAGTATCGCAACCTATTTAGGTGTCACACAAGCGAGCTTGAGCAGGATTAGAGCACAAATAAAGTGACGTTTCAACAAACAGGGGGACAGCAAGCGGTTTTGGTCTGCCCAAAACACAAACTTGCTACTATTGAAAAACTGAGTTCCGATTTTGGAGTAACTTATTAGCCTTTGGATAACCCAAAGGACAGTTTGCTGCTTCTGCCGGAAACAAACGGGGTGTCCAAAGGGGTGTAACCCCGTTGGCTCATTAGGGTGTTTTTAGCATGGGCGAAGCGGTGCGTGAAGAAAACGCCCTAATGAGCTATGGCTTTTGGTTCCCCAAAAGCCTGCGGCGGTGTCGGCGGTGATGTTGGCTGTTATCGGTTGCCTTTTTCTTTTCGCCAGCGATAAGGGCTTTCCCCTGTCGGTCGGCAGGATGGAAGTCCGTCCGACCAGCCTGCGGATGGCGGTGTTCACCTCTGTTGCTTTCCCTGCGGACTTGTTGAGGGGTGAAAATCCGATGAATTGATGAATGGACAACATAACTCACTGACCACCAAAGAAATGCACTCTCAACATCTTTTCATCAAACCGCTCGCCAAAAGAAAAGTGATGAATGGCGTTGTGCTGCCTTTCTCTTTTCATCAGCCCAATCCTTTTGTTGAGGGTTTGATGAGCATGTAAGTGGCTGTCATTCTTTATGTTTATATATGTTTTCATCATTTCATCAAAATATCAGAATGTTTCCAACTGAGCCTTGCTTGCCGTGTAGTAGCGTCCTATCCTCTTGACGGGTGAATATCCGCACTCACGGCTGTAATCGCATTGGTAGGTGGTGTAGGAAAGTGAATTGGATGCAGGGGTGAGCTTCCAGCACTCCTGCACCACCTTCCGCACCTGCGACTTCTCCACCTTGACTTGCGAGCAGACGAGCAACGGGACAATATCATTCAGACAGAACGAGACAGACTTCACATTCATGTTCGCCATGATGTCAAGCAGCAGTTCCGCCATTTCTATTTCCAGCCTATTGCGGTTGCTTCGGATTATCTTCCGCAGGGCATCCGTTTCCAACAGCTTCGGATTGAACCACATGCGACTCTCCTTTTCGGTGGATAACTTTCGATTAGCGAGAAAATGTAGGAAAGCAGGGATTTCCGCTTTCAGCTTTTGCAGGAAGTCGGTATCGTCACTTTTGAGCGGCACAATCTTCCGCACCCAATAGCGTGTTTCCCCTGCGTCGATGATGACGGGCAGGTGCTCGTTGTTGGAGCAAAGCACGAACTTGGCGAAGAAGCCTATCTCGTCACGGTCTTTGCCTTTCGCCTCCACCTTGTAGGATAACGTGGTACTTAGGTTCTTCAGCCGCTCGCTGTCCTCACGGCGGTTAAGCAGCACCTCGTCCACCATGATGAGCAGTTTGCCTGCCCAGTCGGAGTTGAACTGACTACGGAAGTCCTCGTTGGTGTTGAACGTCACGTTGTTTTGGTAGATGGCTTTCAGAAAGTTCAGGAACGTGCTCTTGCCCGTGTTCCTTTCTTCGGACACGAGCAACAGGATGGGCAGTTTTTGAATGGGATAAAGATACAGCAGTTGCAGGTAGTCCATGCCCAACTCATATTGTTCGCCGAAGATGTGTTCCACCAACGAGCGGATGCAGGGGAAGTCGCCTTGTATAGGAACATGGCTTATTGGCTCGTAGAGGTTAAGGAACTTGCCGACTACAGGTTGGTAGCCCACATGGTCGGGTACGGTGCAGAAGCCGTCATACTTCGGGATGCCTGCCATGTAGTCCTTGCCGTAGTCTTGCCGCAAGGTTTCGGAGTTCCATGCGATGCGTTTCCTCACATAGCCGCCGTCAATGCGGGGCTGGTCAACAATCTTGTAGAGCGTTGTGCCTACTCGGATGAATTCTTCTTTTTTTTCCATATTTCAAATATAGGTTTTGGTGCCGCCGACACCTTGTCGGCAGACGGGTTGAACATGGGTGCAAAGCTACGGCAGGACGGCTAAAACCTTGATACGTAAAACTATGCGGAACGGCGCAAAAGAAACCGACAGACAAGAAAATGCAGCGGAACGTGCAATGCCAGCCATCCAAAGGCGAAAAGAAAAAGCCCGAAGAAGCAAAACCGCACTTCTTCGGGCTAAGAGGATTGTGTGAATGCACGGGCGTATTGACACGCAACCGCACTCGCTAACATTTACACGAAGTGCTGTTGCCCAACGGAAGCCAAAGCATTTGTCTGTCTTTTCGCAAGCACAGCCTTTCCAACAGGGCATTGCGTACCCTTGCAGCATTGGAAGTGTCGATACGGAAAGCGAGTGCCACGACCATCGGCAGAGCATACGCTTCCACATAATAGCCGTTGGGCAGTTTGATGTGCCTTTCCGCTTCGTAAGGTTGTAACGCTCCGCTCTTGTACACGGCTCGGATGGCAGCATGGAGTGTCGGGGCAATTACATCAAAAAGCTCCACCAATTCCATTTCGCTCATCCATACATTGGTGGTATCGGACGGTACGGCAATCCTGCCGCACCCGTCCATCGTTATGGCTTCACGTTTCATACACCTGCCACTTTAATGTCACCGAATGACTTGCTCAGCTGGTTGCCGAATGCCGTCAGGTCGTTGTCCAGCTTTTGCGTGGTTATCTTCGCATAGATTTGGGTCGTCTTGATGTTGGTGTGACCCAAAACACGGCTTACGCTCTCTATCGGCATACCCTTGCAGAGAGCCAGGGTTGCGAATCCATGACGTGAGCAATGAAAGCTAATCGACTTATTTACACCGCATTCCCGTATCATCTTCTTTAACGGCTTGCATATAGACCAATAGTTCAGATTAGGGAAAACAAGATTGTCCTCTTGGAACGGACGGTAACGCTCGATTATCTGCAAAGGGATGTCCAGCAGCTTTACTTGGTACGGTACGCCCGTCTTGTGCCGTTTGGAAACAATCCACTTCTCGCCGT
>ENA-OPIO01000510-OPIO01000510.1-human-gut-metagenome-genome-assembly--contig:-NODE-510-length-12614-cov-4.026833_pt1 | contig 12614 bp, 8 predicted proteins | sample MGYA00241395_ERZ501636 | MGnify/ENA primary metagenome ERZ501636 (study PRJEB25962, sample SAMEA2042198) | human gut metagenome | biome: human gut; feature: human-associated habitat; material: faeces... | reverse complement strand
TTATTTAAACAAAAACTGTCAACCTATTTCAGGAAAAGACAAAAGGCCGTCTTTCGGCTTCTGAAAGACCGCCTTTTACATGACAAAAGAGCACCTTTCGCAAGCTGAAAGACGGCCTTTCGCAAAACGGCTATCCACGCCATGCCCGACAATCGGGCAACGACATAGGAACCATCTACGTAAAAACAGACTGCGGAATATGCTCCGTTTGCATTCTTTTGAGTATATTTGCATTCGTTTTTTAATACATGCAATGCACACAAAAGGCGACCTTACTCAAGGCGGAATAACCGGCACACTGCTACGTTTCACGCTACCGATGATTGCAGGAGCCATGCTTCAGCAATGCTACAACGTGGCCGACACGCTCATCGTGGGACGTTTCGTTGGGCCGGAAGCCCTCGCCGCCGTAGGGTCTGCATACACATTGATGGTGTTCATAACGTCGATACTACTCGGACTGAGCATGGGCAGCGGCACCGTAGTATCGCTGAAGTTCGGCGCCGGCGACCATGACGGCATGCGCAAGAGCATAGGCGCCTCGCTCATTGTAATCGGCTTGGCCACCATTGGGCTTACCGCCGCCTGCTTCCTGCTTAACGACCCGATACTTAGACTGCTCCAGGTGCCGGCTGACGTGTACCCGCTGATGAGCACGTACCTGCTCATCATCTATTGCGGTATCGTCTTTACATTCCTTTACAACTTCTACGCATCAATGCTGAGAGCGTTGGGCGACTCGGTTACTCCACTATGGTTTCTTGCCGTCTCGGCAGTGCTCAACATCGTGCTCGACCTTGTTTTCATCCTCACTTTCGACTGGGGAGTGGCCGGCGCGGCCTGGGCCACGGTCATTTCGCAAGCGGTATCAGGCCTCGGGATAATGGCCTACACCCTCAGGCTTCGCCCCGAGCTGCGAATAAGGCGTGCTGACATACACATAAAGCGCTATATCCTGAGCGAAATAACGCAGTTCTCAATGCTTACGAGCGTACAACAGTCGGTAATGAACTTCGGCATACTGATGGTGCAAGGCCTCGTCAACAGCTTCGGAATGCATGTCATGGCGGCATTCGCTGCGGCCGTAAAGATTGACTCTTTCGCCTATATGCCGGTACAGGAGTTCGGCAACGCCTTCTCAACGTTCATCGCCCAAAACTTCGGAGCTGGCCAGCACGACCGCATACGGCGAGGGGTAAAAGTGGCAATAGGCGTCTCGACAGCATTCTCCGTCGTTGTATCGGCCGCCGTGTTCATCTTCGCTGAAGAACTGATGATGATGTTCGTCAGCGGCGGCGAGGACGAAATAATCACCGTGGGGGCCGAATATCTTAGGATTGAAGGCTCGTTCTACGCGCTGATAGGCTTGCTGTTCCTTCTGTACGGATACTATCGCGCCGTGCGCATGCCGGCAATGTCGGTAGTGCTCACCGTGCTGTCACTCGGGCTCAGGGTAGCCTTGGCCTATTGGCTGGCGGCCATGCCCGGAATCGGTGTGTACGGAATATGGTGGGCCGTGCCGATAGGATGGTTCGTGGCCGACGCTGTCGGCATTGCATATTATGCCCGCACAAAAGTTAAGAAACATTAAATCATTAAATTTCCCGTTCACAATCAACAACCTTCAGCGTATCCCGTATATAACGTTCTAATACATCACACAAAACAAAACGACATGAAAAGGATTATATTGGCAATGCTCCTGGCCGTCACAGCGTTGCAATACGGACTTAGCCAGACGGCCGGAAGCTCTTTCACAATTACGGGAACGGTTGTCGACTCACTGACAAGCGAAGGCGAACCTTATGCAACCGTACGCCTGACAAAACCAGGCAAACGGGCCGAAGCGGTAAAAATGGCCGTTACGGACAAGGCCGGACGATTTACCATCACAGCCCCGGCCAGAGGCAAATACGTGCTGACCATAAGTTCGATGGGACGCGCCGACATAGTGAAAGACATCGACACAAACGGCAACGGACGCGCAATTGACCTCGGAACGATACTAATAAAGGACGACAGAAACGAGCTTTCAGGCGTAGAGGTAGTGGCCCAGAAACCGCTGGTGAAGGCCGACATCGACAAACTGGAATACGACATTGAGAGCGATCCCGACTCAAAGTCGAACACGATACTCGAAATGCTGCGTAAAGTTCCTATGGTAACGGTAGACGGAGAGGACAATATCAAGGTGAACGGCAGCTCGTCTTTCAAGGTATATGTCAACGGACGGCCGAACAACATGATGTCAAACAACCCGTCGGAGGTGCTCAAGAGCATGCCCGCCAATACTATAAAAAAGATTGAAGTGATAACCAATCCCGGCCCGAAGTATGACGCCGAAGGCGTAGGCGGCATTCTCAACATCATCACCGTAGGCTCAGGCTTCGAGGGATACACCGCCACATTCAGCGCCAACGCAAGCAACCGTGGCGCAGGCGGAGGCGTGTTCGGCACGATAAAGAGCGGCAAGCTTACAGTCAGCGCACGCTATAACTACAACTACAACGACCAGCCACGCAGCTATTCGGGCAGCACCCTTACCGCAACGGACGACGAAATGTCGGCCAGCTCGGCAAACATCGCGCAGGACGGGAGCAGCAAATCAAGCAGCAACTTCCAGTCAGGCAGCCTCGAGGCAAGCTATGAAATAGACACGTTGAACCTCGTCACGGCCTCCTTCGGCCTGTGGGGCAACAACTACAAGAGCCGAGGCGCCTCGTCAATAATCGGCACAAACCCTGCAAACGGCGACGAGCTATATAGCTACAACATGCCGTCGCACAGCAAGAACTCATGGTTCTCGATAGAAGGAAGCGTCGACTACCAGCGCCTTTTCAAGGTAAAAGACCGCATGCTGACATTCTCTTACCGAATCAGTACCGACCCGGAAACCAGCGACTCGTACACCGACTATAACGACATGAGCGCCGCCATAGACTGGCAAGACTATATCCGTCGACTCGAAAACCAGCACAACGACGGCTCGCAACGCACTACGGAACACACGTTTCAGGTTGATTACACCACCCCGATAGGCAAACTCCACACCATAGAGGCAGGCACCAAGTATATTCTCCGCAACAATTCATCGGAAAACGACCGCTATACCGCCGCCGCGGCGGACAACGGAGAATATGAGTTTGACGAGGAACACAGCTCGCATTACAGGCACAACAACGACATCATAGCCGCATATCTGGGCTACGGTATCAAGTGGAAGAAGCTGTCCGGAAGGCTCGGCCTGCGCTACGAGCATACCATACAGGACGTAGAATACCTGCTCGGCCGTGGTGACGACTTCCGCATGCACTTCAACGACTTCGTTCCTTCGGCCTCAATCGGCTACCGCCTGACCGACACGCAGAACCTCCGCTTGGGCTACAACATGAGGATTTACCGCCCCGGAATATGGTACTTGAACCCTTATCTCGACGATTCCAACCCTACGTCGATAAGCCAGGGCAACCCGAACCTTGTCAGCGAGAAGAGCCATTCGTTCTCTCTCGGCTATAACAGCTTCACCGCCAAGCTGAGCATTAACCTGTCCTTGCGCTACAGTTTCACGAACAACAGCATAGAAAGCGTGTCATCCCTCGTCAGCGACAACGACATTGCAGGCCTTCAGAACCCTACGGGCAAGGGCGTGCTGTACACCACTTACCGCAATATAGGCAAGACCCGCTCGGCCAACTTGAGTGCATACGTCAACTACAGCCCCTTCACCACGACGCGCATCTACGCCAACCTGTACGGCGGATGGACGTATCTCTCGGACGGAGGCGACCTTAGCAACCATGGCTGGAACATGTATGCGTATGGCGGAGCGCAGCAGACGCTGCCCAAAGACTGGCGCATCAGCTTGAGTATATGGAGCCAGACACCGTGGATTTCGCTGCAAGGCAAGGGCAGCGGGTTCTTCGGTTACGGGTTGAATGTAACCAAACAGTTCCTCAAACAGCGGCTCACCTTGTCGGCATTTGCCAACAACTTTTTCAAGAAATACAACGTTTACAATAATGACATGTCAAGCACCGGCTTTACGCAGCACTCGTGGAGCAAGTACAACCAGCAGCGTTTCGGTGTCAGCGTAAGCTTCCGCATCGGCGAACTGAAAGCCTCCGTCAAGAAAGCCGAGCGCACGATAAACAATGACGACGTAAAAAGCGGAGGCGGAAACGAAGGCTCTAAATAATTAAGAATTAAGAGTCGGAAAATTAAGAATTAAGAGTTAAGAATTAAGAAAGACACCTTCGTTGCGACAAGGCATATTTTCTTAATTCTTAACTCTTAATTCTTAATTATTTTGTTCCTTTCCTCAATATATGCTCAAGCGGCTTGCACTCACTGTAGACAACGCTAAGGATAACATCCGGAAGGCGTCCTTTACCTGTCGTCTTATCACCGGTAGTAACGTCAAAGATATCCGACGACACGCAGACTCCATGCTCCCATGTCTCATGGAATATCTTGTGTGAACGCGTCTTTACGGCATTCATCGTCCAGCGCCCGTCAGGACGCCCCGCGGAATCAAACCTTCCGGTAAGTGACTCACCGCCAAACGAATAATAAACCTGTCCGGTAAGGTCGTGCCCCGACACGCCGACAGTCAGCAGAGTAGTGCCTTTCTTGAAACCAAGTAAACGTGAACTGCACCTCGAACGGTACACGTAACAACCGGCGCGACGGCCGTCAGCATAATCGACATACAGCGAACGCCTCAACCCGAAAGTCCTGTAAGTAAACAGCCAGCGCCCTTGTTTCCTGCCGTTGCCGAACAATCCATACGCCGTCTCCTTGATTCGACCTTTCGGTTGAACGTACGTCATCCTTGAAAACCAGAACTTTCCACCATATATCCTGCCGTTACCGGAGTCGTCATAAAAGTAAACCGCCCGCCCGTCATGATAAACACCTGAATAGCAACGCCGGCCATTCGGATAGGCCGGGCTTGCTCCTACGGACATGACGAACCGTCTGGCAAGCAACATCAAATCAGCCAATTGCATACAATCACATTCCAACTCCCCGGCCGCACAGGAGCAATATACTTTTTAACATGAAGCGTGGAGCCGATAATGCCATGTCAATGATGAAGGTCGTAGGAAAACCCGAAAGAGAGATATAGCCGTAGCGGCCCACGCAAACCGTGAGAACCACCATGCCTTCATCTCTCTTTTGCATGAAAATTTCCTACGTTTTCACCATCGAGAAGAGCATTGCGCTTCTTTATTTTAATATGTATAGGAAAGAGCCTATGGCTCAATCGTTTGCAAATATACGACATTATATCAAGATAGAGAAGTGTTTTGCCGAAAAAAGAAAAAAAGAACCACAAAAAAGAACGAGTTAAGGCAAAGTAGCTATGTTAAAGAATGTTAGCTTAAATTTTAGTTTGAGAGAGCCGCACAAAAAGGGAATGACACCTATATATGCGGTTGTTCGCGTTGGCAAAAAACAATATAAAGTGCCCACGGGATGTCGCATAAAGCCATGGCAGTGGGACGAGAAGAAACAGTTACCTTATAATAATATAAGCAAGGATGATGAGGCTAACGTAATTAAAATTATTAACACTATTTCACAAATTCGGCTTAGTTTTCGAAAATCTTTTCTATATCTTTGCGATGTGACGGCCATCACGACAATAACAATAATAAAACGAAAATTAGGTATGGCACATAAAATAGCAGCCCAAAAGGCAAGCGCAGGAGCGAAAGCAACAACCATAATGGAGCGAGCTTTCGTGATTTATTACACTGAGAACCCAGATGTAAAAGATACAACGCGCAAGGTGATGCGAGACCGTCTAAACAGTTATTTGACGTTTCTCGCCGAAACAGGCGACACAGTAAAGAGGCTTACGCAACGGGGCATAAATGAGTTCCGTGATTACTTGGTTTCTCAACGAGAAAGCGGAAGTCGGCGCATAAGTAATGCGCAAATAAATAACCTTTGTAACGTTGTTGTAAGACTGATAAGGGTAATAGCCACCCACTCGGAGTTTGCCAACTACAACGTGAGCAAAGTTGATTACTACGCATTGAAGGAGGTAAAAGCCAAGAATGAATGGAAAAAGAAGCGACCGTTAAAGGAAGAGGAGCTAAAAGCCTTGCTGTCATGCCAACTTACACCGCAAGAACAAGAGTTCCGCGATTTGTTTCTGATGGAGTGTGATTGTGGGTGCAGGGTTAGTGACCTCCCTAAACTATTTGACCCGACAGTTCAAAAACATTATGCGGACAAAGGCAGAGAAGTAATGGCGATAGACACTCAAAAGGAACATATAAGAGCTTATATTTGGCTGACGGACACTATAAAGGAGTGTCTTGCAAAATACGGAGGTAAGGGGTTCATATACGCCCGTCCCGATAACACTCGCACTTTTACGAACAAATATAACCGCGTCATTAGAAGTATTGCCCGTAAAGCAGGACTAACGGGAAAAGAGACGTACAAGGACGCGAACGGAAATATAAAGACAGAGTGCTTATGCGACATAATATCAAGCCATTTCGCCCGATATACGTTTATATATAATATGCGAAAACGCGGTTATACTGCGGATGAGCTTCGCCGTCTCACTGGCCACGCTGACAGCACAATGATAAATGAGGTGTACAGTGTGCCCACCGACGAAGATGAGGCTGACGCCGTGTTCAGAGCGCATGAGCGCATAAGCGGCGCAACATCCGACAATATATGTGAGCCGCAACAAAGCACAGCTTTAGCAACTTATGTGCTACACTGTCGCGATATACTTGCATGGCTTGGCGAACCACGTGAGAGCTACGCCCACATAAGCCATCCGCAGGAACTCGCACGTCTTATCACGAGCAAATATGAAGTGCCGTTGGCAGGCATGGGGTGGAACGTTGAAACAATCGAACACCTTTACAAGTCCAATGACATGGAGGGCTATAAACGGCTAAAAGCTGATATAATGAAGTTGAGGCCGAATAGCCTCAACCTATAAACTCTTTCTTTATGCGCTTTATGGTACTAATACTACATTTAATATTCTTTTGGTTGCAAACGGCATACGTTGAGGCGACCGACAACCCTTTACGGAGGCATTTAATCACGTCTTTGTATTGCTCCGCCTTTTGCTCGTGGGACTTTACGCTTCCTTGTTTGCGCCCCATTTTCACGCCGCGTGCGATTGCTTGTTTGCGACCGCTATTAAGGCGAAACTTTATGTTTTCGCGCTCTTTTTCGGCACAAAAAGAAAGGCAGCTTATATATATTGCCATTACGCCGTCCACGCTCCCGTCTGACTTTAATATATGTAAATTCTCTTTTTGGAAAAATATATTTATCTTTTTGTCAATACAATGTTTTACTGTCTCTAAGACCTGCCATATAGCACGTCCCACACGAGATAATTCACTGCAAAGTATAATGTCAATGCAGTTGACCTCCGCGTATTCAAGGCACGACATAAGTACAGTACGCTCCTCGTTTTTTGCTGCGCCGCTTATTTTTTCATTAAAGACTTTAACGACCTCTATATCGTTGGCTGCCGCATAACTTTGCAGGTCGGCAACTTGCCTATCGTTCGTTTGACGCTCTGTGATTGACGATGTACGAGTGTAGATAATTGCTCTCATGTTGTGTCTGATTTAATTCTGATGCAAAGATACGAATTATCTTACTAACGACCAAATAATATATAGATTTATTTGAGTCTAACGAATACATTTAACATCCGCTAGCACTAAAAAAGTCAAAGAATTATGTGAGACGAAAAACAAGGCGGTTCAACCATGCAAATATGATTTATTTGAGCCATTTTTATTTTTGGCCTCAACACTCAAAAATTGATACCTCGAAAGTATCAGAAAATGACACGTATAGTATGAAAGGAAAATCACAAAACCCACTATATAGGGGCTATCGCCGTCCCTCTCGTCTAAGGGGGGTATAGGCTTATGTCCCCTGCGTTTGCTTTGTGTAACTTAAAGAGTATAATAACAGCAAAACAGTTTGCAAAATATTTCACGGATGAAAAAATTGAGAATAAGATAACTAACTATTGTGAATAAAACAACAATACTTACTATTTATAATAAACAACAATAATAATATATGAATAATAAGCAGTACAAGCGACAAACGAGGCAAATGCCACAAGCGACAAGGGACAAAATTGCCGCCGCAATGCGCGGCAGAAAGCTATCGCCAGAGACAAAGAAGCGCATCAGCGATGGCCAACGTAGGGCATGGGCGCAAATACCGCCACAGCAAGATTTTGACAAGCTTTGGCCGACAAGTAACGAGAATAACAACGAAAACGAGCAAAATGATGGCACTGAAACGGAGGGTAAATTTTAACATTGACAGACTTCGGCTCTGCTATCGTCAGCCTCAACAGTTGTTTACCGATGTCACGAGCTGCGACAATGACACTGAAATAGACTGTGGCGATTTTCGGTTAAAAATAGTGGATAATGGGCGGACGGATGATGATGAGCAACAACCGACAAATGCAACCGCGCAAATACGGTACAGGGACGGCGATAAAGATGTTACATTTGGAATTTTAGAATTAAATAACTCCGCAAAATATAGGGGTAAGTGCTTTCTATCACTCGACCAGCCAGCACTGTACGACTGTCAGGGCAGAGATGTCTGCACGGGTGAGAAGTATAACCATCTATGCTATTTGCCATATATAACCAGCACGCTCGGTCTTGTCTTAAATAACATAACACTTCTCGAAATCGCGGCCGACACGAACGTAAACCCCGTCCCAACCATCCGTAGAATGGTACACGACCATCCAAATTACGACATGATTTTGCGCGGTAAAAAGGTTGCGGACGCAAACCGTAAAATAGGCGGATATTACGAGACATACGGACGTTCACGCGAACGCCAAGACCGTTATCCTACGCTTAATTTTCGGAGCGAAAAAGACCCCGAGTACCCTAAACTACGAATATATAACAAGACGCGAGAAATATTAGAGAGCAGCGGCAAAAAGTACGAGGCGGCATGGAACGAATACGGCAACCATGCGGTATTTCGGGCAGAGATTGAGCTAAGGAATGAAAGTTACCGCCAATGGTTGTCACATATAGCACCAATAAAGCCCGAATGGGGCTGTTTAGAGGACGCTGAGCACCTTCTTTTATCGGAAGAGTACAGAACTGCAATTTGGCTCTATTGGACGCGCAGAATGCTTTATTTTCGCCCAAAAGGCAGACGGAAAGAGGTCATTGACCTTGCGGACATTATAAGTGGGGAGGCTTGTTGAGCCTCCCTATTTGTTTGCATTGACACGTATATAACCAGTACCCTTGCCAATGCACGATTTATGGCCTCAACCCCTTTATTTATCGAGGCTTTATAGGTTTGTTTTCATGCACGTCAAAAATTTGTTAAAAGTTAAATATTGCTAGTCTTGCAACATACTCAAAAAAAAGGATATATCTTTGCCAAAGAAAAAGAAGAACAAAGGAAAAGAACGCTTCCAAAAATAAGTTGTAAAACATTAAATATCAACGAGTTAAATGAAGCCAAAAGACTTCCTACGTTTTCACCATCGAGAAGAGCATTGCGCTTCTATTCCAAATAATATACCAACAGGGCATAAGCCCTATATTGACTGCAAAGATAATGTAAATCGTGCTTAATACAAAACAAAACCGCCATTTATTTTTATTACAATGCCGATAAGATTGGCCGCCCACTGCCTGCCTGCGTTTAAACAACTGCAATATGGCGTGAAATCAACGCTTCTGTAATACATGGCCTTTTAGCCTGCAAAAGGCCATGTATTACAACACAAAAGGCGGTCTTTTGGTTTGCAAAAGACCGCCTTTTGTAAAATGACGATTCCCAATGCTGTATTCAGCATTCCGCCAAGCGTATGGCGGAATGCGCTTGACGGCCTCAGTTCATGCGGCTTACGGCCTCGGCAAGTGGTGCGCTCAATGGCGGGATTCCTTGCGGAACGGTTACCGTCAGCTGTGCTTCCGCCTTCATGGCAGCCTTCATTTCTTTTTTCGTGCAATGCCTGATGCCGGTTACATAAAGTTCCTCAAAGGTCTGACCTCTAACCTCCTTGAACTTTTTTCCTGGCAAATTCAAGGACATGTCAAGGTATTCATACATGCTGACAAGGTTTCTCAATGTGGGTGTTCCATGTCGTGTGTCATACGTTTCGCTCTTTTTATAGCTATAAAAATGAAACTTCATTCCGAAGAAATTATATGATTTTCCCTCGCTTCCGCCAAAAGCGCTGTCGGTATAGACGGTCAACGTCTTAGCCACCGTGTCGTTCTTTATGGCTTGTATAGAGCCGTTTCGGCTGCGCTTCATTATCCCGTTGGCAATCGAATCGTCCAAATAGCCCTTGTCACGGAACTTGTCGAGCAGGCTTCGCTTCTTCAATTTAATCATCGTAGGGCTTGTGTAATATTCCGACTGACCGTTTTCCTTCTGTCTAATCTTGTGCAAGTTCCTTGTCGATAGGCCCTTGCGTCTTATGCGTCCATGGCGCAGCGGTATGTAATAGTCGAACACGGCGTCGCTAAACGACGACGGAACGGAGTCCGTAATCATGTAACTGCGCTCGTATGCGGTTATCACCAGATAGTCGGGACGCTCGTATTTGGCCGTCACTTCGGGTATTGCGTAGGTGTAAGGCGTGAGCCTAACTGTATTGTTTGACACCGTATCGGTGCGGAACTCATGGCTTGTGTAGTTGATGTGCTGAACCGTCACCGTGCCCTTGTATCCCTTGGGCAGGGGCAGAGTGCCGTCGGTACCGCTCACGCCGACGCACTTTCCGCCGTCAACAAACACGCTTGCTGCCTGTACGGGACAGCCGTCGGTGCCGTCAACTATCCTTATCTGCGCATTAACAGGCATGACAAGGAACATTAAAAACAATAGTAACAACCTATTCATATTGACACTTATTTTAATTAAGAATTAAGAGTTAAGAATTAAGAAAGATACCTTCGTTGCGGCAAGGCATATTTTCTTAATTCTTAACTCTTAATTCTTAATTTTCCAGACTCTTAATTCTTAATTGCCGCTTTGCGGCTTACTGTTTGTTCGCGCGCTTGCGGTCGTTATGGTCGAGGATGATTTTGCGCATGCGCATCGACTTCGGCGTAACCTCAACAAGCTCGTCCTCCTTGATGTATTCGAGTGCTTCCTCGAGCGAGAGGACGGTGCGCGGCACGATGCGCGCCTTGTCGTCAGAGCCGCTGGCACGGGTATTGGTCAGCTGTTTTGCCTTCGTTACGTTCACCACGAGGTCGTTGTCGTGAACATGCTCGCCAACCACCTCGCCGGCGTAAACCTCGTCGCCCGGGTCGATGAAGAACTTGCCGCGGTCTTGCAGCTTGTCTATCGAGTAGGCGTAGGCCGTGCCCGTCTCCATAGCTATCATGCTGCCGTTGATACGGCGGGTGATGTCTCCCTTGTAAGGTTGGTACTCCTTGAAGCGGTGGGCCATGATAGCCTCGCCCTGGCTGGCGGTCAGCACGTTGGTGCGAAGGCCTATTATGCCGCGCGAGGGGATGTCAAACTCAATGTTAACGCGGTCGGCCTGGCTCTCCATCGAGGTCATCTCGCCCTTGCGTCGGGTAACCATGTCGATCATCTTGCTGGCAAACTCCTCGGGCACGTTTATCGTAAGCTCTTCTATCGGCTCGCATTTCTGGCCGTCAATCTCCTTGTAAATTACCTGCGGCTGGCCTACCTGAAGCTCGTAACCCTCACGGCGCATCGTCTCGATGAGCACCGACAGGTGGAGCACACCTCGTCCGCTGACAATCCACTTATCGGTAGAATCGCCGAAGGGAGCCACGCGCAGGGCGAGGTTCTTCTCCAGTTCCTTCTGCAGACGGTCGTTGATGTGGCGGCTGGTGACGTATTTTCCCTCCTTGCCGAAGAACGGCGAATCGTTGATAGTGAACAACATGCTCATCGTAGGCTCGTCAATGGCGATGGGAGGCAGCGGCTCCGGATTCTCGAAGTCGCAGATAGTATCGCCAATCTCGAACTTCTCCAGACCGATGATGGCGCAGATGTCGCCGCTCGATACGCTCGGGGTCTTGACGTGGCCCATGCCCTCAAAGGTGTGCAGCTCCTTGATTTTAGTCTTCTCCTGAGAGCCGTCGCGGTGGCAGATGGTAACGTTCATGCCCTCGGTAAGTGTTCCGCGGTGGACACGCCCCACGGCTATACGGCCCGTATAGCTCGAATAGTCGAGACTGGTTATGAGCATTTGCGGCGTACCCTCGAGCGCCTTTGGCGCGGGTATCACCTCTACTATCTTGTCAAGCAGGTAGTTAATGTTGTCAGTAGGCACCTTGTAGTCTTCGCCCATCCAGCCGTTCTTTGCCGAGCCGTACACCACGGGAAAGTCAAGCTGGTCTTCCGTAGCGTTGAGCGAGAACATCAGGTCGAACACCATCTCGTACACTTCCTCGGGGCGGCAGTTGGGTTTGTCCACCTTGTTCACCACTACGATGGGCTTCAGACCTATCTGGAGCGCCTTCTGGAGCACGAAGCGGGTCTGCGGCATGGGACCCTCGAAGGCGTCAACCAGCAGCAGGCAGCCGTCGGCCATGTTGAGTACACGCTCAACTTCA
>ENA-OPIO01000508-OPIO01000508.1-human-gut-metagenome-genome-assembly--contig:-NODE-508-length-12645-cov-4.436616_pt1 | contig 12645 bp, 11 predicted proteins | sample MGYA00241395_ERZ501636 | MGnify/ENA primary metagenome ERZ501636 (study PRJEB25962, sample SAMEA2042198) | human gut metagenome | biome: human gut; feature: human-associated habitat; material: faeces... | reverse complement strand
TGGGTTATACCGAAGACGCCGTGGTGTCCTCCGACTTCCTGGGCGATCCGCGCACGTCTATCTTTGACGCCAAAGCCGGTATCGCTTTGACGGATACCTTCGTGAAAGTCGTCTCTTGGTACGACAACGAAATCGGCTACTCCAACAAAGTGCTGGACTTGGTCGCCTATATGGCTTCCGTCAACAAATAACTCTGGCAGTAAAAAAGCGGGCCCCGCAAAGGGCCCGCTTTTTTTACGCCCGACGGGAACACACAAACAGTTTGCCCGGCAAACCGAATAATTTATAATAAACATATACCCCAAAAAGGGGAACACCTTATATAATAAGGGGGAAACCGATGAAAAAACACTGTATGCTGTTGCTTGCCGCCGCTTTTTTATACGCGCCGTCTTTCGCCGCGGCCGCGGCGCCGCAGCTGATGAGCGTCAGCGCGGATGCGGAGGTGCGCGTCAAGCCCGACCGCGCCGCCATCACGTTCGGCCTGTTTGAAAAGACGGATAATCTGCGCCGGGGCGCGGAACGCTTAAACGCCGTGGCCAAACAGGTGGCCGACTACTGCCGCACGCGCGGGATTGAGGACCGTTTTATCCAAACCGACAGCCTGCGCATTACACCCGTATATTTAAATCAAACGACATACGCTAAAAACGGCGTAAAATCGGAAACCGAAAAACTGCAATACGAACTGACACAAACATTCACCATCACGCTGGAAGACCCGGCCCAGTACGAAGACGTGATGTACGGCCTCTTGGGCATGGGGATTAACCGCGTGGAAAACGTGTCTTTCTATTCCACCCAAATGCGCCGCTACCGCGATGAAGCGCGCCGGCTGGCCGTGAAACACGCACGCGAAAAAGCGGAGCTGTTAGCCGAAGCGGCGGGCATCCGCCTGGGCAAAACGGTAAATGTAGCGGAAAACACCGCACCCGCCTGGCCGGCCGCACGCTATGCGGCCAGCAACGTGAGTCAAAACATAACGGAAGGCGCGGCGGGCGACAACCTGCTCCCCGCTCCCGCCACCGGGATGATTTCCGTTAAAGCGGCGGTAACGCTGACGTATAAGATTAAATAATTTTACTGTAAAAAAGGAGCGATAAAAAATATGATGAAAAACATTTTGCTGTGCGCGGTGTTTGCGCTGTTTGGCGCCGGATGCTGCTGTGCGGACAAACAACTGCTGGGCACCTGGGTGCAGCCCGTCCCCGGACTGTCCGGGCAGGTACAGGGCGTTGTGCTGGAAGAAGGCGGCAAAGCGTCTTCGGTCAATATGGCTACGCTGGTGTATGAAACCTGGAGTAAAAAAGGCGACACGCTGACGCTGACCGGCAAGAGCATCGGCAACGGACAGACGATTGACTTTACCTCCGAAATGAAAATTGAAAACGTAAACGGAGATGAACTCGTCCTTTCTTCCGAAGGGCAAACCGTCCGCTTTACGCGCCAAAAATAAAATTATCCTATCACGCTCCCGCGCATACAGTGCGGGAGTGTTTTTATTTTCTCCGACGGAAAAATAAACGGCTTCAGCATTTTTTTCTTGCACGGCCCGAACAAAAGCGATATAATTATTTATATGCAGCGCAAAAACATTTTTTCTAATATGACTAAAATTAATTCCATCCGCCGCGCGGAAGGAACCGTTTTTGCGTCCGGACATATGTGCTCTTATCTGTTTAAATCCGTCTGGTCCATTATGAATGTCGTTAAGACCTGCGCCGCGTTTAAGCACCTAACCAACCGTCCGGGATTGCAAGCAGTTTTTTAAAACCGACTGCCGCGTAAATAAAAAGATTTTTAATAATCCCCGGACTAAAATAAAAAAGTCCGGGGATTTGTTTTTAAACTAATTAATTAAGGAGCCGTCTATATGAACCGCAGCGAACGCATTTCCATTTTCACCAAAGGTTTTACCTCTTTTATGAAGGGTAAGACCGTGCACGCGTTTGTCATGCGCCTATCCGTCCATTCTGCCGTAAACGCGCTGATGAATAAATTTTACAAGAAGATTTATGTGTCCGTGGGAGGAGCGGGAATTTAAAAACCGCCGTGCAATTTAAAAAACCAACCCCGGACTAAAATAAAAAGTCCGGGGTTTTTTAATTAAACATTTTAAATAATAAAGAGGAAAAAAGAAAATGAACAACATCACCAAAGCCGCCGTTGCCGCCGCAGCCTGTGTACTCACCGCGGCCGCTGCCGTACAAGCCCAAACACCAGCCCGCACGCTCAGAAACGCCGCCCGGGCCGCCGCCGATTCCAGGGCGTTAATCGGAGTGGTAAAACCGGTGCGCGTGCCCATTCCTTCCCGCACGGAAATAGCCCGCGGCGCAATCACGCCGGCCGGCAATTTAAACGCCGCCGCGCCCGCTTCCGCGGCCCGCACGGGCGTCAAACCCAACATCGTGCGCATTCATCCGGCGGCGTTAGCGGCCCACATGGAACAATACCGCCAAGAACGCGAGAAAATGTTGCGCGCACGCCTGGCGGCCAGCGTCATCGTGTACAAAGAAGGCATTTTAAGGGGATACCACCTGCCCGAAGAATATCTGGAAGGCTACTTTATGAGAAGAATCTTCCCGTATCAGTCCAAACCGACTTATTCGCCCGGCCCGAAATCGGACACTTTTCTCTATCGCGGCATGCTGCTTACGCCGGAAGAACTGTCCAAAATTTTACGCGAAGGTTTTTCGCCCAAAACCGCCAAATGGAACGCCGGGACGGACGGCCGCCCCGCCGTCAGCCTGTCCTCTTCGGAGCAGGAAGCCACGCATTACATCTTCCAAAGCGGTTTTAAACAAAACGGCATCGGCGTCGTGTTTGAAGTCCGCCGCTCCCCGCTTATGGAACTGGGCAAAGACCCGGTGCTCAACCGCACCAAAACCATTTACTATTCATACGAAGATATTCCCGCCGGCGATATCGTAAACGTATATATCCTGGGGGAATTCGGCTGGAATTCGCTGGAGAAAATTATCAGCGCCGCCAAAGAAGGAACCATCTCTTCCCACACCAAATGGACGGGGCAGTTTGGACGCGTGTTATTTTAACCGAATGCCCTTCTGTGTAATAAAGCAAAGGCCCGCTTTTCCCGGCGGGCTTTTGCATACGTAAAAATACGGACCGAAGAATTTTCTTCGGTCCGTATACGGTAAATCAAACGGTAAGAAACTTTATTCAGCCGCGTCTTCGGCCGCTTTAAAAATATGGCTAAACGACAGCGACACGCCGACATACACGTTTTCGCCGCGTTTGCCGAAATACTTGGCCTGGGCGGTGTAGTAGCTTACGAACGGCGCGAGATACAAGTTCTTATACAGCTGCACTTCCAAACGCGCATCGGCCGTAAATTCATAATCCAAATCCGTGGAGCGTTTTTCCGATTCGCTCAGGTAATCGCGGAACAAAGCCGAGTATTTCGCGGTTACGCCTTCGCGCACCGGCTGTTCAATTTTAAAGCCGGCTTCCCACGCCAGCTTGCTCGCGCCGGGGCTGTACGTAAAATCGCGCTCGCCCACCACCGCGGCAAACAAACTTTTAATGTATTTGCCTTCAAAGAGCTTCACGCCCGCGGTGCCGCGCAGAATTTTTTTGCGGGGAGAGTAATCGGGTTTGGTAAATTCCGTTTCGTATCCCAGCGTGGCAAACGGCCCCACTTCAAAACCGCCCAATACGTCCTGCACGTTCCACAAACGCTGGGTATAGCCGGTGGTAAAGAGAATTTTGTCCGCGCTTTCGTTCGTCAGCGTTTCGCCTTCCACGGGGCGGATTTTGGTGCGGCCGTAGTCCATCGTCAGTTCGTTGCTCCACAAATAGTGGGCGGCGTGATAGTCGGCGATGGCGTCAAACAGGCCGCGCATGGCGGTTTGGGAATCGGCGCTTAAACGAGCGTCGGGGAAGTCTTGATATTCCCGAGCGTTTTTTACTTCGGTGGAAGTAAAATCAAACGCAAGCTTTTTCAGCTCCACCTGCCAGCCGCGTTTGCCGTCCTGGGCGTAAGCCGCGCCCGTTACCAGCAATACCGCCAGCAGTACAGCTGCTTTTTTGCAGAAATGTTGCATAATTCTCCTGAATGTATTAATTTTCCAGCTTAAAGCGAACGCGCAGTCTTCCTTCCCGGTAGTCCCAGCTGGACAGTTTAAACCGCCCGATTTCGCGCGTATTGTCCACGTGTTTGCCGATGCAGGGGCATACGTCGTACTCGCCTACGTACACCAGCCGCACGTCGCCCTGCGCGCTTTGCGGCAGGCCGGACAAATCCACGCGTTTCCCGGCCTCGTCCCGCGGGAGCGTCTGCGCCGTAACCGGCAGGCCGCGCGCGATTACTTCGTTCACCAGCTCTTCCACTTCGCGCATTTGTTCTTCGTCGGGAGCGGAGGGGAGGAAATAGTCGCACTTGGATTTATTTTTTTCTATGTGGTTGGTTTTACTTCTCGCACAGCCGAACAGGCGCACCATCGTTTGATTTAAAATATGCTCGGCGGTATGCATCGGAGCGTAATAGTCTTTCTTAGGCTCTAAAGAAGGATTTGCGTTCATTGGTATATTTTAGCGAATTTATAAGCGCATTTCAATTTACGCCGTTTTTTTCATATAAACGTATGACAAGTACGTCTAAAAATAATAAAATATATGCTAGAAGGGGAAAAAGGGATATTCCGCCCCTTACTCTAAGAAGTTATCACTGAGGAAGAATACAGACATTATGCCTAAAAATACTGACTTTTGCAAAATCGTCGCGACCATCGGTCCCGACACCAGCAACGAAAAAGCCGTTGAACAATTGGTTTTAGCCGGGGTATCCGTCTTCCGCTGCAACTGCAGCCACGGTTCCTTGCCTGAATATCAGGAAAGAGTTACCAACATCCGCAAGATGGAAAAGAAATACAACTGCACCCTGGGTATTTTATTTGACCTGCAGGGCCCCAAGCTCCGCGTGGGCACCTTTAAAGATTACCGCATCACCCTAAAAGAAGGCGACAAATTCCGCCTGGATATGAACCCGGAACCGGGCGACCAGACCCGCGTCTGCCTGCCGCACAAAGAAATCTTCGCCGCGATGAAACCCGGCCTGGAACTCCTGCTTAACGACGGCGTAGTCCGCCTGCGCGTAGACGCCCACACCGCCGACACCGCCGACTGCACCGTTATCGCGGGCGGCGAACTGTCCAACAAAAAAGGCGTGAACGTGCCCGGCGTAAAACTGCCGCTCTCCGCGCTGACCGCCAAAGACAAAGAAGATTTGAAAATCGCCGAAATGCTGGGCGCCGACTTTATCGGCCTCTCGTTTGTGCAGGAACCCGAAGATATTATTGAACTGCGCAGCCTGATGAAATCCAAAGCCCACATCATCGCCAAGATTGAAAAACCCTCCGCCATTGAACACTTGCGCGAAATTATTGATTTGACCGACGTCATCATGGTCGCCCGCGGCGACCTGGGCGTGGAAACCAGCCCGGAACTCGTGCCGGTACTGCAGAAAAAAATCGTTTCCGGCTGCCGCAAAGCGGGCAAACCGGTCATCGTGGCGACGCAGATGCTTGAATCCATGATTCACAACATTATGCCCACCCGCGCCGAAGCTTCCGACGTGGCCACCGCTGTTTACGACGGCGTGGACGCCGTTATGCTCTCCGCCGAAACCGCCCAGGGCGATCATCCGTACGAAGCCGTGGCCACCATGCGCCGCATCATTGAAACCGTGGAAAAAGACCACCGCTACCGCAAAGGCCTCTCCCTCTTGGAACGCAAAAACGACACCACCAAGGAAGGCGCCATCACCTCCGCGGCCGGCCTCGTAGCCACCAATATGGATACGGCCAACGTAATCGTAACGTTTACGGACTCCGGCTCCACCACCCTGCGCGCCTCTCAGCAGCGCGCCGGCGGCCTGCCGATTTTGGGCCTCACGCCCAACATCACCACCGCCCGCCAGCTGACCGTTGTGTGGGGCGTAACGCCGATGGTTATTGAAAACCTGAAAAACTTTGACGATATGACCGCCGAGGCCAGAAAAGCCGTGGTGGCCCAGCAGCTCGCCAAAGAAGGCGACAATGTTGTGGTTACCGCCGGTATTCCGTTCGGCAAAGCCGGCACCACCAATATGCTCTACGTGTTGGAAGTCTGATACGTAAGCGATATTTTACACCGCTCCCGCCTAAAACGGGGGCGGTTTTTATTTATACTCTTGACGCACGCCCCCAGAACACCTATAGTATAAGCATGAACCCTCTCCCGCGGTTTCTGTTTTCAGCCGCCGCCGTTTTGGCGGTTTCCACGCTTGGCGCGCACCCTTTTGACGGGCCGCGCGAAGCGCTTGCCGCACGCTTAAAAACGGACGCGGCGCTCAGGCAGGCGCTTCTTCAAAACGCGCGCCCCGTTACGGCCGATTTTGACTATACCCGTTTGCTGGATAAAGATACGGGCGTACTCCTCCTGGGCGAACAGCACGGCGATCCGGCGGCTACACGCGAAGTAAACGTTATTTTAAAAAGCCTCGCGGCGCATAACGGCGGATGCACGCATCTGGCCAGTGAATTTTTCTTATCCGAAGAACAGCCCGCGCTGGACGCTTTTTCAAGCAAACAAATCACGCTGGAACAGCTGGAAAAACAGCTGGCCCTGCCCGGTTATTCTTCCGCCGCGGCGGTGGCCGTGCGCTACGGCCTGCGCCCGCTGGGGCTGGACTCTTCAAAAGCGCTTGAAAATCCGGCCCGGGCCATCACGCCGCAGGGCATGCGGGAGCGCAACCGGCGGTGGGGGGAAATCATCGCGCAAATCGCCCGACAAGATTTAACCAGCCGTTTTATTCTCTACGCCGGGGCCTGGCATACGCAGCTGGCGGCGGACAGTTACCCCACTATGCCGGCGGTGCTGGCGGAACACGGCTTAAAAACCAAAACGGCGGAATTTGCCAACGCCGGGGAAAGGCATTGGCGGACACTGCTGGAAGAAGGCGGTTTGGCTGAACGCCCCGTGTTGATTGCGGTGCCGCCCCCCTACGTAAAAACGGTAAATGCGGATTTTATTATTTATCTGCCCGCCGCCAAACCGCTCGCGGGGAAAACGCGCGAACAAGCCGAAAAAATGATGGGCGAAAAATCCTTTAACTGGAAGCACTGCACCGAAGACCCGGATCATCCGCTCTGTAAAATACAGCTGGAATTTAACCGAAGCAAATAAAAATTTGATAAAAATCCGTTCCTTTCAAGGAGGCCGTCATGTTTGTATCCGTACGCAAGTTTGTATCCGTCACTTTTTTTCTGACCGCCGCGCTGACGCTCTGCCAGCCGCTGTACGCCGAAAAACTGGTGCTCTACCACACCAGCGATATTCACGGCTATTACTTCTCCCGCCCGGGCGCTTCCGGCGCGCCAACAGGCGGTTTTGCCGTATTGGAAAACGTCCTGCGGCAGGAAAGCGAACCGTTTGCCCTGCTGGACTCCGGCGACTTTTCCAGCGGCAATAAAGAAGCCAACGCCTCGGACGGACGCTACTCCATTGAGCTGATGAACGCCGCCGGACAAACGCCCAAAAATGTTTCCGGCAAAGGATACGCCGCACTGACTATCGGCAACCACGACAGCGACTTTGGAGCCGATACCCTGGGCAAAATGCTGGGCGGTTTTAACGGCGAAATTCTTTCCGTCAACATAGAGGGATTACAGGTGCCGGGCAAGCGGACAGCGCCTTATAAAATTTTTGACTGGAACGGCAAAAAAGTAGCCGTTATCGGTTTTTCCATGGACGGCCCGGGCATGAGCGGTATGGAACTTAAAAAGCTGGACGCCGCCGCGTGGGAAAAACTGTTAAAAGAAATCCGCGCCCAAAAGCCGCAGGCCGTCATCCTTCTGGCGCACGATTCCATCGCCGACGCGCGCAAGCCTTCCCAGCTGCTGGACGTGCTGGCCGAAGCGCCTTCCGCCAAAGAAACCATAAACGTCTTTTTAGGCGGCCACGCCCACCTGCGCCACGCCGAACGCAAAATGGGCGCGGGAGGACCGCTGTTTGTAGAAAGCGGCTCCATGCTGGAAGGAACCAGCCGCGTGGTGCTGGATTTTGACGATGAAACCGGCGAGCTCCGGGCAGTCAGTTCGGAATACATTACGCTGGACCCCGCCAAATGGGGGGAAAACAAAGCCGTACGCGCCCGGCTGGACCAAATAGAAGACCAATCCCTCAAGCGCGCTTTTGCCGCCGTGCCCGCGCTTCTGCCCAAATATCCGCAGGGAGCCGACGCCGCGCCCGACCTGGCCAAACGGCTGGCCGACTATATGAAAAAATGGCTGGAACCGCAGGAAAAAGTTGATTTTGCCATGTTCCAGCTTCCCGGCGTACGCAGGGATTTAAACGCCGGCACCCTCACGGGGCGCGACCTGGCGGAGCTCCTGCCGTATACGGAATATGTTTCCACCTTCAACATTCCGGGTAAAAAATTCAAACAGGCCGCCGAGGCCAGCCTGAAATGCAATGCGGACGGAAAGAATTTTTCCCTGTTTGCGTATTCGGACAATGTCTATATTGAATACAAATGCCGCCCGAACCATAAAAAACGCCCGGTCAAAATTACCAAAATCCTTCTGAACGTGAAAAAGATGTCCGGCCGGAAAATATACCGCGCGGCGGCTATTGCGCATATTCCGGACGGATATTTTGAAGGCGCCCCTTTTAAAGGCTATAAATACCCGCAGAAGAAAATCTACAAAAAGACCAGCGGAGAACTGCTGTTTGATATCGTGGAACAGCTGCCGGGCCGGGATGCGGCTTCCAAACAATTAACCGCCCCGAACGACCTGCGGATTGTACAGCGGCCTTAAACAAAGCTTTTTATTCTGAACGCCGGGCATATCGTCCGGCGTTTTTTATACCCGGAAACAAATGCGCCAAACCGGCGCACAAAAGCGGGCTTATTTCTCAGTATATACTTTATGATTGCGTCCCCCAAAACGCCAAAATTCCCGGTTTTACGCATTTTTCCGTGTCTTGGGGGACAAGGGCATCCAGCTTGCGCTTGCAGCAGCCCGCAGGCCGTCAGCGCGCGGTTAACTTTGTAAAACGCGTATGTGAGGGCGCGGTTTCTTGCGCCACGCGCCAGACGGAAGGTTCATTTTCACCCAAATTGCCTGCTCTTTATCCTGCGCCCATTATCCCGCAAATAGCATACAAAAACGCCCCGGGCTCACGTCCGGGGCGTTCTGTTAAGGTATTCATAAAAAACCCCGCGGCCAAAAAGGTGCGGGGTTTTGTAAAGGCTTGTGAAACGTTATTTCGTTTTGCAAATATCCTGGTTTTCTTTCTTCCAGGCGGTCATTACCAGCAGTACGCCCACCACGCAGGCGCCGATGCAGGAATTGAACACGCCCGCCCAGCCCCAGTGCGTCAGGATGTAAGACGCGCCGCTGCCGGCCAGGAAGCCGCCAATATAACCGAACAAACCGCAGAAACCGCAGGCCGCGGCCACGGATTCTTTCGTGGTCAGGAGCGAAATCTGCACGTTGATCAGGTTCTGGGGGCCGTCCACAAAGAACCCGAGGGCGGCGATGAAGAAGCCCGTCAGGAACAGATGGTTCGGACCCGCAAACAGGTAGAAGCAGTAGGCGGAAATAGCCAACAGCACGAAATAAATTACGTTGGAAGGCGTGCAGCGGCCGTGGAAGACTTTATCCGTCAAAATACCGGCCGTAATACCGCCCAGCGCGCCCACCAGGGGGTTAAGCGTGAAAATAAGCGGAATGCTGGCTTTGGAGAGTTCGCGGGTATCCAAGAAGATGGCCGCCCACGAGAGCGTTACGTAGCGCACGAAGTATACGCACAAAAACGCAACGGACAAAATCCAGATATATTTGTTCGTAAGCACATATTTGCGCAAGAGCACCCAGTAGCTTTCGCCTTCGCTGGCCTGCTTGGTAACCAGCTGCTGGCAGCCGGTGTATTCTTCCACCGGGGGCAGACCCACACTGGCGGGGGTATCGGTTACGCTGCGTAAAATGTAGAAGGACGTAATCAAACCCAAAATACCGGACAGCACAAATACATACTGCCAATGCACCAGGGGGGTAATGTCCATCAGTTTAAGCACAGCCGCCGCGATGATAGCCGCAATGGAAATACCCACCGTATGCGCGGAAGCCCATAAGGTCCACTTGCTGGCTCTTTCTTTAGGAGAAAACCAATAAGCAAAAATACGGGCAATCGGAGGAAAACCCATAGATTGGAAGGATTGGTTCAAGGTCCAGAAAAGCACGAGCAGGAAGAAAGAAGTCAGATAACCAAAGAACAGGTTAATGACGGAGGAAGCCATCAAACCAAAAGCCAAAAAAACGCGGATGTTGCTTTTGTCAGCCAACATACCGCTTACGAACTTGCCAATGCCATACGCAATGAGGGAAATGGATACCATCAAACCGAACTGATCGTTGGTAATGCCGGTTTCCTCTTTGAACACGTGGGCGATGGGGTTCAAATTCTGGCGGGTTACGTAATACATCGCATAACCGATATAGGCACTGATAAATAAGCGCAATCTCCAACGCTTATATTGCTTAGTAATTTCTTGCGGATCGGTAATTTTTTCCGCGGCGTCCGGCAGCGGTTTAAACCAATCTATAAACTTCCGTAGCATTCAAGTCTCCTATTGTTTGTTGTGGATTAGTGATACGAACAGCCTTACTTCATTATTATAACACATTTACTGTGCATTTTTCGGAAGAATTTTACGATTTTTCCCGTCGGGAAACACCCTTTTTCTTTCCTCAAAACGCGGGAGCGCCAACTAAAAGTGGCTTGCCATACGGCACAAGCCACTTTTAGGGTCAGTTCCAGTAAAATTTACGGATTGAAGCGCGGGGCTTTCCAGCCGTGGTTCGGGCCCAGCACTTTGTCGGCCATGCCGCGCAGTTCGTCCATAGAGCGATCGTAAGACGGGCGGTTGCCTTTGTAACGGGCTACACGGTCCGTAGCGATTTTGGTCAGTTCCATTTTGTACATATTGCGCAGCACTTCCAAGCGGAACATATCCAACCCTTCGTTGCGGTCCATTACGCCCCGTTCCATCGCCTGCAAGTCGGCCGCTTTGATGAAATAGCGGTTGTAGATAACCGACGCCACCGAGCGGATAACCTTCGCCTCTTCCGCCGCGGACAGCTTTCTGGCGGTCAGGTTGGTCAGGAGCGGCTGGATTTCGCGGGTTTTCAGCGCTTTATAGGTCAGCTCTTCCATACCCAGCGGCACCGTGTTCTGCTCCGCACCGTTTAACAGGCGTTTCAATTCGCCAATTACTTTCAGGCGCAGTTCGTTGATGCGCAGTTTTTCATTCAGCGGGGTCATCAAGCGTTCCACGGTGGTCAGTTCGTGTCTGGTTTCTTCAAACAGCTTGGCGGCGATGCGCTGCGCGTCCTGCGGCATATTTTCCACGGAGTGGCCGGATTCCAAGTATTTCTTGTAGAAATCATCGGCGGCCGTGCGCAGCAGTTTATAGTTTAACGTCGGGGGCAAGCCTCTCCAGCGTCTGACGTCCTGGAAGAAGTTGCGCGTAAAGTATTTGCCGTTGATAAGGGTAGCCAAAGCCAGCGCACCCGCAGGCAGCACCAAGGCGTTGATGTCCGGATCCGCCACGCCGGCGGCCTTAAACGTATTGGCCAGCGAGCCGTACAACACCGTCAGCGCACCCGAAAGTCTGGCCAAGGTGTAGGCCATATTGACGGCGGGTTTCTGGTTCGGATATTTTTCCATCGCCAGCGAGTTTTCAAAACCGGCCAGGTTGGCAAAGCCCAAGCCCGCCACGCCCCACAGAGCGGCTTTCACGCCGAGCGGCAGGAAGGGCAGGAACGCCAAGCTCACGGCCACAGTGCTCAGCACGCCGGAGGCGCCGATGATGCCCTGCGGAGTCAGCTTGCCGGATTTTACAAAGCCCGACAGATACTGGCGGCCGGCCCACACGCCCACATAAGCGGTGAAGAAGGTGGCAATCTGCGCGACGGAAGTCGGGTCAAAGCGGCTGAAGATGGAATGAGCCACCTCGTATACCTGCGGTACGGCGGCCGTAGCCACGCCCGTGGCGCCGCCCACCAGCCAGGGCAGATGTTTTTTGGTGAATGCGCCAGTCTTTTCCAACAGCGTGGTCGGCTGTTCAACGGCCAGACCGTCCACCGGGCCGCGGGTGAATTTCTTGCTCAGCATGTTAAACGCTTTCTGGCCGAGTTTGGTCAGCGCGTAACCCGCGCCGCCGGCCAAGAGAGCCGTCATCGGCAGAGGCATATTCTGCGCCCAGTTCACAATGCTGGCCCCTTCCGGAGATTTAATAAAGTTGCCGATAATGGCGCCCGGGCCGGAGTTATACATCATACCGGCAAAGTGGTACAAGCCCACCAAGGCCATCATACGAAGCATATACTGGCTCGTGGCGGCGGGCACTTTAACGGACATAAAGTCTTTGGCTTTGGCCCACAGCGAGTTGGACGACGCGGCGGACGGAGCCACCACTTCCTGGCCGTTCATCATTCTTTTAAATTCTTTCGTGCGTTCTTTGACAATGCGTTTTTCGCGGATGGCGGACAGGCGTTCCTGATAGCCGCCGGTCAGCGCAAATTTAATGTTATTGGCGATATTTTTGAAAATACCCAAACCGCTCCTGCCCACCACTTT
>ENA-OPIO01000504-OPIO01000504.1-human-gut-metagenome-genome-assembly--contig:-NODE-504-length-12702-cov-7.364197_pt1 | contig 12702 bp, 9 predicted proteins | sample MGYA00241395_ERZ501636 | MGnify/ENA primary metagenome ERZ501636 (study PRJEB25962, sample SAMEA2042198) | human gut metagenome | biome: human gut; feature: human-associated habitat; material: faeces... | reverse complement strand
CCAGCCTCTCGAGCGACATCTACTTCGAGAAGAACCTCGCCCGCTGCATCGGCGTTGACATACGCTACGTGCTCTACATGATGGACAAGTGGGGCCACGCCGACCGCCTGCTGAAGGAGATTAACGCAAAATGAGCCATTTCATCGGCAGCCGTGCCGTAACTTGTTGAGGCTCTGCACCATTGCAAAAGGCCGCATTTCACCCGATGAAATGCGGCCTTTTGGCGTATAAAAGACGGCCTTTTGCACGGTGAAAGGCCGCCTCTTGAGGCTCATCCGCAGTTCGGGCGTATGACATATAAGTGTCAATCCCGTCCCCGAAGGGGGCGAACTATGCTTAACCGCATGTGTAGTGACCGAAGGAAACGGAACTTGCGGTTAGCCGAAACACTATCAGTCGTCCCCGAAGGGGGCGAATAGCTGCCTGTTGTTCGCCCTCTTCGAGGACGGTATTATTGGTGCATACATACCGCAAGTTCCGCTTCGCTCCACATGCGGTTAAGCATAGTTGGACGTCTTCGACGCCCAGCTGCGCTTTGTTGTCATCCAACAGGTTTGCGGATGAACCGCCTTTCGCTTTTTAAGAAAACTTTGCATGGCTGGCGGTAGGTTTTTCGTGCAAACGGATTATATTTGCAGAAACAACATTTGGGGCTATGAAGAAGATATTGTTCGCACTGCTGCTGGCCTGCGGCGCGTTGCAGGCCGCGGCGCAGGAGAGCCGCCCGTTCGCCACCACGATACACGACGACGAGCACAAGATTTACATAACGATGGACTTGTACGACAAGGACGTAACCGTGCCCGGGCAGGATGTGCTCGGCCAGATGGACGGATACATCGGCTCGAAGCAGAGCCGCTCGTTGTGGATGATTATATCGTCTACCGTCATAGACGAGCGTACCGCTGAGATAGAGGTGGTCAACGACTACGGCAGCGAGGACTTTACAGCCGAGCTGAAGGTTAACCGCGACGGCACATATTCATACCGCAAGAAGGACGGCAGCACGCTGAAGTTTGCCGTAAAGGGCAAGTGGCAGAAGATACCGGCAAGGGTGGAGTTCAGGAAAGAAAAATAAACACCCATTCCGGTCACCCCAAGGGATGTAGCTTGACATGATTGCAGTAGCGGCGTATCATGCAAATCCGGCTTATTTGGCTCATTGGGCTTATGAGCCGAATAAGCCTAATAATCCCAATAAGCCCGATGCGCCAAGACCGCCCCAACACATACTAAGCTTCCTCCCTTGGGGATGGGTGTGGTGGGTCTTTATCTGTTCAACCACCTCTGCACCCCGTGCCTTACCGAGCGGAGGCCGAACAGCTCGGTGTGTACGTCCTGCGGTGCTACCCATCGGCATTCGGCGGCGTCGTCGCCGGCCACGAGCTGCGACGTGTCTTCCACCTCGCAGGCGAAGAACATGTCGAGCGTAGGTATGTCGAGGCCGGAGTAGCGGTACATGTTCGGCAGGCTGAACAGGTAGCGCATGGCTGTGACGGTTAGTCCGGTTTCCTCCTTCACCTCGCGCGCCACGGCCTCTTCTACCGTTTCGTCGGTGTCGGCGAAGCCTCCGGGCAGGTCAAGCGTGCCCTTGGCAGGCTCTAATTTGCGCCGCTCTACGAGCAGGCGGCCTTCGGTGTCGGTGATTATTGCAACCACGGCTGCGGCCGGGTTCATAAAGTATTCAAAGCCGCAGTTGCCGCATTTCATGCTTTTCTGCGAGTTCTGCGCGAAGTGTTTGCTTCCGCATACCGGGCAATATCTAAACTTTTCAAACAAATCCATATTGAGTTAAGAATTAAGAGTTAGAATTTATTGAATTAAGAATTAAGAGTTAAGAATTAAGAAAACATGCCTTGCAGACAGCATTCAATGGTATTTTTCTTAATTCTTAACTCTTAATTCTTAACTTATTCGTCCCACTTGTCGGTGCGGAACGGTATGAGCGGCAGGCCTGCCATATTGGCGAAGTTGCCTATCTGGAAGTTCTTGAAGCAGTACCTTACGGCCACGGGAGCCTTCACCTCGGGGCTCGTTATTATCACGCCCTTGCCTCCGTTGTATGTTGCTGTGGCCTTGTGGAACACCTTGTCGGCCCCGGCCACTTCAAAACCTTCTATTCCCTCCATGCGGTTCATGCCGCCGTAGGTGTTCTCCAGCTTCACGTAACACGTGTCGTTGCTGATTGTAAGTTCCTTGAACGACGGGCTTTCGCACAGTATCTTTTCCATGCCGTACGTCTTGTTGAGTGCCTGGTAGGCCAGTCTCTCGCCCACGGGGCGCTTCTGTGCCGGGTGGATTTGCTTCATTTCCCAGGGATATACGCAGTCGTTCGTGCTCACGATGCCGCTGTTCGGTATTATTCTTGACGCGCGGAACTGCTGCTCGCGCAGCTTTGCCGACCATGTGCCGTTGGGGTCGCCGCTCTCGTAAGGTGCTATTTCCACGAGGTAGAAGGGTATGTCGCCCAGGCCGAACTGCTGCCTCCACTGCTTCGCGAGCAGTGCTACGCGGTCTGAATACTGGTTGCCCGGGTCGCCCACGTTCGAGCATCCCTGGTAGAAGAGGATGCCTTTCACGGTGTAGCGGAGTATTGGGTTGAACGTGGCGTTGCCCCAAAGCATAGGCCGGTGGAAGTCCCACTTGAACTTCTTTACCATCTCCGCCGAGTCAAGCACCTCGCTTGTGTACTTCTCAAGGTTCTCCCTCGTGAGCCAGCTCTCAACGCGCGAGCCGCCCTTGTTTGCCATGATGAGGCCAACGGGCACCCCCGTGGCGCGTGTCAGGGTCTTGGCGAAGAAGTAGCCCGTTGCGCTCGCCTCGCCAACCGTCGCCGGGCTGCACTGCTCCCAGTGGCAGTCTGCGTCGTTGAGCGGCGTCATGCTCATCCTGCTCGGTATCTTGACGAAGTGTATCAGCGAGTCGGCGCGTGCCCCGGCCACTACCTCGTTGTAGCCCTCTATGGGGCAGTCGTTGAAGCCTTTTATGGGCATCTCCATGTTGCTTTGCCCCGCGCATACCCACACTTCGCCTGCCAGCACGTTCTTGACGCTGACCGCTCCGTCGCCGTCGTCAAAGCTTATGGAGAGCCTGCGGCCGTCAGCCTTTGGTGACTTCACCGTCAACTGCCACTTGCCTTGCCCGTCGGCCTTGGCCTTGTAGCCGTCGCCGCTCCACGATACGGTCACGTTGACCGTCGCGCCGGGCGCAGCCGTGCCCCACAGGCGCACGTCGGTGTTTTGTTGTATAACCATGTTGTCGCAGATGATATGCGGCAACTTGACCTTGGCCTGCACACCGGTCAGCGCGGCGGCAAGCACCGAAAGCATTAAAATACGTTTACGCATGTTGTCTTAAGATTTATAGATTGTTATAATAATCAAACGTCCTGCAATATTACGGAAAAAATGTCTATATTTGCAAAATAAACATTTAATAAATCACAATAAGACAGGCTTTTGCCCACGATTGAGACAAAACTGTGCAATTACTGATATAAAAATGAAAGTGAGAAAGACCATTCTTGCGGCCGTGCTTGCGGCCTTTTGCCTGCCGGCGTGCGCCCAGCAGAAGTTTGAAATCAGCCTATGGCCGCAGGGAGCGCCCGTAAAGAGCAGCGACAAGGCCGACTCGGCGAAGGTTTGGGTGTACCTGCCCAAGAAGGAGGAGGCTACCGGCCGCGTCGTGGTAATATGTCCCGGAGGGGGCTATTCACACCTGGCGATGGGCCACGAGGGGCACGATTGGGCTCCGTTCTTCAACAACATGGGCATAGCCGCCGTCGTGTTGAAGTACCGCTTGCCGCATGGCGACCGCAAAGTGCCCGTAGGCGACGCCGAGGAAGCAATGAAGTTAGTGCGCCGCAACGCAAAGAACTGGAACATAAACCCCGACGACGTTGGCATAATGGGCTCGTCGGCAGGCGGCCACCTGGCGTCAACCATAGCCACGCAGTCCACCGGCGAGGCCGCGCCGAACTTCCAAATACTCTTTTATCCCGTAATAACGATGATGCCCGACATCACCCACAAAGGCTCGCACGACTGCTTCCTCGGCCCTGACGCGAAGAAGAAGGAGGAGCTGAAATACAGCAACGACCTGCACGTAAGCCGCATTACGCCGCGCGCCTTCATCGCTTTGAGCGACGATGACGAGGGTGTTCTCCCGGCCAACGGTGTCAACTACTACGTAGAGCTGTACCGCCACGACGTGCCGGCCACGCTCCACGTCTACCCCTCGGGCGGCCACGGATGGGGCAACCGCGACTCGTTCAAGTATCACAACGAGATGCAGCTCGACCTGAAAGCATGGCTCCGCAGCTTCTAAGGGTAATTAAGAATTAAGAGTTAAGAGTTAAGAAAAAATGAACTTCTTAGCTCTTTACTTTTTTATTGATGCAGACTTTCTTGTAAACATATCGTCATGAAGAGACTAATCCTTTTCTTTTCATTGTGCCTCTGCCTGTCGGCTGCGCTGGCGCAGACGGCCGACGAGCGCGTGGGGCACATGCTCAACACGTCAGACTGGTTTGCCCTTGAGCGCGAATATCCGGCTTTAAAGGACTCCGTTCATGCTCCGTTCCTGCGCGTAATGGCTGAGTCGCTGGCCGCGGTGTACTTCGGACGAGACGACGAAGCCGTCAGCTTGATTGACTCTTTGGTACGTAACTACCAGGGAGACATCGGCTTCGATAACACCAAGAACATGGTCTTAATACAAGCACAGACCGAGGCGAGGCGTCAACGCTACGCCAAGGCCGCCGAGATAGTAGGCAATTTCGTAAGCCAGGTGAAGGCGCAGACCGACCAAGTAGACCTCAGCCAGCCCGAGGTCGCGCTCCATCTGTACGGCATCCGCAGCAAACTGCCGCCCTCTACGCTTGAGCGTCCGGCTCAGGATGTGGCCGTCAGTGCCGAGTTCCGCGAGGTTGACCTCTCTGCTTTGGGCGATACGGCCAAGCGCGGCTACACGCTCTGCATACCGGCGAGCGTCAACGGGCGCAGCTGCCGGGCAGTGCTCGACACGGGATGCCCCACAACCTTCTGCTCACTCGACTATGCGCGGAAGGTAGGGGCGCGGCTGCTGCCCGACACAATCAACGTCAACGGAGCAGGCAAGACGCACGGTTTCTTCGGCGTTATAGACAGCATCAGCGTGGGCGGGATGACCTTCCGCAACGCCGAAGTGGTGTGCGTTGACGACGCCATGGTGATGGACTCCCTGCTGACGGGCGACTTCGTCATAGGGCTTGACTTCATGCGGCATTGCGGCGAGATGCAAGTCTACCCCAAGGAGGGGCGCGTTGTGTTCCCGGCAAAGCCCTCTCCGCTGCCCGAAACGGGGCGCAACATCTGCCTTACCGAGAACAACGGCCTGCGCATAGAGCTTTACGCGGGCGGCGAGCGGCTTAAGATGATGTTCGACACGGGCAACAACACCACGACGTTCTCCGCCTCTTACTACGCCCGCCACAAGCAGGAGATTGACAGTATAGGCACACGCCTTACGCGCCTTAGCGGCGGCATAGGCCGGGTCGGCATGAAGACGCTCATCCTTCTGCCGCCGCTCACCGTCCGCACGGGCGGCACCGACGTCCGCCTTGGCAAGGCTTGCGTTGACTTTGAGCCTAACTATACCCTTGCACCCGACGACGGCAACGCCGGCCTTGACATCATACACGGTTGCCGCAAGGCCACGCTCAACCTTAAAGACATGTTCCTCAAAATAGAGAACTGACCCGGTTTTTGTTAAAATAGCGTAAGTTCGGTATAACACCAGCGTCGCAATAATCCGTATTCAACATGACAGATAGCCACTGACCGCTTAAAGTGATATTATAATCACGTATCATTATGCCGAACTTATGTTAAAATATTGATATTCAGACGGAAAGAAAGCGGTTTTTCGCATTTTCTTTCCGTTTTTTGCGCCGTGTAACGGGATTTTCGTTATATTTGCCATCGTGTACCAAAACTTGTTGACCATGAAACACTTTCGCCTTGTTTCTGCGTTGTTTTTGTTCCTTTCTGTCATTCCCTTCACGTCGTGCGACGAGGACGGAGACCTCGCCCTGCCGTCCGTACAGCTCGTGTCAGAGCCCGATTTCACCAGTCTTGTTGAAGGCAAGGCGTGGAAATACGTTGAAAGCCACGAGATAAAGGACAACGGTACCATGTGCAAGGCCGACTACTGGGACGGCCTCGTGGGCTCCGCGCCCGTGCAGTACGGCTTCAGCGGCGGCGCGCTTACCACCTACATGTACATCGACGCGTACCCGATACATTGCTACAAGGCCGCAAAGTACACCTTTGAGGAGGGCACCAACCGCGTAGTCTCGGGCTCAACCGACGTGTTTACCGTGGTCAGCGTCAGTCAGGACAGGCTCTGTATAATCAGGCGTCAGGCCACGCGCGCCGACGGTAATGACGTCTACGTCTACGCCGTGTACCGCGCCATGACGGCCTACGAGCAGGCCGAGCTCAAGCAAGATTATCCTTACAACCTCGACACCATGGACGAAGACTATCCCCAGCTGCCCGAACAGGAGACCGTCACCGAGACCGACTTCGCCGCGCTTGCCGTAGGGAAGGCGTGGCGGTGTGCCGAGGCGCACGCCCTGGTCTTCGCCAACCGATACTCGAAAGACGGCTTTTTCACCGACGGCACGCAGCTGAAGCCCGTGGACTATGAAATCACCGCCGACACTGTTTACGAGATTACGCGGGGCGAAGACCCCTCGGCACCCGTGCGCAAGGGCTACGCCTACACGTTCAACGCCAACGGGCGGTACGTAGAGACGCAGGGCGGCACCACCTTCCACATACTCCGCCTCACCGATGACGAGATGCACTTGGTGCAGGAGAGGGCAGACCCCGCAAGCGGAAAGGCCGTGAGGCTGTACTGCATATACCGCCGGGCGGGCTTATTTGGCTAATCGGGCCAATTGGGCTAATTGGACTAATTGGCCCGATTAGCCAAATGAGCCAGATGTGCCGAGGGCGCGACAGGCAAGGCATACCAAGCTCCCTCCCCTCGGGGAGGGCTGAGTAATGTGCCAGACAATACGGTGTTTGGTGTCAGGCTTGTTTGCACCTGCTTGTTCATTTGCGGCGTATCGGGCTAATTTGGCGTATCGGGCTCATTGGGCTAATTGGCCGAATAAGCCCGATAGGCCAAATTAGCCGAATACGAAAGGCCGCCTTTCGCGTTGCAAAAGGCCGTCAATTGCACGCCGAAAGGCCGTCTTTTGCAATGCGAAAGACGGCCTTTCGCAAACCCCTTGACAGTGAGCCGGTTACGCCGAGGCTCTTAATATTCCTTAAAAAACGGGAATTATGCGGCATTATATAAGGTGTATGGCGAAAGTTTTGTTTACTTTTGCGCCCTGATTAGAAACCCAACAACACGCTATGCAGAAGAATTTGGTAATCGTCGAAAGCCCTGCCAAGGCCAAGACCATCGAGAAATTTCTGGGCAAGGACTACAAGGTGATGTCAAGCTACGGCCACATACGCGACCTGAAGAAAAAGGAGCTTAGCATCGACACAAAGACGTTCACGCCTGACTACGAAATACCCGAGGAAAAGAAAAAGCTCGTGGCGGAGCTGAAGAACAACGCGAGGAACTCCGAGAAGGTGTGGCTCGCGAGCGATGAAGACCGCGAGGGAGAGGCTATATCATGGCACCTGTGCGAGGTGCTCGGCCTCGACGAGGACAAGACCAACCGCATAGTGTTCCACGAAATAACCAAGCCCGCCATACTCGAGGCCATCGAGCATCCGCGCCACCTTGACATGAACCTTGTCAACGCGCAGCAGGCGCGCCGCGTGCTCGACCGCCTCGTGGGCTTCAAGCTCTCGCCCGTGCTCTGGCGCAAGGTGAAGCCCGCCCTCTCGGCAGGCCGCGTGCAGAGCGTGGCCGTAAGGCTAATCGTAGAGCGCGAGAGGGAAATACAGGCCTTCAAGAGCGAGACTTACTACCGCGTGAACGCCGTATTCACCGCCACCGGCGATGACGGACGCAAGGCCGAAGTGAAGGCCGAGCTCGACCATCGCTTCACCACCCGCGACGAGGTCATGGCCTTCCTCGACAAGTGCAAGACGGCCAAGTTCACCGTCTCCACCATCGTGAAGAAACCCATGAGGCGCACACCCGCGCCCCCGTTCACCACCTCCACCCTGCAACAGGAGGCCGCCCGCAAGCTCGGCTTCACCGTGTCGCAGACCATGATGGTGGCCCAGCACCTCTACGAAAACGGACGCATAACCTACATGCGTACCGACTCCGTCAACCTCTCCTCCCTCTGCATCAACTCCAGCAAGGAAGAAATCACTAAGCACTGGGGCGCAGAGTACAGCCGTCCGCGCCAGTACCACACCCACTCGAAAGGCGCGCAGGAGGCCCACGAGGCCATACGCCCAACGTACATGGCCGACACATCAATCGACGGCACGCAGCAGGAGAAGCGCCTCTACGACCTCATCTGGAAGCGCACCGCCGCCTGCCAGATGGCCGACGCGCAGATAGAGAAGACCACCGTAACCATCACCATGGACAACGCCGAGGAGCAGTTTGTGGCAAACGGCGAGGTGGTGAAGTTCGACGGCTTCCTTAAAGTCTACCGCGAGTCGTCCGACGACGAGACCGAAGGCCAGGACACGGCCACGCACACGCTGCCCCCGATGATAGAGGGAGAGCAGTTGCAGCGCGACGAAATCACCGCAACGCAGCGCTTCACGCAAGGCCCAGTGCGCTATACCGAGGCCAGCCTCGTGCGCAAGCTTGAAGAACTGGGCATCGGCCGCCCGTCAACCTACGCCCCCACCATCAGCACCATACAGCAGCGCGAGTACGTGCAGAAGGGCGACAAGAAGGGCGAAGAGAGGTTTTACAGCGTCGATGTGCTCGATGCAGGCGGACTTTCCAACCGCACGAAGAGCGAGATGGCCGGCAGCGAGAAGGGCAAGTTGTTGCCGACCGACATCGGAATGGTGGTTAACGACTTCCTTATGAAATACTTTCCGGCCATAATGGACTACAACTTCACGGCCAAGGTGGAGCAGCAGTTTGACACCATAGCCGAGGGAAAAGCCCGGTGGACCGACATGATAGAGAACTTTTACGACCGTTTCGAGCCTACCGTAGAAAAGACAATGAACGCGCGCGAGGAGCACAAGGCCGGCGAGCGCGAGCTCGGCGTAGAGCCTGAGACGGGCAAGCCCGTGTTCGTCAAAATAGGAAGGTTCGGCCCAGTGGTGCAAATCGGGAAGGCCGAAGACAAGGAGAAGCCCCGCTTCGCCCAGCTGCCTGCCGACAAGAGCATGGAGACCATCACGCTCGACGAGGCCCTGGAGCTGTTCCGCCTGCCGCGCACGGTGGGCGACTTCGAGGGCACGCCCGTGGTAATCGGAGCCGGACGCTTCGGCCCTTACGTCATGCACGACCGCAAGTACGTGTCCATACCCAAGGGCGAAGACCCCATGACGCTCACCCTCGATGCCGCCGTGGAGCTTATCCTGAAGAAACGCCAGCAGGAGACGCAACGCCACATAAAGACCTTCGACGACGAGCCTAAGCTCGAAGTGATGAACGGACGCTACGGCCCTTACCTCTCGTATGACGGCAAGAACTACCGCCTGCCCAAGGCGATGCACGACCGCGCGGCCGAGCTGACGCTCGAAGAGTGCATGGGCGTAATCAACAACTCAAAGAAGAAGTAGGCCGTGAGACGCGTCATCATCGTAGGCTACATGGGCGCAGGCAAGACCACCGTTGGCCGCGCGCTGGCCAAGGAGCTGGGAATGCGCTTCTACGACCTCGACTGGTACATTGAGGGACGTATGCGCAAGACGGTGCCGCAGCTCTTCGCCGAGCGCGGCGAAGACGGCTTCCGCCAGGTCGAGAGGACCATGCTGCACGAGGCGGCGGAGTTCGAGGACATCATACTGAGCTGCGGAGGAGGCACGCCCTGCTTCTTCGACAACATGGAATACATGAACTCCCGCGGCGATACCGTCTACCTGAAGGCGTCGCCCGAGGTGCTTTGCGCCCACCTGCGTATGGGCAAGACGCGCCGCCCCCTGCTCGAAGGCAAGACGCCGGAGCAGCTGCTCGGCTTCGTGACGGAGCAGCTTGCGCGGCGCGAACAATACTACATGCAGGCGCGCCACGTGCTCGACGTCAACCTGCTCGACAACTACGAGAAGATAAAAGTGTCGGTTGACAGGCTGCGCTCCATGCTCGGCATATAGCAGACTCGCCACGGCTTATTCGGTCGGCGGCGGCATACAATGCTGCAAAAGGCGGCAAACGGCATCCTGAAAGGCCGTCTTTTACCTTGCAAAAGGCCGCCTTTCGCAGGCCGAAAGACGGCCTTTTGCAACACGGGCGGCGCACGCTTCGCAAGTGATTGACGTACAGGCGTTTGCACTGCGACGATATAGACTAAGGAATAAAACAAACAAACATAATACAGTCACACCTAAATGAAGAAATGGACGATTGAAGACTCTAACGAGCTTTACAACATCAGCGGATGGGGAACATCCTACTTCGGCATCAACGAGCGCGGCGACATGTACGTCAGCCCGTGCAAGGACAACGTGCAAATCGACCTGCACGACGTGATGGACGAACTCGCCCTGCGCGACGTAACGCCGCCGGTGCTGCTGCGCTTTCCCGACATTCTCGACAACAGGATTGAGAAGACGTGGAGCTGTTTCAAGAAAGCGTCGGAGGAATACGGCTTCAAGGGGGAGAACTTCATAATCTATCCCATCAAGGTAAACCAGATGCAGCCCGTCGTGGAGGAAATCATCAGCCACGGACGCAAGTTCAACCTCGGCCTCGAGGCCGGCTCAAAGCCCGAGCTGCACGCCGTAATCGCCGTGCAGTGCCAAAGCGACTCGCTCATAATATGCAACGGCTACAAGGACCAGAGCTACATAGAGCTGGCCCTGCTGGCGCAGAAGATGGGCAAGAGAATCTTCATCGTGGTGGAGAAACTGAACGAACTCGACATCATAAGCCGCGCCGCCAAGAAGCTGGGCGTGCGCCCCAACCTCGGCATCAGGATTAAGCTGGCCTCGTCGGGCAGCGGCAAGTGGGAGGAGAGCGGCGGCGACGCCAGCAAGTTCGGGCTTACAAGCTCAGAGCTGCTATCGGCCCTTGAAATACTTGAAAAGAAGGACATGAAGGACTGCCTGCGCCTAATCCACTTCCACATAGGCAGCCAAATCACCAAGATACGCCGCATACAGACCGCCCTGAAGGAGGCTTCGCAGTTCTACATACAGCTGCACAAGATGGGCTACAACGTCGATTTCGTTGACTGCGGCGGCGGACTGGGCGTCGATTACGACGGCACGCGTTCGCCCAACAGCGAGAGCTCGGTCAACTATTCCATACAGGAATACGTCAACGACTGCATCTATACCTTCGTCGAGGCGGCCGACCGCTACGGCGTTCCGCACCCCAACCTCATAACGGAGAGCGGCCGTTCGCTCTCCGCACACCACTCGGTGCTCGTCATCGACGTGCTCGAGACGGCCTCGCTGCCCGAGATGGACGAGGAGTATGAGCCTACGGAGAACTCTCACAAGCTTGTGAAAGACCTCTACGACATTTGGGACAACCTTAATCCGCGCACCATGCTGGAGGACTGGCACGATGCCGAGCAAATACGTGAGGACGCTCTCGACCTGTTCGAACACGGCCTGGTAGACCTCAAGACGCGTGCCGAAATAGAGCGGATGTACTGGAGCGTGTGCCGCGAAATCAACTCCATAGCCAAGCGTCTGAAGCATGTGCCCGAGGAGTTGAAGGGTCTTGACAAGCTGTTGGCCGACAAATACTTCTGTAACTTCTCGCTCTTCCAGTCGCTGCCCGACGCCTGGGCGATAGACCAAATCTTCCCAATAGTGCCGCTACAGAGGCTCAACGAGCGCCCCACACGCAGCGCGACGCTGCAAGACATAACCTGCGACAGCGACGGAAAAATCGCCAACTTCGTCACCAACCGCAACATCTCGAACATCTTGCCCGTGCATACGCCGCGCAAGAACGAGCCTTATTACCTCGGCGTGTTCCTCGTGGGGGCTTACCAGGAGATACTGGGCGACATGCACAACCTCTTCGGCGACACCAACGCCGCGCACATAACGGTGAAGGACGGCAAGTATCACATCGACCAAATCTTCGACGGCGAGACCGTAGAGGAGGTGCTGGAGTACGTGCAGTACAACCCGAAGAAGCTCGTGCGCCAGCTCGAAGTGTGGGTGGCAAAGAGCGTCAAGGAGGGCAAAATATCGCTCGAGGAGGGCAAGGAGTTCCTTTCCAACTACCGCTCCGGCCTCTACGGATATACTTATTTGGAGTAAACTAACACACCAATAGACACCCATCCCAACCCTCCCGAAGGGAGGAAGCTTGATTGTTTTTGGTCTGCTCAATGGCGTATCAGGCTAATTAGGCTCATCAGGCTTATATGAAGAATAAGCCCGATGGGCCGGATTAGCCCGATGAGGCAGGGCTGGGGACAGGTGGCAGGCTGGGTGTTGGGTATAAATTATTTGTCATGAAACATCCCCTTACCTTAGTAAAAGTGGGCGGAGCCGTAGTCGAGGACGACGCGCGGCTCGACGCCCTGCTGGCCGCTTTCGCCGCGATTGACGGGCGCAAGGTGCTCGTTCACGGCGGCGGACG
>ENA-OPIO01000503-OPIO01000503.1-human-gut-metagenome-genome-assembly--contig:-NODE-503-length-12712-cov-3.841748_pt1 | contig 12712 bp, 11 predicted proteins | sample MGYA00241395_ERZ501636 | MGnify/ENA primary metagenome ERZ501636 (study PRJEB25962, sample SAMEA2042198) | human gut metagenome | biome: human gut; feature: human-associated habitat; material: faeces... | reverse complement strand
CTAGAACTAAAGGCAATTTCGGAAGGATAAGTTGCATTTACTATTACAAGTCACAAATGTTTTTCTCTTCATAAAAAAGAATGATTTATTTTTAAAATTAGTGTATATTATCAAAGCACGGAGGCATACCCAAGAGGCCGAAGGGGGCAGGTTGCTAACCTGTTAGGTCGGGTCTCCCGGCGCTCGAGTTCGAATCTCGATGCCTCCGCCAATTAGAAAATGACGCCACTTATGGCGTTTTTTCTTTTATGTAATCTATTTAGAGTTCTCTTATTTTTATCGATCAATCATTTAAAGAAGTGCCATGGATAAACGGTTCATTTTTATAAATTTATTTTATCGATGAAAGGGACCCTTAAAAATTACGTCGGACCAAGGACAAAAAGCGGTTTATCATTTTTTAATCCTATTCGAAATAAAGACTTGAGGTATATGAATGATTAAAAGTAACAAAGGATAAATTACTTTTTCTATATTGCATAAATAGGATGCAAGTAGAGGTGGTGAAGTATGAAACGTTCTCTTCTTTCGTTAGTTTTTACACTTTCACTGTCTTTATTGGATTCTTGTACACCAAACAACGAAGTCAATAATTCTGATGCAGGTAATTCTTCTTCCAATTCTTTGGACTTTGGTGATAGTAATAGCTTTGTCGCCTATGAAGGCAACATCACCGAAGGGGAAGGGGACGATTTTTTAGTCAGATTCCCCTCGACCTATAACAATTACTATACCTATAGCGATATGACCCCAGACATTGCGATGGTTAGTGGTTACTCTTTGATAAAAATAGTGAAACCAATGCCTACGAAGCGAAGGAAGAACTTATCTCTACCTTAGCGAGCGCTCTTTCGATCACTAAACGGCCATATCTCTTAGAGGCTGTCTCCTTGAATGGTATCGCTTCGATCGATGTCACAATCAATAGTGATAACTCCTTAACGATCGTCATGCCTTACGGCTATATCGACACCCTTTCTACCGGTATTTATCAAGGGAAAGTGAGCTTAACTTATTCGCTTGGTGATTACACCATTAGCGGGTTAACGGCCTAACGATGAACAAGAAGAGTCTCTTATTCTTATTTTTATTTCTCCTCACCGGCTGTACGACGCCTGTCAGTTCGTCGACCGGTGGGCAAACACCTCCACTAGTGCCTCGATCACCGAAGGAGAAGTTAGCCTTCAACTTAAGGTCGTTGGGGAAGGGGTTGTTTCTATTTTTTCGAATGGTGTCACTATAACGGAAGAAACGTTCAGTGAGCTCGAAGTCGGGACCGATATCGCGCTTTACGCTAAAGCTGCGACCGGGTATTACGTCGGAACAGCGAGTTTTAACAATGAACCTCTAAGCCTTCAAAACGATTATGCGTACGTGAAGGTGAAAGCAGGGGTGAACACTTTAAGCGTCACCTTTGAACAAGCCAAAACCTTGCTCAATGACTTCACCTTAAGATTCGATGAAATGAGCCAAAGTTTTCCTATCGTGTCTTATAAATCCAGTAATCACGCTGATCCGGTTGAAGTGCCTTTAGAAGCTGAGCATGATGGTAAGATGTACCCGATTACTTCGATTGAAGATTCCGCTTTCTTTGGTTTAGAAGCCAAGGAAATTCATCTTTCCAAGAACATCCAAAGTGTTACTGCGGACGCTTTCCTTCAATGCCGAACCTTAGAAAGTATTTCCGTCGATGAAGATTCCGCTTATTACGTTAGTCATGACGGGGTTCTTTATTCAAAGAAGAACGAATTAGTCGCGATGCCGTATGGCTTTAATTCGACGACTTACGAGATTATTGATGGAACTGTCGGTATTCTTAAAGGAGCTTTCTTAGAAAGTCGGATTACTGACATTACTTGCCCAGAATCGCTTAAAACGATCGGGGATGAAGCTTTCTTAAGATCGAGAATTTCTAATATCAACTTCAAAGGTGGTATTGAATCGATCGGCAGCAGCGCTTTTAAGAACTGCTCCAGTTTACGGCATATCGACTTAACGGGGCTCATCAGTATGGGAAGCGAAGCTTTCTATTCGACGGGTCTCACTGAAATTGATATTCCTTCGTCCTTAAAAGAAGTTTCAACTAACGCGTTTTACTTTAACTTTAAGTTACAAAAAATCACTCTCCATGAGGGCTTAGAAACCATCGGTATCCAAGCCTTCAGTGGGTCTCCTATCACTTCCATTGCCTTCCCATCCACTTTATAGAATATCGAAGAAAGCGCGTTCGCGCTTTGCCAAGATTTAGTGACGGTGGAATTCAATGAAGGACTCGAAACTATCGACTCTTTAGCCTTTGAACGGGCCGCTAAAATCAGGAGCATTAATCTCCCGAGTACAATCACATATATCGGGGAAAATAATCCTTTCGCGGGGGTGACCTTAATTGGTTCTACGGAAGATAACTTCACGATTGAAGAAAATGATAAATACAAGATTATCGATCGGGTTCTCTATGAGCTTGATGGCAGTAAGAAAACCTTAATTACTTATCCTTATGGATACGCGGAAGCGGAATTCGTAATTCCGAGCGACGTCAGCCATTTAGCGACTAATTCTTTTAACTTTAATAAAGAGTTGTCGAAGATTACGATACCGACCTCTGTGGTTTCTATTTCTTCCGCTTTTAAGAGCTTTGAAAAGCCTCTTGAGCTCGTCTATCTTGGAACGATGGAACAATTTAAGGCCATCGATTTACATCCGGAAAACGAGATGGAAGGTGGGGCTGGTAGTTGGGCTTATAATACTACGATCAAGGATGGAGTCATCCATTGCACCGATGGCGATTTAGCCGTTAGTTCTCTCTAAGAAATATCGAGAAATCTATAAAAAGAAGCCGCTTTTGCGGCTTTTTTGATGTTTTCGTTATAATCTCCGAAATCTTGATATTTACTATTAAAATTTAGAAAATCTCTGCAAATATTATATTATTTATATTTAGCTTCATGCTCGAGAAGCAACTTTTTAACGTGGTCACCGATGCCGAAGCCGCCTAAGCCATTTTTAGCGACGACCCGGTGGCAGGGGATAAAGAGAATTATATGGTTAACATGGAGAGCGGCCGCGACCCCTCTCGCGCCTTTCTGATTTAGTCTCTTCGCTAATTCACCATAAGTAATTGTTTCCCCAAAACCGACTTTTAAAAGTTCTTTATACATTCTTTTAGCAAAGTCGGTAACCGGAGGATCTAAGGGTATATCAAAACTCTTTCTTTCGCCTCTTTGATATTCTTCTAGTTCTTGTTTCGCTTTTAAAAGAAGGGGAGTAGGTTCTTCTTTAATAGTCATTCCTGGCATATAAGAAACAAGTTTCCCATTCTTCTCTTCTAAGGCGAAGGACATACCGAGCAAAGGACAATTAAGACGAGCCATGGAATTAGTATAGGATGAATGGAAGAAATGATTTAGGGTTATTTATATTTTTTGACCTATTTTTTGTTCATAATGCAAAAAGATGTTTTCTATAAATATTGATTTAAGACCCTCGTCAAGGGGCCCGATTTATCTAAATTTCAGAGATTTTAGGGTCAATTTCATTTCGATTTTCTTTGACACTGTCTAAAAAATCGGGTCAAAATGACACAATTTTTGTTACGGAAGGGGGTAAACGGTCTAAAACGGACATTCTGCCCTTTCCATTTGTAAAAAATCGGTTATTGTTAAATAAAGAAGACAACTTCTTTGCACAAATAATGCCCATATCTCTATAAAGGCAGGACGTGTACTTTTATCGAATCCCAGTATCCGATAACTTTATGCGCCTTGGCCTTTTTTATTATCTTTGGTGGCTTGACACTCGTTTTATAATTATGTTTGGAGAACATCATGAAAGCACATAAGATTGAAAACCAACATTTCTCGGAAGAGAGAAGTTTATATAACTTAAAAGATACGGAAGTTAGCTATTGTAACTTTGAAGGGGAACCGGACGGGGAATCGGTGATGAAGGAAACCCGTGACTGTGTGGCTAAAAGCTGCCTTTTTAATCTTCGATATCCCTTGTGGCACGGCCATAACTTAAAAGTGGAAGAATGCAAGTTCTTAGATAACGCGCGAGCGCCCCTCTGGTATTGTCACCACCTAAAACTGATCAATAACGACTTTAATAACATTAAAACCTTAAGAGAATGCACGGACATCGAAATTAAAGGGGGCCATATCGTATCTCCCGAATTCGGTTGGAAGAACGATGGGATTAAAGGGGAAGATTTCTACCTCGATAGCGTTTACGCTTTTTTAGATAGTAAAAACATCACCTTAAGAAACATTAACTTTAAGGGTAAATATTCTTTCCAATACATCGATAATTTGACGATTGAAGATAGTGTCCTCGATACGAAAGATGCCTTTTGGCACAGTAAGAACGTCACGGTTAAGAACTGCATCGTCAAAGGGGAATATTTAGCTTGGTTCAGTGAGAACATCACCTTCATTAACTGCAAAATCAGCGGCACCCAACCTCTCTGCTACGTTAAAAACCTCGTGATGAAGAACTGCACGATGGAAGACTGCGATTTAGCTTTTGAATATTCGTCTTGTGACGTCGAACTCAAAGGAACCTTAAAATCAATTAAAAACCCGTCCAGCGGGACGATTATCATCGATGAACCAACGGAAGTGATCATCGGTGATAACGTCTATCCGGTGAACGGGAAAGTTATCGTGCGTAATTAAGCGGCTTGTTCGACAAAAGAGATAAAACCACCGATTAAGAAGTTATAATCTCTTTTAATTTTATCGTCGATCAAGTTCTCCGCTTTAAGGAGAATATTGGTGACGAAGGCTAACGCGTTAAGATAAAGAAGTGAGATATGGTTTTGCTTTTCTAAGGTGAGCTCAATCTCTAAATTTCTCAACACTTCGTTAATCTTCGACCTAAACATGCCGTTGGCCTGTTCGATGGTGTTTTCGGCGAAATAAGGGGATGAAAGATATTGAACGATATAGGATAAGGGTTCCATATTGTCTTTCATTCTCTCTAATTGTTCTTTGAATTTCGCTAAACCCTTTTCATATTCCTCCGGCTCCCGATTTAAAGGTAAGCAGGGGTCAAAATTGATGAGGCTATGCGCTTCAAGGAAAGCATTGATCAAAAGATTATACTTGGTCTTAAAGTGCGAGAAAATCGTCGGTTCACTGATTTTTAAGTTATTGGCGACCTCTCTTGTTAAAAGCGACTCCAACCCCTTTTTGTTGGTAAGTCTGATGACTTCCTGGAGAATCTTTTCTTCAAGATTCTTGATGGCTCTTCTTCCCATGTTATTCTAATTCCTCTCCTCCGGTGATTTGTTTAAAGGCAACCGGATCCACCTTCCCGATAGCGGTTCTCGGAAGTTTATCAATGATTAAAACCTTATCAGGCATATAGCTTGGATTTAGTTTTTCTCCGATTGCTTGATAGCACTTCGCGATAACTTCACCCTCGGTTAGTTTACAGTTTTTATTGATGACGATTGCCAGCCTTAGCACGTGACCCTTTCTCTCATTTTTGACCCCGTAACAATAGGCTTCGTAGACCTCTGGTATGCTAATAATAACATCTTCGACGTCACTCGGGCACATCGTTTCACCACTGATTTTCACTGTTCTTCTTAAACGGTTTTTAAATGTGAAATATCCATCTTCGTCAATATGGCCGTAGTCCGTTGTTCTATAATACCGTGTTCCATCGATAATTGTGAAGGCGTGTTTATTAAGTTCTTCGTCATTTAAATAGCCGTTCATAAGGCAATCGCCCGAAATGAGCAGTTCCCCGTTCTCCCCGGTTTTTAACACTTCATCAGTGTTTGGGGTAACGATGATTTCTTTGATGCCCGGTAAAGGTTTCCCGACCGTTCCATCTTTGTTGTTATTTTTAAAGTTAACATTGGTGACGTTGACGGTTTCGGTTAAGCCGTAACCTTGGTAGAGCCTCGCTTCCGATCCCCATTCGATCATCGCGTGGTTCCACCTGTCTAAAAGGGAAGAAGGTACGGAATCCCCACCGATAAAGGCGATGATTTGCTCTTTTAAATGCGGTCCATAGAATTTGGGGCGGGATAATAAGGCGTTATAAAGAGCGGGTACCCCGATGATCGTGGTGGCTTCCGCTTTCCTAATGTGTTTAATCGCCATCTTGGTTCTAAAAGACAACATTAAACAAGTGCTCGCTCCGTGAGTTAAGGGGGTGTGGATACCCATCGCTAAACCGAAACCATGGAACAAAGGGATTGCGCAGAGCATTTTGATCTTTTCCCGTTTCCCATCGATGAGCAAAGGATAGGTTTTCTTAGCTAAATGGTTGATAGAGACGTTATTGAGCCTCGCGATTTTCGGTCTTCCGTTCGTGCCACCGGTGTTCAGGTAAACACTATCGTCTTCTTTATTAACGATGACTCTTTCAGTTTTAATGTGGGTTTTTAATTTGTGGTAGTAATAGAGGCCCTTATGATGGAGACCCATAAAATAAAGCCCGATGGCTTTGATTAAGTTCACTCCCCGGTAAGGGTTAACGTAGACAACTTTTACGTCGTCTTTAAGGGCTCTTCTAAATTTTTCGGCGTTTAAGGCGATTGCGATCAAGAATTTAGCTCCGCTCCGTTCGATGAAGGTTTTCATCTCGTAAGGGGTGGTTAAAGGGTGGATGTTGTAGGAAATCGCTCCAATCTTACTTATCGCGTAGAAGAGATAAATGCTTTCCGGACAGTTGGGGAGGCTGCAAGCGACGATATCGCCTTTTTTGACTCCTAAATCAACGAGCTTACTAGCCGCCTTATCGATTTCATGGAGGACTTGGGTATAGTTCCAAGTCTTTTGCTCGAAGCGTAAGCAGAGGTTTTTAGGCCAGGCTTGTTGGGTAGCTAAGAATTGGTCGTAAATGCTATTGATTTCCATAATTGATTCCTTTCTTTATATGCGGTAACCAAAGGGGAGGAGGAACAAGAAGATGACCACTATGAAGACGACTTGGTGGAGGACATAGACGTAAAGCGAATGTCGTCCAAGGAAGAGGATGGGTTTCGCCCAGGTTGTGGGGAAATCTTTTTTGATGAGGCTCTTTTTCGCGGGGTAAAGCAGTTTCCCGAGAGCCGCTCCTAAGAACATCAAACAAGTGGTGAGGAGGGGCGAGAAATAGTCATCCCCGGAAGCGACTAAGCCGAAGAAGAGCTTCCATGATTGGTCCCAATTTGAAGGATTAGCGAGAGTGACGAGGTTGGAAGTTAAATCGATATAGGGACGATTGTTACCGGGTGACATTTCATAACTGATATAGGTGGTAATGATGACCGCGACTGCGAACAAAACTCCCATCCCAAAATCAACCCATTTATTTTTAAAGAAAAAATCAACTAAACCATAGATAATCATCCCAATCGCTAAAGCGTGGAGAATCCCCATATAGATATGAACGTTAAGGGGCAGGAAGAGATCAATGGTCTCTAAGAAAATTGTCATTAAAACGCTGAAGATGCCAAGTTGAATACCCCGCTTGATGTTACCGTGGCTAAAGGTGCTGCTGATGCCGCTTAAGAACATGAACATCCCGCTGAAGAAAAATTCTAAGAAATAGAGGGACCGCCCAACGATTTCATAGAAGACGTTTAAAAAGAAATTACTGCTGACTAAAATCCACTCCGGGGGATTAGCCGGGGGAATAAAGAGATCATTGACCGCTCCTAAGGAGTAGAGGAGGTGGACGATTAGCATTAAGAAAATACAAAACCCCCGAGCAAAATCGATTTCAAAAATTCTTTTTCCTTTCGCTTTCGGGTTTCTTAAGGGGAAGGGATAAAGAGCGAGATTACATTTTTTATTGAGTTTAGCCTTCGCATTTTCACTAATGATATAGTCAATCATCGCTTTTTCCTTTTGCGGGGTAATTATGCGATAAAAATAGAGTTATGAAAAGCCCTTTCTCTAAAGAGAAACTAACCATGAAAAATAGTATTTAAAACTAGCTCTAATCTTTATTTATACGATTTTTTGCACGTAAAAGAGGCCGTTTTTTTGATTTTTCAATTAATAATCGTTCGGCTTTGTAACGTTTTACAATTTGGTAATCGGTCGTCTTAAAGGGGTACATTTCTTTCTCGTTATCTTTGCCTAAATCTTTCACAAAATATTGGAAGAAAGTGGTAAAAATAATGCCTAGCATCGCGGAGAACGTAACATCGGTCAAGAAGTGGTTCCCTAAGAGCATTCTCGAGAACATGGTCAACATAATCCAAGCCACCCCGATGAAGACACTTAAACTTTGATAATTCTTAGTTTTTTCATTGAGTGATAAGAAAACCGGAACAAGTAACACGAGAGCGCTATAGCTGGTATGACCGCTGGGGAAGCTCCCAAAATAGCTAGATGGTGCCGTTTCAACGATTTCTTTTGGTAAATCGATAACCGAATACCAAGGAGTGAAATATTGGTCCCCATATTCAAAGATTAAGAAAGGCCGGGGACGATTGAAGATTTCTTTGAGTATGATGACCGTCAAAAGGACAAAAATCATGCTGAGCAAGATGCACCAGGTGGCGCGGATTAAATCTTCCTCTTTGCTCTTTTTCGAGAAATAGAAGATAAAAATGACAATCCCGACTTGGATAAAGAAAGCGATGACGAAGCTGAGAATTAAGTTATTAATTGCTTCATCAACCCCGTCTTTTCCGTAGAGGATAAAGGCAACAACTTGGAAGACGATCAGAACTAAATATCCGAATATCTTATTCAAAAGACCGTTCTTTTTATTGAAAATGCGAAAAACGAAGGCGCCGACCGCCCCCATAAAGAAGCAAGAAGGGAGAGGAGCTAAGAAAGACATCGCTTTCCCAAATAGGTGATCAGGGTGATACAAAGCGTGACTAATTTCTAAATCTTTAAAGGTCCCGACGATAAATAAAGTGATGGTGAGGAGGAAGAATATTCCTAGGACGTAAGGGACAACTTTTCGCAGTTTCTTTTCCATGTCTTTATATTCTATCTTTAGTTTACTTAAGATGTCACTAATCGTAGAATAAAAACAATGAAAAAACCAAAGACTCCATCTTTCCAAATCCTTAAAAAATATCAACGGAAAGTTATCGGAGCGCCGCTTCTGAAAATCTTCGAGGTCGTCACGGAATTATTAACCCCTTTTATTACGAAGTACATCATTGACGTCGGGCTTAAAAATAACGATTTACCGATGGTTCTTATCCTCATCTTAGTTATCTTCTTGTTCGCTATCTTTGGTTTCGGGGTAACGGGAATTTGCCAATACATTTCTTCCCGGGTGGCGGCAGACTATTCTTACGATTTAAAGAAAGCTATCTATCACCAGATTTCGAGCCTCGATGAAAAGAGCCTTCGAACATTTGGGAAAGATAAAGCTTTAACGGTTCTTAATAACGATGCTTTCCTTCTTCAAACCGGCGTCAACGTCTTTATGCGGTTAATCTTTAGACCGCCTCTGTTACTCTTAGGCTCGACGATTTTAGCTTTCGTTATCGATCCCTGGGTCGGTCTTATCTTCTTAGGTGTCTTGATCCTTTGTTGTTTTGTTTTCTTCTTCGTCACCATGGTAACCGCGAAAAAGTATCCCGCTATACAAAGTAACCTCGATGAAATCAGCGGGGTAGCGGATGATACCTTAAAAGGGATGCGGCCCGTTAGAGCGTTCAATAATGAAAAACTCGAAGAACAAAAATTCGAAACCTCTATCAATTCTTACATGAAGAAGAATATCAAGGTGAGTTTGTATAACGCTTTGATTAACCCGGTGACCTTCTTCGTCATTAACCTCGGGATGGTCTTAATTGTATATCTCGCTAACTTAGATATCGGTTTCGGTAACTTAACTTCCGGGGATGTCGTTTCAGTCTTAAGTTATTTTGCTTTCAGCTTACAAGCCATCACGATGCTCAGTAAGTTGATTATTTCTCTTAATAAAGCCTATGCTTCCAAGAAAAGAATCGACCAACTTCTTAGTCTTAAACCGAGCATTAAAAACGAAGGGGAAAAGACGAAGTTTGATGATAAAGAAAATACCATCATTGAATTTAACGATGTTACTTTCAGCTATGACCCCAATAGCCCGAAACCCACTTTAGCGAATATCTCCTTTAAATTGAAGAAAGGGGAAAGCCTTGGGATCATCGGGGAAACAGGGGCTGGTAAATCGACCATTCTCTCTTTGATTGACCGCCTCTATGAACCTAAGAGTGGGGAAATTTATTTTAATGGGACCATCCTTAAGGATTGGGAAACGACCGCTCTTAGGGATAACATCACCTTTGTTTCCCAAAAACCGGCTTTATTTAAAGGAACGATCAAAGATAACTTAGAGTTAAATAAAGATTATTCTAAGAAAGAAATTAAAACGGCTTTAGATGATGCTCTAGCCTCGGAATTCGTCAATCGCTATTCTGATTATATCGATCACGAAGTAGAAGAAGCTGGTGCTAATTTCAGCGGTGGCCAAAAGCAAAGACTCACCTTAGCGAGAGCCTTCTTAAAGAAAGCTCCCTTGCTTCTAATCGATGACAGCATGAGCGCGCTCGATTATTTATCCGAACAAAAGATTAGAACTAAGCTTTTAGAGAACCATGAATTAACCAAAATCATCGTCAGCCAACGAGCGACTAGCCTCAGCCACTTGGACCACATCTTAGTCTTAAGGCACGGGACAATCGAAGCTTACGGGACTCATGAAGAACTCTTGAAGACTTCTTCTTTCTATCGCGAGACCTATATGATGCAGAAAGGAGAAACGGCATGAGTAAACTTAAAGAATTTAGTAAAGCCTTAAAAGGCTTCCGTTTCCTTTTTGTTTTAACGCTGTTATCCGCAGTGGTTTCGGTTACCAGTAAACTCGCGATTCCTTTCTTAGCCGGGAAAGCGGTTAACCTCATCTTCTACGGCACCGGGTCGATGGATTTCTCTGTTTACCTCATTCTCTTCGGCGTCTTCCTAGCGGGCGGTCTGGTCTTCGGTTACATCTTTCAATTTTTAACCTCCTATATTGGGCAAAGAGTGATCAGAAATATTCGTGACGATTTATTTAAGAAGTATTTAAGATGCGAAATTAAGACCCTCGACCAAAAGCGAAAAGGGGACTTAATCCTCCGTTTAATCAACGATATTGAAAACATTCAAACGGGTTTAGTGAACGCTTTCGCGGTCTTCTTTGAAGGGGTGGTAACGATCATCATCACCATTGTCTTCATGTTCGTCATCAACTGGGTCTTAGCCTTAATGGTCGTCTGTTTAACCCCGATTTCCTTAGTGGTTAGCCGCTTCATCGGGAAGTTCAACAGTAAGCACTTTAAACGGCAAGCTTCCACCTTAGGAAGTTTAACGGCGTTCGCCCATGAAGGACTCGATAACTCGGAAACGGTTACGACTTATAATTTAGAAGGCCAAAGAGAAGAAGATTTTGAAAAGCTTAACCAAACCAATAGGGAAGCCGCTTTTAAGGCTCTATTAGGCGCGAGCTTTATAAACCCGACCACCAGAATCGTCAATAACACCATTAACGTCTGTTTAATCCTTGTCGGGTCTTTACTCATTCTCTTTAACGTCAATGTTGGGGTTCTCTTCTTAGTCGGGGATTTATCCGCTTTCTTAACGTACGCTAGTAATTACATGTCGCCGTTCAATGAAATCAGCAGTGTCGCGAGTGAAATCGATTACGCTTTAGCGAGTCTCCGCCGGGTCAATGAAGCTTTAACCTATCCTGACGATAAAGACGAAGGTACCATCACCGAAGTGAAGGAAATCAATTCCTTACAAGCCTCCCATATCGACTTTAGCTATGATGGGAAACGGCAAATCATTAAAGACTTTGATCTCGATATCTATAAAGGCCATAAAATCGCTCTTGTTGGCCCGACCGGCAGCGGTAAAACGACCATCATCAACCTTCTACTAAGGTTCTATGATCCGGATAAAGGATCCTTTATCTTCGATGGGGTCAGTACCTTAGATATCAAGAAATCAGCAGTTCGGCAAAAGGTAGGGATGGTTCTTCAAGATACATGGATCTTTAAAGACACAGTCTTTGAAAATATCGCTTACGGGAAAAAGAACGCTACCCAAGAAGAAGTGGAAGAAGCCGCTAAAAAAGCCCAAGCTCATAACTTCATTGAACGTTTACCGCAGGGTTACCAAACCGTCATCAGCGATAATGGGGCTTTATCAACCGGGGAAAAGCAACTTATTCAAGTCGCGAGAGCCCTCTTAACTGAGCACGATATTGTTATCCTTGACGAAGCGACCAGTAACATCGATATTCACACCGAACAACTCTTAAACGTTTCTTTCCAAAAGTTAATGGCCCATAAGACGAGTTTGATTGTCGCTCACCGGTTAAGCACGATTATTGAAGCGGACTTAATCGTCGTCCTTAAAGATGGGCAAATCATCGAGATGGGTAACCACAAAGAATTGATGGCGAAGAAGGGGTTCTACTATTCCTTATTTAACGCTCAGTTCGCGTGATCATCTAATCCTTATAACAACCTAAATCCGTTATATCAAATTTATAAATTCTTATAATAATTACAAGAATTATATTGATTTCTTGTTTCAACCTTACTGGTTGGTAAATGATTTATGCAAAAATCATTTTCCAGAGCCGTTAAGTCCGCAAGCGTAAATTCGGCAGTAACTCTACCTATTTTTCCGATTAAATATTTATACAGATTGGTCGCAGCATTAAAATCACGATCAATTGTAACTTCGCAATAATCACAATTAAATTC
>ENA-OPIO01000501-OPIO01000501.1-human-gut-metagenome-genome-assembly--contig:-NODE-501-length-12744-cov-6.912523_pt1 | contig 12744 bp, 22 predicted proteins | sample MGYA00241395_ERZ501636 | MGnify/ENA primary metagenome ERZ501636 (study PRJEB25962, sample SAMEA2042198) | human gut metagenome | biome: human gut; feature: human-associated habitat; material: faeces... | reverse complement strand
AGACGTATAATAATGATTCGTATATCCAAACCTTGGACGCCGTAAATATGCTCAAACAGAAAGTGGGGAGTTTAAAGGGCGGCACTTTGGAGATTACGGGCAACGGCGGGAGCACGGTGGGACTGTACGACAGCGGGAATACGGCAGGTTTCCACTTGGCGGGGAATGACATCCCGGAGCCGACGGCCGCGCATACCAATACGGGTACTAACTTAACCCAGTGCCAGCTGGCGTGGGAAAAGCGCAAGACGAGCGACAGTACGCCGAAAGAAGTGTGGCTGCTGGCGCTTCAGAACTGCGGCAGCGGAGCAGGCGGGTGTGATGACTCGCTGAAAGAAATGTGTGTTAATCCGCCTGCGAAACAGGGAGATTTAATTTTGTTAAGCACCCCGGGCACCTGGAATGCGCAGACGTGTGAGTGTACCTGTCCGTCCGGTTCTACGTTACAAAGTTCCGGATATTGCCAGAGATCTTTGAGCCCGGTAGATCCTGTAGATCCGGTTGAGCCAGCGGAGCCCACATATCAATGGGTGCTGACGGCCAAAGGCGAGGTAAATAATATCGGATATAATAATGCCTGTCGCTCCACCTGTTCGACGAATTTCTCGAACGATTTTTCAGGGCTTCCCTCAACGCTGGCGGCCAGTGTGTTTAATTCCTCTTGTAAAAGCCGCAACGATGTGGGGCGTACGTGCAACCCCGGAGGGCCTTATACGATTAACGGAAACAAGTATTGCCCTACGTATACATGTAAAGCCGTTTATTAATCGGCGCAAAGAAACAACAAAAACCCCCGCGGGACTAGTAACCGCGGGGGTTTTATATTCGGAGTTTGTTATTCCGTTAGGATTAACTATTTCGCCTCTTGAGCGGCTTCGGCGGCCGGAGCGGCGGCTTCGCCGGCGGAGGGAACCACTTTTTTCAGTTCCTGCAAGCGGGCGGCTTTACCGGAGAGTTTGGTCAAGTAGTTAAGCTTGGCTCTTCTGACCTTGCCGATTTTTAATACTTCAATGCTGTCCACGCGGGGGGAGTGGATGGGGAAAATGCGTTCCACGCCGACGCCGAAAGAAATCTTGCGTACGGTGAACGTTTCGCTGATACCGCTGCCCTTGCGCGCGATTACCACGCCGTCAAAGGCCTGAAGTCTTTCGTTGTCGCCTTCCACGACTTTTACTTTGACTCTGACGGTGTCGCCGGCTTTGAAAACCGGGACGTTGGTTTTGAGATTGTGTTTAATTTCGTTGATATTCATAAAACTTACTTCCTCCGAATCGTTTTTTTCTTTTGGACCTTTTTTGACTTTAGAGAGGCGGTTTCAAGCAAATCGGGTCTTAACTGTTTTGTAAGCTGCAAAGCTTGTTCGCGTTTCCACGCTTCTATTTCTTTGTGGTTTCCGTTTAAAAGCACCGCCGGCACTTTCCGCCCGCGCCACACTTCCGGGCGCGTATACTGCGGGGCTTCCAGCAAGTTGCCTTCAAAGGATTCCGAAGACGTTACGCCTTCTTTCTTAAAAGTGCCCGGGCGCAGCCGGGTTACGGCGTCTATCATCACGCAGGCGGCCAGTTCGCCGCCGGTAAGGATAAAATCTCCCAAAGACACTTCCAAATCCACCTCGGGATAAATCCGGGCGTCTATCCCTTCGTAATGTCCGCACACAAAAATCAGGTGGCGTTTTTTGGCCAGTTTCTTAGCCAAAGACTGGCTGAAGACTTGGCCGCGCGGACTGGTTAACACCACGTACGAGGTCTTTTTGCGCAGACTCCGGATTGCCTGGTAAAGCGGTTCGGCTTTCATCAGCATTCCGGGCCCGCCGCCGTAGGGACGGTCGTCAATGGTTTTGTGCTTGTCCTCGGCGAACTGCCGGGGGCTGAGCGTGCCCAGTTTGATTATCCCCGCCTTGCGCGCACGCCCCACAATGCTGTGGGACAGCGTGTTGTCTATCATTTCTTCAAAAGCGGTGATAACGTCTATTTTCATTAATCTTCCAGCTTTAGGGTAACTTTCTTGTCCTGTTTGGCGGCTGCGGCGTTTAAAACGGTTCTGACCGCTTTAATAATGCATCCGTCTTTCCCAATCACTTTACCTTTGTCGGCGGCGTCCACCTTCGTGGACAGATAAACTTTGTTCTGCTCCACCTTTTCTTCCACTACCACATTGTCCGGGGTGGAGGAAAGAGATTTTAAAAGCAGGGTGGCAAGTTCTTTCATAAACGCCCCGTGTTATTTGGCGCTGGCTTTTTTAATCAAGCTGGCGACGGTTTCGGAAGGCTTGGCGCCGACTTTAATCCAATATTCCACTCTGGGCATATCCAACTTTACTTGTTCGGCCGCGTTCGGGTTGCAGGGGTGATACTGGCCCAACACTTCTTTGGCTTCTCTGCCCACCGCGGAGGATTTTTCAATCGCGACGACTCTGTACTGAGGCTGGGCTTTTTTGCCGACTCTCTGTAATCTGATAACTACTGCCATTATGACTCTCCTTGTTTGCTTTTACGTTGGCGTAAAAGACTGATAATTAAATGTCCGAGGCCGCCTGTCTGATTTGCTTGAGGGCCAATACAGGGTCCGCGGCTTTGAAAATTGCATTGCCGGCCACCAAAGCGTCCGCACCCGCCCGGGCTGCCAGGGGGGCCGTTTGCGCGTTGATGCCGCCGTCCACTTCCAGCCAGATATTGCGGCCGGAACGCGTGATAATATCGCGCACGCGCCGGATTTGTTCTTCGCTGGAAGGCAAAAATGCCTGCCCGCCGAAGCCGGGGTATACGCTCATCACCAGGACTAAATCCAACAAATCCGCCAGGGGGGAAATAAGCTCCGGGTCGGTGTCGGGTTTGATGGAAAGGCCGGTTTTTACGCCAAAGCTTTTAATAAACTCAAGCGCGCCGACTATTTCGTCCTTCGCTTCCACGTGCACGGTAAGCAGGTCCGCTCCCGCGCGGGCAAAGGCTTCAATAAACAGCATCGGCTCTTCCACCATCAAATGTACGTCTAAAGGTAAATCGGTTTTTCCGTTCAAAGAACTCACGACGGACGGACCGAAACTTAAATTCGGCACAAAGTGCCCGTCCATCACGTCCACATGCAGCCAGTCCGCTCCGCCGTCCTGCACTGATTTTACTTCCTCGCCCAAGCGAAACAAATCGGCCGACAGAATGGAAGGCGCAATAGATATTTTACCATTTGCGGCGGGCATTTTGGAAGTTTTTATCATTGCAGTTCTCTTTCGCGCACCAGGATGCCGTCTACAAACACGCGCACCGCGGCCTGGTCCGTGTACGGGATTTCCAGGTCAATCTTGGAGCCGGGCTGCTTGGTTTCGTTCAAAATTTCGTTGTCGCCCGTTGCGTCTTCCACCGTTACGCGCACGCGGCTGGCGTTTTTGCCCTGCGGCATTTCGTAATGGAGGTGATAGGTTTTTTCGTCATTGGCCGTTTGGCGGCGGCTGACGATGACTTCCAGGTTCGTCCCGGGCGCAATCTGGCTGTCCGCCGCCGGGCGCTGCTCGGCGATGGTGCCGTTGGGGAACACGGAAGACGCGTCTTCTTTAATGATTAAATTGATGTTTTGCGAGCTCGCCCACAAAGTGGCTTCGGCCAGTTTTTTGCTCTTGAAGTTGGGCACCAGCACCACGCTGGCCGGCGGCGCGCCGTTGGAAAGCACGAGCGACACTTTTTCGCCTTTTTGCACCATGCTGTCCGCCTTGGGGGTTTGGGCGACGATAAGGCCTTTCTCGTAGGTGAGCGAGTAGGCATTGTCCACTTTATCCACCAGCAGCCCCGCCTGGCGCACGGCCAGCTGGGCGCTTCTTAAATCGGTCCCCACGGTGTTGGGCACGAAAACCATTTCGTCGCCCTGGCTGATCCACACGCGGATGACGCGGCCTTCGCGCACGGTGGAACCGGCGGAGGGCAGCTGACGCAGGACGGAGCCCGGGGGCACGTTTTGCGCAAATTCCACGCCCGCCTGTTTGATGGCCAGGTTGTTGGCGGCCAGCATATCCAGCGCCTGGGTGATGGATTTTTTAGTGATGTCCGGCACCGTAACTTCTTTGCGGGTATGCACCAGCGCGCCGAACACCCAGTCAATAGAAACAAAGATGAGCGCGGCGAAAAACGCGGCAATCAGCCCCGCGACAATCCATTTGGTGCGGCCGGATTTTTTGGTTTTTTTTAAAAAATCTTCAAAATTTTGGTCGTTTTGTGCGGACATTATTCTATAAACGCCCCGTCGCCAGCCTTCAGCCCGCGTCCGTTTGCAAACGCGTCTGCGGCCATGGGTTTTTTCCCGGCGGGGTGTACCTCTTTAAACCATATGCTTCCTTCTTTACATTTTACTAAAATTCCGCGGTTTCTTTCAATTAAAAGAACGGAGCCGGCCGCCGCCGGTCTGTCCTCTTGGGCTGGTGCAAGTTCCGTGCGGACCAGCTGGAGCCACTCCGTTTTGCCGTTATGCGTAAACGGAACCTTGGGCTTGGGGCCGCAGGCCAGTCCGCGCGCGCGGTCGTTTAGTTCTTTGGCGCTAAGCAGGGCGGGGCGCAGGAGAGCGTCTTCTTTTTGAAGCATGGGCGCGAGGGTCGGTTCGCCTTCCTGCGGCGTTTGGACGATACTGCCCGAAGCAATTTGCGCGAGCGTTTCTTTCAGCCCTTCCAGTCCCAGCGGGATGAGTTTGGCAAACAGGGTGTGCGCGTCGTCCTGCGGCAAGATGTCGCACTCTTTTTGTAAAAACAGCGGGCCGTCGTCCATGCCGGGGCGAATCCAGAAAACGGAAATCCCCGTGCGGGTATCCCCTTGTATAAGGGCCTGCTGCACCGGGGCCGCGCCGCGCAGACGGGGCAGGAGCGAAAAGTGAACGTTTAAAATGCCGAGTTTGGGCAGTTCCAGAAAATTGGGGCGGAAAATTTTACCGTACGCCACGGCGACGCCCAAATCAAACGGAACGGCGGCGATTTTGTCAAAATCGTCTTTGAGTTTTTCGGGCGATAACACGGGCAGGCCCAGCTCCAGCGCGCGCTTTTTGACGGGGCAGGGCGTGATTTCCATGCCGCGCCCGCGCGGTTTGTCGGCCTGCGTAACGACGAGCTGAACGTCCGTGGTTTGGTGCAAGAGTTCCAGGTAAGGAACGGATAAATCGGGCGTTCCGAAGAAAATGGTTTTAAGTTTGGGCATATAATCTAAATTTTAACAAATTTAGCCGTGCGATATGTAACGGATGGGGCCGTTTCAGAATAGGCTTGACGCGTTTTTTTTTTTTGATAAATTTTGTTAAAAGCAAAATTTATCAAAAAAAGGAGAGGCACATGAAAAATGCGTCTGCGAGGCGTATAAATGGCTTTACGCTGATAGAACTTTTGGTGGTGGTGTTAATTATCGGCATATTGGCGGCGGTGGCGGTGCCTCAATATGAAAAAGCTGTTTTGAAATCAAGGATTCAGGCTAATATGTCGCTTGTCAAATCTCTTGTGGAAGCAGAGGAATTGTATTATTTGGCTAATGGACAATATACGCCAAATATGGAGGATTTGGATATAACGCTTCCCTCTTATACGTACATTAGAGGCGGTTCGGATTGGAAGGAATATCGTATTGGAGAGGATGTAAAGTCTAAAATTGCTTTAAACGCCGGCTCTTACAACTTGGATGTATATTTTTCGTACCCCGTTCCGGGCAACAACGGCATGACGCACACGCTGGAGCTGAGGCTAAAATTTATGAATCGGTCTTCCAATAAAGCTTTGGCGGGAAAATGGGTGTGCAGGGACCAGAAAATCGCCGCTATGACAAAAATTTGTAACAGCATGGGCTTTACCGTGCGGGAAAGTGATTATTTGTTGCAATTCTAAAGCTTTAAGCGATGGCTGTTTTTTGTGCCGATTTTTTATTTTTTCCCAATAACAAGCCTCCTTTTGGGGGCTTGTTTAATTTTGTGGAGAGGGAGGGATTTGGCCACAAGTCGCCTCGTTGACCCTCGGCGCTCGCGGCCCCGCCTCGCCATGCTCGCCTTTGCCTGACGGCAAAACTCGCATAAAGCTCCGGCTTTCAAATCCCGACGCGGCATAAAGCAGTTTATGCCGCTCTACTCTCTCTTTAGAAATCAAAAACCCCGCTTTCGCGGGGTTTTAAATTTCTACGGAGAGGGAGTTCGTTGAACTTCCGTCAAAGCGGTAGTATTTCGGTAGTATAAAATGAAAAAGCCCCGGTTGGTGTACCGGGGCTGATTTTAATACTTTAACGGAACGATGAATTGGTCCATTTTTTTCAAGCGTTCGCGCTCTTGTTCTAACATTTCCGGGGTACGCTGATTGGTATAGTTTTTGATAGTTACTTTGCTGTCAGCGTGGCCCATAGACATACGCGTTTCTTCCAATGTTGCGCCCTGTCCTTGGCGGCTTGTGCTGTAATCTTTGCGTAAGGTTTTACAGGTGCCGGTAATTTTGATAGGGTCTTTTTCGTTTAGCCGGACTTGTTCATTTACGCGCTTGACGAACTTGCGGTAAAAGTGGCTAAACCCCTCTTGGCTGTAAGGTTCACCGTACTGGTTAGTAATGAGGTACGGCCCTTTCGGGGCCATTTTTACGATTTCATCACGCAAGCGTTCTGTTAGGCGAATTTGCCGGGGCTTGCGGCGTTTCGGGTGCCAATAATGTATGCCACGTTTCTTATCTTCCGGGTTTTCGCTGATGTCGCCAAACAGCGTTTCAAGGTTCATCTTTTCAACGAGCATATTGGCTATTTCTTCCGGGCGGCACGAACAATCAAAGCCCATTAAAACAACTACACGCTCTTTGGGTGAGCCGTATTTGAGCAACAGTTCTATTTCCCGGATGTGGTGCGTTTTGACCTTTACCGGGGCAGTTTCCAGCGTATGAAAGTTATCCAATACAATATCATCCATATATCCACACTCCATAGCCCACGTCAGCGCGGCGCGCATACACGTTACAAATTTGTTAGGGCCATAATTATCGGCACCTCTTGCCTCGGCTTCTTCGGCAAGTATGGTGCGTGCCTGTCGCAATTTTTTGACCGTAATGTCGCTTAAAAAGAACAGGGGTTTGATGAGGCGTTCGGCCTGTGAGAAGGCCAACTTGTACTCATAAATTGTGCGTTCGGCCAAGGGTTGTTTTGAAACGGTTTCTTTGCGCGCCCATTCTTCCCACTTCTTTTTGAAATAGGCCCACGTTCTCGTTCCGTCCGGGGCTTGCTTAAATTTTTCTTTAAGGTCGGCCCACCAAAAAGCGGCTTTCTCCCGGCACTCTTCTTCGGTGCCTGTAAAATCCTTGAAAAAGCGGATCTTGTTGATTTGCTTTTGACAACGGAAACCATTGTGTCCTTGTACGCGAAACAATGTGATTTTATCGTTCATAAATACTCCAAACTGTAAAGAGAGCCCCGCTACATAAGCGGCGGGGCGTTGTAAGGTTCGTGTTTGCTAAACTCTATCTCAAAGAACTTTGACCCGTTCGGGCAACCGAAGTAGTGCCACTCGTCGTGCGGTAAGTCAAAGCCGGAAATAACCCGGATGTTTTTGATAGTGCGGTATATCTCGCGGCGCGTATAACCTAGCCGGAAAACCAACAAATCGCCCTTCTGCACGCGGTTTATGCGTTTTACCCAGTAAGGGGTAAGTTTTCGGTATTCGGCGGTTTTAGAGCCGTTTTCAACGCATTGAAACCAACGGCGGGTGAGGTTAAGAAATAACTTATTTTCTGTCATTACTTTACCCTCTCCCCACCAAGCAGGCGAAAATTGAGCCGCGCTTCTTTTAACTCATTCTGCAAGCGCAGAACCTCTTCGGCAAGTTTTTTGTTTTCCTTTCGTATTTCTTGTGTGTATTTTTCACTTTTATTACGAATGCACTCGGCAACAAAACTCCAAGTAGGTGGAAAGTTGGCTTGAAGGGGCGCGCCAACGGCTTGATTGAGCCAGTATTTTTCGCCGTCATATTTTAGTTCAATCAGCCCTGCCCACGGCGGCAACTCTTCCTTTTTAATCATTCCTTCCGGCGCAACATAATAGAACAAGTTGCAAAAGCACCGAAGGGCTTTTTGTTTTTCCGGGTCCTTGACATCTTTTAAGAAGTCGGCCCGGCTGGCCTTTACCTCGTACCCGCGCACGCTATTTCCTTCCAAAGTACAGATAGCCATATAATCAAAAGATCGTTGATTTTGGTATCTGTACCCTGTTCCGCACCGCACTTCTCGTATTGTTATCCAATTTTTCAAACTCCAGTTTTCCTCGTGCAGGCGGTCTAGGCACTCATAGATTTTTTCCGTTTTTTCTTTGTCGGTCATTTTGTTGAGTTGTTTTTCAGGCGTTTTTTGTGGGTTATTAAACCCTGCTCGTATCACTACCATTAGTTGCCTCCAAAAGATTTTTTGAAATTGCTTCAGCAAATTTTCGGTACATACCGCGGCCATAATCTTCCTTAACATCTTTTTTCCAATTGATACCCACGTTGTTATAAAACCACAGATACAGCAAGGCACATTCGCGGGTCCAGTTGTTTTCGCGCATAAAACCCTCTATCTGCCCGGGGCTGAACGCTTCCGCTATCTTGTCAAAATCAATTAGTTTTTTAAGAGGTTTTGGAAGAAATAAATTGTTCCACGCGTTGGCGGCGGCGGTTTCACTTCTTTTCCAAGGGCCGCGTGCGAGACATTTATAGCAATAAAAAGAACACCTGTCGGTTAGCAAGTCGCTAATAACACCTAATTGTATATGAGTGTTTCCGCATTTACACGCGTGTAATTTAATGTTCATTTCTTAACCTCCAACAATGCTTGCAAACCGTATCCGGCTAACGTTGAAAAAGTAAAACTGCACAACTCTCCCCGCGCACGCATTGCTTCGCCCATAACGCGTATGGCCTTTTGTTGTGAAAGGTGTGGCATTTGTTTCCAAGAACAACAATCGCATATACCGTGCCGTTTGCCTTCGCATATTTTGCATACCTGTTCTTGCGTAAATATGTATATCCTGTTTTTCATTTTTTGCTCCTATAATTTCATAAATACAGCGAAGTGCGTTCGTTTGCTCTGGCTGTTGCTTATCGCTTTGTGTATGATTACCGGCTGTATTGGTGCGAGTTTTAGCACCTCATCAAGCGGCTTAAAACTGTCAGACCATTTGAACACTAACGTACCGCGCGGGCGCAAAACCCGGAAGCACTCCGCGAATCCGCGCCGTAAAGTTTCCCGCCAGCCCGCTCCAAGCGTTCCATACTTTTTGAACATAAAACTTTTGTTCCCGCACCGTAAATGTGGCGGGTCAAAAATTACCATATAGAACGTGTTGCTTCTGAACGGCATTTTTGTAAAGTCGCCTATAACATCCGGGGCAACGGAAAAAGTTGCCCCATTTGATAACTTTTGCGGGCCTTCGGCGCGTTTATCCATAAACACGACGGCGGGATTTTGGCGGTCAAACCAAAACATGCGTGATCCGCAGCATACGTCAATGATAGGTTTCATTCATCCCCCTCCAAATACCGCACCAGCACGGCTATTAAATCCAGCGCTTCCTACACAGCTTTCAAAGTGTCGTCGTCGTTTATGGCTTGCGCAAATTCGCCTAACTCTTCGGCGGCGAGGCTGACAACCTGATAATCGCCGTCTGCAAAGGAGGGGTGCTTTTCCCGTGCGCGGTTTACCGCTTTGATAATTAAATTAATTGTTTTTGGTTTCATTTTTTCACTCTCTTAAAACATCCCCGGTAGGGGCCTTCTTCATTGTCACAGCATTGGCGGCAGGTTAAATCGGTTGGGGCAAAATTTCCGCAGTAGCCGTTACCGCCCACATCAAACATCTTCGGCTGTAGCGTCCGGCTCATTTTCTTTTTGGTTCCGCTCATTTGCGCCCTCCAAACCGTTTACGCCGGGGCGTTAAATTAATTGGCCGTCCAATGCAGGTAAACAGCTTCTGTTCATCCCGGCGCCCAAGCCGGTAGCCTGTGTAAAAAACGAACAGGTACCCCAATAAATTCAGGATTAAGAATAAAATCATTCTTCCGTTCCTCCTATTTTTAAATCTTCTTTCACTTCTTCGCGGCGTCCGTTGATAAACGCTTCCACCTGCGTCCACGCATTCCAAAGTATGTATTCAAATCCCAGCGCGCGGATGTTTTCTTCAAACTCCCTTTGCGGCGGGCTTTGACGTCCTTTTCCGTTTGGGTTTTTAAACTCCACAAACACCGTGCGCCCTTTGGGCAGCAGGATGACCAGGTCCGATACTCCGGCCAGCATCCCTTCCGCTTTCGCCGCGCGGGCCTGCGTCAGCTTTAACTGGGCACCGTTAGGTACCGAAAAGCAGTAAAACCCGTTGGCTCGAAGCATCCGCACCGCCTGCGCTTGAAAATGGCTTTCTCCGTGTTGCATTAACGCCTCCTAAAAAACCGGGGAACTTTTTTATTTTCGGAGGTGTTCCCCGGCGGGTTTGTCAGAACGGAACCTGCGCAAGGTCGGTAACAGGTTCCGGGATAAAAACGTCCAGCTCAACAGACGCCCAGCGGATTACTTCGTTTAAAAACAGGCTCATTTGGTCTTTGCTGGCGCCGCTTTTGCTCTTAGCCGTGCGCAGAATGTGCACGTGCTGAACGCCTTGCGCGTCCGTCCAGCTGGCCGTTTGGGTAACGCAGAAGAATTTTTCATTTAAAAATTGGTTCACCGCTTCCAGACTCATTTCATTGCCGTGTTCTCGCATACCTTCACGAACCCGGGGGAGCACAACGCTCCAGTAATACCCCAGCTGTTCCTTGGTTTTACTGGACTGGGATTTCACTTCCACCCGAAGCGCACGGCCTTTTTCCAAGGCTTTTTTCAAATCCGCATACAGGGGCAGTATTTCCTGCGGGCACGCAATTTCATACGTTTTAGACATTTTGGAGACTCCTTAAAAGGGAACATCATCACCGGCAGCATCGCCATTCCCGCCGGACAAGCGGGAGTTTACGCGCGCGGCTTCTTCCCGCGCCAGCTGCGCCGCCGCTTCGGCACATAGGGCAGATACTACAGCCATATCCGGCACGCTCAGGATAATATCTTTGCTTTCCCATTTGTTTTCTTGTTTATTAAAAGTCCGTTTTTCAAGCGAATAGAAGTCGTAATCTTTACCGCCGGAAGTTTGCCCCGTCATATGTTTAATGGCAAATTGCCCTAACTTTGTAATGTTCTGCATCATAAATATTGCTCCTCGTATTGTTTAATGTAACTTTGAACCAGCGTCCGGCCTTTTTCCAAACCTTCTGCCAGCTTATCCTGGTACTCTTTATCCGCGGATACTCTTTTGACGTATAGGGGATTTTTAAAAAAGGGGTTGAAACAAACATAATCGCACCACTCCCGCCCGGTTACCAGCAGCTGGAACTGCATCTGCCCATAATGCGCCGGGTCTATTTTGCCGGTTAAAACCGTAAATAAATGCGATTTGTCTTGCTTGCATTTAATCTCGCACAGGCCCTTCACTCCGACAATCCCGTCAGGAGAGCAGCCGGCGTATTCATCCAGTTCGCAAAATCCGATAGTGCGGACGGGTTGGCCGATATACTCTTCATACGCTTCCCGCGCCTTAGGCTCCCAAGATTTGCCCCACTCCATCGCAGGCGAAGTGTATTCGTCCGGTAAATTCCCGGTAAGGATAAACGCGGCTTTTTGCAAGGCTAAAGTTTCAAGCCCCTTACCGCCAGTATGTAAGGGCGCCGCGTCCGACGCCGTAAAACGGCTTGCCCGCAAACGGTGCCACTCTTCTCCGCCCTGCTGTACGTTGTGGATAATCATATCAGCAGCCCTTCTGTTTCTTTTGCGATTTCTTCCAGGCGGCGTTTATAATGGCTCACGAAGTTGGAGCGGTACTTTTCAAAGTTCGGCCCCAGGTCCGCCTTGATTTCTTCTATCGCGTTTTTTAACGCTTCTTCGGTCAGACAAGCATTAATTTTGGCAATATGGTCCGACTGGATGCGTTGAGCGGGGTTGCTTGCCGGATTGGCTGATGGTTTTTCCGTTTTGTGCGGTTCCTGCGCGTTGTTCATAGCGTCCGAGTCTTTGGTATCATCAATGGCGAAAAGCCCGTTTAAAGCGTATTTGCGCGCGTAAGAACTGGCCGCACCGGTGATTTGCGCTTCGTCCATCCCTTTTTTGACCGCTTGTTCCCGGGCAAACGCCGACACACTCACGTCTTCTTTGCCCTCGGGGGTTTTTAAAGTAGCGGTAGATTTTACATATACGCGGCCTGCAATCTCCACCACTTCGTCCGTAATAACAACCGCGCAATTAAGCGGCGCCAGCACGGGTTTTAACGCCTCTAAAATATCTTCACAAGAGCGGTATTTATACCCGCCGAATTTGTTTTCTTGATTTTTTGGCGCTTTTAAGGTTTCTTGGATTTGTTGTAAAATCATAATCCCTCCTTAAAATTGTTTTCCCAAATCTTCAAAATCACGTCCCGGTATTTATGCCACCATTGAATGCCATTCGGGCCATCCATCGGTGCGATATCGCAGTCTTTAAAGTTTTTCCACTCCTCGTATGTATGCGTTTGGCAGCCAATAGCAATATATTCTTTAAGAATGGTAACTGAATACTCTTTAAACATCAGATTGATGACTTTATCTTCCACCCGCGCGTCGCCAGACACCCGCGCGTCGCCATACACCCACGCGTTGCCATACACCTGCGCGTCGCCATACACCCACGCGTTGCCATACACCCGCGCGTTGCCATACACCCGCGCGTCGCCAGACACCCGCGCGTCGCC
>ENA-OPIO01000500-OPIO01000500.1-human-gut-metagenome-genome-assembly--contig:-NODE-500-length-12764-cov-2.900858_pt1 | contig 12764 bp, 9 predicted proteins | sample MGYA00241395_ERZ501636 | MGnify/ENA primary metagenome ERZ501636 (study PRJEB25962, sample SAMEA2042198) | human gut metagenome | biome: human gut; feature: human-associated habitat; material: faeces... | reverse complement strand
CGACCAAGTATTTGCCTTTTACCGCCAGCCCATTTTACAAATGGTTTCATTAATTATTTGCTCCCATTTAGTAATTCTAGCATCTTTTCATAAATCATTCTTTCAATATCTTCTTCAGATATCTTATCTAGTAGTCTGACGCTGCCGATGAAAGATACATATTTACTAATTTCTGGGTAAATATCGTTATCTTCGGCGCCACCAAATTCTTCTAAAGCTCGTTTTTCTCCTCTTAAAATTCCTCTAACTAGATGTTCTTCAGATGAAAAAGCTCTCCAAGTTAAGTTTCTAAATCTTTCAGGATTATCAATTACCCACTTGGTTAATTCATATTTGTTTTCACCTTTTGATTCATCAACAGTCAACGCCACGCGAAAGAAGCATCTTGAAAGTACACCAAACATGAGTCCTCTTCTGGTACCTTGAATATGCATCCAGTGGTCTTTAATAGTTGATTCACCTCTAACTCTCATCATTTTTTTGCTTACAAGATAGAATTTTTCAAAGTGAAGCCAGAGCCAGAATTTTTCATCGCAAACAATGTATCTTGGCAATTCTTTCAAAGTTTCATAAATGGTTACTGAATTTTTGAAGTCAATATATTTATCGCAACTATCTGGATTGTCTTGAAGCTCAAAGTCAGATGTTTCAATTTTCTTTTCTACAAACATTGGTTGCGGAAAAGTTGAATAAATCCATTTATTATTATCGTTCTCCTGAATGTTTTTAGTAACACTTGCTAAATTCTTTTTTAAATAAAGCAATGCATTTTCACTTAATAATTTAATATGAATTTTATTAGGCATTTTCGCTACCTCCTATATCAATTTTGTTCGTTTCATTAACTAGTTTTGATAATGATTCGCCAATTGGTTTGCCAAGAAGATCCTGAGCTAAAGTTACTGGAGACATCTTTAAGAACTCGTCAGTTGTCAAATCAATTCCTTTTAATCTCTTATACGCTGTTTGAATTGAGCGGAACCATAGATATTGGTTACCAACATCGTCTAAATCTTTTGTCTCGTCATTTAAAACTTGCTTGCATAAAGACAATCCTTCAATTAAAGATGGGACTAAAAGCATATTGAAGAAGACTTCTTTATATGTTGGAACTGTGTAGATTACCTTGTAATTTAAATAATCTTTTTCAGAAAGAGTGATAGAGATTTTTCTGCCAATGTTGCATTCAACAACATATTTGCCTTCTTCTAAATCGTGGTCGACATTAATCGCGAAGATTGATTGAACTAATGTTTCCTCGGCTTCTTCGTGTTTGAATCTAACATTAAATCCGTCATATGCGCCCAAAATATCGTATTGGTCAATATCAAACTCTAAGCCTTGATAATCTTCTTCTAACTCATTTGAAGATAGTTTAAATGGCTTTTTAGCGGTCGCGAACATTGAAATATCAACTTTCTCAGTAAAATCTACCTTTGGTAGTATAATGTCTTTTGGTGCTCTTCCAACTTCATACCCTCTTCTATAAACTGTATCCGAACACTCGACAATCATAGTTATTTCAATTTTGCCTTCTTCATACAATTGATTGATTGTTTGACTGTCAGTCACGAAATGAACATTCTTTAAAATATAAGCTGCCTCAGTTTCTAAAGGTTCAAATTCCATAAAGAAATCTAAATCTTTGAAATTTGAGAATACCGCATTGTGGTTAATCACTGGATACGGAAATAATTTATTTCTTACTTGCATATAACTTTTACCTCGCTTCCAAAGTAACCAACCGAATTGGTTTTAACATCTAATATGACTTTCTCGTTTGTTGAGATTTCAAATGGACCATATTCAACTTTGTCTTCACTTTCAATGGTCATGCCATTTTTCTTCATTTCTAAAATTTCAACTGCTGAAGCATTATTCGCATCATCTAATAACAACAAGTCTAAATAGCATGTTTTGAAGTCAATCGGAGCAATAAAGGTAATTCTCAGCCTTCCTTCTTCTTTGTTTGTAGAAATGACTTTGTAACGAACACCAGCGAGCTTTTGACGTTTGAAAATTACGTCATCTCCTTCTTTTTCGCGACTACTTTCACATCCAGGACGATTTCCACCGCCTTCAACATCATTATGACCATCTGGATGAGAAACAACTCCATCTTCGGTATTATCAACAGCACCTACATCTGGTTGTAAACTATTGCCGTCATCAGCTGGATTCTTTGCATTTTTCTCAATTGTTTCATTTCTTTTTGGCTTAGAAATTGTTACAGACTCAATTGGTTTTTGATTACCATTCGTTTCGTTTGAAGAATCTCCAACGTCTGTATCCGGTAAATAATCACCAGCACCATTAGGATCAAGAGGTTGCTCATCGCCGATTTGCAAGCATTCAATGACTCTATCTCTAATTTGTTGTTTAATTGAGCGCAAAACATTCTCGACTTCTAAACGAGTTGATTTATCTTTTATTCTTTTTGTTTCCCAATCGATGTGCTGAGCGTTTTCTATCTCGCGTAGAGTTTTTCCTAAAAGATTGTCTTCTATAATGCACATTGCAGAAACTCTAAAGCTGGCTCCAAGCGGTTCGTCTTTAATTTTCATTAAAGGGTAACGAATCATTGTGCATTTATGGGTTGCTAATTCATCTTCTTCTTTTGATAAAGGAAGCACATATAACGAACAATTGCCATAATCAGTATCAATATCGTAAACACTAACTTTCTCTGTGTCAGTTAACAATCTATATTGAGAAACAATACTACTCTTGTTTGCTTTGTAGATGATTGAATCATCATAAACTACGTCTTTTACGCTTCCCTGATTGATAAGCATATCATTAATAGACACCTCTAAATCGCCGCGCACAATAGCTGGCATAAATGAATCTAATAAGCTATTAATTATTTCTTTTTCCCATTCTTCATTGGTATTGAAGGCAAGAATAAAAATATCTGTACCATATTCATTAAGTTTTCTCTTAAATGATTTATCTAACGACTGAATGGAGCTAATCGGATCATTAAGATTGTTTGAAGAATAATATCCTTTGCCTTGTGTATAATCTCTGTTTGCATCATTGCTGTCATCTAAATAACCAGAAATCAAATCTGATACGCCGATAAAGCCAACAAAATCACCTGCGTTACCATCAATATCTTGATTTGCTCTTGTAGCATAGAAAGCTGTTGATACTTCAGACATTAAATAAGCAGCATTTTTTCCTAATCCTTTTGATCCTGCTGCTAAAGTATTGCCTTTTTCTGATACACCTGTGCCTTTTGTTAAAGCAAGGAATTTATTGTTCTTTTGTTGGTTGGTATTAACACCAACAAGACCTGTAGTATTAAAATCGCTTACACGTAAGCAAGTAATACTTTCTTTATTTAATACATTTAATAAATCGGTATAGATTTTTACATAGTCTGGTTTGTGCTTCCAAAACTCTTTACATCTTCTAACTTGTTCTTTCAATTCGTTATAACCTGGAATTAGGTTTGTGGCCAGTTCAAAAGTGTTGAACTCAACAATCGTTGGATTCTCATCAGAATCTCGTGCATCAATAGAGTTTTGTAATATTTCTCTCGCAAAAGCTTTGAATGGTGATTTCTTAAATGTTTCGGTATCTCCACTGCTAATTCCTTTTCTATCCCCGTGTCCACTTGCGGGGAATCTCCATCTGTTTTCCATATACTCTCTCCCTACAACTCAAATCTTTTTGGGTTTTTGTTTTTATTGCGTCTTAAAAGCATTTCCTTAGACTTCTTTGTTTCTAATTCAATAGCATTAAAAATCTTCTCAATATCTTCATCTGTGTATTCGTAATATGAAGAATTGCTCAAGTTTGTAAGCTGAGCTAACATGGCTAATATTTTTGATACTCTGTTTTCAGATATCCTCTTGAAGTTGTCTCTTTTTATATCCATATCCGCAACCCCTTTCTTCATTTTCGATCGTATCAAGTCAAAATAAAAAACACAAATAATTTCGTAATATTTTTGCAATATTTTTTGATTATTTTGTGTTCGATTGCCTATTTAAAAGTATTTTGCTAAAGCAAATTTATGGTAAAAGTAAACGTCTTATAAGTGCCGTTGCTGTAATCAATTTTAAAGGTGTCATTTAAGTAGCTTCTCACTACTCCAAGAAGAAGATATTTGTTCCACATTCTTCCTATATTTGGTAACGATGAGTATCCAACGAATGTCTCACTTTCAATGCTTCCGAAACTTTTAATATAGTATATAAGTTCTTTTTCAATCTTATCTAGTTTGTCTTCGTCTAAATCAAAAACTTCTTTTCTAATAGCTCTTTCTTGATCTACTTGAACGTAATCATCAGAAATATCAACAAAGAATGTTAGATAGTTCATCAGTTTCTTTAAATGCATTTTATTTGCATAATTATTTAATTTGGTTACCGATATTTCATCTTGATCATATGCATAAGACACAATTATGTCATCGTTATCTAGTTTGATCTCTTTATCTTTTGAGATAAACGGTTTCTTATAGTAATAGTCTTTTTCAAAATAAGCCGTAACAAATCTAAATAAATCTGCTTGGTTATTAAAGCGGCCTAAAGCATCTAGTGAATCAGCATGAACAATAGACATGCGTGCATATAGTTTTCCTATTGTAATAGCCGAAGTGTTCAAAGACTCAAACAAATAATCAATTTCCTCTTTTAATTCAGTTTTGATATGTTCATCTATTTCGCACTGAGTAACAGCATCGTAGAATTCTTGATTTTTATAATACTCGTCGAGTCTATTAAGTGTTTTAATTGTTACTTCAATGTTTTTTTCACTAGAAGCAAATTTGTCTTTAGCTTTTTGGATAACTCTCATTTTATAATTCAAAAAATTGTAATACTCATCAAAAAGGAAAAAATCGTCATATCCTTGAGATACCATACCCAGCAATTGATTAATTACCTTAAAATTATTTACTACTTTATCGACTCTTTTTTGAGGAAATCCTCTAAAGACCATACATTTTTTAAATCCGTTAATTGTCTTATTTTTAAAATAAGTTCTTACACTATATGATTCCGCGATTGGATGTTTTCTGATTACGAAATAACAAGTTGATGCAGAAACCCCAAAAGCTTCTAATAAACATTGAATGCTCATCATCGCATGAGTGGATGTGTGATTAGTGTTAAGAAAAATGTTTTTGTAAACTGAAAAATTCCTGCGCGGCACCGAGGAAAAGACTTCTGTCTTACTCCACCAGTATTGCAAGTTTAAAAGATAGCTTTCACTTTTCGGATACAGTTTATCCAACTCTTCAACTATTCTAACCGCCATCTTATTCCATCTAGATTCATAGATTTCAATGTCTTTATATCTAAATAAATACGGAATAGTGTTTTCTAAAATTGGCAACTTGGTTGTCATATCAAATTCATAATACCTTCTGCCATTTATAAAGAAGAGATTGTATTTGTCCATCAGCGAAGCGAGTTCAGGATCGATATCGCCACTAGTACTAATGTTTCTATCGTCGTTTCTAATATCTACTTCTTCAACACCTTCTTCAATCAATAAAGAATGTCTGGTGTGTCTCGTTATTCTTCTCATTATTTTTTATTCATCTTTTCTTCCCAAGCTTTTAATTGCCCAGCGATATCATATTCTTTTGTGAGTTCTCTAATAAGCTCATTGAAATTAATCCATCCTTCACTATTAGAAGTATAGTCATGGTATTCTTTTCCTTGGAATAAATAAAACTGTGTTCCGGATTGAATAACCATACCACCAACAACTTTTGGCGCATATCCACGATTATAATTAATTTTTTGAATATAGTTATAAAGCGCTTCTTGCTTTAAGGTTGTATCCGCTAAATTGATATTTCCGTTAGGTTTTGTATCAAAAATGCCAACAGTACCATTCTTAAATCTAACAATGAAGTCTGGTTGGAATGTATTCATACCATTGTTATATGAAATACCAAAATTGGTTCTCATTTGTTCAGTTCCGTTCTCCCAGAACCAATCCACAACATCCTGATCTGACGCACATAAATATGAAATGAAGTTTTTCTCTAAGAAATTAATACGACCATTTTGATCCTTCAAAACATATAAAGGTTGATACAATGATTTGGAAGCAGTTAGTGTTGTGTGTGTTTCTAGTGAATACGCTCTAGCTTCTTCAATTTTGAATTCGTATTCAATACCTTTTTTACCGGCATTTGTAATCAACAATTGTCTAAATTCATTGGTTGCTTCCGAAAGAATTTCAGCAAAAATAGTCTTATTATTAACCACTATTTTCATAAATGATTTAACTTTAGTACTGCGTGGAAAAACGTTGTAGAAAGTACTTAAAACATCAACAATAGCTGTATTAATCGGAGATTTAGAACGCTTATAAGCCAACCCATTAAGGTTCTCTTTGATAATTGCAAAATATTGGGCCTCGATATCGCTTTCAGACATGTGGACATTAACCGAGTCCCCAGTAACAATTTGTTCGGTGTCAGCAATATCGGTATGCAAAACTGTTTCTTCTAATATTTCAAGATTTGCCTTATCTTCAAGGATAAGTCCGCCATCTTTCAGCTTGTCTTCAAAATTGCTTAAAACACCGTTTCTATCTTCACTAGTCAAACCAAATCTTTTCATGAACGCTTTAAACAAGTATTCACCAAATCTTGAGTCGGCAGAGTTGTAGTCGTCTTGTCTAGAACGATAGAACGAAATTAATTGAGTTTGAGCGTAGACATTGAGTTTATTATGTCCATTAGACATTTTTGCAAACTCGGTTTTGATTTTGTTCGGATTATAAGAATCTTGCTTAGTTTCAAAAGTCCAAATATTAGTAAAAATATATGCGTTATCCAGTAATGGATTATCATAAGATTTGGCTTCGGCGGTTCTCAAAATTCTTCCAATTGTTTGTGTTTCAAAAGTCTCTGAATTGCCTTCTCTAAACTTAACAATGATGTGCGCTCTTGGGCAATCCCACCCAGTAGCAACTGCCGTTTTGAATATTAAATATTCAGTAACATCATTATTCTTTCTAATTTCTTTCTTATCAAAGGGAACGTGATTATCACACCAAAGCTTTAATTTGCCATTTTCTTCAGTGATTCCTCTTTCTCTTAAAAAGTCCTTAATAACAATTTTCTTAGCTTCTCCTTCATCGACGTTAGGAATTTGAATAAGTACTAGAGGATTTACATATATTCCTAATTTTTTATACTCTTTCACAATTGCTTCTCTTTTGTCATACCCTTTTTGGAGAATCAATATTTCACTATCTTTTTCTTCTAAATCTTTATCGTCTTTTTTAATGCCTTCATTGACGATTACATCTTCTTTTATCATTCCTGCCTTTATAACGTCTTCAGGATCAACAATAACATCTGGATCTCTTCCTAATGGCGTTGCCGACATCTCTAATGTAATTTGAGGAATAATAATAGTCTCCTTAAATTCTTTGATTCGTGTTTTTGCGGAAGCGCCGATATGTGACTCATCCACGACCAAAACAACCTTTGTACCGTTCTTTTTAGTTTGATCGATTACATCGATAAAGCTCATGCCTTCTTGATCTTTCATTAAATTATTAACCCAGGCACCAGTACCTTTATCTTTTTGAATAAGCTTTTCCCAGTTAACAAATACAATTTCTTTATTGTTAATGTATTTTCTGCTTCCAAAGAAATCTTCTTCTAAAAGCGAAACATGAGGGTAACCGCCTAAATATGTTTTAACTGCATCACATGATTGCTTGTGCAATTCCCCTTTTCCTGGACATGCCCAAATAATACAGAAATTTACATCTGAGTGTTCGTTACAAAGCTCTTCAAAAAGAGTCGAGGCCATGAATGTCTTTCCGCTTCCAGTAGGAGACTTTAGTACAAATTCTTTTCTTTGGGTACTTTTGAAAGCAATTTCGATATAAGCTTTCAGCTCGTCAACAGCATCTCTTTGATAATTCTTGAGTGAATAAATCATGTTTACTCTCCCCTCTTAATACTCTCTGAAATCTCTTTATAAATTTCATATATTTTTGATGGAATAGGTTTAAGAATAACATTATCTTCATTTATTAATTCTGGATCTATTTCATTATCGCTAGAAAAAACATAAACTATTTTGTTTCCACTTGTTTTTTTGACTCGATTTTTAAATTCAGAAAACTTTTTCTCATTAAAATATTCATTATAAATGAATAGGTGCTTTCGACCATCGGTATAATGTGATGAATAGTCATTCATTTCAACTTCTATAAAAATGTTTTCCAAAATACATATCAACGAATCTACTCGCTCAACCAAAGAATATTTGGCTTGTTCAACGTTTGATTCATCTCTAACAAAATCAGTTTTGAAATAATATAGGCTAGCGGGGGTGCCTTCGCTATAAACACTTCCGTCTTTTCTTTTTCCAGTTATTACAGTTTTTATTCGAGGATATGTGATATCTTCACAAATCCTGTTTTCGTTATTAGTGCATAGTATGAAACGTCTTTTGCCGCCGTCCGCTTTATTTAATTCTAATACAGCCTGCCCGGTGGTTCCTGATCCAGCAAAAAAGTCCAAAACCAAAGCGTCTTTGTTGTTTGCCATAAATAGTAATTCAGAAATTAATTCGACCGGTTTTGCGTAATCAAAAACCGACATCATTGTGCCAAATACTTTTTTTACAGCCTCGCTACCTTTGGCATTAATGTAATTGTCTGCAAACCAAGTATTAAATTGGTCTGTAGTGTTTTTATTTCCTCTAACCTTTTCGTAAACGATATACGTGCCATCTCCTCTTGGTTCAAAAATGACTTCACCATCTTCAACAGCTTTAAGAAGCTTTGTTTTACCCCAACGCCAACGTCCTTCACTTCCGTCATTTCGAATAGGATATACATCTTCGCCGTTAGGTCCTTTTATTGGAAACCACATTGTTGGAGAATCTTCTCTTCTAGAGCCGGCTCCCCATTTGTTAAGTTCTCTTCCTCTAGCATATGGGCCTTTTTCGTCTTCAAGATTCAAAACCATTGCCTCTTTTTCATGTCCAGTAAACGTTGTTAAATTGTTAAAGCTTTTGGCATAGATAAGAACATAGTCATGCACGGTTTTAATATTGACAGATCTACTTCCACCTTTAATCGCTTGTCTACAAATGCATGCAATAAAATTTGACTCACCAAAAATTGAATCACATAGTAGTTTTAAATTCGCTTGCTCGTTATCGTCTATACTTAAAAAAATGCAACCACTGTCCTTTAACAAATCGCGAGCCAATTTTAGCCTTCTGCTCATAAAAGAAAGCCATTTAGAATGTTTATACCCATCATCTGAATTAACAAATTTATCGTTATAAACAAAATCTTCATTTCCTGTGTTATACGGAGGATCGATATAAATAATATCTATTTGATTCTTTAACACAAAATTAAGAGCCGATAGTGAATGAAAATTATCACCTTCAATAATGATGTTGTTTTGCCCGCCGTTAGAAATATTTTTTTCGCTTATTGGTTTTAATACAGGAATAAGTGTCTGACATTGTTCAACAACTTCTTCTTGAGTATGTTCTCTATCCCAAACTAAACCATATTTTTTCGCGGTTTTTAATTCGGCTTCTAATTCATTTATCTTTCTTAATAACTCATCAATATTTAATTCACTCATAAGGAATCTCCATTATTTTCTTCTTTCAACTTCGTTGATGGTTTTTCCTTCTTTGTTTTTCCATGTTACCCACCCATTTCTAGAACAGCAAAAAACCAGCTTTGCTGCACCGCTAGGTGATTTAAATGTTAAATCGACTTGAGTAACGATTTTCCCTTTAACCATGGTGGCTCCACCATTAGCTAACAAATCATCTTGTTGTTTTTTGTATTCTTTATTAATAGGATTGCCATTCCATTTATGGAGAACTGAGTTTTTAAGTAAAACATAGTTCCCGTTTCCATCAGAAAGAAGTTTGGCCTCAGAAGCTTTGTATAAATTTCCTTTGGAAACAGATGAAATGTTTGAGGTATTCCCAGTCTTTGCGGTAGAGACACGTTTTTTATATGCCCCCCATAAATGGAGCGAAGATTCTCTATCATGCATAATGGCAATATATTTGAGAATGTCATATGCTTCTTCTGGGTATAAATAAAAGAATTCTTTGTTGGGGTTGACCTTTAAAGTGGGATCAAGTTTTGTCAATAAAGCATGCAACATTTTGTCTGGTTTATGGTTGGTGATTTCAGGAACATCATAGGTAGCAAAAACTTCATAGTCATTTGGAGCGCCTGTGTTAAAAGTAGTTAGTCTCCCTTTAAAATCAGTTGTATATCCAATTTTTACACAATTTTCCGCAAAGTCTGGATTTGTAATAATATAAATCAAACTTTCTTTACCCATTTTCTTCCCAACCTTATATCTGTTTGGCTTTTCAATAATAAAAAGCCCCAATCCATATACGATGATATCACAATCAGAACTTCTTAACTATTTATATTTAAGAAAGCAATTTTATCTTGTTAGCAACGCCGTTAATTCATAAATAAAACTAAATTTTATATAATCGCGGAAAATTCCGTGGTTATTATTTACGTTTATAACTAGATAACAAAATGTTAAATTTATTTATCTAAAACAAGAATTTAATTTACTTTATATTGTCTTATTCTTTTATTAATTAAAATCGGGGTTAAATATCCGTTTTTAACTAGTTCACTACTCCAGTTAATAATAGTTCTATTAGTTACTTTCAATTTGCTTGCTAATTCAATAGGCGTAAATTGACTAATTTTATGTTTTCTTAAATATTCTAGAAAGATTTTAGTCTTTTTAGTTAAGTGTGATAATCGTTCTTTTTCTATTTCTTGATTCTTATTTCGAGCTATTGAAAGAACCTTAGATGAATATAAACTAAAAATTTTTAAAAAATAATTAATCCATACTTCTGGATGTGGAGGATTATTTCTTCCTTCATAATACAAAACAGGAAGGTTCATTTGTATAGAATCATAATATTCATTGATATCATAGGCCATATACTCTTCTAAAGAGCCAATGTTTTTAAAACCATATCCATTTAATGACAAGTAATAACTTGAAATAATTCTTGCAGTTCTTCCGTTTCCTTCTTCAAAAGGATGAACAGTCACTAACTCATAATGAATTACAGCTGCTTTAATTAAAGGATGATCAGCGGAAGTATTAATATATGAAATTAAATCCTCAAGTAACTTAGGAACTTCATTCCATTCAGGAGGAATATAAGCAGGTGTCTGATCATCGTTCCACACTGCAAACAAAAATCCTGGTGGCATTGCTTTTCTTAAGCCTATTTTTTCGTCTGATTCGCCTTCACAAATTATTCTTTGAACTTCTAATATTAATTTTATAGAAAGACTTTCTTTTTTCTCTAATTTTTTATCAAGAAATTCTAATGCTAAATAATAATTTCTTATTTCTTGTTCAGGCTTAAGAAAATGTCTATTATTCGAGTTTATTGCAGTTTCGGCTTGTTCGTACGTTAAAGGATTGCCTTCTATTTTGTTAGAAGCATACGAAGACCTTTTCTTAGTATTTTTCCTAAATTTGTTGGATAAATTAGTAGGAATAGTTACTGAATTTAAAGCAAACTTATTTTTCTCAATTTCTAAAATTTTATTGAGTATTTCATTGTTTATTAAAGGCTTAATCATTTGTTTTTGTAATATTAATATACAAAAATTTCACTATTTTTTCACTATTTATGACTTAATTTTCTATCAAAAACTCAACAAGCATTTTCCTTTGTTGTTCGTTTTTTGTTAATTAATCTATTTATTACACAAATTTTCTTAATTATTAAATATGCTCTAGTAAGATTTAAAGCAGTTACTATTTCATGTTCATAGTTAAGATTATGAACTTGAAGTTTTTATCTCGAAGTTTTATTAATCAAATCTTTATAATTATCACTGTAATAGTATAACTCCATCCATCATGTTTTGCGCAATCTTGCCTAACGATATTATGTCGTAGTTCGAAGCGTTTGCGAGCCGGTGAATTCAGCTTTTCTTTTGCTGTTATGAAACGTGGCGTGTGGGCAACGAAAGCTTAGGCGGCAGGCATTTGCTTGGGCTGGTCGGTTCGGGGCGTTAGGAGTAGCTTTATATTATATATAAGTATATGTAGGAAGCTGTGGCGAAGGCGTAGTCGTAAGCTGGAGCGATTTAGCTGGGGGTGGGTGGTTAAGAAGGGAAGAGTAATAAAAAAGATCTAATGATTAGTTAGGTCTTAGTTATTGCATAGAGGGATTTGTACAAAATAAGATAAGTGAGTTTAGCTAATTACATTTTACTTATTTTCAAACTTAAAGAGGCTACAGTTTCTATATGGAACGTTCTTGGAAACATATCAACAAAATCAATAGAGTTAATATCATAAAATTCTTTTAAGATATTAATATCTCTACTAAAAGTACCAACATCACACGATATATAAACTATCTTTTTTATTTTGCTTTTAATTAATGAATTTAAAAATTTAGAATCTAGACCTTTTCTTGGAGGATCGACAAAAACACAATCAAACTTGTTTTCGACCAAATATTCCCCCGCATCTTTACATAAAAAGTTGGCGTTTTTAATGTTATTAATTTTAGCGTTTTCTTTTGCGTCAATAATAGCTTCTTTTACTATTTCAACCCCAGTAACTTCTTTAACGTTTTTACTCGCGATTAAGCCGATTGTACCAATTCCACAATAGGCATCTAAAATTCTATCTTCTTTATTTAACTCAGCTTTTTCTAACGCAAGAGAATATAAAACTTCACATTGATCATGATTTACCTGATAGAAAGATT
>ENA-OPIO01000499-OPIO01000499.1-human-gut-metagenome-genome-assembly--contig:-NODE-499-length-12779-cov-3.098318_pt1 | contig 12779 bp, 9 predicted proteins | sample MGYA00241395_ERZ501636 | MGnify/ENA primary metagenome ERZ501636 (study PRJEB25962, sample SAMEA2042198) | human gut metagenome | biome: human gut; feature: human-associated habitat; material: faeces... | reverse complement strand
TTTACCGCCCGAAAGGCCGTCTTTTAGAGGCTAAAAGACGGCCTTTTGCAAGGCAGATTGTAATTAATTGATTATCAAGGAAATAGGAATAATAAGCCAGATAAGCCTGATGAGCCTAATAAGCAAGGGCTGACTGACAGGTCTCGCATTAGCCACATTCGGCTCATCCGTCCCATTAGGCCCATCATTCCCCCACCCTTAAATAGACTGCAGGAACTTAACCACTGCGTCGCGGTCGGCCTTCGACAGGTTGTAGAACTTCTCCGCCGAGGAGTACGCATGGCTCTTCTTGCTGTACGCATGCCACATTATGGCCTCTACCTCGTTGCGTGCGCGACAGTCGTGCAGGCGGTCTTCAGCTCCGGTGTTGACCCTCGACAGCCCGCGTCCCCACAAAGGAGTGGTACGGCACCATGACCCGTGTATGTCGTTCTTCATGTACAGCTTGTGCTGCATCATGTCGCTGTACGGCCAGATAGTCTGGTTCTGGTATCTCGGCAGCGGTTTGTCAGCGATACACTCGGGCGTCCAGTAATTGTCGTCGCCAGTCTTCCACGACGGGCGGTGGCAGCTTGCACAACCCATCTCCATGAACAGCTCCTTGCCACGCTGCACGTCAGGGTCGTTAAGGTTGCGCGCACGCGGTATCGACAGTCCCCTGTGCCACACCATGAGGGCATAGAACTGGTTGGTAGTCATGTCCGGCTCGAAGTTATACCACTGGTTGTCAAACTGGTTGGTGTTAGGACTCAGCAGGTTAAGCACGGCCTCGGCTATCCCTGCATCAGTGCCGTCGGCATAGTAAGGCGATGTAGGGTCGGCCTTGATGGCGCTGATTACGTCGCTGTTCTCCGACATAGCCTTGGCCCATGCGTCGGTAGTGTACAGCTTAGGACGGTCGGGACGGCTGACGTTGGTGATGTTCCACACGGCGTTAGCTCCAGGTCCGTCCTGCAGAGTGGCACGTGTCAGCGCGTAAGTAAAGCGCTTGACCATCCTCGACGGGGCCGCGCTGCCGTCAGCCAGCTGTCCGGCGCTGCCGAAAGTAGTGTACCACGCGCCCGACGCGAAGTCGTTTGCGGCGGCATCCCAGAAGTTCGGGTTGACATATTCAGACACGTCAAGCCCCTGTTCCCTGTAATACTCGGCCGTACTTGCGTACTGCTGCCTTATATCATCCTCCTCAATGGCGTCGAGCAGACCCGTACCTATGATACCGATGGTCGACTCAAGACGTATTTCTATGTCCTCGGGCTTCGGGTTAGTGTTGAAAGCCGACTGCGGAATGCTCAGCTCAGGATATATAAGCTCATACTTCTCGCCGTCAGGAAACTGCAACGGCAGACCGCTCTCCATGGCTGTAACCTTGTTCCACGACATCTGTATCTGGCTCTCGTCGATAGGCGGCAGGAAGGGCGACGTGGCCTGCGTCTGCGGCATGGCCGTCACTTCGCTTATGTAAGGGCCGTCGTTAGAGCCTGGAGCATTGGGGTGATAGATTACCAGCAGGTAGCCATTGCCGTTGCCGTAGGCAGTAGTGTAGGTGTCAAAGCGCTTTCCGTGGCCGTAGCTCGGATGGCAGTCAAGACACGAACGGCGGGTGCTGGCCGGGCCGAGACCCTTGAACGGCGGCGTACTGATAGTGACACTGCGCTCGAAAATCTGCTCGCCTTCGTTGAAAGCGTCCATCAGTCCTTGGGCATCCGTTGCCGGAGTCTCGTCCTCATAACATCCGGCATAGACGTTGTCGGTAGTTCCAAGCGTTCCGCCGGGATACCACTCCTCGGCAGTAAAGTTGCCTTGCGCCGTGCCGACGTAGTTTGCGTCGGTCTCGGCGTGCAGCGTCGCGGCGGTGTCGTCGTCGGTGCAAGCCGACAGCGCAAACATGGCCGCAGCCGCCATGAAAGGATAAATAATCTTTCTCATCTTGTAATGAATTTAAAATGTTTTTGTACTCTTTTGCACCGTTTCCGATGTATGGCCGAACAGCGTGCGGCCTCCCGTGCAATGCCGGGATGCCGCACGCCGCGTGGCTGTTTCACGCCTCAGCGGGCGTGGAGCATTGTCTTATCAGTGTGCAGACGATATCCACTGTGACGCCGCTTCGAGCTGCGTGTTCAGCGCGTCGACGGCTTGCATTGCGTCGCCGGCCTGTTGTGCGCCCGGGTCGTCTACGAAAGCGATGCCGCTGTTGACGCAAGTCGTCAGCTTGGCGATGGCGTCGTCAAGCGCGTTCTGCAAGTCGTCGACGCCGCTGTAGCCGTTCCTGCGGAGGAAAGTCATCACCGACTTGTCGGCGGGTTGCGCCTGGTCGATGTTGCCGTAGAGGCTGTTCTTTATGCTGTAGATGTTGTCGCGGTAGTCGATGTACGACCTCTTGCTGTACGGCGACTCAATGTAGTCGATGGCGTCAGGCTCGTTCGGGTCGAGCGAAGGAGCTCCCGTAGCCACGCGGTAGGCCTGTCCGATTTTCTGGCTGGCCACCTCGTTGGCGATGTTTCCGCATCCCGACGGGCCTACGAGGGTTACGAGCGCGGCGTTGATTGAGGCATACGAACTGCCGTCGGTGCCCGCCAGGAGCATATCGGCGCCGTAATAGTAGCCGTTGTCGTCAAGCGCGTGGGTCTTCACTCCAAGCTGGGCGACGCGGGCCTGGTGGGTGGCGTCGGCCTGGAGGCCGAGCCATGACACCTCAAGGCGGTAGCAGTTGTCGCGCACGTCGCCGGCAACGGCTACGAGGAAGGCCAGCTCGTCGGCGCACTGCACTGTGACGTTGGCGAAGCTCGGGTGGTCTTCTATGCCGTCATATACGGCCGCCTTGCGGGGCGCTCCGTCGCGGAAGAGCACGAACTCGAGGCCGTGGAAGCCCAGGGCGGTGTCGAAGTTGGCGTTGTTCTGGTTCACGAAGGCGATTGGGTCGTCGCTGTAAAGCCCTGCAACCATCGTCGGGTTCGACAGGAAGTTGGCCATCTGACCCTGGTCGAGAGGCCAGGAGTCCATGTGCGGGTCGAGGTTGTAGTCCGTAGCGGCACCGTAGAGGAAGGCTTCGCTCTTCTCCCAATACTCGCGGGCGACCTTGAAAGCCTCACATGCGGCCTCGACGTCGGCGTCGGTCAGCGTCCCCGCGTCGTGCTTCTGCTGCATTGTTACGGCCTGTTCGTACAAGACGTCCGCGCTGGCGGCGAGGTTCTTGTACGTGGGGAACACCACTTGGTTGACGTACTGGTTGGCAACCTCCCACATTTCAGCCTGCACTCCCGTCCACTGGTTGCCCACGGTGGGGTTGTCTTTGTCACCTCCGAGGGTGATGTCGTCGTCGTCATCGCTGCACGCCGTGAACGATGTCACTGCCAATGCTCCCATGAAGAGCATGGCAAACAAATTAGATATTCTTTTCATCTTCGTTGTATAAATTATAGGTTGTTATTGTCTTATCGCACGTTTCCAGAGGTTTAGAGGAAGAAGCCCTCGTAAGCCACGCCGATGTTGATGGCCGGCTCGTCGTTGTATTGGCTCTTGAAGAAGCGGTGGTTGTACTCGGCCTTGACTACTATTTGCGGAACGGGATAATAGTTGACGCCCGCCGCCACGATGTTCTTCTTCGTATATTGGTTGGCCATGCTGTTAATGTAAGAGTCATAGTACTCGTAATGGCCGAAGACATACAGCTTCTGGCCGCTGCGACGCAGCTTGTTGAACTGTGAGAACACGTCGTATCCCGCCTCGATACTTACCGCCACGGCATGCGAACCGAAGGCTGTCTTGCGGTATGGCGACGTGCCCGACGACTGGTTTGCCTTGATGGCGCTGATTGCCTGGGCGTCGCTTATGTAGCCGTAGTCGGCATATCCGCGCGCAATCCAGTTGTGGTCATTGTACGTGAAGTCGAACGAGCCGAGGTAAATGTTGCCCTCTATGTCCTTATAGCGGTTGCCGTCGGTCTCGAGGTCATGGGGAAACGTGTTGTGCATTGTCTTGCCGTAGTATCCGCTAAGGCCCAGGCGCAGGCCAGGAATGGTGTAGTTGTCGATACGTGCAAGCAGTCCGAACTTGTTGGCAACCTCAAACTCCCATGGGCTCTGGGCTCCCTTGCCTATCCAATACGTGCGGTCGAACATCATGGCGTCAAGCCCTCCGGTGAACTGAACCTCATAACGGAAGTCGCCCGAACGTCCCCAGAACGACAGTCCCGTCTGATGCCACGTGCTTGGAATTATGGTACGCTCGCCTTCGGGACGGTAAACGGTGAAGAAATTGAGCGGCTCGTGGTGGGCGTTGGTCAGTCCGAAGGGCAGCACTATATGCCCGAAGCGGATGTTGGCCCATGGCGCAAACGACTTCTGCACCCAGAACTGTTCAAGCTCCACCTCGCCGCCCTTCTCGGTCTCGGCCTCCCATTCGCCGCCTTCCTCGGCCTCCTTCTCTATCGCGCCGCCGCTGCCGCCGTGCTCAAACTCTATTTCCATACCCATCGACCAGCCCTTGCCGAAGTCATATCCTACGTAAAGCACGGCGTGGGGTATGTCGAAACGGCCGTGAGAAGGGTCGTTCTTATAATACGAAGGGTTGGAATAGCGGAACGGGTTGTCGCTGTAGAAGTTGCGTGAATAGGCTATTTCGCCGTATCCGCCTATGCTCAGGCGGTTGCCCTTGGCGTGCTGGTAAACGCTGTCGGAAGCCGACACTTGCGCCACGGCGGTGCATGGCGCAAGACAGCATGCCGCAACGGCACAGGCAGATAAAATTGTCTTGATTGTTCTCATTTTGCAAATTTTGATGTTTATTGTTACTTTTTCCGTTGCAAAAGTACAACAACGGCAAAATGTTAGCAATACTTAAAAATCGGTAAAAATTATCCACCGCCATCACACCGGCCGATAACCAGTTATGGGGATACGCCACACGCCGAAAAAAGAACGACTTGTCCCGACGACGAAACAGGTTGGCCTGTTTTTCTGGTTGCGGCCGTCAAAAGGCTTTTAGGCCACCGGAAGATACCGAGAAATGGGTATCCTGCTGACATACCGAAATGTCGGTATAAGGCGGCATGGCCGAGGCCACGGGAGAGGTAATGTAAGATTATCGGAAATGACACCAGCCGACTAACAACAAGAGATGGCCTTTCGCGATGTAAAAGGCCACCTCTTGGCATATAAAAGGCCGTCTTTTAGCGGCTAAAAGGCGGCCTTTTGGAAAAGCATTGAGTATCAACGAGTTATGAATATGCCACGTCAGGTATTGCCTGATGGCTTCCTACGGTTGCCGTGCGACAGCCTTCTTATCCACAGATAGTAGCCGGTAAGCGGCAACATTGCGCCCAGCAAAGCGGCGAGAAACCACAGTACGCGCGTGAAAATCCCGCCGAACGTGCCCGCATGAACGGAGTAAATCCATCCGCGGAGCTTGCCCGAGGGCGCGGCGTCGGCATATTTTACCGCCGAGGTAATGCGCCCCGTATGCCTGTCGAACGTGTATCGGTCGGCCGCGCGGCTGTTGCCAAACTTTGAGAACGCCACCGAGGCCGTACCGTCTCCAACGGTTATCGATGCAGAATGGGGGTTGTCCGCACGCAGCCTGTCATACACCTGCTGCCATACAGCAGGCTTTGCTATTGCCACGCGGCGCCCGCCGGCCTTGCCCTTACGGTCCTTGCCGCCGCCGTTACTGCCGTCATTGCCCCCATGGGCGCCGCCCTTGGCTGTCGTCTCGACACCAAACACGGAGTAAAATGCCGATCGGTACCACGAGAACGACCACGTAAGGCCGGTCAACGCCATGGCCAGCAACAACAGCAAGGCATACATGCCACCCGCCACGTGAAGGCTGTGCCACAGGCGGAAACGCCCCTTGCGTACGCTGACTTTCAGGCTATTACGCAACGCGCGGCGCGTCTTTGGCCACCATACGGCCACACCCGACACCAGCGCTACTACAAACATGATGGTCGATACGCCCACGATTATCTTGCCCCATGCCGGCCTGCCCTCGGGCCGCCCGTCGTCGAGCAGCCAGCGGTGGAGCCTGAACATGGTGGCGAAAAACGCCGGACGCTCCTGCCGTCCCTTCACTTCGCCGGTGTACTGGTCGACATAAACGGCGGCACGCTTGGGCTTTGAGAGGTTAACTTTATAAGCTTCCGTAGGGTCGCTGCCGACAGTAACTCCCGTGACGCGCACCCCCTCGGGCTGCATTCGCGCAACTTTCGCCGCAACGACGTCAACGGGCAGAGGGTCGCCAGAGTCCTTTTCTACCTTATATATATCCTCGCCGAACAACCGTGTCAGTTCCTTCTCGAACACAAGCATGGCGCCCGAGAAGCATATAAGGGTAATGACTATGCCGAACGGAACCGACAACCACAAGTGAATTTTCCTGAAAAAACGTTTCATTTGAATAAGGTTTTACGGTTATGCGGTTATGAGGTCATGCGGTTTTAAGGTCGCACGGTTATGGGGTTATGCGGTTTTAAGGTTATACGGTTATTGAGGTTTAAGGACTTAAGGTTGCCAAGTTCGCAATTATTAGTGAACATCCTCACTTAAAATATTACAAACCTAAAAACCTTATATCCGTATAAGCTCACAACCATTCAACCATATGGCCTTAAAACCCAATAACCGTATAACCTTAAAACCTAATAACCGCAAAACCTTAATCAATCCTTCCTATACCCGTCAGGGTGGTGGCGCCGCTGACGGTGAGGGTCTTCATTGCCACGCCCGACTGCGGGTTAATCTGCCATACGGCGGGATAGCCGCTCTCGGTGTTCACCGACACGTAGGCGTAACCGTTCTCGAAGTATGGAGCCTTGCCGAAGCCCGACACGTCTGAAGGCAGACCGGAAACTTCTGTCAGCGTCTTGGCCGATGCGTTGAATATTGCAAGGCGGTTGGCAGTCTTCGTAGACGACGTGATGGGAGCGTCGTACATAAGGAACAGGAAGTTGTCGTCGCCGATGTACCAGCTGCGCTGCAGACCGTTCTGCGACAGCTGCTCAAGGTTACAGTAGTAGTCGTCAAACTCCTCGGTCTGCGTGTCTATGCGCACAACGCCGGCCGGCAGCGTGGTCTGCTGGCGCGAGTCAGCCATCGTCTTGGCGTAACTGGGCGAGATAACGTACACGTAGCGGCCGTCGTCAGTGGCCCATACCATCTGGTAATACTGCGACTTCATGCGCCCGCAGGCATAACTTATCTTGTCAGTCTTGAGGAGTTTCTTCTCCGTCAGCGTGTTGTCGGTGAATATCGCCACCCAACACTCGTCGGGATATTGCGTCCACTGCAGCTCGCCTTTCTTGTATGCGCTGCTGTTCGAACCGCCATCCTCAGTCTTAATGAGGTCCTCATACCCCTCGCGCACATACTTATACTTGGTGCGTTCGGCGTCGGTAAACTGCTGGCAGCCGTACTGCGTCAGTCCCATAGGCACGGCGGCAGAGTAAATCTTGCTGCCGACCTGCTCTATTCCGGACAGCGTAACGTACTCACCGTTGCCCAAGAAGTTCTCGCAAATGTAATCTTCGTCGCTCACAACGCCCTCGCTTCCGCCGTCAGTCGTAGTGTTAGAATAGAACGTTTCGTTCACGACGTCAAGGTGTGACACCTTGAACACATACGGTATATAGCTGGTCACGGGGTCAGCCCAGTCAGGATTACCCTCTCCGCTCGACGTCGTTATAATCTCGTTGTCATACGTTCCGTAGCTCGTGAAGCGCGTAACGAAGTACTCCATAGGCCTCTGCTCGATCTCTCCCGTCGACGCGTTGCGCACGTAAGAGTAAGTAGTGCCGTCCTCGCCGTCCTGGTAGTTAAGGGCGTAAAGATACTTGTTGGAGTGGAACACCCAGTAAGTGGCGCCGTCGTTGGCCAGTCCGCTGAGCGTGATTTCGCCCTCAAGACTCTCCGCAGTGGTAAGAATGTTGGCAGAAGTGCCCGACCCCGAGGTCGTACCGGTTATCACGTAAGGCTTCACGGTGTCGCCGCTTCCGCCGCCACCGCCGCCGTTATCGTCGTCGGAACAAGATGTAAAGAACACGCCGGAAGCCGCAACAGCGAACAGTCCGGTCAAAAGATAAGATTTCTTCATTGCTTTATTGATTGATGATTTATATTATAATAATAGGACAAATAAGCCTGGTTGGCCCGATATAAATAAGGTATTTAATTCTTGACTCTTAATTATTCACTCTTCACTTACCAAGGTTTACCCTCACTTTAGCGTAGAACGCGCGCCCGGCTTTCTGCAGGCTGAAGTTGTCATAGAGGTTTTCGTCAGTGAAGTTGCGGCACTCTACCGAGAAGTTATACCGCCCGTTGTCGAGGCTGTAGGTAAGAGTCAGGTTGTGTGAGAACTGCGTAGGCACCATATAGTCCGACAAGTTGGAGGCCTGCACGCCCTCCGAGTAATAGCAGAAGCTGTGCAGATACTGGTTGTCGTACGTCAACGTAAGCATGTTGTCGTCTCCTCCGAGGCCGTGCCAGTAGAAGTTTACGTCGCTGTCGGCAAACTGGTAAGGCACGTTGGGCATGCGCGAACCGTACACGGGGTTCTCAACCGACGTGCTACCGACCATGATACGCTCGTTGTCCTTTACGTCCATCTGCGTGAAGTTGCCGCCTATGCTGAGCCAACGGCCGAAGTTATAGTGCAAGGAAAAGTTGTATCCGGTGGTCTTCACCTTGCCGTAATTCTCGTAGAAGGCGCCCTCACGGTTGCCGCTTAGCTCTCCGATGGAGCGCTGGATGTAGTCCTTCGTGTCGCGGTAGATAAAACCGGCCTCGGCGTAAAACGAATGGCGGCCGAGCGTCTTCTGGTAACTCAGGTTGACATTGACGTTATGGCTCTGCTCCGGACGCAGCATTACGCTGCCCGACTCGAGGTCTTCGTCGCCGAACATTTCCTCTATCGTGGGCAGGCGGAACGCCTTTTCGTAAGACAGCTTGGCCTGCAGACCGGGCAGGATGAAATACGTTCCGGCGGCGCCGAAGCCCCATGAGTCGAGCGAACGTGAGCGGCGCACGAAGTCGGACGAGTTCTCGTCCGTGGCGACAGGGCCGGCAACGTACAGGCTGTAGTACTTTCCGAATACTGATACGTTCCACTTTTCCGACGGCATCAGGCGGTAAGAAAGGCCTGCTATGTTCTTGCGGGTCTCCTTGCCGATAGGTTCCGTGGTCTCGGTATCATATAATAAGGAGGTGTTCTCACGGCTGAAAGCGTTGAAAACATTATTGAACGTCAGCGTATGTCCGTGCGCTATGCGGTAGTTAAGGGTAACGGTGGCGTTCCAGTTGTCGTTGTCCGAGCGCATGAACTGGTACGACTGCTCTCCCGGGTCGCTCTTCTTCTGGCGCTCGCCACGCCAGTTATAGCGGTAGGTGGCGGTGTCGACGTTGGTCGTAGAGTTGCGGTTGTAGTTGGCGGTGGCGACAACGCTCAGGCCCTTGATGAAGAGATTGCGCTTTGAATATTCAAGAGACGGCATGAGCGAGTGGCCGTAACGGTGCTTCTGGCCGAACACAGTCTTCTGCCTTACGCCGGTCTGTATGTCCTTATACATGTGCGACCAGGTGAATCCGAGCAGCAGGCGGTCGGCCCACGTCTTGTCCACGAAGCCCACCTTGGCCACTACAGCCTCGTTATGGTAGGTGTCGTTAAAGCGTTTTACGCGGTAAAGCTCCTTGGTATTAAGGCTGTTCGTGGCGAAGTCGAACACCGGGGCGTCAACGTAGTAATCGTTGTCGGAGTAATTCTGGAAGGCGTTTATCTCGTAGGTAAAGCCGCTACTGAAGGTCTGACCGAAGTTGACGTGCGACTTGTGCGTATTGAACGAGCCGTAGGAATACGCCGCATCGACGAACCACCGGCGGCGTTTCTTGTTGGTGACAATGTTGATTACGCCGCCGATAGCGTCGGTTCCGAAGCCTACGGGGACGACACCTTTATACACTTCTATGCGGTCGGCGAAGTTCACGGGGATGTTGTTCAGGCCGAACGACGAGCCCACTCCCTCCTGCGGCACTCCGTCGATGAACACCTTGACGTGCTTGCCGCTGAAGCCGTCGAGCATGAGGTTCATGTCAGAACCTACGCCGCCGCTCTCGCGGAGCTTCAGTCCGGGCGCCTTGGCGAGGGCCTCGCTAAGGCTTTTTGTAGTATTAAGCATGCCACGGGTGTCAACAGCCACGGCGTTGTAGGCCGAGTTCTTGACGCGGCTTACGCCTGCCGACACTACCGAAACCTCGCCCAACTGTATGGCTTCCTCGTGTATGCGTATGTTCATTTTAATACGTTCTCCGGCACGGATGGCCACCTTCTTCTCCACCGTCTCGTAGCCCACGGCCGTAACAACGAGCGTGTACTCTCCCGCAGGAGCCTTTACATGGTACAGTCCCTCGGCGTTGGTGGCGCTGCCGTAGCCCGTGCCTTTCAGCTTCACCGTGGCGTAGCGTGCGGCGTCCTTGTCGCCTGAAATGATACGTCCGGATATTATCCCGTCGCCGTTACCCTGCGCGCAGATGGACACTGAAATGGCTAACAGCGTTAATAAAAGCGTTGTTTTCAATCTATTTACCTTAAACATGTCTTGAATTTATTGCCTAATGATTTACGCATGCAAAGGTAACGTGTCGGCCGAACACCTGCAATCGCAAAAAGTAGGTATTTTTTAAACACGTCTTTATGGCATTTTATACGGCTAAATATACCTACAAGAGTGCTCAGGCACGGCAACAGAAAGAAAACAAAAGGGGCTATGAAAACAAAAAACTTGCGCACGGACAATCTTACGCAAGCATATAAACGGGGATATGAAAAAGCGCAATAACAAGACACGTCACACCCTTGCACGCCATTGCGGGAAGCCGAATGCCGACCGGCAGGGGCACGCGCATCAAAGGTCGGACAGCCACTTCTTGCCCGACTTGGTGAAAGTCCATCCCACCAACACGCCGCCAACAATGGCAGCAGTCAAAAAAATAATAGTCAAAGCATCCATATTATCACTTCAATATCCTGTTAGCGAAATAGGCAAAGAAATACGTCGCGAGCAGACCCGACAGCATTGTAATCCAGCTTACGTGCGCACCCGAGTCAGAAAACAGCGGCGTCAAGCCTCCCAATACCAACGCGGCGAATATCAATTTGGACATATCGAAAAAGTAACCGGCAAGCTTTTCCCGCCTCGTCCGGTCTTTCTCCCTACGCTCCTTGCGCTCATCCTGCCGCTCGCTCCAGTTTCCCATGCCGCAAAAACATTGTTCGTGATGCAAATATAGCTCTTATTTTCCGAAACGGCAACAAAAGACCTGCATTTTTTCACCACACTGATGTGACGCAGACGGGCTGTATGTTTAACGAAGTTAAAAACGTTAAAGCACATCTTCTGATTTTCGATTATCCGCAAACAAAAGTACTCGGCACATAAATACGCGAAAATACAAGCCTCAACATAACACATTATAAATCAAGGCATTACATAAATCACGGGATATTTATACACTAATTATGCAACAAAAGACGGTATAAAACACGGCAAACAGGCGCAAAACGACCTTGCAAAAGACCGCTAACGGCAACGCCAAAAGCCGTCTTTCGCAATGTTAAAGACGGCCTATCGCATCACAAAAGACCGTTAATTGCATTTTGAACGGCCAACAACCGACTTCCAGGCGGCCGCCAACGCCTCTTCAACTTCTGGTTGCCGGATTTTCAAGTGTTAACGCAACAGTGCTCGACCGATGGCTAACGTTAATTTAATATAACATAAGTGCCTTGCCTTTCTTAAACGCCAAGTCATATTGTCATTGGACTTTCGCCGACCTTCGGTTCCGTGCTTTACAGGGAATCCATAAACATGCCATACACCGAACGCCCTGAAACAATCGCCATGAGCACGCCTAACGGCACGAAAAAAACCGCCCGACAGTCTTGTAACAACCGTCGGGCGACTTGCAAAGTGGTCTCATCGAGAATCGAACTCGAATCTAATCTTTAGGAGAGATTAGTGCTGATATTGATAATCAGCGACTTACGCCATTTTTCGTGTTTTCTGTGGAATATCTGTAGAAATTCTGCATTTTTGGCGTAAACCTCAACAAAGATTGCCTGTTGAAACCGTGTGCAAATATACGGCAGTTTTTTCAAATAGGCAAAATTCGCTTCAAAAAAAACGCACGAGCTTCACAGCCCATGCGCTAACATTCAAAATTAATATGACAAAGTTATTTGAGTTCTATATAATCCGTATATATTATCTTGGAGTGCGGATTGGTGCTTGTTATTTCCTGACGAATGGCTTTCGTACCCCAGCGAAAAAAAAGGAATTTGCGAGGTACGCGGTGTATGATTTGGATTAGTGTGTCCTTGGAAGTCATCCCTAACGAGACATCATCACCCTTAATTGTTCCAGCTACATCAACCCACGCATCGCGCCACTTGAAAGCCTTGACGGAATCAATGAGACCATTTTTATATATAATACTGTCCTTGACTTTCGTTTCAACATTGACATCCGTAACAGTTGCAGTCGTCGCTACCGATTGCAAACGCTTAACCTTAATGCCAAGCTCATCAGCAACATTGCAAATGTCCTGATAATTGTCTTTCAATTCCTCATAGGACAATTCCAACTTTTGAACAGAAGCGGCAGATTTGCCAGCTTCTGTTTGATAATATGTTGCCTTGTCAAGCAATGCCTTTTGGTTGCTGCCAAGGCGTGTATTTTCATCATTAAGGCTTTTGTTCGCCTTAAACAGTGCGAAACAGGCAACCGCCAACAT
>ENA-OPIO01000498-OPIO01000498.1-human-gut-metagenome-genome-assembly--contig:-NODE-498-length-12812-cov-4.753234_pt1 | contig 12812 bp, 17 predicted proteins | sample MGYA00241395_ERZ501636 | MGnify/ENA primary metagenome ERZ501636 (study PRJEB25962, sample SAMEA2042198) | human gut metagenome | biome: human gut; feature: human-associated habitat; material: faeces... | reverse complement strand
ATGCCGCATGAGGGACGAGGCGCAGGTGGAGATGTCGTTCACATAATCAACTATGAAGATGCACAAACCGATTATAAACCTATAAAAACAAAAGGACTATGGCACTTGAAATAAAAGGACTCAAGAGGGTTTTCAAACTGAAGAAGAACGGCGAGACGCTGAGACTGGACGACCCAAACCCGGAGATGGCCGTCAACGACGTGATGGACTTCTACTCGATGACTTACCCGGAACTGACAACCGCCACACCTCACGGTCCCGTGATGGAGGACGACTGCGCCGTGTACGAGTTCAAGACAACCATCGGCACGAAAGGATGAGAGTATGAAAGCGGACATTCAAAACAAAAGGAAAGAAGCATGCAGGCTGTTGCAGGATTACGAAACGGAGCGGCTGGCGCGCCTCATAATAGTGGACGTCATGTCGGCAACGGACATAAGCCGGGGAACAATAAGACGGAGAAGAAGACTTCCACCGCAAGGAAGCGTAACGGTTTTCTGACGGGGAGGCTCCTCCCCGTCGCTTCCGGCCTTTGTGTCGAGACAGGCGGAGTGAAGACCGATGTCGCGACAATGGCGAACCTCGACTACCTGTACCGCTCGGCCGCGAACTACGCCCGGCTGCTCGGTATAAGATTGAAGTTCAACTGCAAGAAATACGCAAGGCACCCGAAGCTCGGTATGGCGGAGCTGTACCGGGCTTTTGACGCCATTGTGCCCGAGAACGTAAACATCGAGCTTGACGGCGGCCGGCTCGTTTTCTGCCTGTACCGTTTCAACAAATGGCCCGACTACGAGGTGCTGTGGCTTCCGTTGGACTTTACCGACAGCCTTTCAAAAGAAGTGAGGCGCGTCACGCTTGAGTTCATAAGGCGTTTCGTGAGGCACCACGGTATGTGGAACATCACCGACTCATACCATTTCAGTATGGCCGAAGACTGGCTTACGTATGAGGAAGATGAAGCGGACGACGGAAAAGGCAAGGACAGGGCTGAGCGTCGGCATACACAGCGCCTGTTGGAGTCGTACAACAGCGGCAGGATTTCAAGGCTTTTCAAAAGGATGGATGGCAGGGCCTTCTGCAGGGACCTTGAAAAAGCGTTGGACTCATGCAATCCTGAAAGCGAAGCCGAACGGACATTGCTCGGCATAATCAAGGATGGCTTTATGTTAATAGGCAAGGGAAAGCCAAGTATAATGGACTACGAATACGACTGGGCGAAGGAGGATGATCCGGACATAATGCCTGTCGGGCTTGAATGCCAAATCCTTCTTGCGTATTCGCTTGACGACGCGGTGGCGGAGGAAGTGATGCAGGCTTTCTCCGCCGACGTGCACGAGGGCTACAACCTCACGCCTGTGACAAGGCTGTTTATTACGCCCGAGACGGACAAGGTGTTCAAGGAGGACGACTTTCCCGAGCGCTTCACCAAATGGTTTTACAACTTTGTCGGCCATGCAAGGGAAAATTTTTAACTTCAATAAACTGATAATATGAACGAACTAACAAAGAAAACGCATGAGATTTTCAAGCCGAAGGCCGCCATGATCGCCTACGTATGCGGTGAGGAATACAATAAGAATTACTATCTCGAACTGCGCCCTATCAACGAAAACGGCAGGATGGGAGCGGCTGTGCCGGTGTCGTATGACTTCATGAACGCGCTGGTTGAAAACTATTCGGCAGACGCCTGCGGTACGCCGCACGGCTTGGTGCCTGAAAATATGCTCCTATGCGACACGAGGCGCGGGCATGACAGGTATGTGTGGTGGAACGCCCCACGCCGCCGCAGGATGTTCTTCAAAAACTCGTTGAACATCACAGACGGAGAGTTCGGTGTGCCTGGAGTAGTCTATGACGCAAAGTCCGACAGCCTGTCCGTTTACGCTTTCAAGGGTACACGGCCCGACATGGACGACACACTTTACCGTGCGCCGTTCTTTAACGTGACAGTTGCAAGCGTATGCCTTGGAAACGCACCGCTCAACCTTCCGTCAGACCCGTCATTCACAGACCTTGTCGGGTGCTGGGAGCGGCGCTTCTGGATGAGCGAGTTCTCGCATCTCGGCGGTGGCTGCAACCCGACAAAAAACAACCTTGTCATAGTGACGGAGAACGCGAGAAATAAATCTTTCGATAATGAAGAACTGATACCACTTAACATGAAACTTAAAGACCTTTTGAAATGAAACGGATACATTATACGGACAGCTACCTCCTTTCACCTTATCATCCTGTAAGCGTGTTCGTAATCGGCGCCGGCGGAACAGGGTCGCAAGTTGTCACCAACCTTGCACGCATGGATGTGGCGTTGCGTTCGCTCGGACATCCGGGACTGCACGTCACCGTTTTTGACGGCGACACCGTGTCGGAGGCTAATATAGGGCGGCAACTGTTCAGTCCGTCCGAGGTCGGCCTCAACAAGGCCGTGGCTCTCGTGACGCGCATTAACCGCTTTTTCGGCACGGAATGGATGGCGGAGGCACGCAGTTATCCTTGCCGCACGGACGAGACGATGACAGCCAACATAACTATTACCTGCACAGACAATGTGCGCTCACGTCTCGACCTGTGGCGCTTCCTGAAAAAACACCGCGATGTAAGAAATAACGACCATAAGACACCGCTGTACTGGATGGACTTCGGCAATGCGCAGTTTACAGGGCAGGTGATTATCGGGACTGTGCGGAACAAAATCCGCCAGCCATCGTCAAAGGAGTTCGTAACCGTACCAAAATTGAACGTCATCACGGAAGAAGTAAGTTATTCGACTATCGACGAGAATGACTCCGGACCGAGCTGTTCGCTCGCCGAGGCGTTGGAGAGGCAGGACCTGTTCGTCAATTCCATGCTGGCGCAGGCTGGTTGCGCCCTTCTCTGGAAGATGATACGCGAGGGACGGACGTTTTATCGCGGAGTTTACATTAATTTGAACTTATTGAAAGCAGCACACGTCAAAATATAATCAATCCCTCCCCAAATAAAAATTAGATGTATATAAATAATTCGTAATATTTAAAAGAATATTTAATTCCCAAACATCAAAATTGGAAAAACACGCCAAGCATAATGTTGAGTGGCCGTATGTTGAACGAACGATAGGTACGGCTCACACCATCATATATTACATAGGAGAAGTGCTTGTTATTTAAAAGATTTGTGCCGCTTAGGTTCACTTCAAAATGCTTGAACACACGTGTTATGCTGGCATCCATAAGAAACGTGTGCTTTGCAGTGCCTTCCGCGATTTCGTTGTAGTAATGCTCTGCCGTAACGGAAAACAGCCATTCCTTGCATGGGATTATGTTGCACTTGAGGCAGTGTGACAGGTTGTCAAGGCCATAACTTGTTCCTGCCGATGGCATTTTCAGCTGCATGTAGTCATAGTCAAGAGAATATTCAACCGAAAGCCAGTCCAACGGCTTCATCTTCAGGCTCGGCGAAATTCTTACAGTCGAGACGTTGTAATCTGTCCTTGTGAAGTCTTGGTAAAGATACGAGTCAGACAAACTATACCCGGCATCAAGCGTCAACGTCGCCTTGATTGCGTCTATGCCTTTGCTCAACCGCCATGACAACTGCCATAGGCTTGACCGTCCGTTAGCCTTTGTGAAACCGTTGACAATGTAATCGTCGACAAAACAACGCGAGCTTGTCCAAGGATAATCGGTGAACATATATGAAAAAGACATACGCGAGAACAGCGCACTAAGGGGCTGCTCATAGGAAATGCCAACAGTTGCGTCAGCCGACATGCCGCAGTCATAATTAATCCAGCCCGTAGACAAATTGCGGTAGTCTGACATCACAAGCCCTTGGTAAAAAGACTGTTCATCCACTTCAGCCTGCCTGTATGCTCCCGATACGTTTACCTTCAACGAGGATGTCAGGCCGTATTCCAAGTTGAGCATAGCTGACACCTGGGGCTTGCTCTTGTCTTGTACCCCGGCCGTGGCGCCTCCGTTGAAATGATAGAATGTATATGATAGCGGCAGGCGCAATGTCGCACCGAAGTTGTTGTTTCTCACCTCGAATACGGGAGTGAAATAAACGCGCCAGTAAGTCATACGTATGTCGTTGCGCGCAGCCCCCAATGAGTCGGGCAAGCCGTAAGCGTGGCTGTCCAAGGTACGGTTCATTCCTGTGACGCCGAATACGCCCGATACAGTGAACGGTGACATCACAAAACCCAAAGAGGTGTAAGTGTCCGTAAAAAAAGCTGCAGTGTTTACAACCTGTCGCTGCGTAACGGAGCCGCCATCACAGTCATTGCGTGTAACCGTAAGTCGTTGGGGCTTATCATGATACATGTTGAACGAGCGAAGCTCAAATATGTTGCGCCCGAAACGCTTTATGAACTGCAGCTTGTCAGACACTTGCCTGGAAATCAGACTGCCGTCAGACTTGTTAGGATAGGTGCCGGAAAAGTTCTTTACAGAACTGTTCCATTGCAGGTTCGCCTTGATGTTGTTCTCCAAGTACAGAGTTGACAGGTTGGCGCGTAACGGTATCTCTATTCCCAAGATGTTTTGTCCGAGACTTTCATGGGCTTCGTTCTCGGTCGTGACGGAGCTGCCGTCATTAAAAAAGTAGGTTGTGCTGCCGCCATTGTCGGCTGTCAACGCATTGTTCATGTAAGAGGCGTTGACTGACAGGTCGACGTCTTTTGAGATGTTTACGAGGTTGTTCGTACTCACCATGTGTGTCTTGTTGAAACGCGAACGGCTGGACTCAAGTTGTGAAAGCGCGCTCGGATTGACGTCGATGAAACTGTGCAGGCTGTAATTAAGCCCGAAACCGCCACGCAAATCGTCAATGGAAAAATCTGTCAGTTCATGCGAGAGGTTGCTGCCCGTATTGTTAGTCTTGTATGTGTCAAGCGTCTGTATCTCCTTTGCAAAGCGCATCAACGACAGCTCACCCTGCCAAAGCGCCGGACTTACACCTCCGGCAGCCTTTACCGTGCCCGCCCATGCTGAACGTGCGCGGCTCTTAAGCCGCAAGTTTATAGCCGGACTTTGAGAAAAAGACACGTCCTCAAGCACACGTATCGGCTGGTGGTTCTCCATAACTTCGACTGTTGCCACATCCTCCTGGTGTACGGTGTTCGTCGCCAGACCGTAACGGCCGCCAAGCAAATCCTTGCCTTCAATGTAGAACTTGTTTATCTGCTGCCCGTTATAGCTTATTGCACCGTTTTCCGCCACGTCAATGCCCGGCATCTTCTTCAGTACGTCGCCGATCGTACGGTCCTGCACACCGGCATACTTGGCGACATTGTAAAGTATCGTATCTCCCTTCATGCTTATCGACGGAGCCTTGACTATGACTTCCCTCAGCTTTGTGGCCTGCTCTTTCAACGCCACGTCATACGTGTCCCGGTTGGGCGTAATGCTTTTGACACAGGTTTCATATCCCATCATAGTGAACACCAGTTCCTTGCCGCTTAGGGCGTCGTCGTATTTCATCGTGTAGCAGCCATCCGCATCGGTGCGTGTGAACGCCCGTATAGCAGTTTCACCCTTGCTCCGCAGTTGCACCGACACGGCAGGCAAGGCTTCGCCCGAAGACTTGTCGGTAACCCTACCTTTCAGTACGGCGGCTTGCGGCAACGCCGGCAGGTAAAAAGGAACCAGCATTAAAATGAAAAGAAATCTCCTCATGCTTACATGTTTTATGACGATTCGACAACGTCCTTACCATTTTTCCATTCCGCCTGGTACGGGCACGTCTTTCCCGTCTCCGGCTGATATGTTGCCGATGCCAAGGCTGCTCATCTGTGCGGAAATGATTGTACGCTCTTTCCTTTTCGCGCTTGCAAACTTTCTTAAAGTGGTCTCCACATAATCGTGGTACTTGTAAAACATCAGGGGCTGTACTTCTGTCTGCCGTATACCGACGGCTATGAAATGGTAAAACATCTTGCTGTCGTAAACTTCAAGTATCAGTCCGGGCAGACCGTTGAATTTCCACGGCCCGTCGTAAACAGGGATTTCCGTGGAAAACCATGCCACGTAATGCCGTCCCCTGAAGTCGCACTCTGCCTTCTGGCACGTGTAGCCTAATATTGCCTTGGTAGAGTCTGACATGACCCAGTTCTGCGGTATGTAGTCTTCCTCATACGTGAAGTATGACGTCGCCACTTGGTCGGCTACCGTAATCTTGCTGTCTGGCCAATTCTTGTAGACATACTCGTTGATTGACGTCTTCGCCCCCGGCATGGAATTGTACTGGCGTGAACGTATTGCCGCCACCATCATGTCGCCCCAAAGCCTGTCTCCGCCAGGAGTGCTGCACAACGAGTCAACATAAAATGTCTTCATATTATAAAACAGGCTGGCCTTCTTCCCTATGCGCAGAAGCCCCCAGTCCTCATTATAATTGTCGTTGTTCAGCGTGTCGTCTGTCTCCATTATGCGGTATTGGCATTCAAGTATGGGCTGCGGATCGATTACACGGCTGGTCTGCGCCATGGCAGACGGGCCTAAAAACGTCAGCAATAAGTAAACGGTTTTTCTCATAACCTACATTAATTTATATGTAAAATCAACATTCACGCTTGTGCAAGACGCTCATTCCGTAGTCCCGCGCGGTTTGTTCCTCTTCACTACATTGGGAGCGATGCGCCTATACACGCACGGTTTCAACGGACAGCCTTCAACTAAGTCCTTCATCCTCGGAGCGTCTTCAGGACGTACAGGACGGAACTCGAACACTCCCTTTTGCCGGAACAAAAGCTCAAGCCCAAGGCCGTTGCATTCGAAGCGGAGCGTGCTGTCGCCCTTCATAAAAGCATATCCGCCAAACCACTTTTTCAATTTTTCACCATTATATCCGCCCCTTATGCTCACTTTCAACGTATCCCCGTTATAAGCAAGGACGTTAAGCCCGCGTATAAAAGTGGTGTCTGCAACGGTCTGCTCCGGCACATAATATCCCAAGAACTTATATGGAGGCCAATCACCATGGTTAATGCGGATTGTGTCAGGCACACCGTTACTGACATCCACCGTGTCGAGCCTGCATCCGGCTATGATCACGGTCTTTATCTTGTCCGGATTATACAGCGTTATGCATCCACTTCCGTCCGTCAGCGGAAAAGCGTTTTCAAAAACATCAAGTATCAGGTCGTTGCCGTCAGCGTCAAAGCAATTAACCACCCCCGTATAAGGCTCGTCAAAGTATCCGTCCCAAAAGGTTACGGTCTTACGCTGTTCCTGCGCCATTGCACTAATGCTGGAACACAACATCATAACTATCAAATACTTCATTTTCATATTGCTGTAATGAGCGTATCTTATGCGCCATAATGGCGCAGAAGATATTAAGATTAATAGAATCCAATTAACATATATTGCTTTATAACAATACTATGCCTAACATGCATTCTTCTCCCATTGATCTGCCCATGCATCCCAATCTTTGGATGTCCAATGTGCAGTTACATCCTTGTTGTTAGCCAATGCCTGAAGGCTATGACAAATTATGGATGTCCCACCTCTCAAAGAGTTCATGGATCTCTTGTTCAGTCTGTACTGTTCAAATAAGTTCTTTTCCATAGTTTTTATTAATTTAATTAAACATGTTTCGGGGGATGGTTTAAAGTCTAAGCCCCGTCTTGACTCGTATATTTTGCAAAATAAACTCAAATTAGGTATTTTATATCCTCGGTTCTATATATTGGAGGAATGATTTTATCATTGTAAATTATCATAGGGGTATATCTTATTTGTTGCCGTTTACAGTATTCTTGTTGTAAATTAAATATTTTACGACCTTCTGCTGTTATTGTAACTCCATTAAAATCACTATACTTATGCCGTTTGTACCAAACTTTAATATAATTCAAGCCTGTGGGAAAACCATCTTTTATCATTATACTAAGTATTTTCATTGTCAGTTCTTTATTGTCAATATTATTGTCGGCAATAAAAACAATCTTCAATGTAGCATATCCAATAAGATCATTACATAATTTATAACATTCAAAACAATTCTTGCATTGTAAACTTGTTATTAATGTTATGACGATATCTGAATGTCCTTTATAAATGAAGGCAGTTTGCTCATCGGGGATTGCCATCCTTTGACCATATTTTAATATGATTTCTGAAATGTCAGAAGAAAGCAAATAAGAATATCGATGCTGGAAATCAACTTTTTCATCATAATTTTTCAATGACTTGTCTATGTTTTTGGTAATGGATAAAACAAAAAACATTATAAATGCGAAACAAAGAATAGAGCAAAAGCTTAAATCTGCTGTTGCAACAGAACTTAAAGAATATTTTAATAAGATAAAGTCACAAATTATGAAAAAGTCAAGCGTTATACAAGATAAACACCATTTTTTTAATACTAAAGCTTGTAGTATTATTGAAACTACTACAATAAATATGCAAATATATGATAAATATATATTTAATGATATACTGTAATAGCAATTAAATATCGTATATAGTATTAATGAAGAGAAAAAAGATAATGATATTTTCTCTATATTAATACCGTTATAGGTAAACCTTCGTCCAAAGGTAATAACTTTATTGCAATCAATGTGGTTGCCTATTTTGCAATATTTGGTTGATATGTTATCTCCATAAATAATTATTGCAGAAATAATCGTACATATCCATAAAATTATTAGATGCAAATACACAAATATATGCCTATAAGTGATTTGAACAAACGAAAAAATAAAAACAATGAAAAATGGCAATATCCATTTGTAAGAGACAATAAAATACAACAAATTTTTAATCATATAAAAATTGTCACTATATGTATCTTTTGTCTTCTCCACAGTCATAATCTCCCCGTCCCAAAATTTCATAAAAGTTTCATGAGGAATATTTATAACCTTTTTCCTATTAATTATGGCAATATTATTTTCAGAAATAGAAACTACAACGCAAAATGGATGATTGGCGTTTTTCAATACTGCAATTATTGGTGTTGATGCAGAATTCAATGATTCTTTAGGTAATTTGTAGACATTATTTTTGATGCATAGCTTGTCTAATGCATCGCTCATGCCTCGCATAGAATTGCCCATAGGAGTATCAAGGAGTTGTTCAAGATAACTCTTGCATACTTTAATACGCAAAACACGAATTAAAGCAATCAATATTTCAAGAGCTTCATTATTACGCCATATCATAATTATTGTGTTTTTTATATTTACAATAAAAACATTCTAAACGGTATTAAATTAAATAACAATGCAAAAATATAAAAATAGATGAGAAATTATAGTATAATACACTTAAAAACGACAGAATTTAACAGTATTTATGAACTGATAGGGCAAATGGACGAAAATATTGCATATATAAATAAATATTACAAACCGAATGGTATAAAATTACTTTGAATACTAAAAGCTGATAAAGATAAGTATGACACCATATCCAGGAACAGGTCGTGCATCTCATTGCATACCTTCTCAAGGTAGAGTTTATGTAGGCACTTACGGTAAGTACAACAACGGTTCATTGTTCGGTGCATGGCTGGACTTGTCGGACTATGCGGACAAGGAAGAGTTTTATGAAACCTGCCGGGAACTTCACAAGGACGAGGAAGATGCCAAGTATATGTTTCAGGACTGGGAGTTTCAGGACTGGGAGAACGTGCCGGAGGGTTTAATCGGCAAGAGCTGGATTTCCGGGAATTTCTTCACCCTGCGGGATGCGGTGGAAAAGTTGGGCGATACAGAGCAGGAAGCCTTTTCGTGTGGTGCAACTACAAAAGCCGTGATTTAAGCGAGGAAGATGCGGACGACCTTATTAGGAATTTCTGGGACGAGTATCAAGGGCAATATGATGATGAAGAAGATTTCGCCTACCGGATTGTAGAGGAATGTTACGACCTGCCGGAGTTCGCAAAGACCTATTTCGATTATGAAAAGTTTGCCCGCGATTTGTTCATGTGCGACTACTGGTTTGATGACGGGTTTGTATTCCGTGCGGCTTAAATGACCATTCGGGCAGGGTGTAAAATCTCCGCCAGCCAAAGAAACAAAGTTTATAACCATCAAAAACAACATCTTATGCAATCATTGAACAGAAACGGGGTGAGCATCACCCAAACACCGGGAGAAGAAAAGTTCGTGAAATTCCGTTCGGGCGCATTCAGGGGACGGACATTCTACCAATACGACTACCGCCATACGGACGGAGAACTGTTTTCGACAGTGGCTAAGACGCTGGCAGAGTGCCGCCGCAGGCGTAACGAATGGATAGAGAAGAAGGAACGGAGTAATAACCCATAAAATTTTGAGGACATGAAAACGACAGAAGTAAGCAAAGACCTAATCGGCAGGCGTTGCGAGTGCATTTCTACGGGCATGATGGTAACGGGCGTTATCGAGGACATCGAGGAAAACAAGTATTCTGCAAACGTGAAAGTGCGTTTCGATGAGCCGCAGCAGTGGGGCGGTGATTTGTACACGGAAGATTGGGCATGGGGACGCATGACGGACGAGTTCGGTACGTTGCACCATTTGCGACTGTTGGCAGACGAACTGGATTTTCAGACGATGACAGTAGTTTTCGGTGAGCCTATCAGCCAGATAGACCGTAGCGTTTTTGAAGATGTTTCCACTTGGAGCGCTTCTTCTTTGCAAGGTTTGATAAATAGCTATGAAAGTGTCAGGTTTGTAGCCATAAACGACTATACGGCGGTCATAACGGGAGAATACAACTTTGAACAGGTAAAAGTGTGATTAGAGAAATATGTACCCATACAGAGCCTTAAAGACAGTTAATAGATAACGGCGGCTGTTTGCCGCCATTATTTTCTTTCAGTGAACCATTGGCGGAAAAGAAAGATTACAAAGAAACCCTTTTAGGAGTGTATTCTTTTCTCTAATTCAATTATAATTTTATTAGCAACTAGTAATTTTTCCTCCAACTCTGATTTGGAAAAAGTTTTACCCTTATGCACAATATTATTTCTTGCAATTAGCAACTCTTTCAAATCAAGAATATTGATAGTATTAGCCAATTGTCGAGAAAGAAATTCCACTATAAAATTTATGGACTTTGCTCTGTCATTGGAAATCCCTTCTTTTAACATCAGCGTTGTGCTTAATTGTTCGATAGTACGCCACTTCCTAACAATTTCAAATTCAGAACTATTATTGTCTGCCATATTAGTTCTAACAATTATTTCTCGGTTCTTTGTGTTTGTTACTTGAACATAGATAAACCCTATTATAGCCATCATTGTTCCTAATGCGGTAATTATAAGACCAATGTCTTTGGTAATATCATATGTGTTGTTCTGATAAATATAGAACATAATACCAAAAACCGCATATACCATTCCAACCATAGAAATCATCAAATACATTCTTCGTTTACGATACTCTTTTGTAATTTCAGAATGTTTATTTGATAATATTTCTTGTTTTGCTTTTAATACATCATGTAATGATATTTCATCTTCAGTCTTATGAGAACAAGCATTTTGCTTTGCTTTTTCTAATATCAATTCTGTTATTTCTTGCACAGACTGATTAAGAGCCGATTTTGCAGCATCTGTAAGTTTATTCTGTATATTATCCATTATTATCTTGATTAAAAGTCAAATATATAGTTGTCCCAATAGCAATAAATGTCATTATGATGAACCATATTACATGGCTAATATCTTTAAACTTATCTGTATCAAGTAAACTGCCCATAATTAGAGATGATACAAATGATGCTATTTGGATTGCTTTCGTCCACCATGTTTTTTTCTTTACTACCATCATTCGTGGCTGATTGGCAGCTTCTTTTACATTTGATTGTGTAACTTCTGAATTGGTATCGTAAATACGCCGACTAGCTTCTATACGACTAGCTTCGTCCACAATATCTCCAGCAATGCGCTGAGATTGATGTATAAGTTCATTTTTAGCCCCTGAGCTAAAGTTGACAATTTTATCGTCTGATATGTCAAATTCTATTTTCATTCATGAATTATCTTATAAATACGTTTTTGAATTTTATATGGCGATGCAAAATTACGAAAAAAAGTCCTAAGGATAAAATGCTTAGGACTTTTTGATGCTATTTTTCCTCGCCGCTGTCATTATTGAACGAAAACGACAGTTGTTGCATCTGCCCGAAGCTGTCAATGATATAGATGTCAATCGTCTGCTGGTTGATGCCGAGGTGTAGTAAAGCCGGAAAGTCTCTTTTTCCAGCGGGTACAGGTCATTGGGCAGGAACACCGTGCCATCGTCCATTTCCAGCTTTCCCTTGCCGTCAGGCTGGAAATAACGTATCTGGTAGGTCGTAGGCTGGTAGTAACCGCTTCGCACCAACTGGCAGCGGATTTCGGCGGTTTCCCCGACTTTCAGTTTCTTGGGTACGGACTGCGTTTCCACCGTGAACGGGTAAGCCTGCTGAATGTCCAAACCGTCATTACAGGCGGTAACAAGCACGAGGGCGGCCACGATGTAGCACCCCATAAGGATTTTATACATTACATTCTTCATATACATTATTATACAGCGGTCAGTTGATAATGAATTTCAGTCCCATGCCTACCTACGTATGGAACTTGCCGATGTCCGAGCCGAACAGCATCCGTTCCCTTGCATTGACAAGCAGCACCACCCGGTCGGTCAGGTAGACTTCCAGTTCCAGCGTCAGTGCACCGCCGTAGATGAAGCAATCTCCATCCGAGAGCGTAGCTCCGTTCGGCAGCAGCTTGTCGCTCTCGCCGCTGGTCTTCACCGTGCGCTCGCCGTCCGCGTCGTACCAGTAGTTCGTCACGAAGCCGTCGTCGTCGGAGGACAGCAGACGGTTCTCCTCGTCCCA
>ENA-OPIO01000496-OPIO01000496.1-human-gut-metagenome-genome-assembly--contig:-NODE-496-length-12849-cov-6.788104_pt1 | contig 12849 bp, 4 predicted proteins | sample MGYA00241395_ERZ501636 | MGnify/ENA primary metagenome ERZ501636 (study PRJEB25962, sample SAMEA2042198) | human gut metagenome | biome: human gut; feature: human-associated habitat; material: faeces... | reverse complement strand
CCCTGCCGGTCAGTCCCCTCCCCTCGGGGAGGTTGGGAGGGGGCTTTCTTTGTCTCAAAGAACACCACGGGGCGGCCGAACTCGAAGTTGTGTTCAATCTCCTTGTCCTGCGTTCGCATCACCTCGACGGCCAGCTGGTTGAGCGAGTTGTAGTAGCTGCGGCCCACGCTGATGGGCATCCACGCGTCGCCGCGCTTCACCTTGCGCTGCAAGCCCATGGCTTCCGTCTGCCGGCGAAACTCCTCTTTCTCGCAGGCATACTCCATTTCGAGCAGCAGGCGCAGCTGCCGCAGGTACTGTATGGGTGATGATGAATAGTTGTCCACGGCTACAAAGATAGTCATTTTTTAGAAGTTGAGTGCTTGGAGATGAGCCAAATTAGCCTGATTAGCCTAATAAGCCCGATGCGCCAAGGGTAAAACCGGCAAGGCTAATCAAGCTTCCTCCCTTCGGGAGGGGTGAGGTGGGCGGCTTGATGAATTAAAAATTAAAAATGAAAAATTAAAAATAATGCCTGCCTTCAAGGCTGTCTGCTGACAAAGCTAATCATAATTGTCAATTATCCATTCTCATTTCAAAAGACCGTCTTCCGCAAATCTGTTGGATGGCATTAAGTTCTTTAACCAGGCGGTCGGTAGCCGTCATGCCTGGATTGCGGAAGGATGTGAACAGGCTATACTCTTAAAAACCATCCAAACAAACTGCGGATGAGCCAGGTTGACGGCCTTTTACAATGCAAAAGGCCATGAATTGCAACGCAAAAGGCCGTCTTTTAGAAGCTAAAAGACGGCCTTTCGCAAAGCGTTGAATATCAATATGTTGTGTTGAAGGTGAGAAAGTGAGAGGGTGAGAAGGTGAGACGGCAAGGCATTTGTCTTTAACTCCTTTAACTTCTCTAACTTCTTTAACTTCTGAAAATAACTTCTTTAACTCCCCTTCCGCTCGTATTTCCTGCAAAAGATGATGAACGACACCAGGCCGAGCACGATGAACGGCACGCCCACCAAGGCCGCATAGCGCGGCGGCAGGCCTGCGGCTATGGGCAGTCCGCCGCAGAACGCGCCGATGGCGTTGCCCATGTTGAAGGCCACCTGTATGCTCGCGCCGCCAAGCAGCTCGCCGCCCGGGGCGTGCTTGAGTATGAGAAACTGCTGCGGACTGCTCACCGCGAAGAGGCATCCCGTGCATACTACCATCAGCGCAGCCGACACCCAGCCGTAATCGGCCAGCCAGAAGACGGCCAGCAGCGAGGCTATGGCTATGCACTGCGTCACCGCCACTACGTGACCCGGCCGGTGGCGGTCGCACAGGCGGCCGCTAATCAGGTTGCCGGCCACCATGCCGAAGCCCGCCGCTATCATCAGGGCGGGCAGCGCGTCGGCGGCAAATCCGCCCTCGATGAGCAGCGGACTGATGTAGCTGTACCAGCAGAATATGCCTCCGTTGGCAAACATCGTTGCCGCAAGGATGAGCCACGGCGCATCGTTTTTCAGGAAGGCGAACTGGTGGCGGAAGCCGTTGTCGGGCAGCGCGCCCACCGACGGCACCCACTTCCACACGTAGTACAGCACTATGAGGCTGACGAACACCACCAGGAGGAACGGGAAGCGCCACGACACCGACGCGCTGAGGCCCGTAGCCAGAGGCACGCCGAAGAGGTTGGCCACGGTCATCCCGGCCACCATTATTGACACCGCGCCCGTCTTGTGACGCTCGTCGGCCAGGCGCACGGCCACAATCGAGGCCACGCCGAAGTAAGCCCCGTGGGGCAGTCCGGATATGAACCGCGCCGCCAAGAGCATCCAGTAGTTTACCGAGAGGGCGGCCAGCGTGGAGCCTAAGAGTATGATGCACGCCAGCACGAGCAGTATGCTCTTCAGCGGATACTTGTGGACTACTACAAGGAGCGGCGCGCCGCAGCATACGCCTATGGCGTAGGCCGAAATCAGGTGGCCCGCCTCTGGTATGCTTACGCCGAGGCTCTGCGCCACGTCGGGCAGTATGCCCATCATAACAAATTCGGCAATCCCGAGGGCGAGAGTGCCGAACGCAAGTGCTACCAAGCTTTTCTTCATTGTGTGTTATCCCTTTTTACCTTTTTACTTTTTTATCTTTTTAACGTGAGTTCGGCATAACTTCTATTTTCCACAAACAGCGAAAATACCCTTTGTAGGGACATAATTCATTATGTCCGCACGCCGCGAAGAGGCGTATTACCTAAGCGTAGCATAATAAAAACGTTCTTTCAGAACGTGCGGACATAATGAATTATGTCCCTACAAAGGATGTTTTCTTATACCGAACTCACGTCTTTTTACCTTTTTCATACCGCCATCGTGTCGGGCATTGGCTGCTCCTTCTCCATGGCCTTGCCTATGTCGTCGGCATCGAAGGTGAACACATGGCCCAGTATTCCGAACGATACGGTCTTCGTCTTGCCGCCGTAGCGTATCTTGCCGACGGAGAAGATGACGTAGTTGTCAACCCTCATGAACTGCCCCACGACGGCATCGGCGAACTGCGCCACGAGCATGTTGCCCAGCGTTTCGCCGAAAGCGCCCAGCAGGTCATTGTCCTTGCTCTGCCAGATGTTTTCCCTCTGCGCCGCCTCGGCTATCTCGTCAACCACCGTCTGGCGGTGTTTCTCCTCGCCGGGGCAGGTTATCAGCAGCAGGAAGAACACCACGGCAGCCGCGGCCAGCCACTTGGCGGTGCGCCTGCGGCGGCGTTTGCCGGCCTGTGCGGTAGCGTCCGCAGGCTCGTCGGGCTGCGTCTCGTCATACGCTATGTCGTCTTCCTGCGGCGTAACGGGCGGCGGCGTGGCCGCGTCCGTAGGTTTGCCGTCGAGTATTGCGCGCAGTTCGTCCACCTGCCAGGCGGGCTTCCACGTGCCAAGTCCTTCACGCCAGACGAGCGTTCCCGACGTTATTCCCATTTCAGCGAGCTGCTCTATGGAGTAAGGGCCTCGCTGCTTGTTGTCTTTTATGATGAAAAAGTCCATGTTCTTTACTTTCCTATACCATATTTTTCCTTCCACTTGGCGTAGCGTTCAAGCACCTCCAGACCGTCGGAGTTGTACCAACTGTAGCCGTTGCGGCGCTCGTAGCCTATGTCGGAGACGCTGAACTTCATCACGCCGTCGCGGTCGCAGAAGAACGGGCGGTTGTCGTCGAGCGTGTAGAAGCGCGCCCACAGCACGGGACAGGGCGCGTCGTCCTGCGCGCAGTCAACCACGCGGTAGTCCTTCTTGCCGTCGGCGTTGGTAAACTTCTCTATGCGCTTGCCCATGATTGCGCTCTTCTTGAACCACGCCACGGCAGCCTCTACGGCCTGGCGGATTTCCTCTGACGGCTTTGACAGCGACATGAGGAAGAGCACTATGTCGTCGCTCTCCTGTCCGCTGAGGCTCGCCAGCTCGAAGGCGCGCGCCGGGGCGGGCTGCAAGGTGCGTTCGTCGTGCTGCGCGCACCATACGGTCTTGACACCGTTCTGCACCACCTGCGTCTTCAGAATGCAGTCCACGCCCTTCGCCAGCGAGGCTTTTGCCTTGGCCTTGACGCTGTCGGGCAGTGCGGCGTAAGGCTCTTTGCCCTTGGCAGCGTCGCGCATCAGCTTCAGCACGTTCACCATGGCGTCGTCGTTGTAGGTTATGTGCGTGTAATATCCCTTTGAAAGGGGGTAAAACTGCGGCCATCCGCCGTTGTCGTATTGCGCCTCGAACAGGTAGTTGAAGCCCTTGACGGCGGCCTCGCGGTACTTCTCCGCCTTGGTGGCGTTGTACAGCCGCATGAGGTAAGCTATCTCCGTGGTCGTGGCCTTGTTGTCTATTGTGGCGTAGCGCTTGCCCTGCTTCAGCTTCTCCACCTTGTTTTTAATGGCCGGTGTCAGCTCGTCTTGCAGCTGCATGTTCTTCGGCCAACCGCCCGACGGGTGCTGGTAATACAGCAGGTTGTCGCCTATGCGCGCCGCCTCGGCGGTGGTGAGGAACGCGCCGTCGAGCTTCGGCGCGGCGCTTGTCCATCTCTTTTCCAGCAGGTTGCCGTCCTTGCCGCCCTGCGCCTGCGCCGAGAGTGCAGTGAAGAGCACGATTGCCAGCGCGGCGGCCGTTGTCTTGATGTTCATTTCGTAGATGTTTTGTTAGTAGCAAGCCGCCTCCGGCGGCGCAATGTTTTCCTTAATTAGACGCGGCAGTGTGGCCGTGGTTTAATCGAGGGGATGTTTTTTTAGGAGCTACCCGGCTGCCTGCCCACAAACACCAACCCCAACCTTCCCGAAAGGAGGGAGCTTAGTATGCCTTGCGGGCAGCCTTGGCGCATCGGGCTTATTGGGCTTATCAGGCTTATTTGGCCTATTGGCAGGATTAGCCCGATAAGCCTTATTAGCCTAATACGCCGTTAATGGGACACTGCTAATCAAGCTCCCTCATTTCGGGATGGCTGGGGTGGGCGGCTTGGTGAATTAAAAATTAACAATGAAAAATTAAAAATGATGCCCGCATTCAAGGCTGTCTGCTGACAAAGCTAATCATAATTGTCAATCATCCATTATCCATTCTCATTTCAAAAGACGGTCTTTCGCCTTCCAAAAGGCCGCCTTTCGCACGCTAAAAGACCGCCTTTTGCAGACTAAAAGACGGCCTTTTACAAAGCCCCTGACTGTCAGGCGGTTACGCGGCGGCCGTCGCCGGGTGGGCGGTCGGCGGCATGGCGGCCGGCGTAAAGCTGTCGGCGGCGTGCGCGGTTGTGGTTACGGACAGGCTGTTTTTGTATGTTAAAATGCTATAATTGACGCTTGTTTTATCGATGTTTTATGACAATTTGAAACGTTGTTGACTTTTTATAAACAAAATGTCAGCAAACGTTTGGCTTTTAAACAAATTTTCAATAAATTTGCGCACGCCAATAGTGTTGCGGCACGTTAGTGTGTTTTACATCTTGTTATGCGACAGATTTAGTACAACTTTTTATTCACTTAATTATCAATTTTTAATCAAAGCATTATGCGAAATTACCTACTCTACCTGGTGATGCTCGTCATGGGATTGGCCTGTGGCGTGCATACGTCGGCTCAGCAGGCATTTACCCCCCCCTCTGAAGGGGTAGTACGTGTCAAGCTGCAGCGCGAGGTGGCGGCAAGAATTTCACAGGCTCCGCTGCCCATGAGCAACGGAGTGGTGACCACCGGCATAAAGCCGCTGGACCGCGCCAACTCGCAGGCTAAGGCGGTGAGCATCAAGCGGTGCATACCTTACTCGCCCAAGTACGAGGCAAGGCACAAGGCCGCCGGGCTTGACCTGTGGTACGAAATCAAGTTCGACCCCACGGCGATTACCCCTGCTTCCGCACGCAACCTTTACAAGAGCGTTCCCGGCATTCAGCTCGTCGAGGAAATACGCCCGATGAAGCTAATCGGCGACGGCCCCGCGCGCGTGGTTGACATGCCGAAGGCCGCCCCGAAGGCCGAGGGCAGCCAGTTCTTCAACGACCCGATGCTGTCGCAGCAGTGGCATTACAACAACGACGGCTCGCTGACCGGCTCCATGCCGGGCGCCGACATCAACGCCAACGCGGCCTGGGCCATCGAGACCGGAAAGAAGGACGTGCTCGTGGCGATTATCGACGGAGCGTTCCAGACCGACCATCCCGACCTTAAGGACAACGTATGGGTGAACGAGGCCGAGCTTAACGGAGAGCCCGGCGTTGACGACGACGGCAACGGCTACGTTGACGACGTGTACGGATGGAACTTCGTCTATGACAGCAACGACATCTATCCGCACCAGCACGGCACGCACGTGGCCGGCACCGTGGGCGCGACCAACAACAACGGCATAGGCGTAAGCGGCGTTGCCGGAGGTTCTGAGGGCCACGGCGGCGTCAAGATGATGGTGTGCCAGGTGTTCGACTCGCGCTCGTCGCTCAACGCAGACTTCGGCAAAGCGCTGGTATATGCCGCCGACAACGGCGCAAGCATCGCCCAGTGCTCATGGGGTTGGGACCAGTCAGGCTACTACGAGCAGTTTGTGCTTGACTGTATCGACTACTTCACCGCCAACGGCGGCGGCGACAAGATGCTCGGCGGACTGTGTATCTTCGCCAACGGAAACACCGGAACAACCGGCACTTTCTACCCCGCGGCCTACGAGCCGTGCGTGGCCGTAGCGGCTATGGACCCGATGCTCAACCCGGCAAGCTACTCTTCAAACGGTACTTTCTGCGACGTTACCGCCCCAGGCGGCAACACTGACTACGGCCCTGCATACGGAGTGCTCAGCACTCTGCCCAACGGCCAGTACGGAACGATGGACGGTACGTCGATGGCCTGCCCGCATGTGTCTGGCATCGCGGCGCTGGTTTTGTCGAAATACGGCAACCCCAACTTCTCAAACTCTACGCTGCGCGACCAGCTCGTGTCGTCAGTCAACGACTTCTACACGCGCAACCCGCAGGTGGAAGGTCTCTTCGGCAGCGGCTACATCGACGCTTACAAGGCTTTGCAGATGGGCTCGGGCGAAGCTCCCGACGCCGTGGCCGACTATACCCTGACACCGTCGCAGGACAATGTCCTCATCGAATGGACCATTCCCGACGCCGACGTGAAGAGCGTTGACCACCATATTATATATTACAGCACGCAGCCCTTCACTACAATTGACGGCGCTACAGACCTGAAGCAGGTATCGGTTGACACCAAGTTCATGACCTCGGGCGACCCGATGAAGTACACCCTCGAAGGCCTGCAGCCCGTAACCACCTACTACATAGCCATACAGGCCGTGAGCCGTTACGGCGACATGTCGGCTCTTTCTGGAGTAAAGAGCTTCACTACGAACGAAGGCCCGAAGGTAGATTTCAGCAAGACGGCCCTTACGCTCAACGTTGACGCGGCGCATGGCGGCGTAGGCAAGGACGAGTTCAGCATCAAGAACACCGGCAAGGGCATACTCGAGTACAGCCTCTCGGCCAACACCGTGTCTGTGCCCGTGTCTACGATGTCTAACTCTGCGCCGTCTCCCGGCCGCGTGGTTACGTCGGGCAAGAAGATATCCGCATTCTCGGCGGTGTCTGATTATCCCGTTGTATCGGCCGAATACATGGCCGAAGACTATCCCAAGGAGATGTCCTGGTCTAACGGAATATTCTACAACGTGGGCGACGACAACGCCAAAAGCACCAACGCTTTGGCGCAATACTTCTACGTTGACCCGAACGCTTATCCCGACGGTTTCAACCTTACGGCGTTGCGCTTCGGAGGTCCCGGCGACTCAAACACGCCCGAAATCGAAATATACAACGGCTCGCAGTCTATCTCTACGGCAAGCTTGTTGGCCAAGGTGAACTACATGTTCTTCGCCTACAACTACGACATAAACCTTGAAGAGCAGCTGTTCTTCGAGCCGGGAAGCAGTTTCTGGGTCGTAGCCAAGTACCCGGCAGGCCAGACGACACCGCTCGGCGCGGGCTTCACCAGTACGTCCAACATCCGTCATTACAGCTTCTACAGCGGTGACAACGGGCAGACGTGGACGCAGCTTAGCGAAGTGCTGCGTGAAGGCAACCTCGCCCAGGACGCCGACTCGCTCACATGGGATGTCTATGCGATAAGCAAGAACCCCGACTGGAGCTCTGTGCTCAGCCCCGAACCCATATCGGGCACGGTGCGTCCAAGCAGCTCGCAGGTCGTAACCATGCAGAACGACGGACAGAAGATAGTGAACGGCGACTATACGTTCAACCTCAACGTGAACACCAACGAGACCGAGAACCCGAAGCAGAAGCTCACCGTCAACATGAAGGTAAGCGGCAACAAGCCCGAGCTTTCGGCGGCCAAAGTGGTTGACTTCGGCGAACTCCTGGTAGGCAAGGAGAAGACTCTCGCCGTCGAGATAGTGAACAACGGCTACGGCGACTTTACCGGACAGTATGGCGCTTTGCAGTTCCCCGGCAACGGAATGGAGAGCAGTTCGGAAGAGTTTACGCCCGAAGATTACATCGCCGGCTTTGCGGCACGCTCGAAAGGCACGCTCAACGTGACGTTCAAACCGGCTTCGGCAGGCAGCAAGTCGGGCACAATCACGCTCACTGACGCCAACGGCATCAAGTTCAACATCGTAGTACGCGGTGTCGCTTCGATGCCCGCCGAGGTCAAGGTGGACAAGGAGGCCATCGACTTTGGCAACCTCGAGGTAGGCGGAGAGGCCAATACCGACAAGATAGTCATCGAGAACACAGGCCAGTATCCGCTTGAATACGTCTTCCCGCGCTTCTCCGACGAGACCATAGACGGCGTAGAGGCCCACAAGTTCGGCTACAGCTACGAGTCCAACCTGAACGGAAGCGACGCCTTCCAGTACGACGGAAACCCCGAGATTGCCAACGAGACTGACATCACTTCGCAGTTCAACGACAACGTATGGCAGTCGCAGGCCGTTGACCTTGGCTTCCAGTTCCCGTTCTACGGAACAAATTATTCGCAGATTTACATCAACACCCGCGGCGGTATCGCCATGCAGACCATCGACGGCAACATACAGACCATGATACCGACGGCCGAAGATGTTGCGGGTCTTGGTTATGTTTCGGCTTACGCTTGCTCTGGTCCTCTCCACATAGGAGCCAACACCAAGATTTCATACGGCCGCCAGGACGGCAAGTTCACCATAAAATATAAGGACGTGCTTGCTCCCGTTTATGGCGACGAGTACACTCCTATAAGCTTCCACATGTCGCTCGTGGCCGATGGAAGCATCGAGGTTTACTATGACGACTACGACCCCATGAACACCTTTAACGAAGGTGCTGACGTGTTCATCGGCGTTGCCGACATCGAGTGCGACGACCCGTTTGTCGTTACCGACAAGAATGCGTCATATGAAAGCACGCTCTACCAGCAGATAATCACCGGCTCGGCAATACGCATCCTGGCGCCTGCCACATCGATGGTTTCAGAGCTTTCAAGTGCAAGTGGTGTCATCGGAGTGGGCGAGAATAAGGAAATCACCATCACGGCGAAGGCAGTCGAGGGCATGTATGCCGGCAAGCTGACCAACAACCTGACCATTCTTACCAACGACCCCGTCACCCCGAGCAAGAACGTTGTGCTCACGGCGAACATCACCGGCGACGGACTTGTGCCCGTAGTGAAGCTCGACGCTGAGGCGGTTGACTTCGGAGAAGTGTTCCGCACATCGACGGCGCGCCGCTCCGTGCTGCTCAGCAACAACGGAACGAACGACCTCACGGTTACCGCTGTGTTCGTTGACGGCGGCAAGGTGACCGTCGCCGAGGACATTGCCAATGGCTTCACCGTGAAGCCGGGATATGGAAAGGACATCTTCATAACCCTGCCTACCGAGGCCGAAGGCGAAGTAACGGACAACGTACGCATCAAGTATCAGGACGGAACGGAGAGCGTGGTAGCAGTCAGCGGCACCGTAATCGGATGCCCGGAGATTGACGTCAACCCTGACGCTCTTACCCTTACGACCGACTGCGGCACCGACATCGCACAGATGTTGACCGTGAACAACGCGGGCAACGAGCCTCTGACGTTCTCAATCGAGCCTAACGACTGGTTCGACCTGGCCGACCTCGAGACAGAGACAACGGCTGAAATAGGCTATCAGTACAAGTCGAAGACCGACGACGACAACGTGGTTTACGACTGGGTTGACATAACCAACGACCCCGAAGCCGCCCACCAGGACTTCACTTACTATCTTGACAAGACCGACTACTACACGGTCGAGCTTCCGTTCGAGTTCCCGTTCTACGGCAAGAAGTACAAGACGATGTACATATACAATGTCGGCTTCGTATCGTTCACCCAGCACGAGGACTACAAGGAGTTCCCCACTCCGCCGACGGAGCTGCCTACCGACGGTACGTTCTACACCAACATCATCGCTCCTTTCTGGGGAAATCACACGATGGACGTGTCTACCAAGAACGGAACGTTCTACAAGGCTGAAGACGACCACGTAGTAGTATCGTTCATCGGCTACGGCAACAGCATGATGCTCGGCATGGACTTCCAGGTAATTCTGTACAAGGACGGCTCGTACAAGTTCCAGTATCACTTGCAGGACGGCGGCGTGATGAGCGGCGTGTTCGGTCTTGCCGGAGCGCAGGACGAGAGCGGCGAGATAGGATTCCAGCTGCCCGAGCAGTGCATCACCACCGGCAATGCTGTCGAGATACAGCCTGTCAGGATGTTCACTGTGCCTGCCGGAGGCCAGGTTGAAGTGCCTATTGAAATACTGGCAGACAGCCTTGGAGGCAAATATGCTACCGAAATAGCCATCCAGACCAACGTTCCTACAAAGCAGAGGGTTACCGTTCCCGTTCAGCTTACCATCAACGGTACGCCGAGCCCGGTTATCCCCGATAAGATAGTGAACGAGGCGGTGGTTGGCTCACAGATATATACAGGTTATCTCGAGACCAGTTTCCAGATAGCCAACGCTGGTACAAAGGCGTTCAAGATAACCAATATCGACCTGCCTCTCGACATGATGACCGAGCCTGCGCAGCTGTTCTATTGGGACACTACCGTCAAGGATGAAGGCGGAATGGACCCCGGACCTCTCAGCGCAGACGCCGAAGAGCGGCCCGGACAGCAGACTATATACAATCCGGGTACGGTAATCGAGGTAGGCCGCGAGCCTGTCAACTTCGTCATCTGGATGTATGACAATTATGACATGACCGGCGAGCTTATGCCTTGGGAACTCAACAAGACCATGACCGTGACGCTTGAGGGTGTAGAAGGCATGACCGAGGTTAAAGTTCCTGTTGAAATCAAGTGGACTGAAGCTCCTTCGCTCACGCTGACACCGGCCGACGGCGTAACCGTCAACGTGAAGAACAGCACCGCTGTGACCGAAGGTAGCATGAAGTTCAAAAACGACGGCAAGTACAAGATGACTTACTCGCTCCGCATGGACCCGACGGGCATCGGCGAAACTCTGCCTACTCCCGACCTCGGAGGCGGCGACCCGGGCATCATGATGCTTCCCGGCAATGTGGCCGAGCTCGGCAAGGAGCAGTTTATGAGCCTGTTCAGCCGCACGGCGGAGGCAATCAAGCCTCACACGGTATTCGAAGGATTCCCGTATGACGTGCCGTCTTACGACTGCAACAACCTGCTCTACTACCCGATACTCGACGTTGCATCGCCCCAGACTTACATGATAGGCGCGGGCGACGATGTAAACAACTTCTACGCCGCTACGCGCTACACCGCGCCCGCAGAGGGCTTCAACATGTCGAAGCTATACTTCTACGGCACCATCGGTGATATGCAGAACGTTGACTTCGAGGCGTACGTCGTACAGGGCGGCAACATCGCCGAAGGCCAGGTTATAGGCCAGGGCAAGCTGCGCGTAGAGAAGGAAGAGCCTTACGTTGACGAGGGTACGGGCCAGGCCACGTACATGGGCGAGCCGCGTATGCTCGACCTTGACAAGGCCGTGTACATCAACCCGAACGATACGTTCTACGTGGTTGTCAAGTATCCGGCCGGCAAGAACAGCATGGCTTACGTGCCGCAGAAGGAAGACGCGATGGAGGAAGGCCGCTTCATGGCATACAACGCCCAGACGGGCTGGTATGACTTGGGCCAGATGATGTACGAGAGCTACTACTCGTCGTTCGGCTACTTCATGACGTGCGTCGAGGACGAGCCGGGCAAGCCGTGGATTAAGCTGCTCGACGGCACTACCGAAGGCACGCTGGAGGTAGGCCAGGAGAAGGAAGTGAAGTTCCAGCTCGACCCCAAGAGTGCTTACTTCGAGCGCGACAACAAGGCCGTTCTCGTAATCAAGACCAACGACCCGGAGAACCCGCTCGTCAACTATCCCGTAACGCTCAACCGCAACGCTGCGCCCAGCATCACGCTGCCCGAAGGCACGCTGACCGTGCCCGAGACGCAGACGGCCGAGATGCACGTGAGCGTTGAGGACGCGGAGGGAGAGCTGTTTATTGTCAACATTGATGACGAGAGCGGCATAGCCTCAATCACCGAAGGCACCCTGACCGCCGCTGACGGTACCACACAGCCTGCCGAGATAGCAGACCAGAGCATCGCAGTGCCTGCCGGCAATAAGCTCGACATGACCGTCAAGCTCGCGCCGGGCTACGGCACGGCCGGACAGCACACGGTCAAGATTTCGGCAATGGACCTCTCGTTCAACGAGAGAACCGTCAACGCAATCTACAACGTAGAGTTTACCAACCGCGCCCCGGTTTACGAAGGCGACGAGGAGATGACCGTCTACGTAGGTCAGACCACCGGCGTGATAGCTTACGAGACCGTCTTCACCGACCCTGACGGCGACCAGATGACCTTCAGCGCGGAGATGGCCGACAACTCGGCGGCAAGCATCTTCACGAGCGAGGCTGGCTTCATCCTCTCTGGCAACGCCGTAGGAGACGCCCTGCTGACGCTCACCGCTACCGACGCCAACGGCGGCAAGACCGTGCAGGAGGTGCAGGTCAGCGTTGTTCCGGCTACGGGCATCGGCTCTGTCGAGGCTGGCAGTGGCATCAGCGTAAGCCCCAACCCCGTGGTTGACCGCCTGAACGTCGTCCTCGGCGAGGCTGCCGACAACGTTAACTACTACGTTTACGACAACGCTGGAAGCATGGTTGCCACCGCGCACGCCGACCATAAGGCTGCCGGCGAGGCGCAGACCATCGACATGGGCACTTGCGCTCCGGGCGTCTACCGCGTCAAGGTGACGGCCGACGGCAAGCAGTATAACGCTTCGGTATTGAAGAAGTAAACCACCAAGGCTTTTTAGCCTTATTCTCAAAGGCCGCCTTTCGCACTGCGAAAGGCGGCCTTTTG
>ENA-OPIO01000492-OPIO01000492.1-human-gut-metagenome-genome-assembly--contig:-NODE-492-length-12916-cov-7.905839_pt1 | contig 12916 bp, 9 predicted proteins | sample MGYA00241395_ERZ501636 | MGnify/ENA primary metagenome ERZ501636 (study PRJEB25962, sample SAMEA2042198) | human gut metagenome | biome: human gut; feature: human-associated habitat; material: faeces... | reverse complement strand
AAGACGGCCTTTTACGTTGCCGTTTGCGGCCTTTTGCAACGCGAAAGGCCGCCTATTGCGGTTCATCCGCAGTTTGTTTGGATGAGAATAAAATAAAAGATACATATTGAACAAAGCTAAACGCCGCCCTTGTAGGGACATAATTCATTATGTCCGCACGCTCTGAAAGAGCGTTTAAAGTCTTGAATGTCAGAAAAATACGTTTCTTGCGAAACGTACGGGCATAATGAATTATGCCCCTACAAAAGGTGTATTTAGCTTGCGTTTGATTAAAAAACAAAGTTATGATGTCCAAACAAACTGCGGAATGAATCCCCGTTGCAAGACAAAGGGCAGGCACGGCTGCCCCGACATGCCACGGCACACCCGCCACGGTCGGCTTATCCGGCTCACCGGGCATATCCTCCCATTCGCCAGCACACCTATAAAAAACGTGAAAAAGTTGCCGTATTCAAAAAGTTTAGCTTAATTTTGCACACTCAACATCTTATAATATCAGGATGAGCATTACAAGCATAGCAAGAAACTTCTTCGCGCCGAGGCTCAAGGAGATTGGCAAATACGCCACGCAGGCGGCCGACATACAGGCCCGTATGCTGCGCTACCTTACCGAAAACGCCAAGAACACAGAATACGGACGCCGCCACCTGCCCGGCGACGCGCCGTCGTACGAGAGCTTTGCGGCCAGCGTGCCGCTCAACACTTACGACGACCTGAAGGACATGATTGAACGTATGCGCCACGGAGAGGCCAACGTGCTGTGGCCGGGCACGGTGAAATGGTACGCCAAGTCGTCGGGCACAACCAACGACAAGAGCAAGTTCATACCCGTAAGCCGCGAAGGCCTGAAGCACACCCACTACCAGGGCGGCACAGACGCCGTGGCCCTCTACCTGAGCAACAACCCCGAGAGCCGCATGTTCGACGGCAAGGGGCTTATCCTCGGCGGCAGCCACTCGTCAAACTACGACGTGGCCGGCAGCCTCGTGGGCGACCTTAGCGCCATCCTCATAGAGAACATCAACCCGCTGGTAAACCTCGTGCGCGTGCCCAAAAAGCAGACCGCGCTGCTCGGCGACTTCGAGGTGAAGCGCGACCGCATAGCGCGCGAGACCTTGCACAAGAACGTCACAAACCTCAGCGGCGTGCCTTCGTGGATGCTCTCCGTGCTGACAAGGGTGATGGAGCTGTCGGGCAAGGAGCACTTGGAAGAGGTGTGGCCCAACATCGAGGTGTTCTTCCACGGCGGAGTGGCCTTCACACCCTACCGCGAACAGTACCGCAAGCTCATCACGTCGCCGCGTATGCACTACATGGAGACATACAATGCCAGCGAAGGATTCTTCGGTCTGCAAAGCAACCCGGCCGACCCGGCCATGCTGCTCATGCTCGACTACGGCGTGTTCTACGAGTTCATACCAATGGACGAGTTCGGAAAGGAGAACCCTACGGTGCTCCCCCTCGAAGGCGTAAGCACCGGCGTGAACTACGCCATGGTGATATCCACGCCCTGCGGACTATGGCGTTATATAATAGGAGACACGGTGAAGTTCACCTCCACCAACCCCTACAAGTTCGTAATCACCGGCCGCACAAAGAGCTTCATCAACGCCTTCGGCGAAGAACTGATTGTTGACAACGCCGAGCAGGGCCTCGCCGACGCCTGCCGCAAGACCGGAGCCGTAGTCAGCGAGTACACCGCCGCGCCCGTGTTCATGGACGGCAATGCCAAGTGCCGCCACCAATGGCTCATAGAATTCGCCAAAGAGCCTGAAGACATGGACGCCTTCGCCGCCGCGCTCGACAAGAAGCTGCAAGAAGTTAACAGCGACTACGAGGCCAAGCGGTACAAGGACATCACCCTGCAACACCTCGAGGTAGTAACCGCACGCCGCGACTTGTTCAACGACTGGCTCAAGTCGAAGGGCAAACTGGGTGGACAACATAAGGTGCCGCGCCTCAACAACAACCGCGACATCATGGAGCAGCTGCTAAGGATGAACACCGTCAAGAATGAAGATTGACCGCAACATAATATCCCATCTGGCTCATCGGGCCCATTCGGCCCATAAGCCTAATAGGCCGGATAAGCCAAATAAGCCGTGGCGTGGTATGCTGTGGCTGCCCCTGCTGGCGGCCCTGACCGTGGTGTCGTGCGCCAAGATGGGGCAGCCCGACGGCGGATGGTACGACGAGACGCCGCCCGTCATCGTGCGCACAACGCCGCAGGACAAGGGAGTAAACGTCAAGCAGAAGAAAATAAGCATTTACTTCGACGAATATATAAAGGTAGACAACCCTACGGAAAAAGTCGTAATATCGCCCCCGCAAATCGAACAGGCGGAAATAGCGGCGTCGGGCAAGAAAATCGTTGTCGAGCTGAAAGACACGCTCAAGCCCAACACCACCTACACCGTTGACTTCTCCGACGCCATAACCGACAACAACGAAAACAATCCGCTGGGCAACTATACCTACACGTTCTCTACCGGCGACCACATAGACACGATGGAAGTGGCCGGCTACGTGCTCGACGCGCAGAACCTTGAGCCCATCAAAGGCATACTCGTAGGCCTGTACAGCAACCTCAGCGACACCATCTTCACCAAGGAGCCGATGCTGCGCGTATCGCGCACTGACAGCCGCGGAAAGTTCGTAATAAAAGGAGTGGCACACGGCGACTACCGCATCTACGCCTTGCAGGACGCCGACAACAACTACATATTCAACCAAAAGAGCGAGCAAATCGCCTTCACCCACGACATAATAACGCCGTCGTCAATGCCTGACATACGCCAAGACACCATCTGGCGAGACTCCCTGCGCATCGACTCGATTGTCCGCGTGGGCTACACTCACTTCCTCCCTGACGACATCGTGCTGCGCGCCTTCACCGAAGTGCAGACCAACCGCTACCTGGTGAAGACGGAACGCACCGAGCCCGACCACTTCACGATGTTCTTCAGCTACGGAGACAGCCTGCTGCCGCAAATCCGCGGCCTCAACTTCAACGAGCAGGACGCGTTCATAATAGAGCCAACCGAGAAACAGGACACCATTACCTACTGGCTGCGCGACACCATGCTGGTAAACCAGGACACGCTGCGCATGGAGGTGAAATACATGGCTACTGACACGCTCGGAGTGCTCCAGTTGCAGACGGACACAATGGATGTCCTCGCAAAAGTGCCTTACGAAAAGCGCTTGAAGCAGCAAGCCGACGAATACGAGGAATGGAAAAAGAAGCAGGACAAGGCCAAAAAGCGCGGCAAGGAATACGAGACGGAAATGCCGAAGAAGGCTCTCGAGCCTAAATACAACGTGGCTTCAGAGCCTGCTCCAGACCAAAACGTAATCATCACCGTACCGACTCCGCTGGCATCGGCCGACACTTCACGCATACATCTGTACTCAAAGCACGACACGCTGTGGTACCGCTCGCCGTTCGTCCTGCGCCCCAAGCCCGGCCAACACCGCACTTACGAGCTGCTTGGAGAATGGAGACCCGGCATAGAATACAGCCTCGAGGTGGACACTATGGCCTTTACCGACATTTACGGCAAGACCTCCGCGCCAAAGAAACAGGGCTTCAAGGTGAAGACCGAAGACGCTTACGCCACCCTGCTGTTCGACATCACGGGCATGGCCGACACCACCGTGGTAGTGCAACTGCTCAATTCCCAGGACGTAATGGTAAAGGAAGTAAGCACAAGCAACGGCCGCGCCGAGTTCTTTTACATAAAACCTGACACCTACTACGCCCGCATGTTCATAGACACCAACAAGAACGGAATATGGGACACGGGCGACTACGCCGCCGACAGGCAGGCCGAAACGACATATTACTATCCCGACAAGATAGAGTGCAAGGCAAAATGGGACCTGACGCTGACGTGGAACCCGACATCGCGCAGCCTCAACCTGCAAAAGCCTATGACCATAACCAAGCAGAAACCGGAAAAGGAGAAGACCATAAAACGCCGCAATCAGGAACGCGCCGAGAAACTGGGAATACCCTATCCGGGCATGTAACACGAAAACATAGGGAGACAAACGCTTATGAAACAGCTGAAAACCTTTATCCTGGCAGCCGTCATGCTGTGTGTGGCAGGCGCGTCGTCAGCTCAGTGCACGTTCAAGAACACGGCCTTCAAGCCGGGCGAGTTCCTTTCTTACAACCTCTACTTCAACTGGAAATTCGTATGGGTGAAGGTGGGCACGGCCTCCATGTACGTTGTGCAAAGCAAGTACAACGGCCAGGATGCCTACCGCGCCAGCCTGTCTACGAGGGGCAACAGCAAGATGGACAAGATTTTCGTGATGCGCGATACGCTGCTGTGCTACTCGTCGCTTGACCTCGCTCCTCTCTACTACCGCAAGGGGGCGTTGGAAGGGAAACGGTACACCGTGGACGAGGTGTGGTACAAATACCCCGGCGGAAAATGCCAGATAACGCAAAGCAGGCTGTACAAGGACGGCAGGAAAGAACGCCGCACGGCCACTCCCGGACAGTGTGTGTTCGACATGATGAACATCTTTCTGCGCGCAAGGAGCTTCGACCTGGGCAATTGGAAGAAAGGACATGTGGTAGATTTCCAGATTGCCGACGGCAACGGACTTGCCCCGGCGAAAATCAAACTCTTGGGAACGAAGAATGTAAAGGCCGACAACGGCGTGCGGTACCGTTGCCTCGAGTTGTCGTACACGGAAAAAGAAAAGAAGGGATGGCGCGAAATCGCCCGCTTCTTTGTAACCGACGATGCCAACCATGTGCCCATACGCCTTGACATGTTCCTGAAATTCGGCTCGGCAAAGGCGTTCCTCACGAGCATGAGGGGCGTGAAAAATCCTATCAACTCACAAGTAAAATAAGGTGAGAAAGTTTGTCACCGCCATCATCGCAGCCATGCTGCCGGCACTCGCCGCGGCGCAGACCGTGGAGCAAAGGGTCAAGACCTTAATCGGCGGCAAACACGCAGAGGTGGGCGTAGCGTGGCTCATCGACGGCAAGGCGCACACCGTAAACAACGCCGACCATTACCCCCTGATGAGCGTCTTTAAGCTGCACGGCGCAATAGCCGCGCTCCGACAGATGGAGCGCAGCGGCATACCGACGGACACGTCAATTACAGTGATGGCCGAAGAGATGATGACAGACACATACAGCCCTATGCTGAAACGGTACACCGGGCGCGACTTCACCCTGCCGCTTGACAGCCTTCTGCGTTACAGCGTGGCCGAGAGCGACAACAACGCGTGCGACATCATCATACGCCTCGCTGGCGGAATACAGGCCGTAGACGCCGAAATGCGAAGCATAGGACTGACGGATTTCAACCTGACGGAGACCGAAGCCACTATGCACGCCGACCCGATGTGCTCTTACAACAACCGCTCCACGCCGCTCTCGGTGGCCGTGCTCTTCAAGAAACTGTATGAAGACGGCATCCTCGGCGAGCCTTACGCCACATTGTTAAAGGACATTCTGCTCTCCACTTCCACCGGACAGAACAAGCTCAAAGCAGCCCTCAAGCCCGGCATGACGCTCGCCCACAAGACGGGCACGGGCTTCCCCCTGCCCGACGGTACGCTTACGGCCGACAACGACGCAGGCGTAATCACCCTGCCCGACGGCCGACGCATATACATCGCCGTGCTTATTAAAGACTCGAAGCTGGGCGCGGAGGGCAACGCAAGGCTCATGAGGGAGATTGCGGAGGCGGTAATCGAACACCGGTAAACAATCAAGAAGTTAAAGAATTTAGAGAAGTTATAGAAGTTACAGCCATTACTTCTGATGGCAAAAACAAGCAAAACATTCGGCTATAACTTCTTTAAATTCTCTAAATTCTATAACTTCAAGACAAGATACAAACAATAGTAAACGATGAAAAAGCTATACATAGAAACCTACGGCTGCCAGATGAACGTGGCCGACAGCGAGGTTGTGGCTTCGGTAATGAAGATGGCAGGCTACGAAGTGTGCCAAAGCATAGACGAGGCCGACGCCGTATTCCTCAACACTTGCAGCGTGCGCGACAACGCCGAGCAGAAAATACTCAACCGACTGGAGGCTCTCAACGCCATGCGCGGCGGCGGGCGGCGGCTCATAATAGGCGTGCTGGGCTGCATGGCCGAGCGCGTAAAGGACGAGCTTATCAACCATCACCACGCCGACCTGGTAGCAGGACCTGACGCATACCTCACCCTGCCCGACCTCATAGCGCAGGCCGAGACGGGCCACAAGGCAATGAACATAGAGCTTTCAACGACCGAAACCTACCGCGACATCGTGCCCCAGCGCATCTGCGGCACGCATGTGGGCGGCTTCGTGAGCATAATGCGCGGCTGCAACAACTTCTGCCACTACTGCATTGTGCCCTACACGCGAGGCCGCGAGCGCAGCCGCGACCCGGAGAGCATACTGCGCGAGGTGGCCGACCTGCACTCGCGCGGCTACAAGGAGGTGACGCTCTTGGGACAGAACGTGAACAGCTATTTTAGTGAAGAAGGAAGAGTGAAGAGTGAAGAATCCAATACTTCGGAACATGAAAATTCTTCACTCTCCACTCTTCACTCTTCACTCAACTTTCCCCAGCTGCTCGCCCTCGTGGCCGAGACGTTTCCCGACATGCGCGTGCGCTTTACAACGAGCCACCCGAAGGATATGAGCGACGAGACGCTGCACGTCATAGCGGCGCACGAAAACATATGCCGCCACATCCATCTGCCCGTGCAGAGCGGCTCTGACCGCATACTGCGGCTGATGAACCGCAAGTACACAAGGGAGTGGTACATGGGCCGCGTGGAGGCCATACGCCGCATAATACCCGACTGCTCCATAACTACCGACATATTCGTAGGCTACCACTCCGAGACGGAGGAAGACCACCGGCTGTCGCTGTCGCTGATGAAAGAGGTGGGCTACGACTCCGCCTTCATGTTCAAATACAGCGAACGGCCCGGCACATACGCCTCGAAGCACTTGCCCGACGACGTGCCCGAAGATGTGAAGCTGCGCCGCCTGAACGAGATGATACAGCTGCAGACGCAAATATCTGCCGAAAGAAACGCCATGGACGTAGGCCGCGAGTTCGACGTATTGGTGGAAGGCTACAGCAAGCGCAGCCGCGAACAGCTGTTCGGCCGCACCTCGCAGAACAAGGTTGTGGTGTTCGACAAGGGCGCGCACCGCATCGGCGACACCGTGCGCGTAAAGATAACATCCAGCTCGAGCGCGACGCTTAAGGGCGAGGAAGTAACGCGCTGCTAACTCATTGATAATCAGCAACATTACAAAAGGCCGTGTTTTACAATGTAAAACACGGCCTTTTGCATTGCAATTTGCGACCTTTTGCACGGCAATTTGCCGTGTTTTAAATTGAGAATTGAGAATGGTGAATGGAAAATTATGATTACCTTTGTTAACAGGCGACCTTAAAGGTAATCATAATTTTCCATTCTCAATTTTCAATTCTCAAATTCAATATCCTTCCGTCTGTCAGTACGCCTGCTCGTGAACACCGCTCACGGCGCGCCCGCTGGGGTCGTTCTTGCCCTTGAATGATGCGTCCCAGGCAAGTGCTTCGGCCGTGCTGCACGCCACGCTCGGCACGCTTGGCACGCTGCGCGCCGCACTGTCGCTGGGGAAGTGGGCGGCGAAGAGCGTGCGGTAAAAGTATTCCTCCTTGTTACGCGGCGGATTTACGGGGAAACGCCGGTCGGCGTGCGCCATCTCATAGTCGCTCACGCTGTCGGCAGCGAGCTGCTTCAGGGTGTCTATCCACGAATACCCCACGCCGTCAGAAAACTGCTCCTTCTGCCTCCACGCCACCTCACGGGGCAGCATCGGGGCAAAAGCCTCGCGCAGGATGCGCTTCTCGACGACATTGCCAGGGCACATCTTGGCCGCCGGATTGAGGCGCATCGCCGTGTCGAGAAACACCGTGTCGAGGAACGGCACGCGGCCTTCCACGCCCCACGCGGCCAGGCTCTTGTTGGCCCGAAGGCAGTCATACAGGTGCAGCTTCGACAGCTTGCGCACCGTCTCCTCGTGAAAGGCGCGCGCCGACGGCGCCTTGTGGAAGTACAGGTAGCCGCCAAACACCTCGTCGGCGCCCTCGCCCGAGAGCACCATCTTTATGCCCATGCTCTTTATGACGCGCGCCAGCAGGTACATGGGGGTGGACGCGCGTATGGTAGTTACGTCGTAAGTCTCGGTGAAGTAGACAACGTCGCTAAGAGCGTCGAGCCCCTCCTGTATCGTGTAATTTATCTCGTGGTGCACCGTGCCGATATGTTCAGCCACGAGGCGCGCCTTCTCCAGGTCGGGCGCACCGCGCAGCCCTACGGCGAAAGAGTGCAGCCTCGGCCACCAGGCGGCCTCCTCGCCGCCCGTCTCTATGCGCCGCCTGGCATACTTCTGCGCCACCGCGCTGATGATGGAAGAGTCCAGTCCGCCGCTAAGCAGCACGCCGTATGGCACGTCGCTCATCATCTGCCGCCTCACCGCCGCCTCCAATGCGCGGCGCAGTTCGTCGGCGTCGGCGGGGTTGTCCTTCACGTTGTCGTAGCTGAACCAGTCCCTTCGGTAATACCGCCTGGGCATGGTGTCGCCGCCGGTGAGCACGTGTCCGGGCGGAAACGGCGCGTACCTCTCGCATTGTCCTTCGAGAGCCTTCAGTTCGCTCGCCACGTAGAGCCGCCCCTCCTTGTCGCGTCCGTAATACAGGGGGATTACCCCTATGGGGTCGCGCGCTATGAGGTAGTCGTCGCGTTCGGCGTCATACAGGGCGAAAGCGAATATCCCATCAAGCTCGTCAAGGAACTTGTCGCCCCGTTCGCGGTAAAGGGCGAGGATTACTTCGCAGTCGCTTCCGGTCTGGAACTGGTACTTGTCCTTGTACCTGCTGCGTATCTCCCGGTGGTTGTATATCTCCCCGTTGACTGCCAATACCTGCTTTTTGTCGGGGCTGAAAAGCGGCTGCCGCCCCGACTCCGGGTCAACTATCGCCAGGCGTTCGTGCGCCAATATGGCCGTGCCTCCGCAGTAAATGCCGCTCCAGTCGGGGCCGCGGTGACGTATCTTTCCGCTCATCTGCAACGCCTTCTGCCGCAGTTCGGGCGTCTGCTCATGGATGTTGAATATCGAAACTATGCCACACATGTGAATTAAGAGTTAAGAATTAAAAATTAAGAAAGTTGCACTGCGTGAATTAAGAGTTAAGAGTTAAGAATTAAGAAAATTACCGGCAAGGCATATTTTCTTAATTCTTAACTCTTAATTCTTAATTAGTTATACGCGCTCTCGCCGTGTTCGTAGATGTCAAGTCCCTCCTCTTCTACTCGCTTGTCAACCCTTATGCCGACAAGGCGGTCAACGATTTTGTAAAGAACGAACGTCACTACCGCGCTGAATGCTACCGAAACGAGCGTAGCCACAACCTGTACGCCCAGCTGATGCCAGTCTCCGTAGAGAGCGCCTTCGGCTCCGCCGTCGCCCGTTACGAAGCGAGTGGCGAACACGCCGGTAAGGATTGAGCCGACGATACCGCCTATTCCGTGTACTCCGAAGGCGTCCAATGCGTCGTCATACTTGAACTTCGGCTTCACCACAGCCACCATAAAGAAGCATACGATGGGCGTGATTATGCCGATGCAGAACGCTCCGAGCAGACTGGTAGAGCCTGCGGCGGGCGTTATTGCAACCAGTCCGGCCACGGCTCCGGTGCACGCACCCACGGTAGTTGGCTTCTTGTTGAAGAGCCAGTCGATAGCCATCCACACTACGGCGGCGGTAGCCGTGGCTACGTGAGTCACCATGAAGGCGTTTGCGGCGATGCCGTCTGCTGCCAATCCGCTGCCCGCGTTGAAGCCGAACCATCCCAACCAGAGGAACGAAGTGCCGAGGAACACGAAGGTGATGTTGTGCGGCGTAATGGGATGTCCTGCCTTGTAGTCCTCTCGCTTGCCGATAAGTAGAGCCATGACAAGCGCCGATATGCCGGCGTTGATGTGGACTACGGTACCACCGGCGAAGTCGATTGCGCCCATCTCCTGCAAGAAGCCGCCGCCCCATACCCAGTGAGCCATGGGGAAATAGGCCAGCACCGTCCACAGGATGATGAACACCATGTAGCCCTTGAACTTGATTCTCTCGGCGAAAGCGCCGAGGATTAGCGCGGGCGTTATCAGCGCGAACATGCACTGGAACATGACAAACACCAGCTCGGGGATGCCCGTCGATGTGACGGTTGACGGCGTGATGCCGCATAGAAAGGCTTTGTCGAAGCCGCCGATGACGGCGAACAACGGGTTGCCCGACTCCTTGAAGCCGGTGCCGAAGGCCCACGAATAGCCCACGGCCACCCACAAAATACTGATTACCCCGACTATGAGCATGGTCTGCATGATGACGCTAAGCACGTTCTTCTGCCTCACCAAGCCGCCGTAAAACAGCGCGATGCCGGGTATAGACATGAGCAATACCAGGGCCGTGGCCGTTATCATCCACGCCGTGTTGCCCGTGTCGAGCGCGGGCGTGGCGGCCTCCGCCGCGGCGTCGGCCCACGCTCCAGCTGAAAACAATCCTGTCATGACGGCTGTCATGGCCAACCTTTTACCTATTGGAAATATGTGTCTGTGCTTTCTCATAACGTTGTCCTCCTGTTTGTTTTTACGTTTTTACCCTTTTACCTTTTCACCTTTACGGTCATTTCTCCAGCTCGGCATTGTACAAGGCTATGTCTCCGCGCTCGCCGGTACGTATGCGTATGGCGTCGTCAACAGGCATTATGAATATGCGCCCGTCGCCTATTTCGCCCGTCTGGGCGGCCTTCAGGATGGCCTGCACCGACTTCTCCACGTTCTTGTCGCGCACAACGAGCGACACGAGCGTGCGCTCTATTGAACTGGTATCGTACACTATGCCGCGGTAGATGCGACCCTGGCGCGCCTTGCCGTTGCCGCGCACGTCGTAATAAGAGAACCACTCGATGTCGGCTTCAAGCAAAGCTCTCTTCACGTCCTCAAACCTTGACTTGCGGATGATTGCTTCAATCTTCTTCATAATTGTCTCGCTTTTTGTTACATAAATAATAAATATCCTGTCGAAAGGAAATATTTTTCTGCAAAATTATATCTTTTTGTAAATTAAAACTGCATTAACAAGGCACTTTGCAACAACAAAACGCACCGCGGTTACGGTTTTGCAGCCAAACGTTTGGTTTTCATTTCAATCTGAAATATTATTCTCTGAATATCCGGCCAACCGTAAGCAGACGGGCGTTCCGACTAAAATAATGGCATTATTTTACTTCAAAAGGCGTCAAACTTACATTCTTTAATGTTTTAAACGTTTTCCAATTACACATTGAAAGGCAAACAGCCTTATGACAAAGCGACAGTAAGCAAAATACGGATAATAAAAGAATAATGTCACATAAGTGATTGTTTTACTTGCAAAATGTCGTAATTTTGCCGACAAGAACAGCAAAATAAAACGCCGTAAGGCCTCAGGCCGTCAAAACGGCAAGTATTAACGCTTTATAATATAAATAGGTATGGAAAGAAAAGATTGGATGAGAAAGGCAGTTTTCACAGCCGCGCTGTGCGGCGTATTGTCGCCCCTGGCGGCGCAGGACAGGGTCGAGGCCACGGTACAGGCCGACGTAGTGAGCCAATATATATGGCGCGGACAGGATTTGGGCGACGTCAGCCTGCAACCGACGCTCGGCCTGGCATACAAGGGATTGTCGCTGACGGCGTGGGGAAGCGTGGGACTTTCAGACCCCGACGATACCAAGGAGCTTGACCTTACGCTGGCTTACAAGGTAGGAGGGCTGAACATCGGCGTGACCGACTACTGGTTTAACGCGCCCAACGACCGCTACTTCTGCTACGCGGCGCACGAGACTTCACACGTGTTCGAGGCCAACATCGGCTACGACTTCGGCTCCGTGGCCGTGCAGTGGTACACCAACTTCGCCGGCAACGACGGTTTCAACAAGAGCGGCAAGCGCGCCTATTCGTCATACGTCGAGGCGAGCGCGCCGTTCAGGCTGGCCGGATGCCAGTGGACGGCGGCCGTGGGCGCAGTGCCTTACGCCACGAGCTTCTATGCCGACGCGGGCGGCTTCGCCGTAACGAACGTGTCGCTGAGGGCGGCTAAGGACATCCACGTGACAAAATCATTCACCCTGCCGCTGTTCGCCGCAGTGTCGGCCAACCCGAGTACGGAGAAGGCTTACATGGTGTTCGGCTTCACTTTGCGGCCGTAAACGCAAACAATTGAAAATCAATCCGTTACAAATGCAGATGCGAAAGGCCGTCTTTTAGCCTGCAAAAGGCCACCTTTTACAAGGTAAAAGACGGCCTTTCAGAACGCGAAAGACGGCAAATGAGCAGACAAGCTTTCAGAGACAAGCAGACAAGTAACAAGCCAACAAGGCTAATAGGCTTGTCACTCGTCAACTAATCACTCGTCAACTAAACAAAAAATATATGACAAACCTAAGATTTAACGTTGTAGAAAGCGCCTTCAAGAAAAGACCTTTGGAGGTGATTACGCCGATGGAAAGGCCGTCGGAGTATTTTGGCAAAAATGTGTTCAACCGCGCGAAGATGTACAAGTACCTGCCGCCGCAGGTGTACGACACGCTGATTGATGTAATCGACAACGGCGCGCCGCTCGACCGCTCAATAGCCGACGCCGTGGCGGCAGGCATGAAGCAGTGGGCCGAGGAAAACGGAGTGACGCACTACACGCACTGGTTCCAGCCCCTGACCGAGGGCACAGCCGAGAAGCACGACGCCTTCATAGAGCACGACGGAAAGGGAGGAATGATAGAGGAGTTCTCGGGAAAGCTGCTCGTACAGCAGGAGCCTGACGCCAGCTCGTTCCCAAACGGCGGAATAC
>ENA-OPIO01000486-OPIO01000486.1-human-gut-metagenome-genome-assembly--contig:-NODE-486-length-13004-cov-2.579968_pt1 | contig 13004 bp, 7 predicted proteins | sample MGYA00241395_ERZ501636 | MGnify/ENA primary metagenome ERZ501636 (study PRJEB25962, sample SAMEA2042198) | human gut metagenome | biome: human gut; feature: human-associated habitat; material: faeces... | reverse complement strand
AAAGGCTTCTGAGATTCTTGGCATAAGTATAGATAAATACTATCGTTATAAGAAGTTATTGCAAAATAAAAATGATACCCTATTGCAATGATATTAATTTATTTAAGATATATTCTCTTTTATTTATAGGGAGTGAACTACATGGATAACTAATATAATAATTCTAATTTTCTGCTTTACGAGAAAACCGTCTCAGAAATTTTAGAGTTGCTTTAAAATCGGAAAAAATGTGTGTACACACAAAAAATCCGATTTTGTTTCTTAATTTTAATAAAAATGATATAATTAAATCGGAAAAAATGTGTGTACACACAAAAAAACCGATTATGATGATAAGTAGAGATAAATATTTAAATCAATTAATAAAAGCTAAAAACAATGGCTTTGCTAAAGTTGTGACAGGAATTAGAAGATGTGGTAAGTCTTATTTACTTAACACTATTTTTACAGAGCATCTTTTAAAGTCTGGAGTAAAAAAGCAAAACATCATCTTTATTGACTTAACAAAAATCTCTAATAGTAGTTTTCGAGATCCAATTAATTTATATAATCATATATTAAAACTTACCAGTTCAAATGAAGGAATTAGTTACGTAATAATTGATGAAATTCAGGAAGTATTTCCTTTAATCAATTTATCGTTAACTGATGGAAAACATATTAAGGCTAACTCTAATGATGAAGAAGTGATTACTTTTGTTGATGTTATATTAGATTTAGCTTCTAAAGAAAATATTGATTTATATGTTACTGGGAGCAATTCAAAGTTGCTATCTACTGACATAATTACTGAATTTAGAGATAGAGCGACAAATATTAATCTTAGACCTGTTTCTTATTCAGAATTTTGTGAGTTTAAAGGATCTAATAGTGAGACCATTTTAAATGAATATCTTATATATGGTGGAATGCCTCTTGCTATTTTTAAAGATGGCGTAGAGAAAGAGAATTATCTTAAAGGTTTATTTGAAGCAACTTATATAAGAGATATTATTGAAAAAAATCGTATTGGAAAAAAAGAAGCTCTTGATGAGATTTCGATTTTTCTTTCAACTTGTGTTGGCGATTTAACTAACTCTTCAAAACTGGCTAAGCTTTATGAAACTAAACGTGGTAAAAAAATCGACGAAGACACTATTAATTCATATATCAATTATTTTCTCGATTCTTTTATTTTAGAAGAAGCCTTTCGTTACGATTTAAAAGGCAAAAGAATCATAGGTTCTACAAAAAAATATTATTACACGGATTTAGGTCTACGTAATTCAAGAGTTAATTTTGTTTACGAAGATAAAGGAAAATTACTAGAGAATTTAATCTATAACGAACTTATTTATAATGATTATAAAGTTAATGTCGGAACTTTTGACGTTTTTTCAAAAGATCAAAATAATAAAACAACACGTCAATCATTAGAAATTGATTTTTTAGCTATTAAAAATAGAAGAATGTATTATATTCAAGTATGTGATAATTATTCTTCTAAAAGTACTATACAAAGAGAAATTAAACCTTATATCGCTTTAAATGATCAAATTACAAAAATAATAGTAGTAAACGATTCTATTGGTGAATTTAGAGATGAACATGGTTTTACTGTTATTGGTATTAATGATTTCTTATTGCGATATATTAAATAATTATAAGCGTTGGCTACATAAATTATTTTATTTGACACTGTGTAATTAAATAGCAAAAATTAAGATAATCTTCGTATTTTTATTAATTTACTTGCGTAAAAATTTAACTCCGATATGATATACCTACAAATTAACATAAAAGGAGGGAACAACCTTGAAATTACGAAAATCTTTTTTACTACTTGTTCTTACAAGTGGCGCTTTGCTTGCATCTTGTAATCCAGAAACACCAATTGAAGATCCAGTTAATCCACCAATTGATGATCCAATTGACGACCCAATTGATGAACCATCAAAACCTGAAGATCCGATAGTTTTTGAAGAATCAGATTATGATGCTGATTTACTTGGAACTTTCTATAGTCGTAGTGGAGTTTTAGATATTGAAGCTAATTCTTTGACATTGAAGGGGGATGAAGAATTAACGCTTAAACCTACTAGTATTGAAGAAATCACCGATAATAATGCTATTCGAAGTGCCGTTTTTTATGAAGATGAAACCACAAATGAGACTTATCGTATCCACCTTAATTATGAAGAAAAGATGGAATTATCACTTGAAAAATTAGATGGAGAAGATTATGTCTTAGTTGATGATTTTATGCCAGCAATTGATGAATTTGTTGGAACATATTCAGGCTTTGGAGATCATAGCCTTTGGAATGCTCTTTTAATAATTGGTGGAGAGTATTCTGATGTTTACGACGATTTCTTAGTGAATTTTGCTGGTTCAAATAATGCTTATAACAAAACCATGTATTATGCAAAATCATATTATCAAGTTGTAAGTGGTGAAAGAAAATTAATGATTGATATTCTAGATTATGAAGACGACTATCTTTATTACTCTTTATATGCAACAGTAGAAAATAATGTTACAAATTTATGGGACATATCTATTACACAGTTTGCTTCGTATATGAGTGATTTTGGTTTAATTTTTAATACTTACTTTGTTGATAGTGAAACAACTCTTGCTTTTGGCTATGAAACTGATGATTGGTCAGCTTTAAAAGGAGATAAAGTCACTATTGGAGAAGAAGAATTTACTATATCTTTTGGCTATGATACAAGTACCTATTATATTCTAAAAAACGAAACAAGAGAGTTAACTATAAAGCCTTACTATCACGGAATTAAAGTAACTGAAAATGGAGAAACAAAGTCATATCCAATTAATGAATTTTCTCATTTAAATGGAACATATAAAGATTCTGAAATTGAATTTAGTTTTGACTCTTATTCTGAAGAAGTAAAAGTAAACGGCCAAGTCGTCCCATTTGAAAAGAAGGTAGTTGATGGGAAACTAGGAGTTAGTGTTACAGTTAATGGAAATGAACATTTCTTCTCAGAATTTAAAGATAATATCGCTATTACTGTTCAAGTTGGTGATACATCACGCTATTTAGTTGCATACGATACTTTCTTAGGTAATTTTAAGCATGATTATGAAGCAGTCGTTGATGGAGTTTCAGATACTTTATCAATTGGCGATGACTTTGAAGTCACATATCTAGGTAAAAAAGTTGATGCCAATTTGGTTTATGATCCATTAGCAGAATTTCCATCGGTCGTTTTTGAACTTGATGGGAAAACATATGTCTTCTCAATTGTTGAATTAAGCAACGAAATTTATTCTTTAACTGTTGATGGGAATACTAAATATTTCTTTACAGATGCAATTTTTGAAGGTTTAAGAAAAGAATATACTTCAGGGAAAGGCGATATCACTATTAGTGGAACAAACATTAACTATTTAGGTGACACAACAAAAATTGATGTTAAACCATTATATGATTCTGACTCATTCGTAAATAATGTGGCTATATATTTCACAACTGAAAGTGGAGTAGAACACTCGCTTATTTACTATAAATACGGAATGATGGCTGATTATTTAGTAGATGATCCAAATCCAATTGAAACTTATATTAGTCAAGAAGATTTTGATGACTTAGTTGGCCGTTATGTCTTTACAGGTACATATGGAGATGAAGCGTTTGAATTAACAAATGATGGAAAATTCTATGCTGACGTATTAAACGATACTGGTGATGGCCTAGTTCTTCGTCAAGAAAAGGATTACCACGTTGGTGTTTCTTTACTTGCAAACGGAACTAGCCAAGTAACTCTTCAATTCTACCATAATGGACTTTGGGTATATTTATATAAGAATGCTTATTCAGTAACTTGCTTTGAGACTAGATATACCGATGAAAGACTTCATGCTGTAAATGGAACATATGCAAGCGCTAATAATGAAAGCGTAGTCTTTATTAATCGAGACAGATTATATGTTGATGGCACTGAAGCAACCATTAATTCATTAAGTGGAGAATTAAAAGCCGATGGAGTAATCGCTCTAAATGTTACAGTAAGTGGCGAAACTAAAGATTTAGAATTTGCTTTAGATTCTTCAATGAATGTTAGTAGTGTTAGCTTTGGAGATGAGGTTTTTACCGACACTAAACTCGATTTAGATGTTTTTAAAGGAACTTATACTGATGCAAGTGACAATATCATTGCTGTAAATGATTTTATAGGATTAGGTGGAGCAGTAGATGGGCTTACTATTAAAGTAACTCCAACTAGCGGCTTTGCTCTTGATTATACAGACTACACAGTTGTAAGTAGAAATGGTAATTTAGCCTTAAAGGTAGCTGGATTAGGCGTAGACTATTACTTAATTTATGATGGCGAAAAAGTTACAGCAGAAAGTGAATCAAGTCTTCCTCCAATTCCACCTTTACCGCCAATGTAATTATTGTTCTAAGAAGTTAAAGCTCTTTGAAATATAAGAGCTTTTCTTTTTGCCTAATGGGTTTTTTCAATTTCATTTATATTTTCTTTGTGATTAAAAGTGATATCTTTATTTTGACATGTAATAGGCAGTAAATCTTAAAATGTCAGCGAAATAATACAAATTAGTATTTTATTAGTAGTTTTATAGTAGTAAATAAGTAGTAAATTATGGATATAAGTAATAAAAAACTATTCATATAAGCCGAATAACATTAAGAGGGTATTAAGATAAGTTCTATATTTATTATTAAACTTATTTCCTTTAGATAAAATTAAAAAATAGGTGAAAGGAGTGTTCGTATTCGTGTTGAAACGAACATGCTAAATAATTATGAAGAAAAGAAAATTTTTATGGTCTTTAATGCCTGCTGTTTTAATGTTGACAGGATGTGGTAATACTACTGAGAAAGTTGAATTACCAGAAATTAGTGTCGTTGAGAAAACTGGAACTGATGGCACAACTGATACTTACACTATAACTTATAGTGATGGATCGACTAAAACTTTTACAATGCCAGCTGAAGTAGATCCTAATAAACCAAATTATGATACTACAAACGCGACAGTTACTCGAGATGCTTTGAAGGATATTCAAGGTAGAATTGATTTAGATGGTACATTAACCATTTTTGCTGGAGATGAAACAGCTCAAGGTAGTGATACAACAATTGATGTAACATTTACTGAAGATGCTTACTATTATTCTTCTGTTGATGATTTAGGCCAAGAAAATACTGGTAACATCTTTAAAGTTGGCGGAAATGCAGTTATTGCAGGTGTTAATCTACAAAATGAATTAGTTTTTACTGCAATGACTGATGACGAAGGTAATGTTAGCCCTTGGAGCGAATATGAAAATCCTTTTAAGGACCTAACTGTCTACGATTTTGTTGCTGTAGAAGGCGAAGCTGGGACTTTTGAGTTGAGACTTGATATACCTCATGTTAAAGAGATGGCAATTGAAATGACTGCTAGAATTTCAAATTATCTCTTCCCAGATTTGACTAGTTTCGATTTTAAATTAACAAATGGCGAGATCAGTGAAGTTACATTTGAAACACCAACTTTTGAGTCTTATTTCGGTACTGAACGTTATGTTGGAAGTTTTAAAGTTGTCGCTAGTGGAAGCGAAGTTGAAGATTTGACTTATCCAGATGTTTTACCTACTCTTGCAGAACATGAAACATTATTGACTGCTTTAACTGAAATTAATACAAGTCCATTAAAAGTAAAATATGAGCAGCTTGATAAGATGTCATCGGATGAAACATGGGAAGAGGCTTACCTTTCTTATGATAATGAGTGTTATTTTGATAAAACTGCATACTATTCCTACGATAATGTATATGGAGTAGGCTATGGCGCAATAGTCAAAGACGGAAACGCTTATGCAGTCGATTATGATTCTGAAACTGACGTTTATACAAGAAGTTTTTATCCAACTTTAGATTCTGAAGGTAATGCCATGACTGATTTAACTTCAGTTAGAGGAAATTTCCTAATAGCTGCACCAGAACACTTTACTGTTATTGACGATAAGCATTTTGAGATAACTGGCGTATATGCAGGAACAGTGGCTTATTATTTTGATGTTATGGGCAATCCATTCTCAGCTAGCATGACTAAGGTTACTGTTACTTTAAATGACGACTATAAAGTTAGTGAAATTACTTTTACAGATGAGTTATTTACCTTGGTAACTATGACTTTTGAGCAAATTGGCGGAACATTAGAAATGCCATTTACTGAAGAAGATTTAGTTATAGAAGCAGATCCATTTCCTCCTTTAATACATACTTATGAATACACCGATGAAGCTGGTGACGCGCATAGTGTTGTTGTTAATAGCATAACTGATATTAAAGTCGATGGAGAAACTGCAAAGAATATTGCTTTTGATGGTGATAGTGAAGTAGTTTTTGAAGTTGGTGATTATACATATTCAATAAACTATTTTAGTTATAGCAGTGAATACTATACTTTATCAATTGAAGGACCTAATGATTTTTACGAGTATTATTCTAGTGCTTCATATGATGGTAGTTTGACTGTTAAGTAGTCATTGAATAGAAATAAAATTAGTTAAATTTGTTTTGTGTTAAGTAGTGGTGTGTACAATTTCTGGTTGCATTTCATTACAAAAGGGAAGGAGAGAGCTCGATTTCAATGCTAGAAAAAATAAAGATTAAAAAATTCGACGAAGAAAAGTTTTATAGTCTTTATGTAAAAAAGGAGGTTCTTGAACAGAGTTCATTTAAGAGATTAGGTAAATTTGTTGGAAGTTGTGTATCTAATCTCTTTTATCTTCCGATTCTTATAATTGCATTTTTGAGTTTTGCCGATTTATGCAATCTTTATTTATCTTTATTTAGTATATTTTTATCTTATTCTATATTTTTGTTTCTGTGTGAAATTAATTCGACTTTTAAACTGATTAGAAGAATGAAGAAGCTAGATATATTCAAGGACCAAAAATATATTTTGAATAAGATTTATTTAAATTCATTACTGCTTGTGTTTGCCATTATATTTGAAGTGTTTATGAATTTAACACCAATAATGTTTAATTTTGAGCAATACATGATAGTTAAAATTGTTTTTACTTTTCTGATTTATTGGCCATTAATTTGTTATTTATATGAAAGAACTAACCAAGAAGTTATTGTTGGTATAGGTAAGGTTCATACGAGGAAAGAAACAAGAGCTGATAACCTAAAGAAAACGTTAGAAGAGAAGAAAGCTGGTGGAATTGGTCCATTGCTTTAAGAGATGAGTTAACAGAAGAAAATAATGACGAACCTTTTTAACATCTCAAAAAGCTTTAGAAGTTTATAATATTTTTATGGATAAAAAATATGATGAAAAAGTATTTTTTGATGAATATGTAGATAAAGATGCTTTATATAGATTAAGCACAAGTGAAATTACTAAAGTCATCACTGGTTCAGTTGCTAGTCTACTTTATTTTCCTAGCTTAACTTTAGTCTTGTTTAGTTTTGTCGATATATGTAATTTGAACTTTGTTTTTAATATTGTTTTCTTTTGTTTTTCAATCTTCTTTTTAATCCTTTATTTAAATTCTTTAAGGAAAATATTAAAAAGAGATAAACAATTTTCTATTTTTAAAGATCCTAGCTATTTAAAAAGAAGAGAAGCAGTTCATTCAATCTTTTTATTGTCTTCGATATTTATACTTATTCTTATAAATTTGACTTATATTCTTTTTGATTTCCAACTATTTATGATGTTTAAACTGATTTATTCAATTTTAGTTTATTTTCCGGTTAATGCATGTTTATTTGCCTCAACTCATGAAGAGGTGCTAAGAGGCATTGCAAAAGTTAATCTTAAGAAGTTAAACAAAGAAAAAGAAATAAAGAATAAAATTAAAGATGAAGTAGATATTATTGGAATTAGAGATACTTTCGATAATAATGATAGAAATTGCTAATATTTAGCTGTTTAAGTAATTTTTTAGTTCTTTGTTAGTGGTTAATTAGTATTAATCTAGTATTTGGTTGAATTAATTAACCTTTATTTAAATAGTCCCTTTTCATTAAACCATAACATAAACTGAAATTAAGTTTTTACGAATTGTAATAATCTATGTTAAAAAATTTCAAGACTTGCAAAAATTTTAGTTATATTTACGATGACTTGATTTAGTTATATAATATTTTTGTAAAAACTTGCAAAAATTTTAGTTAGGAGTTAGGAGATATGATAGAAAGGAATGGATATTTACAAAAATTGGTAGATAGAATGAATAATGGTATGATTAAGGTCGTTACTGGCGTTAGAAGATGCGGAAAATCATACTTATTACAAGAGATTTTTTGTAAGTATTTAATCGAACACAACGTTCAACCTTCTCATATCATTACTTTGCAATTAGACGATCGATTAAACTTAAAATATAGAGATCCAGATGCTTTATGCCAATACATTCGTGAGAAAATTTTTGATGACGATACTTTTTACATAATTTTAGATGAAGTTCAATTGGTATCAAATTTTGAAGAAGTTTTAATATCATTTCTTCATATTAAAAATGTAGATGTTTATGTGACTGGTAGCAATGCAAAATTTCTTTCTTCTGATATTATTACTGAATTTAGAGGAAGAGGTGATCAAGTGCATTTATCTCCTCTATCATTCAAAGAATTTTTTGATGCTGCGCATCTAGATTTTGAAAATGCTTGGAATGAATATGCAATGTATGGTGGAATGCCTTTTTTGCTAAATTGCAAAAGTGATGAGCAAAAAGTGAATTACTTAACAAATTTATTTAATGAAACTTATATTAAAGATATTGTTAATCGTAATAAATTAAGAAATACTGAACTTTTAGAAGATCTATTAAACTTTCTTGCTTCTAGCATTGGCTCGCTCACAAACCCTACCAAGCTATCTAATACTTATAAATCACTCAAGAATCAATCAATAGCATCGAATACAATTAGCCAATATTTAGATTATTGTGTTGACTCATTTTTGATTAGTAGAGCCTATAGATATGATGTTAAAGGAAAGAAGTACTTAAACACTACATTAAAATATTATTTTTCTGATGTTGGACTTAGAAATGCTAGATTAGGTTTTAGACAACAAGAGGAAAATCATATATTAGAGAATGTTATATATAACGAGTTAAAATCTCGCGATTTTAATGTTGATGTTGGCGTTGTTAATATAAATGTAAAAAATCAGAACGATAATTATATAAAAAAGCAACTTGAAGTTGATTTTGTATGTAATCTTGGCTATGAAAGATATTATATTCAATCCGCTCTTAACGTAGGAAGTAGAGAAAAAAGAGAACAAGAAGAAAAATCATTAATAAATATTAAAGATAGCTTTCGAAAAATAGTAATAATAAGAGATAACATTAAAAAATGGAAAGATGAAAATGGAGTACTCTTTCTTGGCTTAAAAGAATTTTTACTAAATCCAGATTCTATAAATTCTTAATTATATAGTTATTTATAAATTGTCTTTATATTGTCTTTTTAATAAAAGACTTAAGTTAATCGAGAAATTATTTAAATTTACGAAATATATTTTTGGTACTAAAATAATTAACAATATTAAGATTTCGTTAATATTATTTACTTTTTTACAAGTAATATCATTAATTTTGTTAAATTTTTTAACAAAGAAGGGATTTTCATTATGAGAAAAAGAAGAAATATTTGGGTACTTGGCGTAGCAGCTTGCGCTTTGCTCGCTACCTCTTGTGGGACAGAACCTACACCAGAGAACTACAAATTAACTGTTAATTCAGATAGTGGTGTTGAAAGCGTAAAAATTACTGCAGACGGAACAGAAGTTACAGACCTTACTCGTATCGAAGAAGGCACAGAATTAACTGCTGTTATCGACTTAAAGGATGATTATGAAATTAGTGCAGTTACTTTAAATGGAGATGCTGTTAGTGCAACTGACGGTTCATATGTTTTTGATATGCCATCGAAAGATTCAACATTAGCAGTCACAACAAGTGAAGTTGCTCCAGAAGTTTCAACTATTACAGTTACTAACGATGATACTAAAGGTACATACACTTTAACAAAAGGTGATACTGCTGTAACTGATGGGAAAGTTAATGTTGGAGATACAGTAACTCTTACAGTAACTCCAAATACAGGTTATACCGTTGCTTCAGTTACTTTAGATGGAACAGCTCTTACCTTGACTGATGGTGTTTATAGTTTTACTGCATCAGCAGCAACACATGCGGTTTCAATTAATTATGATGAAGTTAAGGTTAATGTGTCTTTAACTGTTTATGATGAACCTGGTTATGATTTCTATGAAAATGCACAATTATTAAGTGGTGATACTGATGTCACTGATGGTGCAGAGGTTCGTGTTGGCAGCGAATTAAAAGTTGTTTTAACTGTTGATGGCGAAAGAAATAAATTTGAAGAAAACGAATATTTTAAAATTTTAAGATATATTTATCTTCATGTAGGAGATACTGTTTATCATGGCGATGATGAAAACGCAGAGGTATCTGAAGATTTTACAACTTTAACATTTACAATTACTGCTCCAGCAGCTGATACAGAAATTGCTTTATCTTACAATAGTTATAGAGCAACAGAAGATGATGAAACTGCTGTAACAGTTACTATGGCAGAAAACGAGAATCTTGAGTTCTATGGCTATAGTGCAACTGATAAATATGTTAATCAAAGATTCCAAGTTGGAATTAAAAGAAAACCTGGCTATGTCATTACAAAAGCTACATTAACTTATGAAGATGGCACTGCTGAAGAAGTTACAAACTCCTATGTGTTACCAAAATTTACAAATGACTACGTTATGTGGACGTATGGTGCCGGTGCATTAAAAGGAAATGTAACAATTAGTTTTGAAGGTGAAATTAAAGATGTTTATGCTATTAAGTATGTGAATGGCGCTAGTGTAACAGCTGATGTGACTTTTGAAACAAGTAAGATTGCCGGAGAGATGGTGAACGTATATAACATTAAATCTTCTGATTCAGCAAAATCAATTTCTGAAATTAAGTTCACTGGCGTTGATTGTACCGCAAGTTATTCTTCATATAACGATTCTCGGAGCTATAATTTCACAATGCCAGCTAACGAAGTCACAATTGAATTTGTTTTTGTAGACTTAGTTGAATTAACATATGCTCCAAATGAGAATTTAGATAGTGTTGTTTTCTCTTCTAACTCATACTATAACGATTCTTATGTTATTCAATATGCAAAACCAGGCTCTACAGTTTATGCATTTGCTGCTCCAAAAGACGGTTACTTATTAGGTGATGCTGTTTCTAATGATGGAACAAGATATCAAGCGCAACGTGGCTATGGTTCTACAGTATATTCTTATTACTATGCAGTAACTGTACCAGAAGACGGTTTAACACTAACAATCTCAGCAGATGTTGCATATGATGTCACAGCCGATCCAGAAACAACTGGTAAAGTTAGCACGGGCATTTCAAATGAACAGGCTATCGAGGGAGCAACGGTCAATTTTACTTATAGACAAACAAGTTCATTATATGTTGTTAACGATGTATATTTAGAAAATAGCGATGGAGAAAAACTTGATATAACAATTACACAAACACCAGGTACATACAGCACATCTTGTTCGTTTATTATGCCTGGCGAAGACGTAACAATTTGTTATGATGTTTCTGAAGCACAAACATATACAGCTACAGTTAATGTTACTGCTCCAGATGGTGAAGAACTTAATTCAGTTATGACCGGCTTTACATTATCCAACCGCGATAGTGGCATTAATATTTCTTCTTATACTGAAGGAATGACAGCTGCTTTTCTTGAAAACACATCTACAAGCCTTAGTGTTGCTTTAGCGAAAGGTTATGAAGCCTCAGCTACATTTACTTACACTGTTGACGAAGTTGATCAAACTGAAGATATTGCAGTTGCTTATATCTCTAACGGAAGAGTGTCTTTTGCAAGTTTCATGGTTCCAGCCAATATTAAGAGTATTGATATTTCTATTACAAAAGCTGCACCAGTCAAAGCTACAGTAACTCATGATGATACATTAACTGATGAAGAATTTGCTGGTTTAAAATTTGCTTATACTGTTAATGGGCAAAGTGTTACAGACCTATCAGCAGTTTATAAAGGTGATTCGATTGCTTTTAAAATAACAAGCGAAGCTGAAAGTGGATATGCTTATGAATTTGAAATTACTGATAGTGAAGGAAATCCAATTAACGGATATGGAAGTTATCAAATAACAGGAGACTTCACAATAACAGTAAGTAAAGTACAAGCTTATACTTATGAGTTTGTTTTTGATGGCGTAGACTCCAATAGCTGTTATGTGAATTTAGACTTATCAAATGGTAGTTATGTTAGTAGCGGTAGCGGTAATGGATTGATTTATGGAAATGGTTTAGAAGGCCGCTTATACGCCAGCTATGTTGGCACAGCAGTTGACTATGTGGTTACGGTTGGAGGCACTGAAAAAATTACTGGGTCTTTTGAAGCGTACGCCACAGGCATATATAGCGAGTGGTTCGATATCACCGGAAATGTTGTGATTACGATAACTCCACATGCTGAATAAAATCAAAAAATAACTAACAAACAAAGAGGTGTCTATTGACACCTCTGATTTTATGTTTATAGTTTATTGTGCAAAAGAAAGTGAGGCTAAGCGTGAAAAAGAAATTATTATTGTTAGCAGTTCCGTTTTTATCACTAGTTTCTTGCCAAAGTACAAATGGCGGAGAAATAGGTGATTATGTTTCATACTTAACTGATAAAGATAGCGGCACAGCAACTATTAGAATATTTAAAGATGAGAGCGCAACTAGTAAAAACAGATATATTTCACCAAAAAATGTTGAACTTAGTATGGATTACAACACAATTAGTGGAACATTATCAAATAACGAAAATGTCTGCCCATCAGTAGGAGATGTTAATATACTCGTTATTCCTGTACATTTACCTGGTAGTGAATTTAATACTCCAGAAATTAAAAAAGACATTGAAACCGCCTTTTTTGGAAAAGAAGACGATAGAAATGGTTACATGT